>JGI11958J13698_1009757_pt1 | contig 23395 bp, 17 predicted proteins | sample ElkSlonscriptome_14_FD_13698 | JGI IMG/M metagenome (IMG submission 13698)
CTTCTATAAATTTCAATGGCTCTATTGAGCAAAGTTAAATTTAAAGTTTAAATTGCTCTGTTGAAACACATCCGTTAAACGATCCATTCCCACCTAACTAATTGGATGATATCTTAACATGGTCAGTCAGCGGTGGTGGTCAAGCATCAAGTTGGGGTTGAGGTTAAGATGGCAGGCAACTTGGGAACCCAACAGACCATTCGCGCCTCAGCATTGAACGCAAGGTTTTAGGAGTACATTTTCCTTAAAATGCAGGGAACGTTAAATGAAATTGATATCCGCAGTATCCTGCAACTGATCGAACTGGGTCAGCGCACAGGAGAACTTTTAGTTGAGGCGCAAAGCTTCCACACCAATAACCCTGGTAGTGATGTGACTCATCAATTTATCCAGGGACGCTCTCACCTCGCGACCCCACCCCGTTGCCCTGGACCATTTTGGTTTGTTTTTTTTCTCAACGGACAAATTGCTTATGCGGCAAACAGTGATCACAGTTTGTCACGACTGCGCGATTACCTGCGTCGCTATCGAGCTGAAGCAGCTTTGGATGACATCGAAGAACCGTCGATTGCTTCGACCAATGCTCCCGAATATGGCTATCTTTGGGCGTTGCTAGAAAACCATATTATCACGCCAGCTCAAGGGCGCAGCATTCTCCACAGTATGGTACATGAAACCCTATTTGACCTGTTGAGCCTCCACAATGGATATTTTGTCTTCGAGGTTAGTCCAGCCTTAGCGCCCCAACTCACCACCTTAGAAATTGCCCCCCTAGTGACCAAGATTATGAAGCAAGTCCAGGAGTGGAAGCAGTTTCATCCCCATATCCAATCCCCTAATCAATGCCCACTGATTACGGATGAAACGAAATTAAAGGCAGCATTACCGGAGAATGCATTTAGAACCCTCAAACGGTGGGCGAATGGCAAAAATTCTCTGCGACAGATGGCTCGCTATCTCAATCGTGACATCCTGACTGTCACCCGAGCTATTTACCCCTATATCCAACGGGGTTGGATTCAATTGCTGACGTCAGCACCTCAACAAACCCTCGCCGTTCGACAACCTTGGGAATCCACCCGGGCAGATAATGCACCCTCTGTAGTCTGTATTGATGATGACAAGGCAGTTGGCAAAACCGTCGAGTATATGCTGCAAGCCCAAGGATATGAAGTAACGGCAATTCAAAATCCCCTCAAAGCTCTCAGCTTACTCTTCCAAATCAAACCAGCTCTAATTCTCTGTGATTTAGTCATGCCCCAACTCGATGGATATGAACTGTGTGGCATGTTGCGACAATCGACGACATTTCGACAAACTCCAATCATTATGCTGACGGGCAAAGATGGCTTTATTGACCGTGTGAGAGCTCGCATGGTAGGCTCAACGGACTATTTGACTAAACCGTTTGGAGCCAGTGAGCTGTTGATGTTATTGGAGAAATACGTAGGTCCGGGAGATCCGGAAAAAATGAGTTTCGATAGTTCCCGCCAAGTCCTAGAGGAGGAGGTCAAGGCAAGCGATATTACTAAATCAGCATCGGCTTAACAACAGCGATGATCATGTAACACCCAGGAAGGTAATTCTTCCGCTACAATCACCTCATAGACTCATACAGCGATACGCCCTGATCTATTTCGCAGTTAAGCCTGTCACAATAGAGAAAGGGATCAGTTCAGGATGAAGCTACCATAAAGGATACATTAATCATTACTCTATCTATGTTTAAGGGTATAGCTCAACGATACAGCTCAGTTCACGTTCAAAATTCGTGCGCTTATTGGCAAATCAGGTAGGGGGTTATGAGTACAGTTTTGGTTGTAGAAGACAGTTTGGCACAGCGACAGATGATCTCAGACCTCCTCAAAGGCAGTGGGTTGACGGTCTCTGTGGCAAGCGATGGAGTGGAAGCCTTAGAACATATTCTGCAGTCTCGTCCTGATGTAGTGGTATTGGATATTGTTATGCCTCGTATGAATGGGTACGAGGTCTGTCGTCGTTTAAAGGCTGATCCCAAAACCCAAAATGTACCCGTGGTCATGTGTTCTTCAAAAGGCGAAGAATTTGATCGATATTGGGGCATGAAGCAAGGGGCAGATGCTTACATCGCTAAGCCCTTTCAGCCCACCGAGTTGATTGGCACAGTCAAACAGCTACTCAGGTCATAAATATAGTTAAGACTCTAGCTGCGAATGGTTGGAAATCCGGATTTTTTAACAGATACTGGTCAAGATCAAGCCCCAGAATTGCAAGAACTAGAAAGTCCTGAGGGTGAATTACACTTGCGATTTTACGTCCCTTCTGGTATGGAATTTGCTTTACCAGCGACTGGGATCAAAGAAGTGCTTGAGCCATCTCCCAACCAGATCACCCCCATCCCTAATGCTTCCCCCTTATTATTGGGGACAATCAATATGCGAGGTCGGGTTATATGGGTTGGTGATCTGGGTCAATTTCTGGGAGATGCGATCCCTGTGAATACAGACCGATCAGAAATTCCCGTCATTGCCATCGAAGATCAAGATACAATGCTCGGTTTAGCAGTGGAGCGGATTGTGGACATGGATTGGTTAGATGTGGAGCAATTACAAATGGCAATGAATGTTCCTGATACGATGGCACCTTTTTTAAAAGGAGAGTGGTTATTAGATCCAGAATCTAATCAATTTTTACGACTTCTCGATCAGGTGGCAATTCTACGAGCAGCGCGGTGGGCAGCATGAATGAACAGTAAAAGAAAGGAAAAAGAAAGTAACCTTTTGTTTGTTACTTTTTCCTGGTGAGCAAAGGGAGGAGGTCAATGGCATCAAGTACAGATTACGTTCAGGAATATACACAAGCACAAACGGCTTACGCACAAGGTAAATACCAAGAAGCGGCCGATCTTATTAGTCGGTTGATTGAAGAGTATCCCGATGATCCAAGTGCTTTGTTACTTAAGGGTCATATCTGTTGCTATGGTCTACATCAGTACGATCAAGCACGGGAACACTATGAGCAAGTTCTTAATTTAACGTCTGAACCTGATTTTATCGAATATGCCCATAAAGGTCTAGAAGATGCTAATCAATTGTCCAGTGAATTCGATTCTGGCGATTCACCCCCATCCACAGAGGAGTTCGATAACAATTTCCACGATATTGATGAAACCGACGATTTGAATGAGATACCTACATTAGAAACCTGGCAAGACTCGGAAGCTATTGATGAGTCTATTGATGAGTCTGAGGATTTCGATTTAGGGGCTTTAGATTTGGATGAAGCGGGAATAGGGGATGATTTTGACTCAACCTCATCTTCGCCCTTTGCCAAACCCCTAGATAGTTCAGCTATTGAATCAGAGACGACAGACGAGCCAAGTTCTGTAGATGAATCCAATCCATTTGCCTTGTCCGGTTTAGACGAAGAGAGTGGTGATGTTGACAATCTTTATGAGTCATCGAGTGATTTTGATCTAAATGACAACCCCTTTGCTGAGGTAGACGATGAAAATTATGAGTCATCGAGTGATTTTGATTTAAATGATACCCCCTTTAGCGAGGCAGATTATCAGGAAAATGTTGAGGAGACAACAAGTGATTTTGATTTAAATGACACTTCCTTTAACGAGGCAGATTACCAGGAAAACATTGAGGAGACAACAAATGATTTTGATTTAAATGACACTTCCTTTAACGAGGCAGATTATCAGGATCACTTTGAGGACTTTTCAGCGGAATTTGATGAGGATGATACGGCGGCAACATTTGTCATGCCTCCCGGTAGCGCCCCTGAATTTGAAGATGCTGAGGAGCAGATTCCACCCTCTTATGAGTCAGAATCCCATTTCGATGAAGACTTATCGGACGTTGATCAGGAAATGGAGGATTGGCATGATGAATCGATTGACGAGTCATATCCAGACCACCCCGTTTATGAAGACGAAACCCTACTGATGAATTCAGGGGAGTTGGGGGAAAGTTTACCCACGGATACCGATGAGTTTGACTATTCGGCTGAGGAGACGGATGAGGCGATTGAAGCATTTGAAAGCCAGGACTACACTCAGGATGAATCAGACTTCGATCAGAATGGATTTAACGCTCCCGATGATCACTTCGACTTTGAGAACTTTGACGATGCTTTCGGCAATGACTCATTCCCTATAGATGAAGTTGCTGAGGCTGATGCTGAGAACTTCTCAGAACTTGAAACGGACAAAGACTTTTTAGACGCTTTTGATGTATTTGAAGATGATTTAGGCTCTCTTCCCGATTTCGCCATAGACGATCAGGATGAATTAGCTGAGTCGGGCGCGAGTGAATCAGATTTTGATGTTTTAAGTAACAGTGGAGTCATACCAGCAGGTGGCGAAAGTGAGGGAGTTAGCGAAAATGGCGATGCTGTCCGAGATAGTGTAGGGGCTCACCAGCAATCGGCTCAGGAGTATCGCTCAGTTGATAGTGATGAAGAAATTTTCAGTATTGGTAGCTCAACTGAACAACTCCCAGTTTTTAGTCAAGCCAAAGAGGGGGGACATGAAGCTGTCGTTAATGTTGATCAAGGGTGGCTGGCTCCCTTTGAAAATGCTTCCCTCCATCATAAACAGTGGATTATGGCGTTTGCGGCTGGGATTGCCTCCGCTTTTGTCGTTGCCTTAGTCAGTTTTTCGGCACAAAGTATTGCTGCGCGAAGTTCAGTACCCCAAGGGCAAGCTCAACCCGCGATCGCGAATCTCAAATTTGCCCATGCTTTAGCCAGTGGTGCAGCATTTGCAGCTAGTTTTGGCGTTACCCTGTTTCTGGGTCGGATCACCACTCGCCAGATTCAACAAGTCACAGTGGATTTACAAACCCAGTTTGATGCCGTTGCTCAGGGGAATCTGAATGTCAGTGTCCCCATTTACTCCGAGGGAGAACTGGGTCAACTGGCTTCAGGTTTTAATCAGATGGCGCGAGTAATCCTCACCACCACCAGCGAAGCCACCCGCAAAGCCGAAGAACAAGAGCAAGCCAAAGAAGACCTGCAACGCCAGGTAATTCGATTGCTAGATGATGTTGAAGGAGCTGCACGCGGGGACTTAACGGTACAAGCTGAAGTAACAGCCGACGTTTTGGGAGCGGTGGCTGACTCCTTTAACCTCACCATTCAAAATCTGCGGGAAATCGTTCAACAAGTAAAAGATGCCGCCCGTAAAGTGACCAAGGGTTCGACTGAAAGTGCGGCATTTGCAGGCAGTTTATCCAATGACGCCTTGCGCCAAGCCGAGGAACTAGCGGTTACCCTCAACTCCGTTCAGGTGATGACCGACTCCATTCAACGAGTCGCTGAAGCCGCCCGGGAAGCCGAGGAAGTTGCTCACACCGCTGCGGATGTCGCCCACAGAGGCGGTCACGCGGTAGAGCATACGGTGGCAGGCATCTTGCAAATTCGGGAAACTGTAGCAGAAACTACGCGAAAAGTCAAGCGACTGGCTGAATCTTCCCAGGAAATTTCCAAGATTGTCGCCGTAATTTCCACAATTGCATCCCGAACCAACCTGTTAGCGCTCAATGCCAGTATCGAGGCAGCTCGAGCTGGAGAGGCGGGTCGAGGGTTTGCCGTCGTTGCCGATGAAGTGCGGCAACTGGCAGATCGTTCAGCCAAGGCACTCAAAGAAATTGAGCAAATCGTCATGCAGATTCAAAGCGAAACGGGTTCGGTGATGACGGCGATGGAAGAAGGCACCCAGCAGGTTATTGATGGGACTAAACGGGCAGAGCAAGCCAAACAAGCATTGGAAGATATTATTCAAGTGTCCAATCGCATTGATGCGCTGGTGCGGGCAATTAAAGCGGATACGGTGGAGCAAACCGAAACATCTCGTGCTGTTGCCCAAGTCATGCAATCGGTTGAACTAACTGCCCAAGAAACCTCTCAGGAAGCCCAACGGGTATCCAGTGCCTTACAAAACTTAGTTGGTGTGGCACGAGATCTACTCAATTCTGTAGAACGTTTCCGTGTGGAATCAAATGAGAGCAGATAGTTCTTGGAGAGTGAACAGTGAACAGTCAACAGTGAACAGTCAACAGTCAACAGTCAACAGTCAACAGTGAACAGTCAACAGTCAACAGTGAACAAGGACAAATGACGAATGACGAATGAATGAAACCTCCTCCTCTAGCTTAGGATTGTGGCTCCAGCGCTTGCTAGCTGCCATTTTGTTAGGCGGTCAAGTCATCGTTCATCTTCTCGGTGGCAAAATCTACCGACGCAATACCCTGGAGCAAATGGCAGTTGTTGGTCCGGATTCACTCACCATTTCCCTAATCACGGCTACTTTTATCGGTGCCGTGTTTACAATTCAGGTAACGCGAGAATTTATTAACTTTGGGGCAACTACAGCCATTGGAGGGGTTTTGGCACTGGCATTGAGCCGGGAACTTGCGCCTGTATTAACGGCTGTGGTGATTGCCGGACGAGTGGGTTCAGCATTTGCGGCTGAGATTGGCACAATGCGCGTGACTGAACAAATTGATGCACTTTATATGCTCAAAACCGATCCCATTGATTATTTGGTCATCCCTCGTGTCATTGCCTGCTGTCTAATGCTGCCGTTATTGACAATTCTCTCAATTATTCTCGGCATGACGGGCGGCGTATTGATTGCTATTAATTTTTACAATATTCCTCAATCTGTCTTTCTGGATTCCGCCCGGAATTTCCTGGGAATCTGGGATTTGTTTACGGCGATGATTAAAGCCGCTGTGTTTGGGATGCTGATAGCTGTCATTGGCTGTAGCTGGGGATTAACAACGACTGGTGGTGCCAAAGGAGTCGGTCAATCCACAACAACGGCAGTCGTCACGGCTTTACTGGCAATTTTCATCACTAACTTTTTTTTATCGTGGCTGATGTTCCAAGGCACAGGCAGTGCAGTTCTGTAGTCAGAGGTATAATGAACTACCCAGACCTACTTCGTTGAGGTCCCTTGTTTCTACAACCAGACCAGTAGGACTGTGTTTCTGGCGCTTCATTTGCCCTAGTTGCTTCATGCTTCCCGTTTGTTTACACTGACGGGTTTCTGAAGTAGAGCTAGAGGCTTGACTCGTCTACCATCCTCGTTCCAAACCCCGGTAGAATTCCTAACGCCCACAAAAGCATTACTAAGGCAGCGGCTAAATCCCTGTCCATCGTGAATTTGCATTTATGGCAATGGTGAACTCTTTCATCCAAAGTCTTTTTCGCTTGGTTTCCACAGTTAGGACAGGTTTGGGATGGTTTCACTTTTCGAGTAGGAACCTCGATAAAAACCCCGCCAGCGTCTTTTACTTTGTACTCAATCGCTGACCTCAGCATCCCCATACCCACGTCTAAAATGGATTTATTTAGCCCAGCCTTTTGCTTCTTTCGTTTGCCTTTTTTGGCTTTGCGGGTCATTCTAGAGACTTCTAGTTTTTCCGTAGCAACGAAGCTATTACAGCGAACAATGTCTGTTGCTACTTGGTGTACCAAATTTTGACGCTGATTAGCTATCTTATGGGTTACTTTGCTAATTTTTGCTTGGGTCTTTTTCCACCGACTCGAGCCTTTCTGTTTCTTCTTTCTATTGGGAGCCGTTTTACGACGCTTTCCCTTGGAAAGATGCTTAATTTTTGCCTCAGCTTTTCGCAGTAATTTAGGAGCTTTAATGAAAGAATGATTTTCCCCATCGGTAATTGCTAATGCTGACTTGCACCCAAAATCAATGCCAACTGAACCAAAATCTGTTTGTCTTGTCGCTGCTTGCAATTCGGTTAGGTTGACGGTTATACTGGCATACCATTTTTCATTACGGTAGACAAGGGTGCAGGTCGTTGGAGTTCCCCAGATACGGGCTTTACCGCGCATCTGAATCGAACCAATTTTAGCTAAATCTAGATAACCGTTATCACCTGTTGTGTGTACCTTCCAGCCTGTTTTACTCGGATACGTCCAGCCAGAATAATGCTTGATTGACTTATACCTAGGACGTTTAGCTAACCCTTTAAACCAACGATTAAAAGCGTAATCGACACGCTTTAAAGTGGCTTGTAAGGTCGTGCTGTTACATTCCTTGTACTCAGTCCAAACTTCCTTGAAAGCGGGCAAGGAGTTTTGTTGCTCGAAGTAGTCAACCCGATGGTTAAACTTTTGGTACTGGGTGAACCGATTGCAAACAGCAGCGTTATACAGATCTTTATGCAACTTACGGTCATACCGCAATGTCTGCTCTTGCTTCTTATTGGGGTATAGCCGAAAAGTTACACGTCGGACTGGCATCGCTGTTCACTCCTGTTACACTTAACCTAGCACCTTAAAGTGGGGGTATGTCAAGTGAAAGCTAGAAAAGGTTCTCACTCTGTATTTTCTATTCAACTGCATATCGTGTTCGTGACTAAATACAGGCGCCCATTGAGAGAATTAAGGCTTATATCAAGTCCCAGGAAAAACCTCAAGATTGATTGCCTCCGTTCCTCCGGCAATCCGCTCCCTATCCCCACCCTATAGGCGTCATTCTTTCCTGACGGCTACGAATCCTGACGGCTACGAAAATCCGCCTATTGAGGGTGGGGACTTCCGCGATACGTTAAAATATATCATTTGTGTCGATAAACAACGGGAATTTAGTCTAGTGACCTCTGCTACTTCTTCATCTTCATCAACCCAAACCATCGAACTTGCCCCTAGCTACGCGATTCCTTTGGTATTGGTTCTGGGCAGTATACCTATGGTGCTGCTCCAAGTTTGGGTCGGTTTACTCATTGCTCTTTTCGGGTTATTTTTAATGATTCAAGCGGTAACTATCCGTCTGCAATTTACAGAAACCGCATTGGATGTCTATCGTTCCCAGACTCTAATTCGCCGTTTTCCGTATAAAGACTGGTCAAATTGGCGGATCTTCTGGTCATCGTTTCCAATCCTTTTCTATTTTAAGGAAGTTAATAGCATCCACTTCTTGCCAATTTTATTTGATCCCAAACAGCTTAAACGTTGCTTAGAGGAGCGCTGTCCCCAGAGTTGAGACTACTTTCCGATATGCCTTGCTGAAATTAACGCTTAGGCTTGAGAACACCTTGTACCAAAGGCTCTCTTGCCCGGTAACTCGCCCTAGAGAATAGTCCCACCGTTTAGGGGTTGGGAATGTAAATCATTATCAGATATTAATTATTCAATGAATTCAGACGAACCACAAACCCAAGAATCCAATTTAGAACAACAACCAATCCTGGAGGGATTTGATGAAAACTCTCTAGAGCCAAAACCCGAAACAGAACGCTCTGAGCGGTTAACCGATTTATCTGACCAATCTGACGTGATACAACCCCAAGCTGACGCTTCCAATGCTGTAGACTTATCCGCGCCAGATGATAATCAGATGACGCCGTCAACAGACCAACAGGAAACCGTCGCGAATTTAACCCAAACGATCGCGGATCTTGAGGCGCAAGAACAACAGTTGAGGCAAAAAATTGCCCAGCTACAAGCCAGCCAAAATCAGATTTTATCTGACCAGCTAACCAAAACCCAAGCCACCATCCAACAAATGCTCCAAGAAGGGTTAAGCGAATTAGAGCAGCGCAAGCAAGCCCTTTTAATTTCTGTGGAGCAACTAGAACGCCGCCGAGAACGCATTCGCACGGAAATGCGAACCACATTTGCTGGGGTATCTCAAGAATTGGCAATTCGGGTGCAGGGTTTTAAAGACTATTTGGTTGGTAGTTTACAAGACTTGGTTGTAGCGGCGGAAGAGTTAGAATTAGCCGAACCGACGGCAGAATTTTCCCAACCTAGGATGGATAAACCTCAGTCGCCAGTTTCTTCTCCTACACCCAAATTTGCTGAACAGGCGTTTCAGGATCAGCTCCAGCAAATTCGGGACATTATTGACCAATACCGCAAAATGCCAGATTACTACGGTCCGCCTTGGCAATTGCGTCGCACGTTTGAGCCAATTCATGCCGAGCGAGTGTCCAATTGGTTTTTTAGTCAAGGGGGGCGTGGGGCGATTCGCACTATCGGTAGCCGCTTGCAAAATATTTTGGTCGCCTCCGCCGTGATGTCTGTTATGCGGACGCTTTACGGTGATAGACTACGAACCTTGGTTCTTGCCAATACCCCTGAACGGCTAGGAGAGTGGCGCAGAGGATTGCAGGATTGTCTGGGTATTGCCCGCAGTGATTTTGGTCCAGAACGGGGGGTCGTTTTATTTGAGGAACCATCCGCCCTCGTGCAAAAAGCCGATCGCTTAATGACCCAGAAGCAACTCCCTTTAATTATTGTTGATGAAACAGAAGACCAGATTAGTCTTTCAATCCTGCAATTTCCTCTCTGGTTAGCCTTTGCTCCCGATCCTCAGCAACTGAGTAATTACTAAGGAATCTACTGATCACCTCTCAAAAAAATCCACCCTTCGGTCATAAGAGGGAGATATAGGTAACGAATGTTACGATTTTCCTGCCATGCCCTTACCCGTATCACACGCTCCCATATAAAATCGGCTAGGGGAGATGTTCCAATAAATAAAGTAACTATCTCCCCTAGATTTTTAATTGTGGAGGGTTTAAAACAATGATGCGTGAGTTGAGTTGGATTGGGCTACTGCTGATCAGTGCTTACTTACTTGGCTCAATTCCAACTGGATATTTGGCAGGACGTCTGGTTAAAGGAATTGATATTCGGGAAATCGGTTCGGGATCAACGGGGGCGACCAATGTTTTGAGAAACCTGGGAAAAGGTCCAGCTTTAGTCGTTTTACTGGTTGATGCGGCGAAAGGAGTGGGTGCTGTTGCGTTGGTACATGGCTTCTTTGCCCTAACGGGATCATCCGTGATGCCGGATATCTGGAAACCTTGGTTGGTGGCTGTTGTCGCTTTGGCGGCTATGTTGGGTCACAGTAAATCAATCTGGATTAACTTTACGGGAGGAAAATCAGCCGCTACAGGGTTAGGCGTCTTATTGGCTATGTCTTGGTTCGTCGCGCTGAGTGTATTGGTAATCTTTATTGGGGTAGTCAGTTTCTCGCGGATTGTTTCTCTGGGTTCGATTGCGGCTGCGATCGCAGTTGCTGTTTTGATGATAGTCTTAGCTCAACCATTGCCCTATCAGCTATTTGGGGTTGTGGCGGGACTATACGTTATCTTGCGCCATCGAGCCAATATTCAGCGCCTACTTGTCGGTACTGAACCCCGTTTAGGGCAATCTGCATCAGCGGAAATGATTAGCAGTTAAACCGTTGTTGGTAGGGTGTAGCTTTTCACCTCTCAGGTTAGAACCGATGTGAACTAGGATGGAGATAGTCAGTTTCCAAAAAGTACCGTGAACCAGTACGATCCAAAACTTGCTCAGTTTAACCTATCAGGCGTGGGCTGTTGGCTCACCCTATTAGCCACCTTTCTCTTACTGGGAACAGTTGGCTTGGGCTGGCTGGTCAACGGATTCTTAATTCTGATTGGGTTAGTCATCCTAGCGCCTGTGATTGGCTGGATTGGCTTCCGCTGGTGGTTGCAGCGTAACTTGGTTGAGGACAAATGTCCTGTCTGTACCTACGAGTTTACCGGGTTTAATCGTACCGAATGTCGCTGTCCCAACTGTGGCGAATTGTTGAAAGTCGAACAGGGTCAGTTTAACCGCTTGACGCCGCCGGGTACGATTGATGTAGACGCCGTAGAGGTTTCAGTAAAGCAACTTGAAGATTAAGCCCATGTCAGATATAGCGCTACGCGCTAGGCTTTCTTGCAATAGGCAATGGGCAATAGTGCAGAAAAAAGCTTGCCTGACAAGGGATTGAGCGATTTGAATTTTTCTTTATTTGTCCTACCTACTGACTAATGGAGAGAGTATAACTTTGCCCTCCAGTGCTATCGACAATATAGATCTTGTAAGTGCCTTCTTCCCAATATCCCGGTGCTTCAACGGTTTGCCCTGGCGCAGTGGCTAACACACATTGTCTACCACTTGCCACGGGTTCACCTGTTGAATTCAATGGTTCAATGATCAAAGCCGATTGACCAGCGCTTTGGAGGCTGAAGTTCAACGAACCGAAGTCTTGTTCCAATGTGATTGTATACTGCGGTTGGATATTACCCACTTGGCAATTGTTCCCTTGAGCGGAAGTGCCTTGGAGTTCTAGGGCATTAAATCCTGGCGCTAACCGTTGCACGGTTTGACTATGGAGCAAACCTGCGTTCGCTAGCAGCATTGCTAAGGTGGTTGGAACAATTATCCACTGTTTGAGTCGTTTCATTATCTTAAGCTCCACTATTTATTGTTCTAAATCTTTCTCAAGCTGATTATCTTAAATAAATAGACAGCGTGAAACTGACTCTGTTCCTGTTTGTCAGTTGTCACTCGTCAGTTGTCATTTGTAATTTGTGATAATTGAACAGTTAGGTCGGGGCGGGTTTAGTTATATCAGGGTGAAAACGAAACGTTAGTGGTAAAACCCGCCCCTACAGACGCCCAATGGCACGTCTGGTCACTTAACCGTTAATTCTACCCGATGGGCGCTGTTTGACCCCCTAAGAATTGCCCCAAACCTTGCTCAAACCGATAAAATCAAAACATATAACCTGATTTCTACAACCTAATTCTCTTGGCAGATGGAACCGAATCGAGACGACGACAAATCCACGCCTGTGGGCAATCCCTTTCAACCGCCATTCTATAAGACCTATCCGATGAAGCAACGGTTCAATCAAATCAGTGCTTGGTTTAACAGCCTGCCTACCGTTGGTAAAGTTATTGTGGTGATTGTCGGCGGGAGCCTGAGTCTATCCCTCTTGAAGACTGTTTTCCAACTGATTACCTCGTTAATTAGCCTTGCCCTATTGGGAATAATCCTCTATGTAGTGTATAAATTTTTCATTACCCCTAAGTCTCCCCAATAGTTGCCCACCCTTTATCCGCGTCGCGTGAGAATTGAACATGACTAGCCCTACCATAAAACAAGTTCATAATCAAGCGGTTAGTCGATCATTTTCATTGCGACTAAACCGGGCATTGCCGATGATGACCCGGCGTTTGGCAGCCGTGGTTCTGGAAGTCTCGTTCGTGGCGGCAAGTGCGGTCATTCCGTACAGTATCGGCGAGTATGCCAAAGACCATTCCCCGGCTGAACCCGTTCCCATCAACCCTGTCGTAGCGGCGACAGAAGAGGCGATCGCGAAAACCCTGGCATATCCACGAGCGCGATTAAATCGCCAGGTTGCCCCCCTGACTAATTTGTTCTGGTGTGGGGCAATTGTTATACCTGTCGTGGTAGTTAGTTGGCAGCTTTACCAACTGGGGAAAACAGGGCAAACCACGCCCAAACAGTGGTTAAAGCTGCGGGTGGTGACACCAATGGGAACCCCACCGGGATTAATTCGGGCAGTTTGGCGTGAGGCAGTCGGACGCTGGGGATTACCTCTCGGTACAGCTTATCTGCTGTGGCGGTATACGGGTGCATTTCCCGACTTTGGCATTTTATTAGGACTGGCGGGAGTCATGCTACTCGTAGAACATGGCAGTGGTTGGATTCACTCACGACGCCGCACCTTCCACGATCGCATGGCAGGTACTTATGTGGTGAATGCGTCTCAGGGATTGACATCCGGCTCATTCAACGGCTGGCGATCAGCTGATCGGGATCACTCCGTTACCCTCGAATTTGACAACGGCTGGCATCAACGTAGTGACGCATCCAGACAGGATCAGCCGCATCATCCCTCCGTAACCACCATCGTCCTCACCTCCCAATCCTCATCTCGACGAGTCCCCCATCTGTGGTGGTGGATGCGCCGCCATCCTGGAGCAACCTTGCTAATTCTCTCATTTACAGGAATGGCATCGGTTTTGGGAACGTTTGTCGGGACTCAGGTGTATATTCAACGTCAGGCAAATTGGCGAGAATTTAACCAACAGAATAACCAAGTATTTCTAGCGCTGATTAAACAGTTGAGTTCTACCTCAGCCACAGCCCTAGAAGAACGACAAGCGGCAATTCTGGCGCTGGCAAGGCTGGATGATCCCCGTGCTGTGCCGTTTCTGGTGGATTTATTGGGACAGGAAAACACACCGAGTCTGATTGATACCCTACAGCAAGCCTTAGTCAGTAAAGGTGCTGAAGCCCTACCTCCGTTGCAACGGTTGAATCAGGCGCTGCAAAATGACCGAGACACATTAGCCCGTCGGGGAACGCCGGGAGAGCAGCAGTTGGTGGCATTACGGCAACGGGCAACTAATCGCGCGATCGCGAAAATTCTCACCATCTACAGCAGTCAACTGCACGACGCGGATTTGAGTCGCACTGACTTGAGTCAAATGGACACCCGTTCAGTTCAATTTACCTTAGTTTTGGATAACCTCGACCTAGCCGGACTTAATTTCCGTTCCGCCATCTTAGCTGGGGGCAGTTTCCAAAACAGCCGTTTTTATGGGGCGGGTGCGGATCAACGCTGGGGTACATTTGATGATTGGATTGCGGATTTAAGTGGGGCTGAACTCAAGGAAGCTGATTTAACCGGGGCAAATTTAAATAATGTTTTGATGGCTCGCACAAATTTGATCCGGGCAATTCTCAATCGGGCAAATTTAGCTGATAGCTATCTCATTGGCGCGAACTTCAGCAGCGCTCAACTAATTGGTGCTGATTTAACGCGAGCTGTATTAGAAAATGCTAGCTTGACGGGAGCGAATTTAGGAGAGGTAAAGGCGTCTCTGGTGAATTTACATGGGGGAAGTCTCGGTCAAGTGAGTGCCGTTGGCGGAGATTTTAGCTTTGCGGATTTGACCCAATCGAATTGGCAAGGGGCGGATTTATCGGGAGCCAATTTCAGTCATGCCAAGTTACAGGATGCTGATTTAAGTTCGACGAAATTGGTTAAGGCGAATTTGACTCAGGCTCAATTGCAAAATGCCAAGCTACAGAATACGAATTTGAGTGCGGTAGATTTACGCGGGGCGAAGGTGACAGGAACGGATTTCCTAGGCGCTATGTTTGCCACAGCGATGCCTGTTAAATCGGATCAGTTTATCACACAACCTCCAACCGCCACGTCGGGGGCGCGAGTACAGGGGGTGAATTTTGCCCGGGCGAAAAATTTAGATACCAATCAGTTGCAATATATCTGTAGTCATGGGGGGCGGCATCCGGAATGTCCTTAAATCAAGGGGGAGCGGTGTAGAGACGTGCCATGGCACGTCTGGGAGCAGAGGGAGATGGGGGAGTAAACGAATGACAAATGACAAATGACGAATGACGAAGGGAGAATGTTAAGTCCCAAATCCTTTACCTCGATTTACCGAGGGTAAACAAAGACAATTCTCAATTTGCTTGTACAACTTATCAGAGTCTAAATCCTGACCAATCAGCACCAATTGATTTTTCTTTTCCCCTTTCCACTGATCATCTTCAATATTAAACCGCTTACCGCTGAGGTGAAAAATGTGGCGATTTGGACTTTCGTCAAACCAGAGAATTCCCTTAGCCCGGAAAATATTCGTTGTCAGTTGATTGTCTAAGAAATATTGAAACTTCCGGATGTTGAAGGGTTTATCACTCTGGAAGGAAATCGAGGTAAACCCATCATTTTCTAAGTGATGGGAGTGATCATGATCGTGGTGATGCTCATGATGGTGATGGTCATGATCGCAATCGTGGTCATGGTGATGCTCATGATCGTGATGATCATGGTCATGATCCGATGACTCATCAAAATACTGATCCGACTCAAACAATCCTACACTTAAAATCAGCGGTAATGGCACTTGGGATTGAGTGGTGCGAATAATCCTCGCCCCTTCTTTAATTTCGCGAATTCTTACCTCTAAGGCGTCTACATCACCTTCATCAACTAAGTCGATTTTATTCAGCAGAATAATATCGCCATAAGCAATTTGGCTATATGCCGCTTCGCTATTGAATAGATCCAAACTGAAATTCTCGCAGTCTACCACGGTAACGATGGAATCGAGGCGCGTCATGTCTCGCAGTTCGGTTCCCAGAAACGTGAGGGCGACGGGTAGGGGATCAGCTAATCCTGTGGTTTCCACCACTAGATAATCCACTTTATCCTCCCGTTCGAGTACCTTGTAAACGGCATTGACTAAATCTTCATTAATGGTGCAGCAAATACAACCATTACTCAATTCCACCATGTCATCCCCGGTGGTGACAATGAGTTCATTATCAATGCCGATTTCGCCAAACTCATTGACTAAAACGGCAGTCTTTACACCGTCTTGGTTGCTCAAGATATGATTAAGCAGCGTCGTTTTGCCACTACCGAGAAATCCAGTAATAATCGTGACGGGTAAGCCATGTATCGCCGCGTCCATGGTTAGATCGGATGCAGACTGAGTTGTAACTGATTGCATAAGGCGCTATGTTGAACTGTCTGTGAACGTCAGAATATAGGAAGATAACGTACAGATGTGATTCAATAAGACATCAAGCTGTACGCTGGATATGCCAATCCTTTCTCATTATTGCGTATCCGTTCCCAACTGAGTTTACTGTTCTTGTGCCATGACCCTAACCCTGTACAACACACTCACCCGTCGTAAAGAACCGTTTTCCCCTGTAGAGACGGGTAAGGTGCGGATGTATTGCTGCGGCATCACCGCTTATGACTATTGCCATTTGGGTCATGCTAGAACCTGCATTATCTGGGATACTGCCCGTCGTTATTTACAATGGCGTGGCTATGATGTGAACTACGTACAGAATTTTACCGATATTGACGATAAAATCCTGAATCGGGCGCGACAAGAGGGAACCTCGATGGAGGCTGTCTCGGAACGCTTCATTCAGGCGTATTTTGAGGATATGGCGCGGCTGAATGTGAATGATGCCAATGCCTATCCCCGGGCAACCCATTGCCTGGATGGGATTAAACGGCTAATTTATGACCTAGAACAGAAAAATTACGCCTACCCCGCCGCCGGAGATGTTTACTATGCCGTGCGTCGTTTTGGTGAGTATGGCAAACTGTCGGGACGTAAGTTAGAGGAGTTGCAAGCGGGGGCGAGTGGGCGAGTTGAAGTTGAGGATACAAAGGCGGCTAAGAAAAAAGACGCTTTTGATTTTGCCCTATGGAAGGGTTCTAAGCCCGGAGAACCCGCCTGGGAATCGCCTTGGGGGGCGGGACGCCCTGGATGGCATATTGAGTGTTCCGCGATGATTCGGGACAATTTGGGGGACACGGTGGATATTCATGCGGGGGGATCGGATTTGGTGTTTCCCCACCACGAGAATGAAATTGCCCAATCAGAAGCAGTGACGGGTCAACCCTTGGCGCGTTACTGGTTACATACGGGAATGGTGATTGTGAATGGGGAGAAGATGTCTAAATCCCTGGGGAATTTTATCACCATTCGGGATTTACTCGATCGCGCGACTGATCCGATGGCGGTGCGGTTGTTTGTCCTCCAGGCACAGTATCGTAAACCGTTGGATTTTACCGATGAGGCGTTGGCGGCGGCGACGAATGGGTGGCATACGCTGAAAGAGGGATTGCTGTTTGGGAATCAGTATGGTGAACAACTGGGGTGGCAAAACTCAGGGAAACGGCAAACGGCGGCGGTAGAACGGTTTCAAACTGCTGTTGATGATGATTTTAATTTTGCCGAAGGGTTAGCTGTATTATTTGAACTGGCAAAAGACTTGGGGCGCGAGGGGAATATTTTGGTGCATGAAGGGAAAACCCGGACATCACCCCAGGAATTAGAAGCACAATGGCGGACATTGGTAGAACTGGCGCAGGTGTTTGGATTAGAGGCGCAAGGGGAGGAAATCAGTCAGGAATCGACGAGTGGTTTAAGTGATGCAGAGGTTGAGGCGCTGATTCAGCAACGTACTGAGGCGCGGAAACAGAAGGATTTTGCGGAAGGCGATCGCATTCGGGATGAACTCAAAGCCCAAGGGATTACGCTGATTGATCAAGCGGGTGGTGTGACTCGTTGGCATCGGAATTAAATGTTCAGATTTTTGGGCGCACGCTTAATGTTATGGGTAAATATGATGGGCGCACGCCATGCGCCCCTACCGATTACCGTTACAGTAATGTAGGTTTGGAAAACCCAAGTAAACCCAACTGATTAGGCTGAGAATCCAATACCAGGAGTGAAATGGGCTGTTCAACCGCAATCCGAACAATTGAAGACTTGCAAGAACACCGGGATGAGCTGCTTGCCATTTTTGCCAAGCATGGCGCTCATAGTATACGGGTATTTGGCTCTGTAGCACGAGGTGAAGCAACCGATGAGAGCGATATTGATTTTTTGATTGATTATGACCGAAATTGCACGAGTGCTTGGTTTCCGGGAGGATTAATCAATGAGTTAGAGTCTTTCTTGAAAAGCAAGGTAGATATTACGACGACTCGGGGCTTAAGTCCGCTGATTGCTGAGAATGTATTCCAAGAGGCGATCGAACTATAAATCGGCGAGAATTTAAGGAATGAGTAGAGCCGTCAATCATATTATCTACATTCGCAACGCCATCTCGGAAATTCGGCAATGGACGATCCAGGGAGAAACGGAGTTTAAGCAAAATAATCTTCTGATCAAGGCAACGTTATACAATCTGCAAACATTGGCAGAATCAACCACTCTATTACCCCAGGCTTGGAAAGATGAACATCCTGAAGTCGATTGGAATGGGATCAAATCATTTCGCAATTTTTTGGCGCATCAGTATATGGAAATTGACACCGATACAGTCTGGGATGTTGTAACACGCGATTTATCGCAACTTGAAGCCGCTATGGAAGCGATCGCCCGTGACCATTTCAATGAGTAGGGATGTCCGCTGCTATAACATTGGTGAGTAGGCGGACAGAATTTTATGTCTCAGTGCTCACCTGTCTCTAGCTAGAAGTCAAACTAGGGATGGGCAATGTAGTCTGTTTTGGTTCAGAAAGCCGAAAACTCACTATTTTATGAAAATGCTACTGAATTCTTGGCAAGGGATAGGTTCGCGTCGATTCACTCTTGTCGTCTTTGCCACTGGATTTCTTTTCTTAGCTAGTCCTCACCGGAGTGTCGCCCAAGACGAGATGGTTCCTATACCAGCGTCCGCGAATTCACCCCTGAAAAATAATCCCGATAGTGAAGTCTATTTTGCCGATATTTTAGTTAGAGGTAGACCTATATTTCAAGTGGGTAGCCTGGCGGATTTGGGCGCAAGAGAACGGGCAAAAATTATTAATCGGCGGGTTAACAGTCTTTTGGCACAATCAGAAACTTTAGGACAGGTGACAGTGAACCCAGATGACCCTCGTCAAGTGGCAACGTTGCGATTGAATAACCGAGTATTAATGACGGTTACTCAACAAGATGCCCAAGATTTTGGGTTGTCAGTGGAAGCCTTAGCCGAGAGATGGGCAGAACAATTGAATCAGGCAATAAAAAAACCGTCCTTGGCGATTGATGTGGGACAGCGTCTCTATGGAACAGTACGACAACTTTTACGGGATACGGTGACGAATCTCCCCTCTTTATTAGGGGCGCTGGTTATGGTTGGGATTACCTGGGGAGTGGCGAAAGGGGTGCGGTTTATTGGCTTTAGTTGGGCGCAACGGACAGAAGGCGATCGCAGTACGGAAATTCTTATTGGACGTTTGGGTTATGGTGGCGTCTGGGTACTGGGTTCAGTTGTTGCTTTAGGGGTTTTAGGACTAAATTTTGGCGCATTATTAGGGGCATTAGGACTCACCAGTGTGGCGATTGGTTTCAGTCTCAAAGATGTTTTGAGTAATTATATTTCTGGGGTAATTTTACTCGCGGCTCGACCTTTTGGGATTAATGATCAGGTGGTTATTGGGGATTATGAGGGTACGATTACTCAAATTGACCTCCGGGCAACTACGATGAGAACCTATGATGGACGGTTAGTTTATATTCCGAATCAGGAAGTATTTTCTGCCAGTATTATTAATAATACGGCTTCACCGCGTCGTCGGAGTTCGGTTATGGTTGGCATTGACTATGATGCCGATATTACTCAGGCAAAACAAGTGATTAAAAACGCTCTCGCCTCACTTTCTGGAATAGAAAAAGAACCGCCTCCAGAAATTTTGGTGATAGAATTAGCCGCGAGTACGGTGAATCTGGAAGTACGGTTTTGGGTAGATTCGCGACGATTAGGGTTTTTGACGATGACTTCTCAAGTCTGTCAAAGTATAAAAGAAGCACTACAAGAGGCAAATATTGAGATGCCCACTGATATCTATACTTTGCTGTTCCGTAATTCTCCTCTACCAACTGCTAACTGAAGGATCAACCTTTGAGTTTACGTTGCCTTGATCCTGTCCTAGCGATTAATTTTAATGTAGGGGCGACCCGCTTGCACCAATTGACAATATTATTCACTCAATTTGATCGGGTCGCCCTTGACTCAATTTTTGGGGTGTATCCGGCAATATTATGGGTGAATATCATGGGCGCACGCCATGCGCCCCTACGGTTTCTTGTAATGAGTTGAGTACAATTACTGTAAGCTTTGGTTCTCAGGTAAAGTGGTGGGTATGGGGCAGTGGATGGAGTATAGTGTGTTTGAGTGCAGTTTGAGTGATAGTTGGTAGGCTAAGTTGCGATCGCGTCTGGGGTCTGCATCCGGTGAGTAAGCTAGATTAGGATGGATGGCACTGAAAATTGGCATGGCGCGATCGCTCAAACTTTGGATATGCCGTAGGGTGGGCATTGCCCACCAGACTTAAGGAGCGTGACATTCAGATTAGGATATATTGTCTTTGATTTCCGCTGTGGCTGTTGTCCAGGAAAGGTTGAATGCATCGGCGGTGAACCCCTTCGGGATGAAATGATATTTTGGGCTGATAGCGCGGATGGGTCGGTGTTTTTTTCCGGCGGTTCGGAAAAATGGCTGAATCTCCCTCTAAATAAGCGGTTGAAGGTGACTCTGCCCAAAGTTCAGCCGCGCAATTCTTGAAAGGCTTACTGGGACTGATGTTTAGCGATTTTTATTTTTGCCTCTTGCCAAACCCTATGTCTGAAATGCTATTATTTTTATCAGCCGCGCAACTGAACAATGAAAATTACATACTGTCAGGCTTCCAGATGACCGCTCTTGGAATTCCCCTGAATCCCTATCAGGGATTGAAACCTTGAACATACCGAGAATCTTGCTTGCGAAATCCACTTGGAATTCCCCTGAATCCCTATCAGGGATTGAAACGGATCGACGTAAGCGGTTGGATAGCTGTTGGAACCTTGGAATTCCCCTGAATCCCTATCAGCGCCAGAAAGTGGGCTTGGAAACCAAGCCCCTACGTGGGGAATTGCCCTGAATCCTGATTCGGCGACAAACCTGCACAATTGGCTCTAGCCGGATATAATAAAGAGTTCGAGATCAATGCTTTAGCCCAGAATTAGGAGTCTACCCGCCCGTGGTTGTACAAGTCGCCAATAGCATCTACGAAACCCAAACCACTGAAATTGCCAAACAGCTTCTCGACGCCACGCGGCAAAAACGCTCCTTTTTTGCCCAAATGCGGGATCAAATGCGCTGGGATGATAAACTCCTAGCTTGGGCGATGAGTAATCCGGGTTTGCGGGTGCAGCTTTTTCGCTTCATTGATGCCTTACCCGCCCTTCAGAGTAAGACTGAGATTGCCCGTCATTTGCAAGACTATTTAGGGGATGAGTCGGTGGAACTTCCCGCCGCCCTGAAAAATTTACTCAACTTTGCCAATCCTGACTCGATGCCGGGACAATTAGCGGCTTCAACGGTATCTACGGCGGTGGAAACCTTAGCGAATAAGTATATCGCTGGGGCAACGATTAAGCAGGTAATTAAGACGATTGAACGTCTGCGGAAAGATAAGATGGCATTTACCCTAGATTTACTGGGGGAAGCCGTGATTACCGAAACCGAAGCCCAGTCGTATCTGGAACGCTATCTGGATTTGATGGAACAACTTACCCAGGAAGCGAAACAGTGGTCAACGATACCATCAATTGATCAAGCCGATGGGGAAGATTTACCACGAGTTCAAGTTTCTGTCAAGTTAACCGCATTCTATTCCCAATTTGACCCCCTAGATCCAGAGGGTAGCAAAAAACGGGTGTGCGATCGCATCCGGATTCTGTTACGTCGTGCCCAGGAATTGGGGGCGGCGGTTCACTTTGATATGGAACAGTATGTCTATAAAGACATGACTCTGGGCATTCTCAAAGACTTGTTGATGGAAGATGAATTCCGCGATCGCACGGATTTAGGTATTACCTTACAAGCCTATCTACGCGACAGCAAGGGGGATTTAAAAGATATTATCACCTGGGCAAAAGAACGGGGCAATCCCCTCACCGTGCGTTTAGTCAAAGGGGCATATTGGGATCAGGAAACGATAAAATCCTTACAAAACCATTGGCAACAACCCGTCTATAACCAAAAAAGCGCCACGGATGCCAATTTCGAGGAAATGACCCAACTATTGCTAGAAAATCACCAGTATCTCTATGCTGCCATCGGATCACATAACGTGCGATCGCAAGCCAAAGCCATCGCGATTGCAGAACAGTTAAATATTCCCCGTCGCCGCTTCGAGATGCAAGTTCTCTACGGAATGGGAGATCAACTAGCAAAAGCCTTAGTGCAACGGGGACATCGGGTGCGGGTTTATGCGCCTTACGGGGAACTGTTACCAGGAATGGCATATCTAATTCGTCGCTTACTGGAAAATACCGCCAATAGTTCCTTCCTGCGTCAAAGTTTAGAAGAACGCCCGGTTGAGGAATTAATCGCCCCTCCTGTGGTGGATGAGGAACCTGTAGAGACGTTGCATGCAACGTCTCTACAATTCGCCAACGCGCCAGATACCGATTACGCCCAAACCGACGCCAGAGAAAAAGCCCAAACCGCCCTGGAAACGGTGCGCCAACAATTAGGGAAAACCTACTATCCCTTAATTAACGGCGACTATCAACCCACCCCCGAAACCGTTGATTCGGTTAATCCTTCCAATCCCAGTGAAATAATCGGTAAAGTGGGATTACTCTCCATCGACCAAGCCGAAACTGCCTTAAACGCCGCCAAATCCGCCTTTCCCGGATGGCGTCGCACCCCAGTTAAACAACGGGCGGATATTTTGCGTCAAGCGGCGGAATTAATGGAAGGGCGTCGGGAAGAACTTTCGGCTTGGATATGCTTAGAAGTCGGCAAAGCCTTACGGGAAGCCGATGCCGAAGTCTCCGAAGCCATCGACTTTTGCCGTTACTATGCCTCAGAAATGGAACGGCTGGAGGGCGGCTATATCTATGATGTGGCTGGCGAAACCAATCGCTATGTCTATCAACCCAGAGGAATTGCGGTGGTAATTTCGCCCTGGAATTTCCCCTTGGCGATTGCGACGGGAATGACAGTAGCGGCGTTAGTCGCGGGAAATTGTACCTTACTCAAACCCGCTGAAACCTCATC
>JGI11958J13698_1159965_pt1 | contig 21466 bp, 31 predicted proteins | sample ElkSlonscriptome_14_FD_13698 | JGI IMG/M metagenome (IMG submission 13698)
CGATTTTGGAGATTGAACGGGGTTTGTTTCGGGTAAAGGCGACGAGTGGCGATACCCATTTAGGCGGCGATGATTTCGATTGGGCAATTGTTGGCTGGATGAAGGAAGCGTTCCAACAGCAGCATGGGGTGGAGTTATCCCTTGACGATAATACCCTGCGATCGCGCCTGCGAAACATAGCCGAAACTGCCAAGATTGCACTGACTCAAGCTCCAGAATACGCCATAAGTATCCCCAATGTCTGGAAAAGAGGCGATCGCACATTGGGATTGGAGGCGATGCTTACCCGCACCCAGCTAGAAACCCTGGTACATCCTTTGATTGATCGGACGTTAACTATCTGCGATACCACTCTGGAAACGGCAAAAATGAAGCCAAGTGACATTAACCAAGTGTTACTCGTTGGTGGACAAACCCGACTTCCCGCCGTCAAAGTAGCATTGCGCGATCGCTATGGCTGGATCATTAATGATTCAGTTAACCCTGATGAAGCCGTGGCGAGGGGGGCGGCGGTTCTGGGCGCGAGGTTGTGTGGCTATCTCAGGGAAGAGGTGGAATTATGGGATGTGACACCCCTGTCCTTGGGACTGGAGTTAGCCAATGGTCAGATGGATGTGATCATTCGCGCCAACGAACAGATTCCTGTGACCAAATGGCGCAAGGGACGCCAAGCCTTTACCACCCAGCGCGATGGACAAGAGAGTATTCGCTTTCGCATTTATCAAGGAGAACGACCGATCGCGGCGGATAATGAGTTGGTTGGCGAAGTGGTGCTTCATTTAGCCACGACTCGTCCGGCTGGGGAAGTTCGGGTTAATTGTATGTTTAAGGTGGATCATGATGGTATCCTCCATGTTCGCGCCGAAGATACCAGCACCGAGGGTCAACCTGTGGAGAAGACATTTGATCGCTTTTATCGCCTGACTCCCCAAGAGGTAGAAGAAAAGTGGAAACAGGCGCAGGTGCATCGAGAGGAAGATACAATCACCAGTCGTTTGTTCCAGTTAGAGGAGGAATTGAGCCGACTGCGACGGGTGATAGAGAGAACATCTGACAGGTTGCTGCGGGAGAATCTGGACAATTTGGCATTGAGCATCCAAGATCGGAATGTCACCCAAGCCGAGGAACTGCTTGCTGAGTTAAAGAGTAAACTATGACCCAAACGAATCGCCGTTGGACATGGATGGTTTACATGGCGGGGGACAACGGTAAGGTTTTCGAGCAACTGCAGGGTGGAAAGCAACTAATAGCTCCGATGGAGGAGCAAGGCTATCAAGATATTCGGGAAATGGAAGCGGTTGGCTCTACTGATGAGGTGGCTATCCTGGTACAGTTTGATACCCTTTCTGACCGCGATCATACCTATCGTATTTATATCCGTCCCCAGGGTGAACAACGAGTGGTCGAAAACATCTCGGAACAGAATATGGGTGATCCGGGTTCGTTACGGGATTTTATTGTTTGGGGAATCGAGAATTATCCAGCACAATATTATGCGGTAATCCTGTGGAATCATGGCACAGGCTGGAAAGAGGATGATATTTACGCCTTTGCCCGAAATCGTGGGTTTCGGCTAGGGGCGAGTGATGATGAAGTACGCTCTCTCAGTCGTAATACTAGATTGTCGTCTGCCTTTTTCCTCTCTTCAATCCTGGAGGTAATGCAATCGGAGGATGGGGAGTCGCGTGCGATCGCGTTTGATGATTCCTCCTTAGACTTTCTTGATAATACTAAACTTCAGCAGGCGTTTCGGCAAGCCGAGGAGCAGACGGGGCAAAAGGTGAGTTTGATTGGTATGGATGCTTGTCTGATGAGCATGGTGGAAGTGGCGTATCAGTTGCGGGCAAATGCCAATTATATGGTGGGTTCCCAAGAGGTTGAACCGCTGTCGGGTTGGCCCTATACGGCGATTTTGGGCGGTTTAACCAGGGATGCGGGGATGACACCTGAAGCACTGGCGACGTTAATTGTGCAGGAGTATGGGCGCTACTATGAGGAAGATTCGCGGGGAAGTTTACCTCAGATTACGCAATCGGCGACTAATTTGATGGTGGTTGAGAAACTGGTAGAGGCGGTGGGGCGATTAGCGTCTGTTTTGCGTCAATTATTGGCTGAAAAGGATTTTTATCTGGAGAAGGCGCTATCCTACGCTAAACGTCAAGTGGTGCGTTTTAAAGATAAAGATTGTGTGGATTTGTATGATTTTATGAAGCTTATACGGGATGAGTATGTGGGGGATAGTACGGAATTAACTACAGTTTTAGATGAAGTCATGGATTTAATCACTCCTGAAATGGAGCCGAGGTTAGTTGTGGCGAATGTGACGTCAGGACTTAGATTTTCTCGTGTCAAAGGTTTGTCAATTTATGCACCGTATAAAAGGTATTCCCCGTTTTATGATCGGTCAGATTTTGCTAGCTGTGGGTGGGGGAAGTTAGTTAGGGGTTGGTGAATAAGTCTGGTGGTGAGGATAGGGATCTGGGGAAGCTGGCGGAATAATATTAGGTTCGCCGAAATAACTTTAATGTCCTTAATTATTCGTTCCGCCTGTTCGGGATAAGTATCAAAAGGACTACCCACTTAAACAGAAACCATCACAGAAGCGTAAAAATAGCGATTGCTCCCCGATGCCACTCCAATCACTCAAATTTTGAATTATTCTGATGGGATAGGATAGCCGCTACAAGCCGATCGCCTCTACACACCCCCATTGGTGCGGCTTTCGAGGCTAGCTGACTCAGATTCATAAAATTGTCGCCAATTTCCTAGACAAAGTTAGGGAATTATTCTATACTGAGCAATTGTGACCAAATTGCCAGTTGCGCGATCGCAACTCAGGTCAACAGAAGCTGTGGTCTTGGATTTATCCAGTCAAACCACCAAGTTGAGATCAGCTAGTTCTACTGTAGAACTCGAGTGAACTCAGGTAAAAAAGCCATAAGGCGCTTGTAGTAACAGCTTCTGACCTTTGGCAATTGCCATTCGCCTCGTGGGGATACTGAGGAGATAACTCTTTAAGTCCCAGCGTTCCAAGGCGACGCGGTTAGTCAGTACTAACCAAACTTTCCACAACTAACCAGGCAAGAATTACCCTCAATCGAGGAAATCCCTGTCGATTAGTCAGGAAGATAACCTGCTGAGGCACTAGCGGATTCACTTGTGAATCAACGCCAAATTTGCCTCGCTGTACCGTCTAGAAAGGAGAAGCCAGTGTCTGTCGGTATCCTCGGCACGAAACTCGGCATGACCCAAGTCTTTGACGAGGAAGGACGCGCCCTTCCTGTCACAGTCGTTCAAGCGGGTCCTTGTCGGGTGACTCAAATCAAAACCAAGCAAACGGATGGCTACAGTGCTGTACAACTGGGCTATCACGAAGTTAAAGAAAAGGCAGTTAATCAGCCAGAAAAGGGGCATTTAGCCAAATCTGAGGCTCCCCCCTTACGTCACCTGCGCGAATATCGCCTCGATAGCACCGACGAATTCCAACTCGGTCAACTCGTCAACGTCGAGATATTTAGTGCGGGTCAACTGGTGGATGTCTCTGGAAAGACCATTGGTCGTGGTTTTGCTGGCTATCAAAAACGCCATAACTTTAAGCGCGGACCTATGGCGCATGGTTCAAAAAACCACCGCTTACCCGGTTCCACTGGTGCAGGAACAACGCCCGGTCGTACCTTCCCTGGGAAAAAAATGGCGGGTCGTTATGGCGGTAAACGTCAGACCATTCGCAAACTACAGGTGGTGCGCGTAGACACAGAGCGAAACATACTGATTATTAAAGGGGCAGTTCCCGGTAAGCCAGGAGCGCTTTTAAACATTGCACCCACAAATAAAGTCGGGAAATAGTTATTCAGGGTTCATGGCTCATTGTTGATGTCCACTGATGAATCTTGAACAACCAGAATAAAGACTAAGGACTAAAAACTATGGTCGATTGTATAGTGCGAAATTGGCAAGGGGAAGAAGTGGGACAGGCAACCCTGGAGCTGAAAGTCGCCAAAGAAGATAGTGCGTCTCACATTGTTCATCGAGCATTAGTTAGACAAATGACCAATGCTCGTCAAGGAACCGCATCCACGAAAACCCGCGCCGAAGTTAGAGGGGGCGGACGTAAACCGTGGCGGCAAAAAGGAACCGGTCGCGCTCGGGCTGGCTCAAACCGCTCACCCTTGTGGCGCGGTGGGGGCATCATCTTTGGTCCCAAGCCTAGAGACTATAACCTGAAGATGAACCGCAAAGAGCGGCGCTTGGCACTGCGAACAGCATTGCAGGGTCGAGCTGAGGATATGATTGTGGTCGAAGAGTTTGCCGATCAACTGCCCCGTCCTAAAACCAAAGACTTGATGGACGCGATCGCGCGTTGGGGAATTGATCCCAATCAAAAAGTCCTGTTGATTCTACCGCAACCCGCACAGCAGGTTTATTTGTCAGCGCGTAATGTGCCAAGCCTCAAGCTAATCTATGCTGACAGCTTAAATGTCTACGATGTATTGAACGCTGACAAAATTGTCACCACCAATACAGCCCTTGCCAAAATTCAGGAGGTTTACAGTGACTAAATCTACTAACCCCCGCGACCTGGCAGACATGGTGCTTTGCCCAATTGTGACTGAAAAAGCCACATTGCTACTAGAAGATAACAAATACGTCTTTGATGTTGTTCCCAAAGCCACTAAACCTGAAATCAAAGCGGCAATAGAAAGCCTTTTTGATGTCAAAGTTACGGGTGTAAATACCTTAATGCCACCTCGCAGAAAGCGTCGCGTCGGCAGATTTATCGGGTACAAGCCCCAGTATAAACGGGCAATTGTCACCTTAGCGCCTGAAGACTCAATCACGCTGTTCCCAGACGTATAAAACAGTTTTGACCCTTCGCTTGGTTCAAGGAATTTGGTTTTATGAATGTAGGGGCGGGTTTCACAACTATCGTTTTTGACCCAACCCCGATGTAACTAAACCCGCCCCGACCGAGTTGGAAATAACATAGACAAATAAAGGATAGTTTTATGGGAACTCGTAGTTATAGACCCTATACCCCTAGTACCCGTCAGGTTACGATCTCAGACTTTGCAGAAATTACTCGCGATGAACCCGAAAAATCGCTAACGACATCTAATCACCGTCCCAAAGGTCGCAATAATCGGGGGGTGATTACCAGTCGGCGTCGAGGAGGTGGACACAAGCGTCTCTACCGCATCATCGACTTTCACCGGAACAAGCACAATATTCCGGCTAAAGTAGCATCCATTGAATATGACCCTAACCGGAACGCCCGGATTGCCCTGCTTTACTATCAGGATGGCGAAAAACGCTATATTTTGCATCCGGCTGGTTTAGAAGTGGGCGCATCTGTGATTTCTGGACCCGATGCTCCGATTGAGGTGGGTAATGCTTTACCTCTGAGCAATATCCCTCTAGGAACCAGCGTGCATAACGTAGAACTGATACCCGGAAAAGGCGGTCAAATCGTCCGTGCGGCTGGGGTAAGTGCCCAAGTCGTTGCCAAAGAAGGAAAGTATGTCACGCTGAAGCTACCCTCGACGGAAGTTCGCATGGTGCAGCGAAATTGCTATGCCACGATTGGACAGGTGGGGAATAGTGATGCTCGTAACCTCAGTTTAGGGAAAGCCGGTCGTAGCCGTCGCTTAGGACGCCGTCCTAAAGTCAGAGGAAGCGTTATGAACCCGGTTGATCACCCCCATGGTGGTGGTGAAGGCAGAGCGCCTATTGGTCGATCAGGTCCAGTCACACCATGGGGTAAACCCACTTTGGGTGCTAAAACTCGGAAGCCGAAAAAACAAAGCACGGCTTTAGTTGTCCGCCGTCGGCGCAAATCCTCGAAGCGAGGACGGGGTGGGCGTCAAGCTTAACGCTTGCATCCAATCACTGACCATTTACCATATTGAGATTATGGGTCGTTCGTTAAAAAAAGGTCCATTTATTGCCGACAGTCTTCTGAGTAAGATTGAAGCCTTGAATACTAAAGGCGAAAAGCAGGTAATTAAAACCTGGTCACGCGCCTCAACCATTCTGCCGCAAATGGTGGGTCATACCATCGCCGTTCATAATGGCAGAACCCATGTGCCGGTTTTTATCAATGAGCAGATGGTGGGGCATAAACTGGGCGAATTTGCCCCAACTCGTACCTTTCGCGGTCATTCTAAAAGCGATCGCCGGGCGCGTTAATCGACGCGGAGTTGGCAGCTTTTATCTCGCTCTCCCCCATTAGAGATCACAAAAACTATGGCGACGATAGATACAACAGTAGAAACCAAAGCGATCGCACGTTACATTCGCATGTCCCCCTTGAAAGTTAGGCGGGTTCTTGATCAGATTCGCGGACGTTCCTACCGCGAAGCCCTGATTATTCTAGAATTTATGCCGTACCGGGCGTGCGAACCCGTGCTGAAAGTCCTACGATCCGCCGTGGCGAATGCCGAACATAATGCGGGTCTAGATCCAACAAACTTGGTGATTAGCCATGCTTCGGCTGATATGGGACCCAGCTTTAGGCGCTATCGCCCCAGAGCTCAAGGTCGAGCTTATCAGATTCGCAAGCCAACCTGTCATATAACGGTGGCGGTTTCACCCCAAGTTGAGGACTAGTTAATCGTCATCAATGATGCACGATTGACAACGGATAAACAAAAAGTAAAGGAAGGATTCGTGGGACAAAAAATTCATCCAATTGGTTTTCGCTTAGGTGTCACTCAAGAGCATCGCTCCCGTTGGTTTGCTGATACCAAGCGTTACCCAGAAGTCCTGCAAGAGGACTACATCATCCGACAATATGTCGAAAAAAACCTGAGTAACGCCGGAATTTCGATGATCCGGATCGAACGCAAAGCCGATCAAATTGATTTAGAAGTCCATACAGCCCGACCCGGTGTCGTGGTTGGTCGGGGCGGTAGTGGCATTGAATCCTTGCGTACAGGTCTCCAAGACCTTTTGGGGAGCAATCGTCAAATTCGCATCAATGTCATTGAAGTCGCTCGGGTGGATGCCGATGCGGAGCTAATTGCGGAGTATATTGCCCAACAGCTCGAACGCCGGGTGTCCTTCCGTCGAGTGGTTCGCCAAGCGATTCAACGGGCGCAGCGGGCAGATGTCCAAGGCATCAAAGTGCAAGTGAGTGGTCGCCTGAATGGGGCGGAAATAGCGCGAACGGAGTGGACTCGTGAAGGTCGAGTTCCCCTGCATACCCTGCGGGCGGATATTGATTATTCCTACCGTACCGCTAGCACTACCTATGGGATTCTCGGCGTGAAAGTTTGGATCTTCAAAGGCGAAATCATTCCGTCTACCGAAGATGTCGCCCCGCCGCCCACCGCTCAACCCCGTCGCCGTCAACAACGGCGTCGCCAGCAATTTGAAGATCGTTCCAATGAATAGTCTTTTGTCTTTTGTCCTGAAGCAGGTGACAACAGGCAAAGGAGAAACAATCACGACTAACTGATAACGGACAAAAATCACTATGTTAAGTCCTAAACGTACAAAATTTCGCAAACAGCATCGCGGGCGGATGAGAGGTCAAGCGACTCGCGGCAACTCCCTCAATTTTGGGGACTTTGGCTTGCAAGCGATTGAACCGTCTTGGATTACGGCGCGTCAAATTGAAGCGGGTCGTCGAGCCATGACTCGCTATATTCGCCGGGGCGGGAAAATCTGGATTCGTGTGTTTCCAGATAAACCTGTGACCATGCGTCCCGCGGAAACTCGTATGGGTTCCGGGAAAGGGTCACCTGAATATTGGGTAGCTGTGGTTAAACCCGGTCGAATTCTCTATGAAATCGCGGGTGTACCCGAACCCCTTGCCCGTGAAGCCATGCGTCTAGCGGCTAACAAATTTCCCATTAAAACAAAGTTCGTTACTCGTGAAGGGGAATAAGTATTTATGCCTTTGCCCAAAATAGACGACGCCAGAACCTTAAGCGATCAAGAGTTAGCGGATGGAATTTTAGCTGCCAAGCGTGAGCTATTTCAACTGCGGTTGCAACAAGCCACCCGCCGTTTGGAAAAACCCCATCAATTTAAGCATCTCAAACATCGCATTTCTCAGATGATGACGATTGCGCGAGAGCGACAATTGGCAGCAGTGTCTGAAGAGACAACCCCACAAACGCAAACGGTGAGTGATTCAGCCGATGCAGCGACAACGGCTACAGCCACGACTCAACCCCCTCAAACCGAGGTAGAAGAGTCGGTTCAAGCCGATGAGCAAGAGTCAGTGAGTGAACCCGAGGCGACTGAAGTCACCCCTGAATCCTCACCATCTGAGGCAAAAGAAGAGGAGTAAACCGCGATGGCAGTTAAAGAACGAGTTGGTTTGGTTGTGAGCAACAAAATGGATAAAACCGTGGTTGTTGCTGTCGAAAATCGATCGCCCCACCCGAAGTACGGCAAAATTGTTGTCAATACCAAGCGATACAAGGCACACGATGAAGAAAATCGCTGCCAAGAAGGCGATCGCGTCCGCATTCAAGAAACCCGACCTCTCAGTCGCACGAAACGCTGGCAGGTTACGGATATTCTCAATAGTGCCTCAATTTAATTAAGGCGTATTGACCCTTCGCCACCCTCGAAGGAACTTGGTTTTGGGTTTTAAATGTTCACGAATCGGTGAGAAACGATCATCGTGAAATCCACTCCGACTTGCCTCAAAACTCATAACTCTGAATCAAGAGCACAAATCAGATGATTCAACAACAAACCTATTTAAATGTGGCTGACAATAGCGGTGCGCGTAAAGTAATGTGCATTCGCGTCGTCGGTTCTGGAAATCGACGTTACGGTAGTGTGGGTGACGTGATTATTGCTGTGGTGAAGGATGCGATTCCTAACATGGCAATTAAAAAGTCCGATGTGGTTCGGGCGGTTATTGTCCGCACTCGTAAAGGATTGCGCCGGGAAAGCGGCATGAGTATTCGTTTTGACGATAATGCGGCTGTGATTATTAACCCAGAAGGTAATCCCAGAGGAACTCGTGTATTTGGTCCAGTAGCGCGAGAACTACGGGAAAGAAATTACACGAAAATTGTGTCCTTAGCGCCGGAGGTACTCTGATGGCTAAAAAGACAGAAAATGCGCCACCGCGTTACAAAATGCACATTAAAAAAGGCGACACTGTGCAAGTGATTAGTGGTCACGATAAAGGTAAGGTCGGAGAAATTCTGCAAACCTTACCTAAAGACAGTAAGGTTGTCGTCAAAGGCGTGAACATTAAAACCAAACACGTTAAGCCTCAGCAAGAAGGGGAAACAGGTCAAATTGCTACCATTGAATCCCCGATTCACAGTTCCAATGTCATGCTGTATTCGGAAAAGCAAAAAGTGGCAAGTCGTATCTGTTACACCTTGACTGAAGAGGGACGTAAGGTACGAATGCTGAAGAAAACGGGTGAAATTATCGACTAATATCTTCGCCAAGTCCTTTGATTCATCCCAAAGGACGAATGACAACGGACATAAGACAAAGGACATAAGACACCCCCTGACAAAGCCCAGGGAAAAAGGATAACCATCATGTCTGACCGATTGAAAACACTCTATCAAGACACAATTGTTCCCAAACTTAAAGAACAGTTTGGGTATACAAACATCCATCAAGTCCCGCGTGTGACCAAAATCACCGTCAACCGGGGATTAGGAGAAGCATCTCAAAATGCTAAAGCCCTGGAATCCTCATTGAGTGAACTGGCGATCATTACCGGTCAAAAACCTGTGGTCACCCGTGCTAAAAAAGCGATCGCGGGATTTAAAATCCGTGAAGGAATGCCCGTGGGGGTCATGGTGACCCTGCGTTCAAAACGGATGTACTCGTTCTTGGATCGCCTAATTAGCTTAGCCCTGCCGCGAATTCGTGACTTTCGCGGGATCAGCCCTCGCAGTTTCGACGGTCGCGGTAACTACACCTTAGGCATCCGAGAACAACTGATTTTCCCGGAAATAGACTACGACAGTATCGATCAAATCCGTGGCATGGATATCTCAATTATCACCACCGCAAACACCGATGAAGAGGGTCGCGCTTTACTCAAAGAGATGGGAATGCCTTTCCGGGAGAAATAAGCCTGTAAGAATAGGAAGGAACTAATGGCGGCAAACGATACAATTGCAGATATGCTGACCCGCATTCGGAATGCGTGCTTGGTGCGGCATCAAACAACAAATGTCCCAGCAACAAAAATGACCCGTGCAATTGCCCAGGTCTTGAGAGAGGAAGGTTTTATTGCCGAGTTTGAAGAAGCTGGGGAAGGCATCAAAAAATACTTAGTTATTTCTTTGAAATACAAAGGAAAAACTCGTCAACCCATTATCCGAGCGCTGAAACGGGTGAGTAAACCCGGTCTCAGAGTTTACAAAAATCGCAAGGAATTACCGCGAGTTTTGGGTGGTATTGGTATTGCGATTATTTCCACGTCCAGTGGCATCATGACTGACCGGGAAGCCCGACGACAAGGAATCGGTGGTGAAGTGCTGTGTTACATCTGGTAGCACGGCTCAAATCAGCACTTCAGCTCTTTTGAATTCTTTTGCCCGGATAAGGAGTATAAAATCATGTCGCGTATTGGCAAACGCCCGATAGCAATTCCCAATAAAGTGACCGTGACCATTGAAGGTCAACAGGTTACCGTCAAAGGACCCAAAGGAGAACTCCAACGAGTTCTACCGAAACAAGTCACCGTTGAACAAGAAGGAGAAACCATCCAAGTGCGGCGGCGGGATGAATCCAAACTTGCCCGTCAGCGCCACGGATTGTCTCGTACCCTGGTTGCCAACATGGTTGAAGGGGTATCCAAAGGCTTTGAGAGACGTCTAGCTATCCAAGGGGTCGGTTATCGCGCCCAGGTGCAAGGACGTAACTTAATTCTGAATGTCGGATATAGTCAACCCGTAGAAATTGTCCCTCCTGAAGACGTGCAACTCGCCGTTGAAGGGAATACTAACGTGATTGTTAGCGGGATCAATAAAGAAATCGTCGGCAACACAGCGGCTAAAATTCGTGCGGTGCGTCCCCCTGAAGTTTATAAAGGGAAAGGCATTCGCTATGCCGGTGAAATAATTAGACGTAAAGCTGGTAAAGCAGGTAAGAAGTAACAATGAAACTTACTCGTAAAGAATCAGTCCGCCGTAGACATCGGCGCGTGCGCCGGACAGTCCAAGGTAGTTCTGAACGCCCAAGATTAGCGGTCTTTCGCTCAAATCAGCACATTTATGTGCAGATTATTGATGATCATCAACAACATACCCTAGTGGCAGCTTCTACTCTAGAACCTGGACTGAAGTCAGAGGTAAAATCAAGTGCCACCTGTGACGCCTCGGTTAAAGTGGGTCAGTTAATTGCCCAGCGAGCGTTGGAAAAAGGCATATCTCAGGTTGTTTTTGATCGGGGAGGAAACCTTTACCATGGTCGCGTGAAAGCTTTGGCAGAAGCGGCGCGTGAAGCTGGGTTAGACTTCTAGAAGTAAGTAAAGCAAAATTTAAATTATGGCAAATCGTCGCAAAAGTAGCCGCGCTAAAGAAAAAGACAGCGCCTGGCAAGAACGGGTTATTCAAATCCGTCGGGTTAGCAAGGTGGTCAAAGGCGGTAAAAAATTAAGTTTCCGGGCAATCGTTGTCGTTGGCAATGAGCGTGGTCAAGTTGGTGTTGGTGTGGGCAAAGCCAGTGATGTGATTGGCGCTGTTCGCAAAGGGGTTGTCGATGCCAAAAAGCAAGTCATCGACGTTCCGTTAACCAAGTCGAATTCCATTCCTCACCCCTCTAATGGAGCGGCTGTTGGTGCCAAGGTTATGGTACGACCTGCTGCACCCGGTACAGGGGTAATTGCCGGCGGCGCGGTACGGACAGTGTTGGAATTGGCAGGAGTGCGTAATATCTTAGCCAAGCAACTGGGGTCTAATAATCCCTTAAATAATGCTAGAGCTGCTATCAATGCCCTAGATGCGCTCCGGACATTCAAGGAAGTGGCGCAAGAACGCGGGGTTGAAATTGAGAAGCTCTATGTCTGATTGTGTAGGGGCGGGTTTAGGGACTCGCTTTTCGCCATGAATAGTAACCTTTGTCCAAAACCTGCCCTAAATGAGAGAGTTTTCAGTTTAACAACGATCTAAATTATGAGAATCCATACTGTAGCACCCCAAGAAGGTGCAAAGAAACGTCGTCGTCGTGTTGGTCGCGGGATTAGCGCGGGTCAAGGTGCGAGCTGTGGCTTTGGCATGCGCGGGCAAAAATCGCGATCAGGTCGGGGTACAAGACCGGGGTTTGAAGGGGGTCAGATGCCTTTGTACCGCCGCTTACCTAAGCTAAAACACTTTACGGTGATTAATCCCAAACATTACACTACGATAAATGTAGGTAAGTTGGCATCGCTCCCTGCCAATACAGAGGTGACTTTACCGTCACTGATGGAAACGGGTATCGTCACCACTAACGACGGACCACTGAAAATTCTGGGCGACGGGGAGTTGAATGTATCGCTAAATGTTAAAGCTGCTGCTTTCACGACGGGTGCTCGCCAAAAAATTGATGCGGCTGGCGGAAGTTGTGAAGTGATTGAGGCGTAACTTTTTTTAGGGTTGGCGTCTGTGGCGGCGTAGTCCCCTTACCACTGTGTCCTCTAGAGGTAGCCTTTTGTTATGGTCGTTAGTCGAGATAAAGCTCCAACGGCTCAAGAAACATTTATGCAGATGGCACAAGCTGCCGGTCTTAGAGGTCGGTTGCTTTTGACCATCGGTTTGTTGATTCTAGCCCGATTTGGTGTCTTTTTACCCGTACCGGGAATTGATCGGGAACAACTTTCCACAGCTATCCAAAGTGGAAACGTTCCCATCGCTGGCATTTTAGATTTTTTCTCTGGGGGAGGATTCTCGGCTTTGGGAATTTTTGCCCTAGGGATTTTGCCCTATATTAATGCGTCGATTATCTTACAGTTGCTGACGGCAGCTATTCCCACTCTGGAAAATTTGCAGAAGAATGAAGGGGAAGCTGGACGCCGGAAAATTTCTCAGATTACCCGGTATGTTGCCCTTGGTTGGGCGATATTGCAAAGTGTAGGTCTGGCAATCTTTGCCAGCCAATTTGCCACAAATCCGGGAACTCTGTTCTTTGTGGAAACTGTGCTGGCAATCACGGCTGGCTCAATGTTTGTCATGTGGATTTCGGAAGTGATTACCGAACGCGGGATTGGTAACGGCGCATCCTTGTTGATTTTTGTCAATATTGTGGCAGTTCTGCCTCGGACATTGGGTCAAACGATTGAATTGGCACAGACGGGAGGGCGAGAAATGGCAGGTAAGGTGGTCATTTTGCTCCTGGTTTTCCTGGTAATGATTGTCGGGATTGTCTTTGTGCAGGAGGGAACGCGCCGGATTCCGATCATCTCGGCAAGACGACAAGTTGGGCGTCGCCTCTATCGAGAACGGACGAGCTATCTGCCGCTACGACTGAACCAAGGTGGGGTAATGCCGATTATCTTTGCCTCAGCGGTGTTGATTCTGCCCACGTCTCTGGCTGGCTTTGCTCGTGGTGGTACAGGTGAAGGCTTTTTAGGTTCGCTCATGCAAGGGGTAAATCAGGTGGCACTGTATATCAGCCCGAATGGTCCGACGCCGTGGCTGTATGTACTGGTGTATCTGGTGTTAATTCTCTTTTTCAGCTATTTCTATGCGTCGTTGATCGTGAATCCGGTTGATATGTCGCAGAATTTGAAGAAAATGGGAGCGAGTATTCCGGGAATTCGTCCGGGTAAAGCGACAAGCGACTATATTGAGCGAGTGCTGAATCGGTTAACATTTTTGGGTGCCATTTTCCTGGGACTGGTGGCGGTTGTGCCAACGGCTGTCGAAAGTGCGACGGGAGTGACCACGTTTAGAGGGCTGGGCGCTACCTCGTTACTGATTTTGGTCGGTGTGGCAATTGACACGGCGAAACAAGTTCAAACGTATGTGATTTCACAGCGTTACGAGGGTATGGTTAAGCAGTAAAATTGCGGCTATGTCATTGGTTACTTGTCCTTTGTTCAGTGTTGATGAACCCTAAATCTGTAGGTTTTCTCTAGAGGTGAGAGCTTGATTTGATCCGCGTTGTAGAAAAGACATCAAATTGACAGAGGACAAATGACAAATGACAAAGGACGAATGACAAATAACCAATGACACGATTAGTTTTTTTAGGACCACCAGGGGCAGGAAAAGGAACACAAGCTCAGCATATCGCTCAGCTTTATCAGATTCCTCACATCTCTACCGGGGATATTCTAAGGAGTGCGATCGCCGCATCTACATCACTCGGACAAAAGGCGCAGTCTTATATGGATGGCGGCGAGTTGGTGCCAGATAAATTGATTCTGGATCTAATTCGCGATCGCCTCAAGCAACCGGATGCTCAATCGGGTTGGATTTTGGATGGGTTTCCGCGCAATGTCAGCCAAGCGGCTTTTCTGGAGAATCTACTTCAGGATCTCGATCAGCGCTGCGATTATGCCATTTATTTGGATGTCCCCGATGAATCCATCCTGAAACGGTTACTCTCACGGGGACGCCAAGATGATAATGAGCAGACGATTCGGCGACGCCTAGAGGTCTACCGCCAACAGACCGCGCCGGTGATTGAGTTTTACTGCGATCACTCAATCTTACGCGAGATTGATGGGGATAGACCAATGGAGGAGGTGACAGACTCTCTCAAGCAGGTGATGTCGAGTTAAGTTATCAATGCCCAAGCCGGAAAACGAACGCCGTCTGACTTTTGAGGGATGTTCTCCTCTGGGGTAAGTCGTTACTATTTCTAAGGCTTCCCTGAATTGGGACAGGCTCTTTGCGGGAGGATTTTGATAACATAAGTTAACACTCCCTGGACAAATCTCTATCTATGTGGAGGGGAATTAGTGACCAATTGTATTGAGGAACGACAAAATTGGCTAAACAAGACTTAATTGAAATGGAAGGGACGGTAACCGAATCCTTGCCGAACGCCATGTTTCGGGTTGATTTGGATAATGGCTTCAACGTCCTTGCCCATATTTCTGGCAAAATTCGCCGTAACTACATCAAAATCTTACCGGGCGATCGCGTCAAAGTTGAACTCACCCCTTATGACTTGAGCAAGGGGCGAATCACCTACCGACTTCGCAAAAAATAAAAATCGGTAGGGTTGATTTCTGGAGTTATTTGACGCGAAAACCAAAAAATGATATGATAATGTGCTTGCGTTGTAACTAAAAAAACCATGAAGGTTAGAGCATCCGTCCGCAAAATTTGCGAAAAATGTCGCGTTATTCGACGTAGAGGTCGAGTAATGGTTATTTGTCCAAACCCCAAGCACAAACAACGTCAGGGGTAATCCACCAGACTCTATAAGACTCATTTGTAGCACAAAACCAGCAAAAGGGAGAAAAATACCGTGGCAAGAATTGCCAGTGTAGACCTACCTCGCGATAAACGAATAGAAATTGGTCTAACCTACATCTACGGAATTGGTCTATCTCGCTCCAAAGAAATTCTGGCAAAAACGGGCGTTAATCCGGATATCCGCGTCAAGGATTTAAGCGATGCTGACGTAGCCACCCTGCGATCGGTGGTCGAGGGCGACTATCAGGTTGAGGGTGACTTAAGGCGCTGGGAAGCCATGAATATCAAGCGCCTGGTTGATATTGGAACCTATCGTGGGCGTCGTCATCGCCAAGGGTTACCTGTGCGCGGTCAACGAACCCGCACCAATGCCCGTACCCGCCGGGGTAGACGTATTGCCGTTGCCGGTAAGAAAAAAGCACCAGCGAAGAAGTAACACTCTTATTCAGTTCACACCCATCATTAAGATAGCCAACTAAAGCGATATGCCGCGACCAACTAAAAAAACTGGTACAAAAAAGCAGAAACGAAACGTTCCCAATGGAATGGCATTCATCCACTCCACCTTCAACAATACCATCGTCACCATTTCTGACACGCGAGGTGATGTGGTTTCCTGGGCATCAGCGGGATCAAGTGGGTTTAAGGGAGCTAAGAAAGGCACCCCCTTTGCCGCTCAAACCGCTGCCGATAACGCCGCCCGTCGAGCGACAGACCAAGGAATGCGTCAAATTGAGGTAATGGTTAGCGGTCCTGGTGCAGGTCGAGAAACGGCTATTCGCGCCCTACAAGGGGCAGGACTAGAAATTACCCTAATTCGGGATGTCACGCCAATTCCTCATAATGGTTGCCGTCCCCCGAAACGACGCCGCGTCTAGGATCGGGAAATTGGGAACGGGAATTGGGGAAGCCAAACCCAGAGTTTGATTTACTCAATCAAACCTTCACGTTGGTTTAACCCCCATCCGTCTCGACTCGACAACAAAATCAAGTGTCAGCATCGAGCGAATTATGCCAACCACTAATACTTTGCTTAGTGCCACTTGTACCAAATGGTGGGTTAGGCGCAACAACAATTCAAAAGTACTCGCTTGGTGCTTTTGATGGGTTCCTATGAATTAAAGGAGGGAGGTCACTCCGTGGCGCAGTTTCAGATTGAGTGCGTAGAATCTAAAACACTAAAGAATCAAAGTCAATATAGCAAATTTGTCCTAGAACCTCTCGAACGCGGTCAAGGTACAACAGTTGGCAACGCCCTGAGAAGGGTTCTCCTGTCTAACCTGGAAGGGACAGCAATTACTGCAGTCCGGATTGCGGGAGTCAATCATGAGTTTGCCACCATTGCGGGAATCAGAGAGGATGTCCTAGAAATTCTCCTGAATATGAAGGAAGTCGTCCTCAAAAGTTATACACCCGGTCCCCATATTGGTCGAGTGATGATCACTGGACCCTCAACCGTGCGATCGGCTCAGTTTGACCTACCGTCGGACGTAGAATTTGTTGATCCCGGTCAGTATATCGCCACCCTAGCCGACGGTGCAAAACTGGAAATGGAGTTTCGCATCGAACGAGGCAAAGGATATCGCTCTGTAGAACGGGGGCGTGATGAAACATCTTCAGTCGATTTCCTGCAACTTGACGCCGTATTCATGCCGGTGACCAAGGTCAACTACAGCGTCGAGGATACCCGTGTTGACGGTTCTCTGGAAAAAGACCGCTTAATTTTAGATGTTTGGACAAATGGCAGCGTGTCACCCCAGGAAGCACTGAGTCAAGCCGCTAACCTTCTTGTGGATTTATTCAATCCCCTGAAAGATATCGAGCTGAAGCCAGAGCCTGTGGGTCGTCCTGAAGATGAAGATCCAACCAGCCAAATTCCGATTGAAGAACTGCAACTGTCGGTGCGGGCATATAACTGCCTCAAGCGAGCGCAAATTAACTCCGTTGCTGATTTACTGGATTATAGCCAGGAGGATCTGCTCGAAATCAAGAACTTTGGTCAAAAGTCTGCCGAAGAAGTCATCGACGCCTTGCAAAAACGCTTGGGGATTACATTACCCCACGAAAAATCGGCTAAACCAACTTAAGGATTGAGACTAAATGGCTAATCGAGTTGACGATTAGCCATTCGATTGAAAAAGTTTTCGTTGTTGTGGGATTGTAGAGGAAGAAAAGACAATGCGTCATCGTCGTCGTGTACCCAAACTGGGAAAACCAGCTGACCAGCGTCGAGCGCTGCTCCGCAGCCTAGCTACGGAGTTGATTCGTCATGGTCGAGTCACCACCACCAAAACGCGGGCAAAAGCTGTGCGTTCCCAAGTGGAAAAAATGATTACCTTGGCAAAAGATGGCTCCCTAGCGTCTCGCCGTCAAGCCTTGGGTTATATTTACGACAAGCAATTAGTTCATGCCTTGTTTGAAGGGGTGAATGATCGCTATGGCAACCGTAACGGTGGGTATACTCGCGTACTCAGAACCCTGCGCCGTCGTGGGGATAATGCGGAAATGGCTATTATCGAGCTGGTGTGAACTCAAGTCATGTCCGAGTGCGAGGTTAAGCCAACTCAACGCATCGCTCTGGTGATTCAATACCTGGGTACCAAGTTCTCTGGTTGGCAACGACAGCCTATCCATCGCACGGTACAAGCGGAGATTGAACAAGTTCTGTCTACTGTCGAAGGAAAACCTGTAACCTTACACGCTGCAGGGCGTACTGATACAGGGGTTCATGCCGCTGCCCAAGTCGCCCATTTTAATAGTAGCCGTCCGATTCCGGGAGAGCGGTGGATGCATATCCTCAATAGCCGACTACCAGAGGATATTCTGATTCGGGCATCAGCCCCCGTACCCGCCAATTGGCACGCTCGCTTTTCGGCGATTTGGCGTCGGTATCGGTACAGTATCTATACAGACGCTTGTCCCAACCTGTTTGTGCGACCGTTTAGTTGGCATTACTATCACGCTCCCTTAGATGAACATCGGATTCAGGAAGCACTGAATCCGCTACGGGGCAAACACCACCTGGCGGCGTTCCATCGCGCCAACTCTGGACGGAAGCATTCCTGGGTCACGGTTCAGGACACCCACTGTTACCGGAATGGTTCATTTATTCATATTGAAATTCAGGCGGATGGATTTTTATACGGCATGGTGCGGCTACTCGTCGGCATGCTGGTGGAGGTAGGGCGGGGCAACCTTAATCCCCACGAGTTTACTCAACTGTGGGTGAATCAACAGCGGGAGCGGATCAAATATTCAGCGCCAGCCAAGGGGCTGTGTTTGTTAAGAGTGGGGTATCCAAATTCGCCGTTTCCGCCAAAAACCTGGTTTGATACTCAGCCTAAGTTCATCTTGCCGACTGAGATGCCCCCCAATTGTGTTTAGGTTAACTGTATACGTAATCAAAAAAACTCATGCAAAAAACTTACCTGCCAACTCAGGATTCTTTAGAACAAAATTGGTACGTTATTGATGCCGAAGGTCAACGTCTGGGACGATTGGCAACTCAAATTGCCATGATTCTTAGAGGGAAAAATAAACCGATCTATTCCCCGCACATGGATACAGGGGACTTCGTGATCGTGGTTAATGCTGATAAAGTCGTCGTCACCGGAAAAAAAAGCAGTCAGAAGCTCTATCGCCGCCATTCCGGTCGTCCGGGTGGGATGAAGACGGAAACCTTTGCCCATTTACAAGCCCGTCTACCGGAGCGGATTATTGAAAAGGCGGTTAAAGGAATGCTGCCCAAAAATTCCCTGGGTCGCAAACTTTTTACTAAGCTGAAAGTTTACGCGGGAGCCGCTCATCCCCATGACGCTCAAAAGCCTCAAACCTTAACCATTGAAACCATTCCAGGAGAACAAGACTAATGCAAGCAACAGAACCAATGGAAAATCGCGCCGTTTACTGGGGAACGGGTCGCCGTAAATCCTCAGTTGCCCGGGTGCGCCTAGTTCCGGGGACGGGTCAACTCGTTGTTAACGGACGTCCCGGCGATGTCTACTTTAATCTCAATCCAGCCTATTTAATGGTGACCAAATCACCATTGGAAACCCTGGGTCTAGAAAATGATTATGACATTTTAGTCACTGCTCACGGTGGTGGGTTGACGGGACAATCCGATGCGATTCGCTTAGGTGTGGCGCGGGCGCTTTGTGAACTTGACCCGGAAAATCGCTCTCCGTTGAAGATGGAAGGGTATTTAACTCGCGATCCCCGTGCCAAAGAACGGAAGAAATATGGCTTACATAAAGCCCGCAAAGCTCCCCAATACTCGAAGCGTTAGAATTGGGAGAAGAGAAGACGAATCATCAGGGGTGATTTCGCCCCAAACGACACAAACGACAGAACGAAGAAACGCTTGCTCAAAGAGGAAAGTAACCATGCCAAAACCTGATATTCATCCCCAGTGGTATCCAGACGCCAAAGTCTATTGCAACGGAGAAGTTGTGATGACGGTTGGTTCAACCCAGCCCGAAATTCATGTTGATGTGTGGTCGGGAAATCATCCCTTCTACACCGGAACCCAAAAAATTATTGACACGGAAGGTCGTGTGGAGCGCTTTATGCGGAAATACGGCATGTTAGAAGGAAATGCCTCGGAGCAGCAATCGTCTAAAGAGAAATAGCGAGGTAGCTTGAAGTGTGTTCGACGGTAGCGGAGCCTAACTCTTAATAGTTAGACTTCGCTATTCAATGCTTTTTTAGGCTATTTTAATGGAGCGATCGCTGTAACCATGGCGGAAACTTACCTACTCGATAAATTACAATCGGTTGAACAAACCTTTCACGAATTAACGCGCCGTTTGGCTGACCCTGATATTGCCACTGATCCGGTGGAAGTGCATCGGGTGGCAAAAGCCCGTTCGTCCCTAGAGGAAGTGGTTAGCACCTACGAACTGTGGAAAACAGCCCAGGAGGAACTGACGGGCGCTCGGCAAATCCTCAAGGAAGCCAATGGGGATGGTGAAATGCACGAAATGGCAGCCCTGGAAGTTGAGGAACTGCAAACGAAGCTGGAGGAGTTGGAAAAACGCCTGAAAATCCTACTCTTGCCCCGTGATCCGAATGATGATAAGAACATCATGTTGGAGATTCGGGCAGGAACCGGCGGCGACGAAGCCAGTATTTGGGCAGGTGATTTGGTGCGAATGTACTCGCGCTATGCCGAAACTCAGAACTGGCGGGTGAAGCTATTGAGTGAATCCCCGGCTGACATGGGCGGATTTAAAGAGGCGATTCTGGAAATTCAAGGGGAACAGGTTTATAGCAAGCTGAAGTTTGAAGCGGGTGTTCATCGGGTGCAACGAGTCCCGGTGACTGAAGCGGGGGGACGAGTTCATACCTCAACCGCGACTGTGGCGGTAATGCCAGAAGTAGATGATGTGGAAATTGAGGTTGATCCGAAGGATTTGGAGGTTTCCACAGCCCGTTCGGGTGGCGCTGGTGGACAGAATGTGAACAAGGTGGAAACGGCGGTTGATCTGTTCCACAAGCCGACGGGGATTCGGATCTTCTGTACGGAGGAGCGTTCTCAACTGCAAAACCGAGAGCGGGCGCTGCAAATTCTCCGCGCTAAACTGTATGAAATGAAGCTGCGGGAGCAACAGGAAGCTGTTACCTCAATGCGGCGATCGCAGGTGGGTACGGGTTCGCGATCGGAGAAGATTCGTACTTATAACTATAAGGACAATCGGATTACGGATCATCGCTTGAGTCAAAACTATTCTCTGAATAGCTTGCTGGAAGGGGATTTAGAGTCTGTGATTCAAGCCTGTATTACCCAGGATCAACAGGAACGTTTGCAGGAATTGGCAACTTCGGACGAACAAGGGGAATCGCTTTTGGCTTAATTGGTATTGGTATTGGTATTGGTATTGGTCATTTGTCCTTTGTCCTTTGCCTTTTGTTTGTGTCATACTCGCGAGAGCGAGAAGCAAGCTACGTCATTTGCCATTTGGCTCAAATCTAAACGACAAGAGGGCGGGTTTTGTTGATAACTTATCGGTGAAGAGGGCGGGTTTTGTTGTTCCGTTAGTGGTGAAGAGGGCGGGTTTTGTTGTTCCGTTAGTGGTGAAGAGGGCGGGTTTTGTTGTTCCGTTAGTGGTGAAGAGGGCGGG
>JGI11958J13698_1118268_pt1 | contig 19551 bp, 17 predicted proteins | sample ElkSlonscriptome_14_FD_13698 | JGI IMG/M metagenome (IMG submission 13698)
AATCAAGAGCGGATTTCAATCAAAAACCTGGAAGAGCAATATGTTTTCCCACTTTTCCTATTTCCTGGCAGACCCTTTGCCTGCATCCTACATCTAAAAGAACCAGTCAAGTTACAATCTGCTAATAGTCTTTCCCGAATTGACCTTAAAATTAAGTTCAGGACTTGGTTGGCAATAGCGGCTCCAGATAATTTCTTGGAGCTAGTTATAACCCGCTCAGAATGGCAGCAACAGCTCAAAGCTGAATTTACCACCAAGCTGGTAGGAGAAAAGTATGACCCTGTTGATTTGGATGCTGCTTGGGAAGAAGCTTGGCAGAGTCAATTAGCTTCCAGCGCCCAAGACTGTGGGCTTTATGGTCTCAAAATTGGCGACCAGGTACTGCGCCGTTCAGGTGAAGATTATCTGGAAATTGAAATGCTGGGGATTGTAGTCGGTTTTAATTTTGACTCTCACCAACTCTTTCAAATTCAATGGGAAAGTAAACCTAGTTTGAGTTATAGCCAGCTTGAACTCAAACAGCTAGGCGTTACCAAAATACAGCCCATCACCCAGCTTTCTGCCAACGTTGCCTATCAAATCAGTGACGACGGAACGTATTATAAAGCTTGGATTGGATTCAGAACAAAAGCGTTAGCTAAAGCCTGGATGCGTCCCGTTAAAAGATTAGTGGGATATCTGGGACATCTGGTTGAATGCTATTGTCCCCAATTGCAACATACTGGCAAAAAATACGAATATTGGGTTGAGAAGCCCCGGCACAAAACGCTCAAAAAGAGGTTGGAGTATTTACAAAAAGTGGCTGAACTTGACTTGGAAAAGATGCCTACCGATTAATGTGACGTACCCAGCGCCGCCTGTTCCTTCGCAACTCTGGCGGAGGACAGCGTGGGGCTTCCGGCGTATCATATTTACCAGACTGTCCCAGTTTCGGACAGCTTGTGGAACTGAGATGAACTGCCCAGCTCAAACATTAACTGATGACCGACCCCAAGGATTACGACGTCGTTATGGGTGGACAAACACCCCATCCTATCGGCTCCTTAGTTTTAGGAGGAATTGACGGAGTTCAACAACAACTTGCCAGTTCTAGTGAGGAAACCCGATGTGCTGCTCTTTTCAAAGCATTGTAAATAATTCTCCAATAGTTTTACTTTATTTGCTATTATTTTATTTAGGGTCAAGCCAAAACGACATAATATAACCCCACCGGCTCGGGTTCTGGGGATGAACCCTGACCCAGTCTCTCCCTCAGGTGGAAAAAGACCAGTACCTATCCTAGACAACTCAATGGTGGCATCGAAAAGAAACAAAAATTTGATGAAGCGCACAGCTCGGGTTTACCTGAATGATTTAAATGTGGGTAAGTCGGAAATTGTGCGCGAATTTTTGGCTCAATGCCACTCAATTATGCAGTATTTTGTTGACTTGTTTTGGCAACGTCAAGATTTTTCCGGGAAACTGGCTGACCTGCCAACAGTTCACCGAGCTAAGAAAAAGTTTGGCATCACCACCCGTTTGGGGCAAGCACTTGCCAAACAAGCAAGTGAGTGTGTTTCTTCTGTTCACCAGAAAAAGAGAAAACGGAAACCTCAACTTAAACGGCACACAGTTACCTTATTTTACCACTTCGTCACCATCTCTCCCTTTAAAAAAAAGGGCTTTGATTGGTGCGTCCAACTGATCGGATCGGGGGCGCCCAAGTTAGTTATCCCGCTCAAGTCCACCTCAGTCATCAATCAACGGATAGCTCAGGGATGGCAGATATCTAAAACGCTCCGTATGGGGTTGAAGAAAGGGCGATTGTGGATTGACTTTATCTTTGAGAAAGTTAGACCTCCATTGAAAACATCAGGTCAGGTGGTCGGGATGGATTCCAACTACAAAAACGGCGTCGTCTTCAGTGACTCCCAGGTGGTTGGACAAAGTATTTATCAACGGATTCAGGAGTTTAAAAAGCGTCAAAAGCATACCCACGCCGAAATTAAATCTCGGTTGGGTCAGGCACTGAAAAAGGTTGATTGGTCTTCTATAAAAGTTCTCAGTATTGAGGACTTAAAGTTGGTTAAACAGGGAAAACGAGGGACGTTCTCTCGCCTGTTTAACAGGCGGCTGTCTCATTGGCTATATAGAACTTTGGTGCAGTTGTTGGAAAGGAAGTGTGAGGAGGAGGGGATTCAGCTTGTGGTGAAAGACCCCTTCAAGACCTCGCAGTTCTGCTCGAGCTGCAACAGATGGGATAGACGAAACCGAAAAGGTGACTCTTTTAGGTGTGTTCATTGTGGCTACCAATCTCATGCTGACCACAACGCGGCACACAACTTGGAACTTTTAGGCTCGGCGGGAGTTTATGGTCTCCGTTCCTACTTAAGTTCAAAACGTCAAAGTTTTGGATAACCATTGAAATACCCAGACCAAGGGAAAACCCTTGTCATCAAAGCATTGCACGATTCGGCGTGGCAGGTACGGTGGACAGCGTATCGCTTGCTGATGCGCCTGGAGGAAGTCGATGACATTCGCAAAGCGGACGCAGGCGAAGCCAAATATTGCCAGCACTACCCAGATTTTAGGCGTTCTGAATCAACTGAAGTACATTCACTTGCCAAAAATCACCTGAAGTCCTATCTGGAGGAAGAACTGGGGCAATACAGCGGTGCTATTGTCGGTACTGATTTCCCCGTGAGTGTAGCGCCTAACCCCGATAGGATTGCCGATGTTGTGGCTATATTCCCAACCGGGTATATGGTTGCGTTAATGGTGGCAACAGAACCCATCAAACCCCAAGAATTAAACCATCAATCAACGGCATTGTTTAATGCTGGAGTTGATGTCATCTGGTGGTTAGGCGAAAAAGCGGATACCTTGAGGAATAGGCAATGGTCATTCCAATACTGTGATTGGACTTATATTTTGAATCTCTCAACCTGTCCGATTACCGACAACAGAGAACAAACTGAGGTAGAGTTTAATGAATTAAGTAAATATAGTTTTAAAAGTTTAACTGACAAGGTTAAAAGAATTAATTGGCTCCTCCATAACCATCATACCAGAGTAACAGCGATCGCTAAGATGAATGATGGATATTGGCAAGTCACAGACGACGAGCAACTGATGAATTATTATTTGGGGTTCCCGCGCAAGTTATTCCCTCCAAGTGGTGTTCAAGCCATGAAACAAAGAGCGCATACTATTGCCCAAATTAAGGCAGCATCCCAGGCTTTGATGGCTAAGGATTGATTGTTGGTCAGTCTATTTTTACTTTCCCAATCGGCGAGGGCGCTGTCGCGCTGCTACTTGTGAACAGAACCCAATGAAAAATGATTCTTTCTACAGTAGATGTCAGTGAACCCCCAGAAACTGGCGAACTAACCCTCACTGAATTAGAAGCCCAATTCCGTACCTTTACCCTGAGAGAACTCTGCTTTGAAGCGGCAAACCTAGCCGAACTAATTGTAGCAACTCCCGATGACCAGTTACTCAACCAGATTCAATCTTGGATAGCCGAGGCTACCGAATCCAAGGTGGATGGGTATTGCTTTGCTGCTGATTCTATTAAGAATGATATCGAACTCTGGAAGCTTAAGAAAGAGCATCTAATAAAAATGTGCGACCAGATAATTGATCGCAAAGAGTCAGAGTTGGATGCTATGAAACAGGGTTTAATCCAACTTGAGCAAATAGGTCTGGTTGATAGTTATCTGGTTGGCAAAACTCGCACTATTGAAATCCGCGATAACAGCCGACCCAAAGTGACGCTCAAACTGTCGCCCGATAACCCACTGTTTCCCGACCAGTTCAAAGCCACTCGTACCCGCACAGTTGCCCTCACAGATGAGATTGCTGCTGCTTATGCAGCCGGAGTAGACGTTAGCGCCATCGCAGATGTCACCCTTGGCAAACAAGTGCGATTCAAGCTGCGACCCAAACGAATCAAGAACAAGCGGTGAAGCCAGCACCAAAGTGTTCCTGCATTCGGGATTGACTTAAACAGGAGCTATATTCATGATTAAATCCATTAGTTATCAAGAGGGCTATCAGCAAGCCTTACATGATTTTGGTATATCAGACTTACTGGGGAAATTGAGCAATTTCTTGGAGAAAGGTAACGATACCCAGTGGCAGCCAATTCAGGAAGATGAACCGGATTCAATCGCCGCTTTGCTGATTGGACAGTTAACCTCTAGTCTCCAAGATAGCGTAATCTCCGCCTATCTGAATGCAATTCGGCAAGGAGATAGTCGGGGAATTTCTGATTTACCTTTAGTTGACAGAACCTTTCGGATAGCCAGCCCGAATCTCACCAATTTTAGTATCCCCCAGTTTGAATACGGTGAGCCTCTTCGCTGGAAGCCACTGGAAGGGTTAGCGGAAACAGACTTTGGCGTGGTCATTGGTCGTTTTATAAAGCCCGCACCTCACCAGGGTTTTCAGTGGAATTGGAAATATCTGATTCTCTTGGATAAAGACTCAATTAGTTCAGCCATTGTTACTGCTGATACGGCTTGGGAAGAGGATCTAGAGCGTCGCTTGGTGTAACCCCAGTTAGCGTATCTTCTGACTTTTGACCCTTCGCAACGCTTTTCAGGCAGGCTTTTGACTTTTGACTTTTACCTTTTGACTTATTATGACCCGAAACCGTCCTTTAACTCAACGAGAGCGAGATCTGATTGAATTCTACCGCAATTGCCAACTCGGAATGACACCTCAGCGGTTTTATAGCAAATGGCCCGTGACTCAAGAGATACTCGCTGCTGTATGCTCTCGCTCAATTTCTACTGTTCAGTGTTGGTTTAGTCGAGGTCGCAGCTATCGCCGTCCTCAACCTGCTGATTTGCGCCATCTTGCTCTAATGGATTTCGTCTTGGAGCATTTTGAGGAGATTCCCCCTGAACTGATCAATTTACTCTGTTTTCCCAATCAGGAGCCATGAAAGGCTTTATGCACAAATTGAAGGAAATTTCCACCTCGATCCAAGGTGTTTTTTTATTGCCATTCCTAATACGTTGAAAAAAGACCATCAACCAGAAGCAACGGAGTTCGTTGCTTGTGTGTGAACGTCTGAGTCGAGTTCAAAGATGCCTATGCAACATTGAGTGTGTGATTTAAATATCTAATCTATAGGGTCACCAACATCGGGCGATCGCGTTTATGGGATTTCAGGAATAGTGCTAGCGATCGCCTTGGGGATCACGAACAGTAACCCACTTACTCATTTACTTTTTTTACTGACTATGAAGCATCGAGACTGGCTTCGCCTTCGGGAGGAAGGCGAGAACCTTTGTGCTGTCCTCCGGCAGCAAGGCTATCAATGCCTTAAACAAAGCCGTCGCCTATCTTGGCAAGTCATCAAAGAAGGCAAACCTTACATTTTGACTTGGTTACCGGCACCCGTGGAAGATTGGACTATCCTTCCTAATGATACTAGCCCAGCATGGCAGCGGCTGGTATCAATTGTGCAAAATGGTTTGACATTGAGGAAGGGAGAAACAACATCCCAACGAACTCAACCTCTACTAAACTTGACTCGTCCTTGGGCAATTGTTCGACTCCTACCCAATTGTCAAAGGTGTACCATAGCTCGGTTCTTTAATCGTCAAGATGCCCAGGATCACGTCAGAGCTTTGAATCGGTTTATCCCCAATTCTGAGTTTGAAGTTGTCTTCGAGGCTCCGGAAATTCAGGATCGGGATGAACCGGATGAAGAGCAGTTATAGCCCTGATACTCTTACTTTGACAAAGTAGGCAGTTCCAGGGAAATCACTTGGTCTGCTTTCTTCTAGAGGACATATTCCTAGACCATCCTATACATAACCTCACCCTTGGGTGAGACGGAACATCAGCCTTCATCGCCAGTAGACATTGAAACGGGTGAGGAAAGCAAATCCTCATCAATCACCGAAGGGTGAGGTTAGACCAGATGGTAATGTCCAGCTTTGTCTAGGTTTTTAGAAGCTGTTTCCCAGTAGTGAACATTGAAAAATGCAAATTTACAAACGAGTGAGCTACGTGCAAGTCGCTCAGGGGTGGCAAACCTACGTCTATCCAGTCAATGGGGGATTTATTCGCTACAAATTGCTGACTTCTACTGAAGCCTTAGCTGACGCGATCGCACAATGCCAAAAATCCGGCTGGATTGTCAACAATGCCACTACCTTGGTTCGGCAATTGAACGCCAAAACCCAATGCGTAAAGACGTGAATGATTTCGTTTTTCTGCGCTATCGCGCCGATAACCCAGTAATTATCGGAGCAACTTACAACTATTATGTCGCAGAAAACCATCAAAAAAAAGCATCGGGTCAAGCCCAATATTCCTCAAACCCATCCACAACAAACAGCATCCGACTCGCCCTCGTTCGCCTGTACGCTCATCTCAAACGCCGACGATACCGTATCAACCGACGATGAATCAACGCTACTTCAACTAGAAGAAGCTTGGGACTATTCCCACTTGGGGTTTGCGGACTACGACCTCCATTATTGAGCAAACTTTCTTTCCTCAAAAACTATGGCTAAACAAACAACAGCAACCCCTCAAGAAGTTGAGGTACAAACCTCTGCCCACAATCCCCCAGAAGATATTCCTTCTACCACCGAACCCGTAGCCGAACCCGCAATCGAACGGGACGAATTTGCCTCTCCCGAATACCTTGACCCCAACGCCCGATTGCCGAAAATCCAGGCATTGCGCGGCACTACCCCAAAACTTTGCGGCTATTTCGTTCCCGCTGCCCAGATGGCAAAAGCCGGATGGATTGATTTTGATGAATCAAAACTCATCACCTACACCTTCGAGTCCTCTGGGGAAGAAGAACAAGGAATTCTCATTTCCCACCCCCGGATGCTGGTTTGCCCCCGCACGCCTTGCCTCGCCTATGACAAGGAAGCCTCCAAAGCCGCGAACCAGCCCGTGATTTTGGGCGTTTACACCTCCGAACACAAGAATGACGATAACATCGGCAATACTCAATACTTCGAGGTCATCGTGCTGGACGACAAGAACCAGCCTCTCCACCAAGTCCCCCTCTCCTACCGCGCCTCTGGTGCAAACCAAGCCACCTTCTCATCTGAATGGCAACAATTCATTGATGAGATTACAGCCTGCCACGCTATTACCAATGGTATTGCAGCACGGGGCAAAGATGCTCGGTTCAAATCCCTGTGCGTCTTTGCCTTCAAGACGGCTCGTGAACAAGTGGGCAAGAAGCAAAAATCCTTTGCTTGCCGAGTAGTCAGCCACGAAAAGCCGACATTGGAGAACTGGCGCAAGTACTTCGTGGGCTTCGACGGAGCCATGAAACATTTGGTCTGGGAGAATCTGCAACCGACCTTACCTTTAATGATTCCTGGCGCGTCCGAGTTACCAACGCTTTCGGGTAATACTCAGTCTACCACAGCGCTTCCAGCTCAGTAACTTCTCCAACTATCAGCTATTAGCGATTGATTAATAGCTGATAGCTCTGTTCACCATTGCTTCTTCTGCTTAACAACCATGAAATTTCACGCCCCAACTTCTGCCTTAAACACCAGCCTTTCTCTAGTAACGCGAGCCGTTCCCTCCAAGCCTACTCATCCCATATTAGGCAACGTCTTACTAACCGCTTCGTCAGAATCTCAACAGGTACGGTTAACTGCCTTTGACCTAACACTGGGAATTGAAACCAGCTTTGAGGCACAGGTCGATGCTCCTGGCAAAATTACTCTACCCGCCAAACTTTTAACCAATACTGTCTCCCACCTCCCCGCAGGCGAACTCACCTTGGACGTTGGGCAGGAGTTCAGTGATAATCATCAGGATAATCAGGGTGATCATCACCAATTATTTATTGCCACGATTACCAGCGAATCCGGGCGTTACCAAATCCGGGGAATGGATGCCCACGAGTTTCCCCAACTCCCAGCCATTGAAGGGGGGACGCAGATAACCGTGCCAGCTTTCGCCCTCAAAGAAGGATTGAGCGGCACGTTATTCGCTGCCAGTGACAACGAAACCAAACAGGTACTTTGTGGCGTTCACCTAACCCTTGAAAACAATACCATAGAATTTGCTAGCACGGACGGTCACCGTTTGGCTGTGATTAAAACCAGCAATCAAGTCGAGTCAAATCTTGAGGTGGCAACTGACTCAAACGAAGACTCAACTGACCTGAAATTCGAGGTAACTGTACCCGCCAAAGCGCTACAAGAACTGGAGAAACTGCTAGGAAACACCGCCCCCGATACAGTAATTGCACTCTGGGTTCAAGATAACCAAGTGCTATTTCAAGGGAACTCAACCTTGACAACACGCACCTTAGAAGGTCAGTATCCCGCCTATCACCAGCTCATTCCCTGCCAATTCAATCGCCAAATGAATGTCAGTCGCCTTCAATTCTTGGCGGCTGTGGAACGGGTCGCTGTCATGGCTTCTCAGAAGAATAATATTATCAAACTCGACCTCGACAGTGAAAACCAACAGCTTACCCTATCGATTGATGCAGCCGATGTGGGGAGTAGCTTAGAAGTCCTCCCGATCCAACTATCAGGAGAAAGCCTGTCTATTGCCTTTAATGTCAAGTATTTGAAAGAAGCTATCAAAGCTATTCCCGCATCGGAAATCAAGGTGCAACTCAATAATAATACCTCTCCAGTGGTTTTGTCTCCAGTGGTTCTTTCTCAGAACATCATGGCAGCATCCATGCTACTCATGCCTGTACAAATTAAAAGCGAACAGCCGTCCAATGAGCCACAAAAAACGCCAGCCAAACAGCAATCAAAGACCAAGACTTCTCCGAAGAAAAAGCAACGAGAACCAAAATTAGCGGCAGTTTAACCGCCCGTACAACCAAGGATGCGTGAATAAACCATGTATAATCCTCTACATCACAAATATCGTCCCCAAACCTTTGCTGACTTGGTGGGACAAAACGCGATCGCACAAACTCTGACCAACGCCATTACCTCCAACCGCATCGTTCCTGCCTACCTGTTCGCAGGTCCGAGAGGGACTGGCAAAACCTCCAGCGCCCGGATTCTCGCCAAGTCCCTCAACTGTCTTGCCAGCAACCAACCTACTTCTGCGCCTTGTGGGGAGTGCCACGTTTGCCAAGGGATTACCCACGGTTCTCTTCTAGATATCATAGAAATCGACGCCGCCAGTAACTCTGGGGTTGAGAACATTCGAGAACTGATAGAAAAAGCTCAGTTTGCCCCGGTGCAGTGTCGGTATAAAGTCTATGTGGTGGATGAATGCCATTCGTTAAGTGGCAGCGCTGCCCAAGCACTGCTGAAAACCCTTGAGGAACCCCCTCAGAACGTTATCTTTGTGCTTTGTACCACGGAACCGCAAAAGCTGCCCAACACAATCATCTCCCGGTGTCAGCGTCACAACTTCCGCCGCATCGCCATTGAACCCATGGTGCAGCACTTGAGAGCGATCGCCAATTCTGAAAACATCGATATTACCGATGAGGCAGTCTGGGTCATCGCTCAACTTGCTCAAGGCGGACTGCGGGATGCCGAGACGCTTTTGGATCAACTCTCCTTATTGCCGGGGCAGATTACTCAAGAGCAGGTGTGGGATTTAGTAGGTGCTGTGCCAGAACAGGAATTGATGGAGTTACTGGATGCGATCGCCCGCAAAGAACCCCAGTCCGTTCTCAACCTGACCCGAGCGATTCTCGACCGGGGGAAAGAACCCATGGTGATTCTCCAGAATCTTATCGAATTCTACACCCATTTGGTCATTGCCAAAACCTCTCCCCAGAGCCATGAATTGGCACAGGTAACTCCATTGACCTGGGATTCTTTGGTAAAACTAGCCAACTCTTGGGATACGCAGGAAATTCTTAGCGGACAGCAGCAGTTGAGAACCTGTGCCGTCCAGGTGAAATCTACCAGTCAACCGCGTCTGTGGTTGGAGGTGGCTCTGTTGGGACTGCTATCGGAAGCCCCACCCACTACTGCACCTTCTTGTCCACCAGCCGCAGGTTCCACCTCTCTCTGGGAAGCCGTGGTTGCCATGCAGCCTCCAGCCATCAGAGCCTTACTAACCCAACACGGCACTCTCGCGGCTTTCGACGGCACCAATGCCTGTATCCGGATGAGGAGCGCTCCCCTGCAACAGAGAGTAGCCGGAGACGTTGCAGCGTTGGAAGCGGCGTTCGGTAAAGTCGCCAGCAAAAAGGTCAAAGTCACTGTAACATCATGAGGTTTCCTGAAGCAAACGGTAACACTCCTGGGGGGTGCATTCGTTCATCGGCATCACTGAGGAGGACATTTCGCCTTGAGTGCTGATGTAGACCATAACTACGCTATCTTCAGGGGAGTATACCTCAAGCATATTTTTTATAGCTTTGATATCTTCTAGGTCTACACCTTGGGGACGCATCGTTTTTTTGAGAAACCGACTCTTAACGTACTCGATTTTGGGAGGGGAGGTATCTGAGTCTCGCACCAAAACTAACCCTTTTCCTTGCTGCTGATAGCCGTCCCAAGCAACTGCACCGACCAAAACCTCATTGGCTTCGCTAAAGTCTTGGGCATCCCAACAACCTTGATACTTCTCCGTCTCCACTTTGGGAAAGGGATTGAGTGCATCAGTAATTCGTCCTAACCAGGATGTGCTTGGCTTGTTCAGTTCCGGGGAGGGTTTCTTCACCAAAGCCGAAATCCTGGCAGTATCTTGGGACAGGGGTTTATCTGAGGGCGATGATGCCTCCCCAAGCGCTGATTGTTTGCGTTGTTTGCGGATTTTTGCCTTGCGTCCCATCTGCCCTATCTCACACTCTCAAATCAATTTTAGAGATTGCTGAAGAAAAACTGCTTCAATTTTCTCCTACGGTTAGCATCAGACCAATTGTTATCCGTCCAACTATCACTCCCTCCTGCGGGAAGAGGGAACCCGCCTCACCCCCTAAATTAACAGCAATGCTTGAATCTCACCAATACTCCCTTCTTCTTTTCCCCCAAGAAGCACTCTCACCCAACATTATTACAATCAACCAACCCCGATTCAGTACCGCACTCAAAACTTGGAAAACCTGCTCTCAGTTTGGCTTTGACATCGAGACATTCTCGAAGACCAACGATGCAGATGGCGCACTCAACCCAGAAACCGGAGAAATCCGATTAATTCAAATTGCCATTCCCCAGAACCCAAACATCAACGTACTTGTCATTGACCTCGGCTGGACTTCAAAAGAACGCTCACTCATTCATCAAAAACTAGAAACCCTTGGCTTCTGGGACACCTTGAAAGAAAAACTCGCTTCCCACCCTGTAGAAGTCGTTGGACATAGCTTAGACTTTGAGCAACGCTGGATGCTTTCCAAATACAACTATCCCATCCGCAACATCCGGGATACAAAGCTCATGTCCCAGGTATACTGGGCAGGACTCGACCCCTGGCTCGACAAACGGCATGGGAAACCCCATTCCCTAGAAAGCATCTGCCTGCGCCTGGGTTTAAACATTGACAAAACCCAACAGACTTCAGACTGGGGTTGGGGAGAACTGGGGAACGGACAACTCAGTAATAGCCAACTCAACTATGCCGGCTATGACGCAGAAGTTGTTCTCAAAATACACGAACGCTTAGAACCCCTACTCAAAGACATTGGCGTTTGGGACAGCTACTTAATCGAGTGTGGGGCTTCACCCGCATTTGCCCAAATGTCTCACTACGGAATGCCCGTAGATGAAGCCGTGCTAGCTGATGTCATCTACCAATACGAAGCCGCCTATCAATCTTTGCTGGAGCAACTCAAGTGTACTTTTGATGAATGCATTCCCCATCTTTACTCGCCCAAAAAGTTAGCCGCGCTTATCAATCGCCAATTTGAACTCAATCTCACATCAGCCAAAGTTGACGACTTAAGTAAGTTTTGGACTATTCCCGAACTCCGATTAATTAGTATCATTAAGACGACCAAAGTCTATGTGGACTACCTGCAAAATATTAAAGCCAATGTCACAAATGGGTACACTCAAGGCAATTATACCCAAATCAATCGTAAGGGATTCGGTCGCAGTAGCTGTTCAGATCCCAACCTACAAAACCCTCCCTCCCCTTCCACATTTCCCCCAGAGTTAAAACCCTATAACCTACCACCGATTCGGTCAGTCTTTCGTACCCATCCCGGACGTATTGGCATCTGGTGCGATGCTTCTAAACTTCACGCCAGAGTAGCCACCCAAGCCTCCCTCGACCCGGAGTTAATGACCCGATTCAATAGCGCTCACGGCGATATCTTTTGCTCGATAGCCGAGAAAATCGCCCAATTAGAAACCATGGGTTCTGAGTGGACAGAAGAGAATATCCGGGTATGGGATAAAGACAAAAATCACCCCAACCATCCCCTAGCGGCTCGCTTGAGGGCAATGTCCAAGTCCGTCCACTACGGCAGCCAAAACTTGCAAGGATTCCGCACCTTGCAAAATACAATCCGCACCAAATCAGGAATTATTCTATCAGATAGTAGTGCAAAAAACTCTATCACCGCCTGGAAAACTACCTACAAAGTCCTGGCTAAATTCCAACGGCAAATTATCCAAGACGCTAACAATTGCCTACCAACAGTGCTGGGAATTGAGTCAATTTGTCCGCGCACTAAATTTGGCTTAGGCTATGTCCGTTGCCTAACGGGTCGCGGCGTATTCCTGCCTAAATGGCCACAAATATATTCCGCCCACCGGGAGCTATCAGTCAGAGGACCCGATGCCAATGCCGCTTACTGGACAATGTGCGAAGCTGACATCATCAAAACCTTTTTGGCGTACTGTATAGCTGCCTTTGATACTCATCCGGAATGGGAAGCGTGGGTAGGAAATTGCTGTCATGATGAAGGGGATTTATTTGGAAAAGAAGAATTTGGAATTGAGATAGCTAGCGCCGTACAAAATGCCATGCGCCAAGCGATGCGGACAGTTATTAAAGATATTCCAGTAGATGAGGGAGAAAACCCAAAGAGTCTGTTGGGAAACTCTTGGACAGACAAATGATTAACTTTTTTAGGGGGTGATTTAGCCACTGATGTATGCCGGGTTTGGTACTAACGCACTCCTTAAGTGACTCATTAGCAAAAAGCGAAACTATGCCAACTGACCAAACCCCCAATACTCCCCTTTTTGTCAACTACATAGGCTTTGACACTCCCCGCCCTATAAGTGCGGGGATTCTTTGTTCATAGATCCGGCTTGCCTTGACAGGATTTCTCCAATCAAAGTAGAGGTCTGGTCTCCCAAAGCGTTCGGATTTAAAATCCAAGTTCCGACATGCCCTGCCGTACTCAAGGCTAACCTCAGAATATTGATAGCGGCGTTCCAGTCCCGGTCTAAAACAAATCCACACCGACAAACGTGAGTCCTAGTAGACAGAGATTTTTTGACCGTTGTACCGCAATTGGAGCATTTTTGGGACGTGTAGGCAGGATTAACCGCAATGGTTATCTTGCTAAACTTAACTCCAAAATGTTCCAACCATTTTCTGAATTGATACCAACCTGCATCATTAATAGACTTGGCTAAACAATGGTTTTTAACCAGATTTTTTATCCTCAAATCTTCATAAGCGACCAAATCGTTAGATTGGATTACGCAACGCGCCACTCTCTTGGCGTGTTCTTCACGCTGCCTACTTATATTGAGGTGAAATCGCCCTAATCTATTAATGGCTTTCTTTCGGTTAGCTGAGCCTTTATTTTTACGTGAAACTCGTCTTTGAAGGACGCTTAAACCTTTCTCGCTTTCTCGATAAAATCGGGGATTTGGCTCTTTGTGACCTAAAGAATCGGTATAGAACTCTTTGAGTCCTACATCTAAACCAATGGCTTTTCCTGTCGGCTGACTTTCTGTCTTATTCTCAGCGTTAACTAAAAATTGAACATAGTAGCCATCAGCGCGACGAACTAACCGCACCCGTTTTATTGACCCGAGTTGGTAGAAATTCAAGTCCCACGTTCCTTTGAGCTTGAGCTTGCCAATTCCCTTTTTATCAGTAAAGGTTATCTGCTTTCTAGTTTCAGAAAGCTTCCATCCACTTGTTTTGTACTCAACTGAGCGGCAGTTTTTCTTAAACTTTGGATAACCCTTTTTTCCGGGAATGGCTTTTTTACAATTACTGTAGAATCGAGCAATTGACGAATAGGCTCGTTCTACAGCTGTTTGACAAGCATGAGAGTTTAAGTCCTTAACAAAAGGAAACTCACCTCGGAGCGATGTGTTGTAACGATATAAGTCCTTTTGCCCAACATTTTTATTGTCCATCCAGTAACGGATGCACTTGTTGCGAACAAACTGAGATGTTTTTATCGCTTCATCTATCGCTAAGTATTGAGTTGTCTTTCCTTTAGCCTTGAACTCAAAGACCAGCATTTGACGTGGAACAACTCTACATCAATATTGTAGCACATAAATCAAAAGTCGTCCTGGAAGGACGGGGAGCCTGAACCCAAATTTCCGGTCAAGCTGATCTCTGCCAGCTCAACATTTAGCCATTTCCATTATTCCCTACCCTAAGGCAAACTGCCCGCCTCCGGGTGTGGGATTTGGAATTGGAGTGATAATGGACAAACAACAACTATTTTCCGGAAAAATTTGCCCTTATTGTGGCAATGAAACAATTTTCGTAGACAGTGCACAAGTGTACCATGGCAAAAGCTACGGGATGATATATCTGTGCCGTCCCTGCCAAGCCTGGGTAGGAGTTCATCGGGGAACAAATCAAGCATTAGGAAGACTGGCAAATGCTGAATTACGACGCTGGAAACAGAAAGCTCACGCCTGCTTCGACCCCCTCTGGAAGCGGAAAATGGAGAAGGGATTCACGAAGAAAGAAGCGAGAAAAGCTGGATATCGCTGGCTGTCTATCGAGATGAACTTACCCTTTGAAGAAACCCACATTGGCATGTTTGATGTCGAGCAATGTCAGAAGGTTGTTGAGCTTTGCACCCCTTATTTAAATCGCCTCTTATTAAATTAGAAAAATGCCAATTCACATCTATTTTGGCGATGATGAATTCCGAATGGAACGCGCCATCAAACAGCTTCGCACCCAAATCATCTCTCCCCCATGGGAATCGTTCAACGTTACTCACTATCCTCCAGGACTCCAAAGCCTTCCTCAAGCGCTTTCGGACATCATGACTCCACCTTTTGGCAACGGCAATCGCTTAGTGGTCTTGCCCAATTCCAGTATGCTAGAGGCAATGGATGACCAGATGTTAGGGCAGTTAGAGCAAATTCTGCCAGCTATCCCGGAGTCTAATACCCTGGTGCTGACTCGTACCAAGAAGCCTGATGGCAGGCTAAAATCCACCAAACTCCTGCAAAAATATGCCCAAATTCAGGAATTCTCCCTGATTCCAGCTTGGAAAACTGACCCGTTAGTGCAGCAGGTGAAAACTGCCGCTGAAGAATTAGGAGTAGATATCACCTCCACGGCTGCCAAAGAATTGGCGTCGGCGGTGGGTAACAATACTCGACTTTTGTACAGCGAATTGGAAAAACTGGCAACTTGGAGCAACGGTTCTTCCATAGATGCGAACCAGGTAAAAGAGGTTGTGGAGATTACTACCCAAACAGCCATAGCCTTAGCCGCAGCTATCCGCACTGAGGATACCACACAAGCCTTGCAGTTGCTTTCTGGGTTAAGGAGTCGCAATGAGCCAATGCTAAAAGTTGTTGCGACTCTCATCACCTTATTCCGCCAATGGCTGTGGGTAAAACTCCTGACATTAGAAGGAGAAACCGACAACCAAATACTTGCCAAATACACAGAAATTGGCAATCCCAATCGAGTCTATTATTTGTGCCAGGAAGTTAGTCGTATTTCTCTGCCTCGGTTGCAGCGAATCATGGCGCAGTTGTTGGAACTTGATGTGACGCTTAAAAGTTCCTCTAACTTCTGTGCCGTTCAAAGCCAAATCGTTGAACTCTGCTTTCCTTAAGTCAAGCAAGAGCGGCTCTCTTGGATGAACGATTGAATGACAAAAAAACACCAATGCCTTGGATTAAAAACTGGTTTTCCAATATGTTGCCGTTAGATACTCCCTTTGAGTATCAGGGAATTCTGTTCTCCACGGTTGAAAACTTTTATGTGGCAATGAAAACTCAGAAGCATGAGGTTGAATTACGAAAGCAGATTGCTGCTTTGCCTCCCCATGTCGCCAAACGCTTTGGACGCCAACTGCAACGGCGTCCTGACTGGGAAGATATTAAACTCCCAGTTATGGAATTTGCCTTGCGGATTAAGTTTGCACCGGGTACGAGTTGGCATAAAAAGTTGATAGCAACTGGGGATACAGAGATTGTGGAATACAACAATTGGCTTGACAAATTTTGGGGCGTTATCGCCTATTATGATGGGCGCACCATTACTCCCTCTAATCCCAGAATCGGGCAAAATCATCTGGGAAAGTTGTTAATGAAAATCCGGGCTGAATCCCGATAAGATTTATTTGAGCAACAAGTAGCTATTGGTGTTTATAAAAAAACTCGCCAATAGCTATTTTTTTTTTATATTTAGCAGTAGGAGTTTTGGAAACTTTAGCCGGATTGGTTCAAACAACCATGGAATATCACTGGGTTCCATGATTTGATTGGGAGCCAGTTTCTTGATTTCCGGTTCCATGCATCCACTCATAGGCTGTCCCTTGAGCATTGCTGCTCTCAATCCAACCCTGATTAGAACTTACGTCTGCTAATCTGGCATTCACCTGCCTAATTGAGTTCAAAACATCTGCCGCACTCACCGATGGCGTTAGGTTGTTGACTGGCGGTGGTGCTGTTTCAGCAAGAGGTGAACCTTCCATGGAACTTTGCCCATCTTCAATAGAAATACCCGCTTCTTGACTCATAGCACCCTGAGACTGTTCAGATTGGTGATTATCCTGATTATTATCAGTAAAGTATTCAAAACCTAAGCGGGCAATAAAAACAATCTCAGCGACTTGATTGGGATCAGTTAAATCAACTTGCTCACCCCGAACCGCGCCACCTCTATTTCCTTCTACTGTGTAGATAATCTGGTTTTGAGCATCGTAGCGCTCAACCAACGTGGTGTGGCTGTGTCCTCCACTTCCATCACTCCAAGTCGAGAAAGAATTATTGGTTCCGCCAACAACCAGAATATCACCCGCTTGAGGAACAGGTCTATCTTGGAAAAACTGCTGGACAAATTGTTGACGAGCTTGTACATCATCCTCACCTCTTAGCTGTCTTCTCAAACTGCGCCAGTCTCCAGAATCAATCAACGCACTGGTATTCCCCGGATCAATGACTCTTTGTCCTTCTGGAGTTAGCTGGTTTCCGGCGTTACTTTTTCCAGTTTTCGCCCAGTGACGTAAACGATACCCAGAATGGAATATACTTCGGGATTGATTGAAGGAATGCTGTTGGTCAAAATTAAAACCAACTTGGCTGTGAGCATAGCCAGCAAATCGAGTACACCAGGCTTGTCCTTGGGCTGTACCCATTTGTTCGTGATAGTAGTCTACAAACTCCCCTCGATTACTGCCTTGATTCTCCCAACCCCCATTATCAGCATCGCTGACACCACCTTCGTACATCCAACCCAGCAAAAATTCCATACGGGCAACCTCTACAGCTAATTCACCAACGGTTTGTGTCTTTTCCTGGGCGGCGGCTGAGTGGGCGTTTTCTATGTCTGCCAAGGCTTGGTGTATCTCGGCTGAGGCGTCGTAGGCTTGGGCGGATAGTTCTGCCTCTTCCTCTGGAGGTAAACAGACTGATACCTCTTGTTCTAATAAAGATAATTGAGCTTGTGCCGCCGCCATTCTTTCTTCAGCAGTGGCAACTGTTGTGGCTTCAGTTTGAGTAGGTGAATTAAGATAAGCATTCAACAAGTCTCGGTTGGGCAGATGCTCACGACACCAATTAGCCAGTTGCACAGCAGCGGTTCTACGGGCATCGTTTTCTAGGCTGTCATTAGCTAAGGTTGCCATCAGCGTGTCAAACTCTTCTTGGGAAGATGCACCATCGTTTTGGGCATCTGCTGCTTCAGGAGCCGCAACGGTCATGTTTGGCTCTTCCGGACAGCTCATATTCTCGCCACAGTCCCGCTGAATTCTCCCCGTCTGCCCTGGTGAGAGTTCCTGAGTGACTACCGTTTCCTCACCAGATACTCCCCCAAACTCTAACTGAGGCTGAACAGAAGGCTCGGGTGATGGTGCATTTATCTGCTCCACCACCTGAACTGCCACCGAATCGGCTTCCTGTTCGTACTTATCCCCCGGTTGCCCCACAGTCAGCTTTGCCTGAACGGGAAGCTGTTCCTCGTTTTCTGACAATTGAGAGGAACACTCGTCACATGAGCGTTGAATTGTCCCCTCAGAGGAACTGGAAATTGGCGGACTACCCATCGCTTTAGGTGAGGATGAACCAAACCCCAAACTAGGGGGGAGCAGTGCGCCAACATCAACGTGCATCCCCACCATCAGGTTATCTCCACCCGTATTCATCTCCAGGTGCAACCCGTCTAATCCAGGAACAGGCAAGACACGCCCATTTAACTGACTCAGAGAAAACTGTCGGGCATTGGGGTCAGATAGAACCCCAGTCAGTGCCCCACCCCCAATTACGGCTAGAGTACTCACCACACCAACTTGTTCACCAGTATTCAACCGACCCAAATCACCCATGAGCTGTTCAGTCGCTTGTGTTTTCAGGTTGGTTATGGCTGTCTCAATTGCTGGAACCGCCAGTATCGCGTCCATAAGGTCACTGGCTTCTGCGGCTCTGGGCTCTTCAGGACCCGCCCCTCTAGGCACAAGGGGACTAGCTGATGGTAAAGAAGGTGCAGCAAATGGGTTGGGCGCGGGTGCTGCCGTTTGTCCCAATCCAGTAAGCTGTGCCAGGTTGATTTGAGACAGTGCTGGCAATAGCGTCGCGGGATTAATTTGTTGTTGTATCTGCTGCATCGCCATCGCCTGAATTTGGGGGTCAAGGTGCAATTGGAAATCCTGACCGAAGCTGTAGCCCGACGCTGGATTTGGCGATTGTCCCAAGGATGGGGGTGTGAGCTGGTAAGCGGGAACCTCTGGCAAAGACTCGGTATCATCACGCTGAATCGAGAGGTTTGCTGTTAATCCTGGCTGCTGTTGAACCGTCCGCACTTGTGACGGCTCTTTTTGTTCCTCTCCTTGAAACTCTTGAGAAACCTGTTGGCGTTGAATAGTCTGAGCGTGAACGAACGGCTGATACCCATTCTCTTGCCCCCCTTCCTGCCGCTTTCCGGGTAAGGATGCCCCGGGTGCATTCACCGGAACATCAAGACCGTTATAACCAAAACGCTCCGCCCCCGACTTTTGTGCTTCAATAGAGCGAGTATCCCGCTGCCTGGTTGATGCTGGGATTGGGGAACCAAAGGGGCGTGTCTGTAGCAGATTGGTTTTAGGTAACGCGGCGGCTCTTGCCGGGATACCCTGACCAAACCCACGGGGTTTTAACGGATTAGCGGCGGTCGTAAAACTGGATTTCAATGAGCCTCTTTTTTGGAGCTGCCGCCGGGTACTCATGACCACCTCTGCTGTTGATGAAATCGGAAGTACTTTCA
>JGI11958J13698_1060636_pt1 | contig 18296 bp, 12 predicted proteins | sample ElkSlonscriptome_14_FD_13698 | JGI IMG/M metagenome (IMG submission 13698)
AGGATAGGTTGGGAAAGTTGATTCAATTGTTTAACCATATCCGCCAGATTTCCTTCGAGCGATCGCGTTTGCCCAAATCCGAACAATCCATCAATAATTAAATCACAATCCAGCAACGGCTGAATCTGCTCATAAAAGGGAATCCCCAAACTCTCCGCATACTGAGCATGTTGGGAGGTTAATTCCTTCAGCTTCTGAATCGGACGGTAAATCAGCACCTCGTAGCCCTGACACTGTAACTCCCGCGCCACCACCAAAGCATCACCACCATTATGTCCCGGACCCACTAACACACCCACACGCCGCGTTTGCGGATAGGGATAAAGGGTTTGAATCCGCCTCGTAATCAACCCCGCCACCTTTTCCATCAACGCCGCGACAGGCATCCCCGCCTCAAAGATACGCCCTTCAATCTCGCGCATCTGTTCGGCGGTGACTACGATTTGTTCAATTTGTTCGCGTCGCTTTGTCGGTTGCACAGCCGTTTTGTCCCCTATCACTATCTTTAAACTATTGTGCCGTTTTCAGCCGACAATAAGGTCTTATACTGAATTCGGGTCACTTGGTTGGGACAAGGCAGAGGGCAGACGGCAGAGGGCAGAAGGGGATTCCTGAAGCGGATTTGGTATTGTAAAGTTTCAATGATATTGCTTAAGTTGTAGGTGGAATCTAGGGCTGAGGTTCCCTGACTCAAAGCCGAATTTAATTCATCAAATACGGTGTGCCACGCCACGACATTTTTAGTGCTTTTCGGAAGCGAGTATAACAAAGGACGAAGGACAAAGGACATAAGACGAATGACTAATGACCCTTTTCACCGTTCACATTTATTGGCGAATCTGCTGATTTCCTTGGTCGTCATTCAGCCGTTACCGGGATTGACGCAGACAGCCACGCCAACGCCTTCCTCCCCACAACTCGCAGCGGAAAGGGAACAGTTACAGAATCAAAAGCTGAAACAGGAAATCGAGAAACTGGAACAGGAAACGGTCAAAATTGAAAAAGAAGCGGCGAATCTGGATCAGAATTTTTGGGAGGAAAATTCTGCTTTGGTGACGACAATTGCATCCCTGGCAAATGCGGTGACGGCAATTGTGGCGATTATTGGTGCTTTTGTGACGATTGGGAGACAGTTGACGGAAATTCGCCGGGAGAAAAACCAACAACTGGATCAACGGTTTACGTCGATTGTAGAACGGTTGGGGAGTGAACAGTCGGAACTAAAAGCAAGTGCCACGGTTTCTCTGTTGACGTTTCTGGAACCGGGGTATGAAAAATATCGGGAACAGGTGTATTTAATTGTTCTGGCGAATTTAAAGTTGGATAATCAAGATGCGACGATTAATCGGTTGCTGGTGCAAGTGTTTGAACAGGTGATTGATGTTTATTTAAAGCCAGAGTTGACGAGGCTGACGGAAACGGAACGGAAGTTTCAATTGGATTTATCGGGGTGTTATATTAATGGGATTACCTTGGCGAATTTAAGTTTAATTCCAGCCAATTTGAGTGAGGCGCACCTGGAACGGGCGGTATTGCGGCAGACGCAATTAATCGGGGCGAGGCTGCAAAAGGCGAATTTGACGTATAGTTATCTGGATAATGTGAATTTGGATCAGGCGAATCTGAAGGAGGCGGTGTTTAGTGATTATCACAACCGGAGTAAGTCTGATCCTAAAACTCTAATTATTAATTCGAGTTTGAATCAGGCAAATTTGATATCGGTGCAATTGAAACGGTCTACGGTAGAGAATACCACGTTTCAGGGGGCAAGGTTACAGGAAATTCATCTGGATGGGGCGATTTTGAGGGGGGTTTCTTTTGTGCGGGGGAATCTGAATACGGCGTTTTTTAAGGGGGCAATTTTGGAACGGGTGGACTTTGCTGAGGCGGATTTACAACGGGCGAAGTTTCAAGGGGCGGTATTTGATGATTTGACGCTGGAGAGTATTGCTAGGAATCCGAGTTGGACGAAGGCTGAGTTTGATGATGATATTACCCAACGGTTGAAGGATAAGATGCAATTTCTGGGGCAGAGTTGAGACGGTAGCATTGTTGGTTAATTTCCCCAGGTTGTCCTGACGAATCCTTGACAATGCTACCTCCAGCGCGATTAGTTTCGCGGGTTTTGCTGTTTGTCCCCAGGTTGTCCTGACGACTTTAGCGTTGTGTCTATTATATCGTTGGGTGGGTTGTTTGTCGTTCGTAGTTGGGGAACCTTAGCCTTAGTTCGTAGTCGAGGCTTTAGCCTTATATTTATTCAGTGCTGATATTAAGGTTTAAGTAGGTTGGGTAGAGGGTAAGCTGTCATGCATTTAAATTGGGTATTAGTAGCGAGCAAGATGCTCGCACTACAAGGCTTTCGCCGTTATTGATATTAAGGTTTAAATGCCGAACAGCTTATGGTGAAATTCAATAGGTTTATTTGATAGAGAAAGGTAGGGGCACGCCATTGCCGTGCCCTTTTTTTTGTCTGATTTTTAGGTTACAGGGTGTGTACCCTGTTTCCATTCAACTTGTTTTCCCAGCGAGTGGGAAGAATCCCCGATCTGGTGAAAGTTTTGACGACGAATCCGACCCGTTTCCATTCAACTTGTTTTCCCAGCGAGTGGGAAGACAAACAGAGGAAGAAAAAGGCAAATGAACACTAACGAGTTTCCATTCAACTTGTTTTCCCAGCGAGTGGGAAGGTCATAAAAGATGGCCACCAGAAGTGGCTTCGAATGTTTCCATTCAACTTGTTTTCCCAGCGAGTGGGAAGAGTTCGCTGAGGACGCCTTACGGAGACTGGGTTTCAGCCGCCGAATCGACACACCTCGCTAAAACTCTAACATATCCTGCCTAAATTGAGCCAGACACAGCCCTCAAACCCTCTCCCTGTAAGGCATCGACACACCTCAACGAAAAATATAGGGTTTCAGCGATTGGGCGAGGTGTGTCGATTGGTCGATTTCGCCGCTATCTTATTCACGTTTCAAGGTTCAGTTAAATTAGCGTTTGATCGAGATTATATCATTAATTGCCAGCCTGAGAAAAGCGGGTAATCCAGTTATTGATCATCTGGGAGGATTTATGCCTGAATTGTTGATGCTCAGGGCGGGTTTTGTTGAAAGGTTATCGGTAGGGGGCGAAATTAAATCCCTAAACCCGCCCCTACAATTGACTCGGTTAAATCGGGCGCACGTCTGTATTTAATTGGGCGCACGTCGGTGCGCCCCTACGTTTTTTGTGGGGGTTCGGTTTGAGTAAATGCTAAGATGATTTAATCCGCATCGCGTCTGCCACACCTTGCAGCCTCTCTGTTAACTTCGGCTCAGTAAATGGCAAACCACACAGACGAATCGCCGCCATAAATTGCGGTTTCACCTCAGTCTGATACGCCTGAATAACCGATATATCTCTCTCTTGATTCCCTAATAAATACTTAACCACATCCTCCGGCTTCATGCCTTGCAAATTATGCATCAATTGGTTGCGGATATCATCATCATGTTCTCCCGCTTCGTTCTTCTGAATACATGACCAGTGCAATACCTTCCACGGCTGGAAATCTGACCGGAGATGACGCAGCCATTTGAGCATAAATTCATTCTTGCCGATTTGGTTGGGTTGACGCTTGAATCGGCTGTCATCAATGGGAAACTGTAATTGCTTTAATGTCTCTAGCTTCAGCGTCTTAATCGTTTTATTCTCTTCCTTACTCGAACCCGATACAGACCAATAATGCTTCAAATCATCCGTAGAAACAAACTGTAACCCTCTCCTTAGCCATTGAATTAAATCCTCCGCCGGAAAACGTTGCTGAGTTCCATTAATCGATAACGAAACTGAACGCCCCTGAATTTCCGTCATAATCGCACACCGCAAAAACGTCTCTTGCGCCGCCGCCAATAGCGCAATTCCAGGCAGATAATTCTCTTGCTCAAATAATCGTTCAATCAAGGCAATCCCATCAACAATTCGCGCCGTCGCTGCTTTAAGGTCAAATTCACTTGACTTATCCGCCAGGGAACGATTCAGATTGAAAAAATCCACCAGTTTTTCCAACTCAGCCACCACCGACGCCTCTAAAGTTCCCTTAAGTTCTGCTAATTCTAACAAATGTAACGCCGCACCAGGAGTTCCGGATTGAATTAATCCCTTTGCCTGTTGTACCTGAATTCCCCGCAGATATTGGGAATTGCTAATAATATTCGCTGGACGTTCTAGGTGATATTCATTACTGACTAAAAATTGTACCCGCTTGCCAAATCGGGCGAGACTCATAAACTGAACCGCTGAAGAAATGGCTGGAGTGCTGGCTTGATGACTGACATAAACGGTTGGACTCGTCGCCGGATTAGGGTTGGCGGTAAAGGGGAGAGAATCTAATTCCTTTCGGACTAAATCGAGAACATAATCCCATTCATCTAATCCTGGATCATTAGAGTTCGGCGCTAGGTAAATCCATTCACAGGGAGTTTGGGGAAACTTATCCTCCCCCTGAAAATATCGGGCTAAAATAGGCTGTAATGGATGGGTATCTTGCCAATAGGGACAGGTGAATTGGTGCTGGGTTTGGTAATCGGAGAAAATCTGGGATTGATCGGTTAACAGGACGATAATTTGATCTAACTGATCGGTTTCTGCTTTTAATCGGTTTACAAATGTATCCAACAGGGGAAAATTTAAATACGACCAAATCTGTTCCTGTATCTGGGGGAAATGATACTGATAAACCGTTCCCAATACCCTGGGTTCAATCCGATAAGGTTGAGTGACATGGTTATCGATTTGCTTAAGTTCAAATTTAATATCGTGGAATTCGCCCAGAATGTCATCCTTATACCAATTAGTCCACATCTTATCACTGCGCTGCTTTTCCCTTCGTCCTTTTTTCTTACTAATTTTGTCACTGTCTAATTGCACATCACTACTGCCAATGGTTACAATCCAAATTGCCATTATTCCTTTCCTCCCCACAATAATTCAAATCCGTCTGGCTTTTGCTGAAGAAATGCGACAAACTGCTTACATTCCGGTGACTCATCCGGAAACAGAGTTAATAACTCAATAAACCGATTCGTTGACTTGCTTGTCCATTTTCCCTCTTTTTTAGTAAACAGTCGTTTCGGTGGATACATTCGATGCCACAATCGACCAATTTGACCCAGTTCTCCGGTTACGGATGTCTGCCTAATACTTTTGTCAGTTTCGCCGCGAACAATACCTTTTTGATAAGCTTTATGTAACCAATCAATCGCCACACATTCATCCCGATTATTTGCCAATCGTCCCCAGACTTGGACGCGAGAGGGATGCCAGGATTCGCGCCAATTGGCAGGATGATTGGGATTGGGGATTTTTCCTTGTAATTTCATCCAGGTTTTCGCTGTGTCTAAGACCGAATTAATAAACTTGCCGATTGTTTTAGTACTCCGGACGCGAAAGGCATTTTTGTGGTCAATTTCTCCCGCCCATTGCCAATGACAACCAATTAACTTTTCATACTCATCATTATCATAAAATAAGCGATGATCCGCCCGTCGCCAAGACTTGCCAAATCCGCCAAACACCATCGCAAACCAGATTAAATCCGTGACGAGGTTTTGTAAGGCGGCGTGTTGATCATCGGGGAGGGGGCGAGTTAATGACCAAATAATATCTACTTCTACATTATAGGTGGGCTGTTCATACCCATTTTTACCAAACGTCCCTAACCGTAACTCCTCCGTTTGAAACCCTAACTTTAAGAGTCCCACGCTTTCCTTTCCTTCCACGCCACCAAACAATTGTTCCACCAACGCTTCCGCTCCGCTGTTTTGGCATTGGTTAAACCCCCAAATAGGCGTAACGCATGACCCCGTAAACTGGCGCGAAAGATATTCGGACGAAATTCTCCCGTCCCATCAATTAACTTAGCGGCTTGTCCTTGTCCCTTGACCCGAACCTGATATAAAATTGAACGAGAATCCGTCTCAACTTGCCCATATCCGGCACTGACTCGGGTTCCTAAACCCGTCGCGATCGCGTATTGCCAAATCTGCCATATTTCTTGCCATTGTTCGGTCGATAAAGGTTTATGACTAGATATACCAAATCGTAAGGTGGGTTGCACCAGCGAGACTAACGCATAAGCACTTTCTCCGCTTAATTGATTCTTCCCTCTTGTATTCTGGGTTTTCACTTGCCATCCTTGCTGGGGATGGACTAAATCGACTAAGTTTTGAGTCCAATCATTAATCGGATAAGCGCCGTGAAAGCGAAGAATTACTGGGGTAAAATTGGTTTCATCGCCACAGTACAGATTACAGCGATTTGGGGGAATAATTCCGGCTTGTTCGGCTTGTTCACAGGCTTGGCGGAATGCCCCTTTCATGCTACTACCGGGATAAAAGGGAATACCATAACCCCCAATAACCGGGCGAATCATGCCATCATCTTGTCCGCCATTGGTAACGAATCGCCAGCGAATTTGATAGGTTTTGGTTTGGTCGGTTGGGTTTTGACTGTCGTCTGAATGGGTGAGGGGAATAAATTCGGCTTTTTCCATCCATTCTTCTGCCCAATATTGGACATTTTGTTTTTCCCCGTCTTTCTTTTTCTGGGGGTCAATGTAGTGGAGTTGGCTGCGTCCCCGGATTTGGGCGCGGAACATCATTGGGACTTTTTTGTAGGCGTTGGGGATGGGGTTCATGATTCGGTTCAGTGGCGTTTTAGATGATGGGGAAAATCGTCGGGGCGCACCGACGTGCGCCCTAAAAATGCGCGGTTATTCTACAAGTTTATCATTGTAGTGCGTTAAGCGAAGCCATGCCGCAGGCTTTGCATCTTGCTCGCTACTAATACCCAATTTAAATGCATGACAGCTTAACATTGGTTCACCCTCTTCCCCTAACCCCTTCTCCCATCAAGGGAGAAGGGGAACCGGAACGATTCATGCTTAAAAATATAGCTGGTTATCTTTTCTGACTCCCCTCTCCCGTGCAACAAAATGCGAAGCAACATCTGGCTTCCCCCTTTTTAAGGGAAGAGGGGGATATCAAAGGGTAACCGGAATAATTTATGATAAAAAATATAGCTTACTTTGTTTTCTGACTCCCCTCTCCCCAGGGTGGGAGAGGGGTTGGGGGTGAGGGGGAATATTGCTAACATTGACACCGATAAATAATGTGCAAAAATGTGGTTATCCATGGTGCGTTACGCTTCGCTAACGCACCCTACCGCACTGGTTCACCCTCTTCCCCTAACCCCTTCTCCCATCAAGGGAGAAGGGGAACCGGAACGATTCATACTTAAAAATATAGCTGTTTATCTTTTCTGACTCCCCTCTCCCCAGGGTGGGAGAGGGGTTGGGGGTGAGGGGGAATATTGCTAACATTGACACCGATAAATGATGTGTAAAAATGCAGTTATCCATGGTGCTACGATTGATAATTGGGGGACGGATACGCTATCGTTAATTTACTTGCCAACTTTGTATCGTTGTGTCCACCAAACAATACAATCACAGAGTTGAGTTAAAACCGCGATCGCGACTCGTTGATCCTCTATAGAGAGTTGCCATAATTTCTCAGACATGGCTTCAATTTCATCTACTTGGTTAGGATTTACCGGGTCATTGGGAATGATTACTCCGGCTTTTTCCATCAGGTTGTGTAATGCATCCCAGGTGTCTTTCCAATAGTGGGATTTGCTGTCTTCTTTCCCTTGCAGTCGTAAATGTTCCCCCCAAAATCGTTCTAATCCATAGGCTACCGCTAACCGCATTTTATGGGATTGATTAAGGGATTTGTCGTCGCGTCTGCGGGCGTCTAGGACTAATTTTTGGGCGATGTGATCGAGTTCGTAAGATTGCCAAGCCATGGTTGATTCCTACATTGTTGATTGTTGATTGTTCAGGGTTGGGTAAAGGGCGACCCGAGTTCATTGAATGGATAGTGTTATTCATTAGTGCAGCGGGTCGCCCCTACGGGGGGTTTGATATTGAATGAATACGCGACAGCGACCAAATCCAATTGATTCTAATCCGCCAAAATATAATTCTAATGAGGGTTTCTCCTGAAAGGGTTTCCACCCGGTTCTCTTCTGGGCGATGGGAAAGACTAGGACGCTGGCTTCGGGTAAGGCTTCTACATTGAAAAAATTCTCGACTTTCTTCATCTCGTCTAAGAGTTTGACCCGACTTTGACGATATAATGCCATATCATGCACCATGGCGATATCGTTATCGCTGAGAACAACTAATTTGTTTTGTTCTAACTGGCTTCCCGGTGGAATCCAAGGTGATAAATCCTCGTCCTCGTCCTCTTCTACTTCAACGAAGCCTAAATTAAAGAAGAGAACTTTACCGCGCCCTGCTATTTGTCTCCCTTCTAACCCTTTTCCAGCGATGTAGGGTTCGGGAACATCGGCGTCAATATTGGCGATGTCTTGATATCGTCTGAGTAACCAGGGACAAGTTACCCAAACCACAGGTTGACCGGGACAAAATACAGGTAACCAGAGGAGGGAGGCGTATTCAAATTTAACTAAGGCTTCAGTCGTACTATTATCGTCTCCTCCCTGTACGGTTTGCCCATACCAGTAATTATCATTAATCGCCTTCGGAACCGTCAGGTTGTTTCTTTGCGCCTGTTGTTCTAACCAGACTAATCGCGGAATGGTTTGGGTGATACCCTTACTTTCGACTTCAATCTCTGACACCTCTGCATCGGGAATCTCCACCTTCGTCGCCTTGAGGTTTGACTCTAACCACTCTTGACGTTTGAGTCGCATATCTGCCCGAAATCGTCCCCGAATCGAACTTCCAGGAATGATTCCCGTTTGGGTAATTTTATCCCGAAAAATTAGATTCAAATTCCCCGTTTCTTCGCCAGCGGTTGCGCCGACATAAAGGGGGGCGAGGGTTTTAATTATGCCGTAGCCTTTGTGGTACATGGGGGTAATCCTTTGATATCAATGGGTAAACATAAGCCACATCCTAAATGCTTGAGGGGAAATCCTTCTTGGGGAAACCATGCATCGGGAAAATCCCACCAGGTCAGATTTAAGGGATGTTTGAACACGTAAACGCTTCCAGGGGGAACGGCGTAGCGTCCCCGACTTAAGCGTCCCGTTTTCCTGGGATCATAGTCCTGTTTATCGGCGTCTTCCGGTCTAGATTCACCGATACGATAACGGTAAGGAATCGGTCTATCGGTGAGCATTTTTAGTCCCTGATGGGGAAAGCTGGGATGGTGAGGATAGCGATAGGAGAGTTTATTTGACCCCCAAACGCCGGGGGTAATTAGGGCAAAAGCATGGTGAATCTTTTGACGCAAGAGTTTATTAATGGGGTGGGTTTCTAAGAGAGGATGTGTCTGAATATCGACTAAATGTCCTTCCCCGCCAAACCGATACCAGCCGCTAGGGAGTTCATAGTTGGCTAGGTAGACTAAGCAATAGTCTTGATTCAGTTGTACGGCATTTTCTAAGAAGAGTCCATCTTGGTTAACGACGTGACGTTCCTGCTGTTTCAGTTGCGGATGTAAAAACGGGATAAACTCCCAGGGGGCTGTCTCAACCTCTTTACCTTTTCTCAGTTCGGCGGTGGGTAAAGTCCAGCTATTAATCGATTGCCAGGTATAATCGGGATTGAGGTCTTTGTTATCCCGATGCCATCGATACTGACCCAGAATCCAGTTGGTTTCATCGCTGTCACTGGCTGCTACTGATCGGACTTTTTTCTTGACAAAATACCATTCATCCTCCTCTTTTTCCGCAATCACTTTATGCCAAGGAATCGGCACATAAAAGCGTTTTGGTTTATCCCGTTTTGCCCAAAACGCCCCCGCGACAACCAAATTATGGCTTAACTCTTTATGATTGGAAAACTGATGTTCCTGATTAGCATGAAAAAATAATCCCGCCATTGTCGCCGCATCCGGGGGAAATTTTGTTCCCGATCGCCCGACCAGGTTTTCTGGGGATAAAAAGGCACCAGCACTGCCATACATGAAGCCTAATGGCTTGACGGCGATTAAGTATTTGAAGCCGTTGTTCGACATAATTGCCACCCTACTTGAATCAAGTCGTTAATCCAATTTACAATCACGATATTGGTGTTATCGCCAGCAATATCAATCCATTTATTCTCCTGACTAAACCTTTCTCCCGCCTGATTAAAATACAGGTCAAAAATCGCCAAAGCGACATCTTTCCGAATCGGCATTCCCTCCATTTCCTTTAAGCGAATCCCATGACGGGCTTTTAACTGCGCCCAATCGCTATAAATATGATTCCAATTCGGTTCCTCTCCCCAGGATTTGCTATCGCGATCGCGATAGTTGGTGAGGACGTGTAAATAGACCCAGGGACAAGTCCATTGGACAGATTGACCGCTATTAAAAACCACCCGAATTGTCAGGCGATCGCGTCCTTGATTTTTTGCCCGTTGTTCGGCTTCTCGACAATGTTGTAAAATGTCTCGTTGGGGAACTTGATGTCCTGCCCAAACGAAGCCCACACTATAGGTAAACTCTAGATTTAACTGGTGTTTAATCTTTTGTTGTTGCTCTTGCCAATGCTGTTCTAAGGTTAATAACCATTGCAAGGCTTCAATCGGTTTAACCTTGTCCGGTGGCGTGGGAGGGTCAGATTCTGGGCTATATAAAACACCGAGAAAGTCATCACCTCCGGCATAAATCACTCGTCCTTTTCCCTGGGTAAATAAGTCAGAGTTTTCCTGAAAGTCTTGTCCCCATTCTCGGATTAACTGGGTAAATTTTTTGAGATTCGTTGCTGTAGGCGGGAGATCTTCCACAGTCCCGTCTGTACGGGGTTCATCAGGGCGACTTGCCAGACGTTTTAACTTATCGCCCACCTTGTCACCATCCCCCATAAACCAACCCGTCCAATATCCGGGTTCGCGAATAATATCCTTAAATTCGGGGTCATCGGGTTTGGCTTTGAGTTTATCCAGTCCAATTTTATCGGCGAGTTTATCGTAGGTGACTAAACGCTTGACTAATTCTGGAATACTTAACCGTTCATTCGGGGCAATATAGCGACCAATTTGATCCGGATTGGCTTGCTTTTCTCTCAACTCTTGCAGAGACAGACTCTTTTGTCCCACCCGATAATCCGGATTATCCAGTAGCCAAGACAAGCGCCGATAAAACAGTTCCATCTCCTCTAGTTCCCCTGGGCTGAGAGAACGCCCCGGATTAGGGTTAAACTTACCCAATTGATGCCACGCGATCGCATCAGTTCCGGTTAAACTAGAACTTTCCCCCATCCAGTTAATCGCAATCCAATCCCGCTTAAGTTTGCGCCTTTCCAAGTCATCCATGGCGGCTTGTACGGAGTCACCATAACCCCAAAAGATTTCCCAGGTATAACTTCCCCAGCGTTCCCATTCTCCTTTCTGATGTTTTTTATCGGCTTCAGTTTGTGACCAACAATACTGATTTGTGGGGATACCTAGGTTAGCTTCAATCCACTCTCGGCAAATGGTGAGTATCCTTTGCCATTCAGTTAATAGAGTCGTTTTAACTAAATTGCGGTCAAATTTCCCTTGTACCAGAATCCGATTCGGCATTCCTTTGGCGACATCGGGTAATCCGGGGGAGATAACCGGGAGTCCTAAAGATTCTGCCTTTTGCACCAGTTTAGAACTTAAAAAGGATAAGATTAGCGATGAGCCATACAAGTCTCGCAATTTGCGGGATTTTTCGATAAAGCCTTGTACGGGGGCAAAACTAGCAGCGGTGTAGTCAGACACGGCGGATTTCCTTTGGGTTTGGGTGTCTAGACTGTACTCTAGCAATTGTTGGGGATGTGAGGCTAGGAATTTAACGGGATTAATGGGAGTTTTTGGGTTGGGAGTGAATCCCGGTTGGGGAGAGGGTTTGAGGGGGGTTGGATGAAGGGGGATGAATAGCGGTTTTTTGTGGATAGGTAGGGGTACGGTATTGCTGTGCCCTTAAGGTTTTGATGAATTGAATCCCCTCTTAGTGAGTAAGAGGGGAATGGTTGCTATTTAACTTGTTTTCCCAGCGAGTGGGAAACTTTAGTCGCCGCCTTGTTCAGTTCCCCGCTAATATGTTTCCATTCAACTTGTTTTCCCAGCGAGTGGGAAACCGCTAGCAATAGCCGCAATTTCAGCAATATCGAATAGTTTCCATTCAACTTGTTTTCCCAGCGAGTGGGAAACGACCAAAATCTCGACCTGTTTTTATCGAATACAAAAGTTTCCATTCAACTTGTTTTCCCAGCGAGTGGGAAACATTCACGACCGAGTACGACAGTAGTTATGCTGACTAGTTTCCATTCAACTTGTTTTCCCAGCGAGTGGGAAACCTAAAAACTCCACCATTCTAAATTTTTGTCAAAAAGTTTCCATTCAACTTGTTTTCCCAGCGAGTGGGAAACTCCTATATCGATACTAAATTTTCTGGTCGAATTCGTGTTTCCATTCAACTTGTTTTCCCAGCGAGTGGGAAACCCTGAAGCTTGAAAGCCTCTACAGCCATGCATTCTAACGCAGATTTTGACGGCTGACATTTTCAGGTTCATTTCAGCCCCGCTTATTGAAACTAACTCGCAATTAATCAAAATCTTAAAACGCTAGAACTCTTACTATATCAACATTCTAGCGATTTTGACGGCTGACCCGGTTTTTCGCCCCCGCTTTCAGCCGTCAAAATTTTGCCAACGGGTATCAAATTGCTGAGACATTGATTATAGCAATAGACACATCAATTAGGACTTTCGGCGTCATTGTAGAGACGTTCCATGGAACGTCTCTACATAAATGATGTGTCCTAACCGATGGTTATTTCTAGTGACCTCCAGCACAGAGTTGACATCTGATACTGTGCCACCCCAGAAGCCGAAAATTCCTACAGTCACTGTATTGACAAAATGAACAGTTTGTGAATCATCCCGAACCAACAGGCGATCGCTAATTAGAATTCTCTGTTGAAATCACCTGCTGTAGGATAGCTTTATTAACCGAAGGTTCCAAGGTTTCCAGTATTTCCAGATTTCTCGCCAACCATTTCTCCACCGTCGCCGCCACCTTACCAGACAGACAATCCCGCCAAGCTTGACGCTGTGAGGAGTGGACATCCTGCTTACACCATTGTGCGATCGCATCAGACAGCGTTTCTATTTTATCCGGTAAAGGTTGAATTAACTGTGCCAACTCCCCTAAGTCTTGATCTTCAAAAAGCGAACGGCGGGTATTTAACAGTTCAATAAACGCAGCCACATTATCTTCAGAAAATGACTGTACTGCTAATTGAACAACATTCAGAGGTAAATCTAATCCCTCCGCCATCATCTCCACACTCAAACCCAACTGCATCATCCGAGGAATAGCTTCTAACTTGGCTTTAAATTTGCCTCGTTGTTCACCTCGTTGTTCACCTCGTTGTTCACCTCGTTTTTCTCCTTCTATTAACCCTTCTTGTTTGGCTTCCTGATAAACTTTAGTATTTCTGAGGTCACTTAATCCTAACATGGCTTGGATCTCCTCTCGGCTTTTTTGCGGTAATTTGTAAACAATGATGGTTTCTATTAAATCAATCAGGTTCTGTTTAGTCGTCTCATCCGTTATCTGAACTTGAGCTTGTTCAATCAAACGCTTTGCTTGTTCTGGGGCTGTCTGTTCCCGCTCCATCACTAGCTTAACAATATTCACCCCCACAGAAGCCGATGCTTCATCTCCTAACTCATCCAAGTATATCCGAGTTACTCGGCTAAAGAGTTCCCGAAATTGTAACGGCTGTTCCCTCTCAATCCGGCGACTGGGATAAATCACCACCACCCGCCAGGGACAAGTCGGTTTGTATTGATTCAGAAAGATAAACAGTTCAGTAAATAAACGATAATAAAAATTCTCATCTCGTTGAAACTGAACCTCAACCACATAAAAAGGTTGGTCTAGGGTTTCGTTCTTAGGCAAAAACAACCCATCCAGTCTAAATGCCAGTTGCTTAATTTCACGGGAGGTGAATTCATAAATTTCGGCTTGTTCTGGGGATTGATTAATCAGTTCAAAGAAGATACTGGGAAACTCCTGAAACAAGCTATAAAAAATCGTGTCCGTTTTCACCTTTTCTTAGAGATCTCCAGCACAGGGTTAACACCTGATACTGTGCCACCCCAGAAGCCGAAAATTTCTACAGCCACTATCTTGACAAATTGAACCATTTATGAATCATTCAGAACCAACAGGCGATCGCTAATTAGAATTCTCTGTTGAAATCACCTGCTGTAGGATAGCTTTATTCACCGAAGGTTCCCAAGTTTCCAGTGTTTCCAGATTTCTCGCCAACCATTTCTCCACCGTCGCCGCCACCTTACCAGACAGACAATCCCGCCAAGCCTGACGCTGTGGGGAGTGGACATCCTGCTTACACCATTGTGCGATCGCATCAGACAGCGTTTCTATTTTATCCGGTAACGGTTGGATTAACTCCGCCAACTCCGCTAAATCTTGATCTTCAAAAAGCGAACGGCGGGTATTTAAAACTTCAATAAACGCAGCCACATTATCTTCCGAAAATGACTGTAATGCTAATTGAACAACATTCATCGGTAAATCCAAACCCTCCGCAATCATCTCCGAACTCGCACCCAACTGCATCATCCGAGGGATAGCTTCTAACTTGGCTTTAAATCTGCCTCGTTGTTCACCTCGTTGTTCTCCTTCTATTAACCCTTCTTGCTTGGCTTCCTGATAAACTTTAGTATTTCTGAGTTCACTTAATCCTAACATGGCTTCTATCTCCTCCCGGCTTTTTTGCGGTAATTTGTAAACAATGATAGTTTCTATTAAATCAATCAGGTTTTGTTTAGTCGTCTCATCCGTTATCTGAACTTGGGCTTGTTCAATCAAACGCCTTGCTTGTTCTAGGGCTGTCTGTTCCTGCTCAATCACTAGCTTAACAATATTCACCCCAACAGATGCCGACGCTTCATCTCCTAACTCATCCAAGTATATCCTCCTCACTCGGCTGAAAAGTTCTTTAAATTGTAACGGCTGTTCCCTCTCAATCCGGCGACTGGGATAAATCACCACCACCCGCCACGGATAAATCGGTTTATCTTGTCTCAAGTAGAGAAAGAGTTCCGCGAATATCCGATAGTATAAATCCGCGTCAGGTTGAAACTGAACCTCGACGACATAGAAAGGGGTTTCAGCATTTTCATGAGTGGGAAAAAATAACCCATCCAGTCTAAATGCCAGTTGCTTAATTTCACGAGACGTGAATTGATAACTTGCCCCTTGTTCTGGGGATTGATTAATCAGTTCAAAGAAGATACTGGGAAACTCCTGAAACAAGCTATAAAAAATCGTGTCCGTTTTCACGTTCTACTAGGGATTTTCAGCACAGAGTTAACACCTGATACTGTGCCACCCCAGAAGCGGAAAATTCCTACAACAACTATCTTGACAAATTGAACTGTTTATGAATCATCCAGAACCAACAGGCGATCGCTAATTAGAATTCTCTCCTGAAATCGCCTGCTGTAGAATAGCTTTATTCACCGAAGGTTCCAAAGTTTCCAGTGTTTCCAGATTTCTCGCTAACCATTCCTCCACCGTCGCCGCCACCTTACCAGAGAGACAATCCCGCCAAGCCTGACGCTGTAGGGAGTGGACATCCTGCTTACACCCTTGTGCGATCGCATCAGACAGCGTTTCTATTTTATCTGGTAAAGGTTGAATTAACTCCGCCAACTCCGCTAAATCTTGAGTAGAAAAAAGCAAACGGTGATGATTTAACAGTTCAATAAACGCAGCAACCTTGTGTTGAAAACGTGACTTCCAGTCGCCGATTCTAATTTAAATTTCTATAAATTTCATCGCGAATAACCTCTAAAAATGCCTTGCCAAATTTCATGTCAGGTTCCAAATAATTCCCTTCCGCCCATTCATTCCACGAACGGATAAAAATTAGCCGCTTTTCAGATTCCCGTTCCGATACCGTTTCAATCGCCTCTTGCAGATGAACTCTAAATAAATCCGGTGTTGATTTGAGAAACACCAACCCATAGATACCTGTTCTCGGCGTGTTATCCCAATTCGGAAAGATACAGGGATAAGTCACAAAATACGGGTGACTTCCCTTAAAAGCACATTTGATCGCGTTTTCATAAGAGTAAAGTAGCGGATAATCCGAAAACTGTTTATATTTTTGGTAGAACCTCCGGGATGAGAATGTGCTAAACTTTTGCTTAACTTTAGTTAAACTCCGCTTCTCTGGTAAAATTCGGGCTGAAGCCTGCGTAAAAACATAATCCGGATTAATAATAACAGACGCATCAAACCCATTAGCTTCAGGAAACCAGTATTCATGTCGGGCAACTCCAATGAAATAGAGTCCCTTTAACCCAGATTTAATCGCTAAATCTCTCCAACAGTCCGTAAATTGTTTCGGATCTGGCAACTCCTCCGGATTATAAACCAAAAATAGAGGTTTACCCTCAACCGTGATATAACGGGGATCAGTAAACGCCTCCAAGAGGGTATAAAAATGAGTCGTATAATCTGCCAAACCAGGGTAAGTTTGCTCAATTAAAACCCGATCCGGACAACCATGCCAAATCCCCGTCCAAGTTTGATTTGCCCAAGCTAGACAAAACGGAAAATTCGGCTCACCTGATTTTAAGACCTGATTAAACGGTCGTTCTAAAACCCGCTTACCCGCAAACCAATAATGCCAATAACAAAACCCTTCAATTCCATACGCCCTTGCCATATCCACTTGTGCTTGTCGGGCTTCGGGTAAACGCAAGTCGTAAAATCCTAAATCAGCCGGAATTTTAGGTTGGTCATGTCCGGGAAATAAAGGCTTGGCTTTGGCAACATTTGTCCATTCTGTAAACCCTTTTCCCCAGGCTTGATCATTTTCCGGAATCGGATGAAATTGGGGCAGATAAAACGCAATTAGACGGGCTTTTGCTGCTTCTAAGGGGTTGGTTATCATTTTTGTTGTACTGTGAATGGTATTAATTCTCCCTTGATCCCCGTTTGACTCACGCCCTGGAAACTATCTGATACAATAGCGCTTACGTGTAAAAAGACCCGCGATCGCGAAACGCTTAAACGCATGAGTCAGTTAAACAACGCCTTTACCCTTTTCTTGAGTTTGCTGGTCGAGGCAATCCCATTTTTACTCATTGGCGTCTTATTTTCCGGCTTGCTGCTTTTATTCGTCGATGAGGGACGACTGATTGCGTCTTTACCCAAGAACCCCTTCCTGGGTGCGGTTGTGGGAAGTTGTGCGGGATTTTTCTTCCCGGTGTGTGAATGTGGAAATGTGCCTGTGTCCCGGCGGTTGCTGCTACAAGGCGCACCTGTATCGGTGTCTATCGGGTTTTTGCTAGCCGCCCCGACAATTAACCCCATTGTAATTTGGTCAACCTGGGTCGCGTTTCGAGATCAGCCGGAAATTGTCGTCCTACGAGTCTTGTTTTCCTTGGGTATTGCCATAGTTATCGGTTGCGTCTTCAGTGTTCAGAAAGATATGCGCCCTTTGTTGCAACAGGCTGTCACCCGTTCCATGGTGCTTCCCAGAGAATGCGAGGTGAAACCACCTCCGCAACAGGAACCCCAACCCGCCCTGCTGCAATCGGGTACATTTTTACTGGGTCAACCGGGAACACCTGTGCGGATGGATGCGACAGTTCTGCAAGCCTCACTCGCCGCTACCCCCGCCCGGAAACCGTGGTCCGATCGCTGGCGTTTGTTCTTAGACAATACCGTGCAAGAGTTACGGGAGTTAGGCGCGGTGCTAATTATTGGGAGTGCGATCGCGGCTACGATTCAAGTCGCCGTTCCCCGTGAAATTATCCTCAGTTTGGGTTCGGGTCCTATCACCTCAATTCTGGCGATGATGCTATTAGCCGCCGTCGTTTCTATATGTTCAACGGTTGACTCTTTCTTCGCCCTCGCCTTTGCTTCAACCTTTACCAGTGGTTCATTGTTAGCCTTTTTGGTATTTGGTCCAATGATAGACATCAAGGCGATCGGTTTAATGTTCTCCGTCTTTAAAGCTAGGACAATTTTTTACCTATTTGCCCTCGCCGCCCAATTAACCTTTTTGCTCACCTTAATGGTTAACTTGCATCTGAGTTAGTTAGAAATTTTTGAATGTGTAGGGGCGGGTTTCACCGATAACACTTCGGCTCAAACCACTAACTTAACTAAACCCGCCCCGACTAAATTTTGAATGAAGGAATTATTGGACGAATGACCAATGACCAATGACAAATGACCAATGACCAATGACCAATGACAAATGACAAATGACCAATGACAAATG
>JGI11958J13698_1104401_pt1 | contig 16528 bp, 15 predicted proteins | sample ElkSlonscriptome_14_FD_13698 | JGI IMG/M metagenome (IMG submission 13698)
GACAATATATTCTTGTACACCATTGCGACGATAGGCATTTAGTTTATCGTTTAAGTCATAAGAGGCACTCGAAGCCGCTACTTCAACAATTAACTCTGGTGCGCCTTCAATATAATCATCCTCAGTAATCCGAGAATTTCCGCCAACTTCCGGTTCAATTCGCAGTAAAGCATCCGGTTGCGGTTCATTATCGGTGTCCAGACGGACTGTGGTATTATCCTGCACATCCACTCCCGGTGTCGCCACCCCATACATTCCCAACCAGGTGATGATTTTGGCGTGGGGTCTACCGTGACGATTAGCACGAACGGGTGAAGCCACGTAAACCACTCCTTCTATTAATTCGGCTTTTGTCTTTTCTGGCATTTGCTGGTAGCGACGCTCATATTCGATGCGAGTGAGGCGATCGCCACTTTCTAGGGGAGGGGGGGAAACAGTAGGACTGATTGACATCTGACAGGCTCTAACTGTAATTGCTAACGGTTGCGTTTATTTTAGCGTTTGGCATTGTCTGAACTTGATGTCAATCAGCACATAAGCTGTTCGGCATTTAAACCTTAATCTCAATAATGGCGAAATCCTTGCCGTAGTGCGTTTAGCGAAGCCATGCCGCAGGCTTTGCATCTTGCTCGCTACCCATTCCCAATTTAAATGCATGACAGCAAATCTGGGAGAACTTGGTTCTTTTGCCAACATCAATCTTTCAATCGACCAATCTGGCTTGTCCACTCCCTATACCAGTGGTGTGACAGATTTTGACACCTATGTATCTGGAAATCCTACACACGGTCCCTTTTTCTCTAACACTTGGATTTCAGGTTCTTCTGGTCCCGGATCAATTACTTTTGATTTAGGAAATGTTTTTGACTTGGATGGGATGGCGATGTGGGGTACGGGTGGTTCATTTAGTGTACAAAACTTCAATCTGTTTGCTTCGGAGACTGGAGCAGATAGTAGCTTTGTCAGCTTAGGTTCTTTTGTTCAAAGTTTTAGTTCGGGCGCTGACCCTGCCGAAGTCTTTAACTTCGGTACAACGACTGCCCAGTTTATCCGAATGGATTTTCTAAGTAATTATGGTGCTGGTTCTGGAACAGGAATTGGCGAAGTTGCATTCAGAACGGCTGAGGTTACGCCTGAACCTGTTCCTGAACCTATGACTATTTTTGGTTTAGCGACGACTTTAGGCTTCGGTGCGTTATTCAATAAAAAGAATGCTAAAAAGCAGAAGAATAAAGACAACAATTAACTGAGAGGGTATTGAGCGACTCAATTAATATATCTTGGTTATCTGTCTCTCTGAAAAGGGAGACTTTTGTTTTTGTTTGATTCCCGATGATGAGTGAACGGTAAACAATGCGGAGCATACCATACCCAATCAGATAGAGAAGAATTCCATCCAGAAACCGTAGGGGCGCACTGACGTGCGCCCTTTGCTAGCGTGTGCCCTTTCTCAATGTGTGCCTGATTAAATCATCAAATCTATTCCCCAATTTTAGGTAGGGGTAGGGCGGGTTTTGCAGCAATGTTAGCGGTGTTGCATCCAACATTTATGCCTAAACCCGCCCCTACATTATGCCTACATGACGTTTCAGGAGGGTTGGCACTTGTAGGGGTACGGCATTGCCGTGTCCTTGCTGTGCAATAAGATAAAGTACAGCCAAAGCAGTAGGAGATTGATGAGTGAAGGAGTATGTTTAATGACCGATAAACCTACATCTTACGAACAGTTCACTCTGCCCATCGTACAGGAACTGTTCGAGTTAGTGTTAGATGAGCGCACCAATTGGACAGCTAATATAGAACCCGTTGAACCCAGCCCTCGATTACTTCAAGACTTAGAGGATAATGTACTGCTTGCCTTAGCCACTAATACGGAAAAAGCGAGGTCAGAACTAATTATCACTCCCATCCTGAACGAGTTGCGTCGAAGAAAGAATGTTGTCGTATTTTCGGGTAAAACCTTCAACGTCAACGAAGAACTGGGTTTAAAGGGATGCTGCGATTTTATTGTCACGGCATCCGATGAATTCTATTACATCAAGGCTCCAGTTTTAACGATTATCGAAGCCAAGAATGAGAGTATTGTTTCCGGGTTAGGGCAATGCCTTGCCACCATGATTGCTGCCCAGATATTCAACCGGAGTGACGTGGTGTATGGTGCAGTGACAACAGGCGATCGCTGGAAATTCTTGCAGATCAATGGCAAAGCCGTCAGTATTTCTCCAGTCGAGTATAACTTGGACAATTTGGGTAAAATCTTGGCAGTATTGGAGGCAGCAACGTGACATTTGAAATCCAAGAGTCACGCCAGTAGGTTGGGCTTTTGGAACGAATTCACGAAAAAAACATAATTTTATGATTTAGGTTAAGTAATTATAAAGTTGTTCCGCAAAAGTTTTGGCGTGACTACCTAATTGGGTAGATTAGAATTACATCCAGAAACCGTAGGGGCGCACGGCGTGCGCCCTTTACTGACGTGCATCCAATTAAGGTTAAACCTATTCCCCAATTTTAGGTAGGGGTAGGGCGGGTTTTGCCGTAACGCTAGCGGTGTCGCATCCAACGTTTATCCCTAAACCCGCCCCTACATTACGGCTACTGACTCTAACCAACCGCAAATTCAGTAAACTTACGTTTATAGGGAGCATGAAAAGCCAAGACAATATCTTGCTTAGGAACACCAGCTTCAACTAATTCGTTAGCTACTCCAATTTCTGTTCCATCGCGCTCAATCCAAATCTTTCCCTCCTTAATTTCTACATAGATAATGCAACCAAAGACGCGACTCAACCCTTCCCAACCAATATGCAAAACTTGATAGCGATCGCGCTCTAGATCAAATATGAGTTGAACGTCTGTATTATGGTTTAAACCATTGCCTACATGACGTTTCAGGATGGCTTGCACCAGTTGACGATAGTTTAGTTTATCCATATAAAAATCAAGACTATTTGGAGCAAGGTTATGGAGGAGATGCCCAGGATTAAGGGCGGGTTTTGAACATAGGTTAGCAGTGTTGATTCAAGATTTATCCCTAAACCCGCCCCTACATTACGGCTATATACTCTAACCAACCGCGAATTCAGTAAACTTACGTTTATAGGAGCTGTAATGCATTTAAATTAGGTATTAGTAGCGAGCTTTCTGGCTCGCACTACAAGCATTGCGCCATTGTTAACATTAAGATTTAAATGCCGAACAGCTTACTACTATTCCCTTCTGCCATCTGCCCTCTGCCATCTGCCCTCTGCCTTCTACCATACCTCCGTGGTGCTGAAATACGCCGTAAAAAAGCCGTGAACACCGATCCAGCCATCGCCACCCGCTTTTTACAATAAGGTCAGTTAAACAAATTCTCTACGTTAACGACTGACTATGCAACCCAATAATCCCAATCTGTTTACCGAAAAAGCCTGGGAAGCCCTCGCCCAAACCCCAGAGGTGGTTAAAGCCGCCCAGCAACAACAAATTGAAAGCGAACATTTAATGAAAGCGCTGCTGGATCAAGAAGGGCTGGCAATTAGCATTCTCAATAAAGCCCAAATCCCAGTACAGCGAATCCGGGAAGCCACCGACGCCTTTATCCAGCGTCAACCCAAGGTGTCTGGGAGTAGTTCCTCTATTTATATGGGGCGTAGCCTGGATACCTTATTAGATCGGGCGGATGGCTACCGTAAAGAATTTAACGACGACTACATCTCCGTCGAACATCTGATGTTAGCGTATGTGAAAGACGATCGCTTTGGCAAAAGCTTATTTCAGGAATTTAAACTAGACGAACAAACACTGAGAACGACGATTACCCAGATTCGGGGGAACCAAACTGTGACTGATCAAAACCCAGAAGGCAAATACGAAGCCCTAGACAAATATGGACGGGATTTAACCGAAGCCGCTAGAGATGGTAAACTTGACCCCGTGATTGGGCGAGATGATGAGATTCGCCGCACGGTACAAATCCTCTCCCGTCGCACCAAAAATAACCCCGTTCTAATTGGGGAACCCGGAGTGGGTAAAACCGCGATCGCAGAAGGATTGGCACAGCGAATTGTCGCCGGCGATGTGCCCCAATCCCTGAAAGATCGGAAATTAATTGCCTTGGATATGGGGGCGTTAATCGCCGGGGCGAAGTTCCGAGGCGAATTTGAAGAACGCCTGAAAGCAGTTCTCAAAGAAGTCACCGACTCCAAAGGACAAATCATCATGTTTATTGATGAAATCCATACCGTTGTCGGTGCAGGGGCGACTCAAGGATCGATGGATGCGGGGAATTTACTCAAACCCATGCTGGCTAGAGGCGAGTTGCGCTGTATTGGTGCGACAACTTTAGATGAGTATCGCAAATATTTAGAAAAAGATGCCGCATTAGAACGGCGTTTCCAACAAGTCTTCGTCGATCAACCCAGTGTCGTGGATACCATCTCCATTCTCAGAGGGTTAAAAGAACGCTACGAAGTTCACCACGGCGTTAAAATCTCCGATAGCGCCTTAGTCGCCGCCGCCACCCTCTCTACCCGGTATATTAGCGATCGCTTCCTCCCAGATAAAGCCATTGATTTAGTCGATGAATCCGCCGCCCGCCTGAAAATGGAGATTACCTCCAAACCAGAAGAACTCGATGAAATCGATCGCAAAATCCTACAACTGGAAATGGAGAAACTGTCCCTGCAAAAAGACAGTGATCCAGCCTCCATGGAACGCTTAGATCGCCTGGAACAAGAACTGGCAAACCTCAAAGAAGCCCAACGCACCTTAAACGCCCAATGGCAATCGGAAAAAGACGTTCTGGATCGGATTCAAGGGATTAAAGAAGAAATTGACCGGGTGAATATAGAAATCTCTCAAGCTGAACGGGAATACAACCTAAATCGGGCGGCTGAACTCAAATACGGGAAACTCGCCCAGTTACAAAAATCCCTGCAATCCTCGGAACAACAGCTAAACGATACCCAAACCAGTGGCAAATCCCTGTTGCGGGAAGAAGTCACCGAGTCTGATATTGCCGAAATTATCTCCAAGTGGACGGGAATTCCGATCAGCAAACTGGTAGAATCCGAAAAAGAGAAACTGCTACAACTCGAAGACGAACTGCATCAACGAGTCGTCGGACAAGAAGAAGCCGTTACTGCTGTCGCCGATGCGATTCAGCGATCGCGTGCAGGATTAGCTGACCCCAATCGTCCCACGGCTAGCTTCATTTTCCTCGGTCCCACGGGTGTGGGGAAAACCGAATTGGCAAAAGCCCTCGCCGCCTATCTGTTCGACACCGAAGACGCCTTGGTGCGGATTGATATGTCGGAATACATGGAAAAACACGCCGTCTCTCGCCTAATTGGTGCGCCTCCTGGCTATGTGGGTTATGAAGAAGGGGGACAGTTAACCGAATCGATTCGGCGACGCCCTTATGCGGTGATTCTCTTTGATGAAATCGAGAAGGCGCATAATGATGTGTTCAATATCATGCTGCAAATCCTGGATGATGGTCGCGTCACCGATGCTCAAGGGCATACAGTAGACTTCAAGAATACCGTAATTATCATGACCAGTAATATTGGGTCACAGTACATTCTTGACTTAGCTGGTGATGACACCCACTATGACGAAATGCGGGGACGAGTCATGGATGCGATGCGAACCAGCTTCCGTCCGGAGTTCTTGAACCGGATTGATGAAGTGATTATCTTCCACGCCCTGCAAAAACACCAGTTACGCCATATCGTCTCCCTACAAACTCAGTTACTGGAAACACGCCTAGCCGAACGGCAAATGTCACTGAAGCTATCGGAAGCCGCGATCGATTACTTAGCTGAAGTTGGGTATGATCCGGTGTACGGCGCACGTCCCTTGAAGCGGGCGATTCAGCGAGAATTAGAAACCCAGTTGGCTAAAGCCATGCTGCGGGGTGAGTTTAGTGACGGCGATACCATATTTGTGGATGTGGAGAACGAACGGCTGACATTCAAGCGCTTACCTGCGGAGTTGTTAACCACTCAATCCGGTTAAGCACCATTGTAGAGACGTTGCATGCAACGTCTGGAACCTAAATTATGTGTCCTAACAGCCATGGCGGTTGCTATAAGACTTGTAAAAAGCCTCAATCCCTGGCTGTTGCCTCTTTATACCGGAATCCGATCAAAATAACATCGCCGTCGCAACGCCTGTCGTAGTAGCACCTGATACTTTTGCTCCTCTATCATACAAGCGCCAAAGCGAGCCAAGTGAGGATTCATCATTTGTACATCAAACAACAAAAAGCCGCGCGATCGCAACCGCTCGACTAATTTGACTAACGCCACCTTCGAGCCTTCGGGAATCCGGTAAAACATGGATTCGCCAATAAACGCGCCGCCAATCAGAATCCCTAAAATCCCACCCGCGAGTTCATTTCCTTGCCACGTTTCAAAGCTATACGCCCAACCTTCCCGATAAAGCAACCAATAAATTTCCTGGAGTTCCGGAGAAATCCAGGTGCTTTCCCGATTGGCACAACCTGCGATAACTCCTTTAAAGTCTCGGTTAATTGCCGTGCTAAACCGCTTCTGATTGAGAACCCGTTGTAGAGATTTAGGATAGCGAAACCGCTCGTCTAAAGGAATGATTGCTCGCTGGCGACTAGAGTACCACTCTAGTGATCCGGTTTCATCCGCCATCAAAAAATAGCCTTGAGCATATCCTTGAATTATTGTCGGAATATTTAACTCCATAGCACTAGAACTCGGTTGAGATTCCCTGTTCTCGAATTGCTAAACACCATTTTAAGATTTCCCTGATCAGACATAATTTCGCTATGCTTAAAAGTGACATCTCCCTGATTAAATCAAAGATTACTTTCTCAATGCCGAACAGATTATGTCCCCAGAATAGTAGCTTTCCCATCCCGCAAATGAACGTTTTGACTGTAGACAGCTAACTTTTGAGATTTTATGGCTGAACCCATACCCCCAGTTACCCTTCCCCCTGCTGAAAATGCCCAGCAGGAAGGAAAATGGTTGCGAGACGCTTTGGTGTACTGGCTGGATCATGAATTTTTACCAGAACCAGCCAATCAGGACATTGCCGATCGCGCCTCCCAAATCTTTGTCCGCCAACGGTTAGAAGGCGAAAACGATGTCGGTTCTTTGGTCATTGCCATTGTCACCGAAATGCAGGCTTTTGACTTCCGAGAAAGCTTCTATAGTGAATTCGCGATCGCCAACGCGGTTAGTGATTTGCTCCTCGACAGTCTGGGTATTGACCGTTGCTGTGGGAATTAGTCATCAGTCATTGGTCTTTTGTCCTTTGTCTTTGGTTAAGAACGATTGACCAATGACCCAACTCTACCAACTCGACTTGACTACTCCTGGTAGTAATCCTTTATGCGCCCATTCCCTCAGCACATGGCGAGATAGACCAAAATCCCGATAGTAGCCTCGGGGACGCCCGGTTACCCAACAGCGATTCCGTACCCGATTCGGCGCACTACTGCGGGGTAACTGTTGGATCTTCCGGTGAATCTCTAGTTTCTCAGCCGGAGAGGACGCATTATCAAACTGTTCTTTCAGTGCTGCTCGCTTAGCCGCATACTTCTCAACCAGCTTCTGGCGCTTTTTCTCGCGCTCAATCATTCCTTTTTTAGCCATGAGTCTTTGGCGTTTCCCTAAATAAAGACACTGTTTCCTATCTTATCGAATTTTTTCATTCGTCTTATGTCATTCGTCCTTTGTCATTCGTCCTTTGTCATTGGTTGATCAGGAAATCACTCCCCCTGCTCCCCCTGCTCCCCCATCATCCCTCAAATCCTAGCGCTGGGACATAAATCAGCCAGTACGCAAGCATTGCACTTCGGCTTCTTCGCCTGACAAATTGCCCGACCATGGTAAATTAGGCGAATTGACCAGTTTTCCCAGTCTTCCACAGGCAACAGTCGCATTAAATCACGTTCGATACGAATGGGGTCACTATGTTCCGTCAAACCCAGACGCTGAGTCAAGCGCTTGACATGAGTATCCACCGTCACTCCCTCGTGGATATCAAAAGCATTGGCTAGCACAACATTGGCAGTTTTGCGAGCTACACCGGGTAACTTGATCAGCAGTTCGATACGTCTCGGAATCTGACCGCCAAACTCGGCGACGATCATCCGACAAGCGCCTTGAATATTTTTCGCCTTATTGCGATAGAATCCAGTGGGACGCACCAAGGCTTCCAGCACCTCAATATCCGCCTGCGCGATCGCTCTAGCATTAGGAAATTGGCGAAACAATTCCGGTGTCACCTGATTCACTCGTTCATCCGTACATTGGGCTGAGAGAATCGTCGCCACCAGTAACTGTACAGGAGTGTCGTAGTTGAGCGTACAGTGAGCATCCGCATAAAGTCGCTTCAGGCGAAGCAAAATCTCCAATGCCCGTTGCTGTTTCGCTGACCATTTACGGGTGATGCTCATTCCAAACTCAGACGTAGCATACTATGTCTATTTATTTAACACTAAGTCAGGGCGGGTTTAGTCGCATCTGGGTGAGAAAAGAAACGATAATAGTGAAACCCGCCCCTACATACGCACCAGATTCCTTTGAGCCTAGTGTTGGGTCAAAACTATTTCATTGAAACAAATTTTGCACCCAACTTGAGGGAACTAAATTTGCCGTATCTCGCACAATCAAGAAAAGTCCTAACCCCAAAAGCAAGACCAATCCAGTTTGCATGATATTTTGCTGAACTTCTGTGGGGATGGGTTTACCGCGAATTCCCTCGATCGCTAAAAATGCCAGTTGACCCCCATCCAGCGCGGGTAAGGGCAAGATATTAATAATCGCCAAATTGATGCTAATCAACGCCGCAAACTGAAACAGATTTCCCGCATCAGAACGGGCAATATTCGCGCCAATTGCCACAATCGCTACCGGACCGGATACTTGTTCTGCTGTTTCACCAAAGTTGCTAATTAGTTGACCAAAACCCTTGGCAATTTCCGTACTCAGGCGCTGATATTGGTCAGCCGCAATCGTAAACATCTCGAAAAGTCCGTCAGCATAGTTGCGGACTATTTCACCATTGGGTGCCAGTTGTACGCCAATTCTACCTTTGCCATCGTCTCCGGGTTCTGGCGTCACGTCCAGGGACAAGGTTTGTTCACCCCGCTTAATCGACAGTTCTAGGGGTTGGTTGGGAGAGTTTTGAATTTCGGTCATTAGGGTAAGGATTGCATCCCGACTCGCTCCCAAGGGTTGATCCTCAACCGCTAAGATAACATCACCGGGTTTAATTCCCGCTTGTTTTGCCACTAAGCTACTTTCTGCGGCAATTTCTGGAACCCTGACTCCAAGCTGATAATTGAAATCAGTAATTCCCACTGTTCCCACCTGCACCACCAGTAAAAAGTAAGCAAAGATCAGGTTAGCAATGACTCCAGCACTAATTACAATCGCTCGGTCTAAAACGGGTCGATTGCGAAGTAAATTTGGGTCATCCGGCGGGATATCGCTATCGGGGTCATCATCGGGGAAACCCACAAATCCGCCCAAGGGGAAAGCGCGGATCGCATATTCCGTATCAGGTCCTTGGTATTTCCACAGAACTGGACCAAAACCCAGGGAAAAGCGATTAGCATAAATTCCCTGCAAACGAGCTGCCATAAAGTGACCCAGCTCATGCACCACAATCAAAACCGCCAAGACTGCGATCGCCGCCAAAATTGACATAAGAAGTAATGTAACGATTGCTTGCGTCCTTTCTATTGTACGTTGCCGTTTTCAATACTTGGGAAGATGTTAGCGTTAGCGTTAGCCAACCGGGGCAAAACTCCGAAGATAAAGGAGTTCTCTGGTTAATTGTTGCACTTAGGCTGGGCAGGTTTAGTCGCCTTTGGATGAACAAAGAACGATAAAAGTCAAACCTGCCCCTACAGAAAACATCTATCGCGTTCAAGCCAAGGTAGGTTAAGGCTCATAACACCTCCCGTCCCATATAGGAATGTAGAACCTCTGGTATTTTCACTGTACCGTTAGGTTGCTGATAATTCTCTAAAATTGCCGACATGGTGCGCCCAATGGCTAATCCCGATCCATTCAAGGTATGGACAAACTGAGTTCCTTTTTTGCCCGTTTCCTTAAAGCGTAGACTACCCCGTCGCGCTTGGAAATCACCGCAATTAGAACAACTCGAAATTTCACGGTATTTTCCCGAAGCAGGAAGCCACACTTCTAAGTCATAGCATTTTGTGGCAGAGAATCCCAAATCTCCAGTACAGAGTTCAATAACCCGATAAGGGAGTTTTAACGCCTCTAAAATTGCCGCCGCATCCTGCACCAGCTTTTCATGTTCAGCTTCCGAGGTACTCGGATGAACAATTTTGACCAGCTCAACTTTATTAAACTGGTGCAGTCGAATCAATCCTTTAGTATCTCGTCCATAACTCCCAGCTTCTCGGCGAAAGCAGGGTGTATAGGCGCAGTGATAAATAGGGAGTTGGGAGGCGTCTAAAATTTCGTCACGGTAAAGATTAGTTAAGGGGACTTCCGCTGTGGGCGAAAGCCATAGATCATCGCTATCACACTTGAAGCTTTCTTCGGCAAATTTGGGCAGTTGACCCGTTGCCGTTAATGAGCGGCTGTTGATCAGTATCGGTGGGCTCACTTCCACATAGCCTGCGGCAATTTGTCGATCTAGCATAAAACTAATCAACGCCCGCTCTAAGGCAGCACCGACACCGATTAGACTCACAAAACGACTTTGTGCCACTTTTACCGCCCGCTCAAAATTGAGAATACCGAGGGTTTCGCCAATTTCCCAATGGGGTAAAATCTTGTCATTCTGGGGAATATACTCGTCACCCCAACGGCGCACCTCGACATTTTCCGCTTCACTCTGACCAACGGGAGTTGAGGGACTGGGTAGATTGGGTAGGGAGAGTAATAGCGCCTCAATTTCTGCTTTAAGTTCTTTTTCTTGAGGTTCTAGTTCACTAATTTGGGTTTTAACCTGATTGCCTTCTTCTCGCAGTTCTTTGATTTCCGGCGCATCAGGGGAACTCCCGGCTTTAATTTTTTGACCGATGAGTTTCCCAATTTCGTTACTACGGGCTTGCAGGCGACTACGAGAGGTTTCTAGTTCCCGTTGACGCTGATTCAAGTCCAAAATGGGCTGGAGGTCATACTGACCCGCCCCGCGTTTTTCTAGGCGTTCTTGGACGCTTTGGGGATTTTCTCGGATTTGCTTTAGGTCAAGCACAGATTTTTATGGATACTGGGCAAAAAGGACAAATGACGAAGAACGAAGGACGAATGACGAATGACGAATGACAAATCACCGATTAATGCGATTGAACAGCCAAATGGCAATGGCGATACCCGCAAAATGAGCCGTAATTGTGTTGATATTCGCCTGTACCAAGAATAAGTCTAAGGGTCGCACGAATCGGTTGGCGTCATACACTGTCAAGCCAGAGGGTTGGGAAATCGAGCGGATCACAATGCTGCCGATGATGGCTTGGGCACCCACAATCGTCAATAACATGCCCGCCATATTGACGATTAATCCTAGCCTAATGGTTTTAAGGGTATCGGCTTTGCTGGGTCGTGTTTCGGTATTGCCAACGAGTAACTGTTGGGAAATGCGAGTATAGCGCCATGCGATGTAGACACCCACACCCAATGTAACTAACCCACATATTGCTAAAAATATACCGAACCCAACACCCTGTTTATCTTCCGTCGGTCCAACGGTACGACCAGCGATTCCGGTGAGCAAGATCCCCAGCGACACAACTCCGAGGACTAATTGTACCCACAAAGCAATTCTGCCAAAGGTACGCAGCACCAAGGCGATGCGCTGGAGAGGGGTGGGTAGTGAGGACGTATCGGGCAATTCTCGCATTGGGACTCGAATCCGTGAGTGACACCTATTTCATATTTAACCAGGAGAACTAGAAAACTGTTGTTTGTGCAAGCGAAACGCTAACTCCGACGAATCTTTGCCACTGATTATAAATTTTCATAATCTTTCGCTTATTCCTCAGTGAACTTTTAATCGGGGTTGTGCGTCTGTTAGGTCAGGTATAAAGCCAAAGCCAAGCTTTAGCCCTACGGTGGGAACCTCATTGTCACGTCAGCTCATGGAGGAAGCGTATGGAACCGAATTGGAAACAACGTTTATCCTACGCCATCTGTGCCATCGCTTTAGTCTGGAGTTTGTCGTTGTACAAAAATCAGGTCAGCACGAATCCCCTATCTGCAGCTCAACAACACTGGCAGGCGATCGCAACGGCTAATCCCGATCTGTTAATCTATGGCTACAGTGATCATGCTGTTCTTAAGCGCTCCTACAATGTACCTGATGTGAATGAGACCTATCAGGGGCTCTCCATCTACTCAGCTTGGCAGGACTTTTTCCGCCAGTATGATATCAAAGACTTTCAGGTACTCGAGCAACAACGGCGCGATCGCACGGTTAAAGCTCAAATTCAGATCACCGCCAAATCTGATCAGGGACTGATGGTGGTTTGGTCAATGTCTTACCAGGCTGATTTCGATCAAACAGGTAAGATTATTAAAGAAGTTTGGCAGACGAATCCAGAACTGGGTGTTTAACTAACGTTTTCCAGACCCCTCCGGAAATAGGGTAGCATCTCCAAGTCGTGAAAAATAGACGGTCTGAAACCCCCTTAGGGAAAACGTTAAGGAATTGAAAACAAAATATTGCGGACTATTGCTCAATAAGCTAGTAGAAATTATTAATGCTAGCAATGCGATCACGCACTCAGGTTGCACACTAAGGGGACGATTTTCCCCAGATCTGGACTTGGACGCCTCGATTTTTTTGGAAAATTACTCCATTACTTAGCTAAAATTGATGGAGATTATTCAGTGCTGTTGCATCTGCCGTAACCAAACTAACGAGTGCATTAGACGACCTCAATACTTTGAGGTTATAAAGTACCAGAGGAATGAGCAAACCGAAATTGCTCATTGTTGATCGATACATTGCAGCAAAGATTTTCAGGGTGTTGAAACCATGGTTAGTTTTAGGAAAACTTTGCCATGCAAATCTGACTTACTGGGATATTCAGCGGACTATGCAGATGAAATTTGAGGATATCTATCAGTTTTTTCAAGACCCTCCTCCCAACTATCTCAACAAGGAATTAGCCGTATGTTATGTGTTGTCTGTCCTCATAGAAGGGGAATCCTATGGCACCCACCTGATCCAACAACTCGAACACGAATACCCAACCTATCGACTGTCTGATACAGTTCTTTACAGCGCCCTAAAGTTTCTGGAAGAAGCTGGGGCAATCACTGGGTATTGGAAAAAAGTGGAAGGACGAGGACGCCCCCGTCGTATGTATCAGATCTCTAGCGAGTGGCGGGATAAAGCCCGCGAACTAGCAGGGTTTTGGCGTCGCTATATTACTCAGGAGAAACAAGCAATATAGCACATTTCGGCAGAATTACACCATCAGTAAAAACCAGATCCAACTCAAGTTCGGTGCAAACACTGGTTTGTGGGGTGAACTGATGGTCAGTTTCTGCCGTCATGTACGGGTTCTTCGGCTAAATGAGTTATTATTGTCAACGACAGGGGAGCTGTTGAGTCTCTTACGACTCAACTGTTGAATCATGATCGGTTCACCCCAGTAAAGTGGTAAGCCAAGGATAACTGTTGTTGGTCAATATCTGTGAGTACACCAATTCTGTCTTCCACATTCCTGCTGACTTTGTTGTTAGCAGTAGGTTTGTTCTTTTTCATCCGTGCTTCGGTTAAAGACCGAACCCAAAAAGTTCAACTCATTGCCCAAGAACCCGAAGCCTCCCTCTTAGAACGGTTGCAGAACTATTTTGATCAAAGGGCATACCGGGTAGCTGCGGTTGACCCAGCCACGGGTCAAGTGACATTTCAGGGTTTTGTCCGACCCAGTTGGTTTATGGCTATCTTTTTAACCGCACTCGCTGCCTGTGGTATTCTTTGCCTATCATTGGTTCTATCCATACTGTACCCAAACCTATCCCAGGTTTTCCTGGGGCTAGTTGTTCTGGCTCCTGTGGCTGGCATTTTTTACTGGAAAGGTGCGGGACGCGATGAACAGGTGTTCCTAAAAGTTGAACCTTTGCCGAATCCCCAGACGGATATGCAAAGCTTAGTTACTGTTATCGCCCATCGCGATGAACTTGCCCAACTTCAGCAAGCATTGAAACTTCAACCCTCTCCGGAGGCGGGGGATTAAGGGAAGCTGGGGGAGACAATTTCTATAGCTTATTACTCTTTGTCTATTGACTGTTGACTGTTGACTGTTGACTGTTGACTGTTGACTGTTGACTGTTGACTGTTGACTGTTCACTTCAATCGTCCTGACTTGAGGATGCTGACAATTAACCACAACCCTAAAAAACTGGCAACACCAAATAGTATATTACTCAATAGTGAAAGCTGACTCGTTTGCGCTCCTGTCGAGATAATTGCTGCGCCCATAATCAAGGAACCCACCAAAATACTAAATGAAAGCCGATTGGCTGAATCATCCAGACTGCGGCGCAGAGGATCAATATCTCGAATAGTAATATTCCACTTTAAAGTTTCTGAAGTTATCCGGTCAAGCAGTAACTCCATCTGACGGGGAGATTGCAACGAGAGACTTTTGACATCCAGAGCGGTTCTGAGAAAGGTTTGCAAGGGATTTGAACCCAAAAGCTGACGCCGAAACAAATCGGTCATCAAGGGTTTGATTTCGTCGAGGAGATTCACCTCTGGATTAAAAGTACGAGCCACCCCTTCTAGGTTGGCGAGACACTTGGAGTATAATCCCATATTGCTGGGTAAGCGGACTCGGTTATTTCGGGCAAGTTCCAAGATTTCATAAAAGATTTCACTGAAGTTGATTTGTGAGATGCTGAGGTTGTAGTATTTTCTCAACATGCGATCGTAGTCATTTTCCAACCTTGATAAGACAACGGGTTGACCTGACTCAGATAGTTGTAGCGTTAACTGGGCGCACCGTTGAGCATCTAAATCCACGATCGCGAGTAACATTTCGGTTAAAATTTGTTGGGTACGCGGGTCTAAGCGCCCAACCATGCCGCAGTCCAAAAGCGCTATGCGACCATCCTGGAGATAGAATAAGTTGCCGGGATGAGGATCAGCATGGAAAAAACCATCTACATAGAGTTGCTGAAAAAAGGCACGAAATAAAAGTGTGGTAATCTCTTGGCGCTTTTTCTTTTCGTTACCGTTATCCTCGCCATTTTGCTCGGCAGAAAACTGGGCGTCTAGAATGGGTTTACCCTCTAACCATTCCATCACCATCAGTTTCTCCGTGGTCAACTCCCAATAAATAGCGGGAACCACGATTTGTGTTGGGTCAAACCAGCGACTCCTGGATAGATTGTGTCGCAATTGATCAGCATAGCTGGCTTCTTGGGTAAAATCGAGTTCGGCTTGTAGAGCGCTGGTAAACTCATCAGCTAATGCTACGACATCATAGTCTTGTCCAAATTCGGTACGTGAGACTAAATCTGCCAAGCCTTTAATTATCGCAATATCCTGAGGAACAACCTTATCAATTCCTGGACGCTGAACTTTCAGCGCCACTTCCTGACCATTTTTTAGGGTAGCTCGATGGGTTTGGGCAATAGAACCAGCAGCCACAGATCGAGGATCGATCTTAGCAAAGGTTTCTTCTAGCGGCTTTCGCAGTTGCTTTCGCAGCAATATTTCCACCTCACTCCACGCCACAGGTGGCACCTTAGCTTGGAGTTCCGAGAGAGCCTCAATGTAATCAGCAGGTAACAAATCGGGACGAGTACTCAGCAGTTGTCCTAGCTTCACATAAACCGGTCCCAATTCCGTTAGCACGTTACGCAGTACTTCTGGGGGAGGCAATTGGGGGTCGTCAGCCTTGCTACCTGTCAGCAGTTTTCGCATGTACTCCCAACCATTGCGGAAGACGACTTCTAGAATTTCGCGTTGTCGAGAGTTGCTTTGAGTTAAGGAGAACATAGTTTATACTGATGGGCTTGGAACAGAGGTTAGTCTAGGAGTCAGGTCAGTAGTACTCTAATCCCTCAACTGAAGGATACTGTATTTAATATAAGAAATAATTTAATCATTGCAGGAGTTTCGCTATCTGGCAATCCGTCTACTGGATTAAGTTGGGAATAGTAGGTTGGGTAGAGCGTAAGCGTTACCCAACAAAATCTTCTATGAGTTGGGTTTTTTCCTCAGATTTCAATTGACGTGCATTTTATCGGTTTCTCAACTTAGAGAGTCGTTTTCAGCTTGATGAGATATACTTAAAGACTGCATAGCCAACGTGATATAGATGCCAGTTGATTGTCATTCGTTAAGTTAGCCGCATTTGTTGGGCTTAAGCTGTCATGCATTTAAATTGGGTATTAGTAGCGAGCAAGATGCAAAGCCTGCGGCATGGCTTCGCTTAACGCACTACAAGGATTTCGTCATTATTGACATTAAGGTTTAAATGCCGAACAGCTTATCCGTTACCATCAGCGTTTTCTCCACACATAAATACATTTCCGCAACGGTTCTCGCCCATGAG
>JGI11958J13698_1061658_pt1 | contig 16071 bp, 17 predicted proteins | sample ElkSlonscriptome_14_FD_13698 | JGI IMG/M metagenome (IMG submission 13698)
CGTGTTTGCCTTTCATGAAGTTGAACGGGTGGGTATCTTCATTTTCCACCATATCGTGATTTGAGCAGCAATTAAGCTGCCCTTACTTTATTCAAGCACGAATTGGCTTCACCTGATCGGGTGGATGTCTAGGATAGGCGGCGCAAATAATAAGGGTTTGGTAACCAAACCCCTGCGAGTCCACTTCTAAGACTGTTGTTCCAGTTCCGATTTCATCCGCTCTAACGTCATTTGCATTTGATCAAACATTTGCTGAGGCGTGATGCCAAACTGACCAAGTTGTGTATTAAGCTGCTCAACTGTCATCTGAGCCATAAAATCCTCGGATAACTCGAAGCGCTTCATAAAAATTCGATAGCGCTCCATCATCGCTTCCATCTGATCAATGAAAATTTTCTTCCCTTCTCGGTCAAATTTACCGTAGCTGCCTCCCAATTGGACAAGGGACTGATAATCTTCAAACAGTTGTTTAGCTTCTTGTTGGACTATATCTGAATCAAAAAACCCCATAGCTCTTACCCGATCAACCGAGTGGGTTGTACTGCCGTTTCCAGTCATATTCTAGTGCAGTGTTGCACTTAGAGGAAACTTCGGTTATCCGTATTGGGGATGCAAGGGAGTAGGGGTGCAGGGGGGAGAGGAAATGAAATTAGAGATTCCTGCCAGTAGTATTAAGCAGTATCTCTCTATCATAAAAGTATGGCGTTCCTCTTTCTTGATTGATAACGGTGTCCTTTCGTCTGGTGTTAGAACCACTATGTTGAGCAAGCCGAAAAGTCGAAAAGTCGCTTCCTTACTGGCGTTTAGTGGGGTAGTGATACCTGTTTCTGGACTGCACAAGTTTTATCTGGGGCAACCTTGGTGGGGAGTTTTGTATTTATTGCTGTCCTGGACACCGATTCCCAGAGTGGCGAGTGCCATTGAAGGGGTATGGTATTTGTTGCAAAATTCGGAGCAATTCGACCAAAATTTTAATGGGAATTTGATATCAACCGGGACATCGATACCAAGTCAAATCCCAGAGGTTGATCCGGCGCAAGTGGGTGCGATCGCGGATGCACTGCGACAACTGGACAAGCTGCGTCAGGAGGGATTGATGTCAGAATATGAGTTTGAGCAAAAGCGTCGCCAACTACTGGATCGTATCGCCTGAAAAAAAGAAGATGGCACTGTTTGACTGGCTGTTATCGACGGATCGATTAAACCCAACCTGGCGCTCAATCCAATCCCGGATTCAGAGTGATCCTTACTATCGGCTGCAATCGGCGCAAGAAATTGAAGTGGCGGTGGCGCTGGGGATGAGAATTGATGTCAATCAAGCGACGGTGGATGACTGGCTAAGATTACCGGGGATATCCATCCATCAAGCGCGATCGCTGGTTGAATTGGCAAGTAGTGGGGTACAGTTTTGCTGTTTGGAGGATATTGCGGCGGCGTTAAGTATCTCTGTGGCGCGGTTACAGCCGTTACAACCAATTCTCAGCTTTTGTTACTATGATGCCGAAAGTCCAGCAACACCCGTGTCGATTCCGGCGAATACAGCATCCGTGGAACAACTGAGCCGAATTCCTGGAGTTGACTTGTTTGTAGCCAGAGCGATCGCCCAAAATCGGCAAGAGATGGGCAACTATCGTAATTTAGCAGACTTGCAGCGACGCCTTGCCCTTCCCCCAGACCTCATATCTGAGATAATGTACTATCTGCGGTTTTGAGTAAAAAGCAAATGCCCTGGTTCGTCAAGATAGAAGAAGGCATCGTCGATAAACCTACGTTTGACCAATATGTTCCGGCTCATAAAGCCTACGTCCAAGACTTGATTGCCAAAGGACACCATGCCAAAACAGGTTACTGGGCTGAGAAAGGGGGCGGAATGCTCCTGTTTGAGGCAATTTCCAAACAAGAAGCACAGGCGATCGTTGAGCGAGATCCGTTGGTGGCAAATCACTGTGTTAAGTACCAGCTTCACGAATGGCGGATTATTGCCGAATGAAAAAATATCTCCGTGAACTGATCAATGGGGTACAAAGCTGTTATACTGGTAAATGACTCGGATTCATGCAATCCCAACGCTCAAACCTTGTCAGAACCGGAAGGTAGCAGCAATACGAGATGCTTGGGATAGGCGTGAACTCCGGGTCTTCTCGTATCTAGCGTGAGGCGTGTGCTAACTACGGGATGGCGGAATCAGTATTTTGGTGAGGGCTAGAGACTCCTCCGGTGGAACTATGGCAAGCAGGGGAAGCTACCTAACACTGGAATCGAAACAAGGCAGAAAACTAATCTCGCTATACTGCCAACCTAAATGTCGGCAGGGGTCGCCCGTTATAGCGCAAGCTTAACGGGTGGGGAATGCCGACCCGTATAAAATTGAGCGAAGCGAATCCTTTATCTCTATTCTGATTGAGAAGCCCCGTTATAATCTTCGATTTAACGGGGGAGAACGTCACATGATACCTTTGTTTATTGGTTTAAGTTTCCTGGAGGCAGATTTATGACATCCTATGCAACCTCTTCTGCCAAAGCCGAGATGAGTGAACTCCGGCGTCTAAAAACCTTACTCCCCCCAGAATTGCAAAGCTGGGTCATGGTGGAAGGAACGACTGAGGTCAATCCCCCATTGTTACGCACCGAAGAAATCGGTAGCGATGAGGTGGAGGTACAAATTGACTTAGTGAAATGGGAGCAGTTTGCCCTTGACCAACGTAATCTTCTATTTTGGCACGAAGTTGCCCGGATTCAGAATGACACGATCCCCAAAGAAGGGTGGGAAATGGCAGCCCTAGCCATTGGTTTGGGAGGCGCTGTTGGGGAACTTTGGGTACAAGATGGATTGCTACTGCTGTTGGCACTCGCCCTCTGTGGTGTTTCTGGATGGAGACTCTATCAGAAAAACAACGGCGAGAAAACTCTCAAGGCAGAAATTGAGGCAGACGAAAAAGCGATCGCCCTGGCTACTCGCTTTGGCTACACTCTCCCCAACGCCTACAAGAGTCTAGGCAGTGCCTTAAAAACCTTAGTTGAAGTTACACCCAGTCGCCGTCAACGTCGCCGCTACGAAGCCCGCCTAGCTGCATTGAAAAAAAGTGCGGCTAAAGCCAAAGCTGAAGCAAAAAGCAAACGGGAATCCAGAGCCTAAAGCTGACCGATCATCTTATGGGTTTGGGGGATGACGCGCACTGATTTGAGATGGCGCTTCATCAACGCTTGCCATTCTAAAACTTGAGTCGGCGTTGGCTGGCTCATTGGCGCATGATGGGGTTTAGCTAGGGGCGTTACAGGTTGTAAAAACACGGGAATACTGGGGTTACACGCTGCAACCAATTCGGCGGCTAACTCCAGTTCGGCGGTGTTCGTTGTTTGGGCAATAATCAGCTTGACAAAAACCTCAACATCTGTATAACCACAAAGTTGTAGAAACTGACGATGGGCTTGCCAACACTCTTCCCCACTTACACTCGGCAGCTTCATATCCATGCCGATACAATCTAAATAGGGTAAAATCTGGGCTAGTTGCTCTGGACGATGTCCACCGGTTTCCAAATAGATGGGTAACCCAGTTCGGTGTCGCACCACGGGCAAGAACTCTCTTAAAAAGGAAGCCTGCAACAGGGGTTCGCCACCTGTTACACTAATGCTTTCATGGAGTCCTGGATAATTTTGCCGCTCAACCCATGCCAATAACTGATCAAAGGTTACAGGATTAGGATGAGTTTCAAAATCCCGATGTCCAGGGGTTTGCTCCACAGAAGCTAAATTGGGAACTGCCCAGGTATTCGTACTATCGCAAAAATGGCAGCGCAAATCACACATTGCCAAACGGATGAATAATTGACGGGTACCAACATTGAGTCCTTCACCTTGAATGGCAGAAAACAGTTCAATGAGCCGTGCGGTTAGTCCAGTCTGAGCTGACATTTTTTGAGGATCGGTAAATTCAAGTGAGTTTTCGGTTAAGTTAGCAATTGTACGACACAATATTGGTCAGGAACACATCAGGAACACAGGTGAATACAAAAAATACAGGTTGTTATGGGTGACTCAATGTCAGAAGCGGATTTTAAAGTAATACTATTGCATGAAACTCCCGTCATGCAACTTCCGGCTCGCCTGAGTGTGCTTGAAGCTGTGGCTTTCAAAGAAACCTTCCAGCAAATTTTTCAGAATCACCCCCTGCCGCCCAAAATTATTTTAGACTTTCGTCAAACGACCTTTATCGATAGCTGTGGGATTGGGGCGTTGGTGAACAATTACAAAAATGCGACCAGTAAAGAGGTTGAACTGGTACTCACCAATGTTAGCACTCCGGTCATGATGGTTTTGAGAATGACGAACCTCGATCAAGTTCTCACAGTGGAACTGCTGTCTGAATCAAGTCAGCCGCCAGCATTACTACCCACTCACCCTTCCACCCGCTCTGGGATCAAACGTGGACTTGATATTATCGGCGCAATCGTTGGCTTAGGAATTACCGCACTGCTGTTTATTCCAATTGCTATTGCCATCAAACTTGATTCACGAGGTCCTATCTTCTTCAGTCAGATCCGTAAGGGGTGGATGGGCAAAGAATTTCGGATTTTGAAGTTCCGCTCCATGTATGTCGGGAGTCAAGATATTAGTAAGGGTAAAATTAGAATTAAACCGTTGGATGAAAATGCCCCTGATCTGAGAGTGACACGAGTCGGTCGCTTTTTACGGAAAAGTAGCCTTGATGAACTGCCTCAATTTGTCAATGTCCTGAAAGGGGAAATGAGTTTGGTTGGAACTCGACCCCCAACACCCGACGAAGTAGATTACTATGAGGTACCAGAATGGCAGCGTTTAGATGTCAAACCGGGTATGACAGGAGAGTGGCAGGTCAATGGGCGAAATCAAATCCACAACTTTAAGGACATCATTGACTTAGATTTACGCTACCAGCATCACTGGAGCTTGATGTATGATGTCAAATTAATTATCAAAACAATTTTAGTCGTTTTTTCTAAAAATAGTGGCGCGGCTTAAAAAAATATGGGACTGGCTTTCGATTGATGCACCCTGACAAACCCCTTAAACAATCGCATCTCAAGGTAGCCACAGACATCAACGCTGTTGCTAAAATTTTCGCCTGGTTTGATCGGCTAGCCTTGCGCCAATTTCCTTGCCAATTTTGTGTGGATTGTAAAGTGGCACTAGATGAAGCCTTTGCCAACGCGGTTCACCACGCTCATCGCTACTTGCCTCACACTACACCGATTGAGCTGGAGCTGAAGATATTTGCTGACCGCTTAGAAATGCGGATTTGGGATCACGGACAACCGTTCGATTTGCAAGCTAAGTTGGACGCTTTACACCAAAAAGGCTGTAACCTTCTAGAGGAAACAGGCAGAGGATTAATTTTGATGGAGCAATTCACGGATGAACTATCTTATCAACGCTTATCTGATCAACGCAATTGTTTGTTTATGGGAAAACGACTCGTACCCGTGAGCCATTGAATGCCGTCAGCCATTGAAGGAATGTGTAAAAGCCGTGAATTTATCCAGCCTCTAGCTGATTGCACTTACTCTTACGATGCGGCATTCTGATAAAGGCAACTACAATAGGTAGATTCTACAATAATGGTGTTTCCTTAGCAATTGAGCCATGCAATGTCCTTGAACATAAGCCTAGACATCCTGATTGATAGGCACTCGGCTAGTTTGGCGAAAAAATTAGCCCCAACTGGGTAAGTCCCACTTGCTTTCCTAAAATTTATGAGAATTCTGATTTATTCCTACAACTATTTTCCCGAACCCATTGGCATTGCCCCACTGATGACCGAACTCGCTGAGGGGTTAGTGAAACGAGGACATCAGGTTCGGGTGGTTACGGGTATGCCTTGGTATCCTCAAAAAGAAGTCTATAAAGACTACCAAGGCAAATTATACTGCACCGAGGTGATCAACGGTGTAGCGATTCAGCGCAGCTATGTCTGGATTCGCCCCGAACCCAGTTTAATCGACCGATTATTATTGGAAGTTAGTTTTGTGGCAACAAGTTTTGTCCATGCTCTAAAGGGTAAGCGCCCCGATATCGTTTTCTTAACAGCACCACCACTACCCGTTGCCGTACCCGCAGCACTCCTAGGATGGCTACACCGAGTTCCAGTGGTTCTAAATCTTCAGGACATTTTACCAGATGCTGCTGTACACCTGGAAATTCTGACCAATCCCAAGCTGATTCGCATCTTTTCCATTTTGGAAAAATTTGCCTACCGGACTGCGACCAAAATTAGTGTTATTGCGGATGGGTTTATTAAAAACTTGCGGAAGAAGGGAGTCAGTGAAAGCAAAATTGAGCTGATTCCGAATTGGGTGAATGTTGATTTCATCAAACCTTTACCGAAAGAACCTAATGAATTCCGTCAAGAGCATGGACTCAACGGGAAGTTTGTGGTCATGTACTCCGGGAATATAGCGCTAAGCCAAGGCATAGAAACCGTGATCCAGGCTTCGATTCGCCTGCGCCACGTTCCCGAAATTGCCATTGTCATTGTGGGAGAAGAAAAAGCGTTAGAACGATTGCAGCAAGAAGAAGCGAGGGCGCTGGTAGAATGGCAAATTGAGATCCAAAAGAAAGCGCGATCGCTGGTGAAAGCAGAAGCTAAAGCCTTGCAACAATTGCAGCTATACAAACAAACCTGTAAAGCCACCAACGTACTCCTGCTACCGTTTCAACCTCGCGAAAAACTCCCGGAAATGCTAGCCGCCGCCGATGTGGGCTTGGTCTTGCAAAAGCACAACGTTATTGACTTTAATATGCCCTCAAAAATTCCGGTTTTGATGGCAAGCGGTCGTGCCATCATCGCCTCGGTGCCAGCCGAAGGTACAGCCGCCAGTGCCATTCAAAGAAGTGGCGGTGGTATTAGGGTCAAACCCGAAGATCCCAAAAATTTAGCCGCCGAAATTTTGGATCTCTATCTCCATCCGGAAAAAGTCAAAGCTTTGGGTGAGAAAGGCAGAAAGTATGCCGAAGAAAATTATGCGTTTGACCGAGCGCTTGATCGCTATGAACAACTCTTTGCTTCCCTTCAGAAGCGTTGAGATAAAATGGATTCAATACCTATAGTATAGAGTCAATCTTAGCCTTGAGGAGTTTTGTGACCGAATGCGGGATCAGGTTTTAACCTGGCTAAACGATAATGTTCCGACAGCCCGGATGCAGCACATCCTGAGGGTTGAGCAGATGTCTATGGAATTAGCTCGACATTATCATTTAAATGTGGAGCAAGCCGCTCAAGCCGGATTGATGCATGATCTGGCTAAATACTTTAAGCCAGAGCGACTCTTGCGAATGGCTAAGGAGGGCGGTATCGATATAGATCCAATCTGTGCGGCGACTCCCCATCTGTTACATGCTGATGTCAGTGCTATCGTGGCTAAAGAGCAGTTCGCTATCCAAGAGGACGCTGTACTCAATGCGATCGCGCTGCACACGCTAGGAAATCCAGGAATGAGTGAGATGAGCTGCGTTGTGTTTTTAGCCGATAGCCTGGAACCAGGTCGTGGCAATACACCGGAGTTAGAAAATTTGCGGAAAATTGCTCGCGTTGATCTGCACAAAGCCGTTTGGCTAACGTGCGACTACTGTGTCAAACACCTGCTCAATACCCGTCGCCTGATTCACCCCCGCATGATCTTAACTCGGAACTGGGCGGTGCAACGCTTTAGCCAAAAACCAGAATTGACTCAGTAGGTCAATGGACATCAACCGAAAAATGTTATGTTTTATAAAAAATCATCAAACTCTAACAAATGACAAATGACAAATGACAAAAAACAAATGACAAAAGACCAATTTCAACGCTCATCTACCTTATTTGTCAACGACAATCAAGAGCAAAAAACTGGACCCGATTTGGCATTAACCATTGCTCAAGCTGCCGATGATCGCAAAGGCGACAATATTGTCATCCTGCGCGTGGCAGATGTTTCCTATATTGCTGATTATTTTGTGATTGTAACAGGCTTTTCACGGGTACAGGTGAGGGCGATTTCTCAGTCGATTGAAGATCAAGTGGAAACAACTTGGCAACGGCGTCCTCTACGCACCGAAGGACAAGCCGATGGAAGCTGGCTGCTTCAGGATTACGGTGAGGTGATTGTTCACATTATGCTGCCCCAGGAACGGGAGTTCTATAATCTAGAAGCATTTTGGGGTCACGCCGAATATGTTGAATTCAATTCGCAACAATCCTAACCTGAACAAACACTATGAGGGAATCGTCCGTTTCTTTCTGTCCCGTACCGACAGAACAACAACCGATTCATGAGTACCAAGAATTAAAAGACTCTTGGTTTTTCCGTTGGGCGAAGCTAGAATTGGGGGATTATGGACTCAAGCTGGCTTGGGTTTGGGGCTTAAGCTGGTTAATAGCGGGTCCAGTCGCCGCCGCTAGTTTTGCGCCGCACCAGGATCTGGTACAGTTTATTTTGGCGGGTGGCGCAGGTGCTGGCGTGTTTTTGATATTGGTGTTACTGCGACTGTACTTAGGTTGGTCTTACGTGTGCGATCGCTTATCTCAGGAAACCATCGGCTATGAAGAGTCCGGCTGGTATGATGGTCAAACCTGGACGAAGCCGCCAGAAGTCCTGAGTCGCGATCGCCTGATCGTCTCCTATCAAGTTCAGCCCATTCTGCAACGCCTGCAACGAACATTGGGCATTATCGCTATTCTGATCATAAGTGGCAGCTTGCTATGGAATCTTTCTTGATAATTTATGGTTTGGTTTTCCCTCAAAACAATTAAGTTGGTTGGTGGAAATAAACCCAACACTATTAATTTCTGCCAATATTCCCTAAACTCTTACAAATGACCAATGACCAATGACCAATGACGAATAACGAATGACAAGGGTAAAACGTAATCAAGCACCAGCGATCGAAGTCCGTTTACTCCGGGAAGGCATAGCCGAATCCATCCACCACGCTCAAGCTGTCCTTTGTGACGAGCGAGGGCGTGTGCTATCTGTAGCGGGCAATTCAGAAACATCAACCTTTATTCGTTCGGCACTCAAACCGTTTCAGGCTCTGGCAGTTACCACAACGGGAACCCTGGAACGATATAATCTTAACGACCGAGATTTGGCAATTATTTGTAGTTCCCACCAAGGTCATCTGGAACAGGTTCGCCAGGTGTTTAAGATTCTTTGGCGCTGCGATGTTGACCCATCAGCCTTGCAATGTCCGATTCCTCCGGGCAAGCAAAGTGCCTTAGAATACAACTGCTCTGGCAAACATGCAGGTATGCTTGCTGTCTGCCGCCAACGCAATTGGTCGATTGATAGTTATTTACAGTACAATCACCCCGTTCAACGACTCGTTTTGAGCAAAGTCGCAGAATTGATGCGGATGCCACCAGAAGAGTTGATTTTGGCACACGATGACTGTGGCGCACCGACGTATTTTTTGCAACTCGCTCAAATCGCCACCCTCTTTGCTCAACTCGCTTCTGGTGACAATTTGGCAATGGAGCGAATTGTTCGGGCAATGACCCATCATCCTACCCTAGTGGCAGGAGAAGGGGCATTTGATACAGAATTAATGCGATTGACCCAAGGCGAACTGGTAAGTAAAGCTGGATCAGAAGGGGTTCAATGTATCGGTCGTGTGGGTGAAGGACTGGGTATGACAATTAAAGTCATGGATGGAGCCAAACGCGCTAAATATGCGGTAGCGATTCAGCTGTTGAAGCAAATGGGTTGGATTAGTCCCGCCGTGGCGGAAAGTCTGGCAGAAACCTTTATGCATTTCGGTGAGTTCAAGCGTCTAGAGGTGATTGGCGAACTCTCGATGAGTTTTTGAATTGGGTGATTGGTCATTTGTCATTTGTCCTTGGTCATTTGTCCTTTGTTTGTACTACCGCACCTAGGCTTTTTTGCTTGGAGTTGCCACATTTAGGAAATAGGTGTTATGCTGTTTAAAGCGACGCGGGATAGAGCAGTCTGGTAGCTCGTCGGGCTCATAACCCGAAGGTCGGTGGTTCAAATCCGCCTCCCGCCACCAAATATAAAGGCAAGCCCTGTAAACCCTTGAGTTTATGGGGCTTTGTGTAGGGATTGCTGCATGAGTGTAGATGGTATACCACACAAGGGTTTAATACCAAGTTGCAGTCTAAGGTAGAATCTGTCATGCTGAGCAGAATGCAGTGAAACGGAATGACGCGAAGCATCTGTCCAGATTCTTCGCTTCGCTCAGAATGACATGATAGAACGCAACTTGGTATTAGTCCATTTTTTGACCCAACAAGTGCTTTCGTTTTGATGCCTAAACGGTCAAAAACCTTGCAATGCAAGCCTAAAAGCAGCATCTTCCCCATCTTCCCCATCTCCCTCATCTCCCTCATCTCCCTCATCTCCCTCATCTCACCACTTATTCAGCAGCCCCTAAGGAGCGATCGCGGGAGTTCTGCCCACAGTCTCTTGAACTGTTGTATGACAGGTAGGCATAAGTTCCAGCACCATGTTATAAAAAGAGCGAATCGGTGGGATTTGCAGTCGATCTTGTGTCGTGACTAACACCACTTGCCGGGTCAAGGTTTGTTTCGGGGGTGATCCATTTTCAGTAGCAGCAGCGGTAATCGAACGCACAGCCAGAGTCGGATCACCTAGGGCTTCTACCAAGGCAGATCGGGGTAGCAGCGAAATTAAATGTCCCTGACGCACAACTCCCCGAAAAGCATCCAGGGAATTTAATTCTAAGCTAGCGTTCAGGGTGCCACTTTGCCGGGAGAACAAGTCTTGTACCAATCGCTGCATCCCATAACCATCTTTAAAGATCACATGGGGATAGCAGGTTAGGGCATCCAAAGGCACTAGGGTATATTTGGTTAACGGATGATCGGCTGCCATTAAGACTTCGATGGGTTCGTCATACAATTGCTCCGTCACCATTTCGGCGCTGGCGGTTAAATAGCGGTTATTCATGACAATCGCTAAATCAACCAAACCATCTTTCAAAACTTTCAGGGCGCGATCGCTCCCTAATGCCGTTACCCGCAGTTGCACGTTGGGATAATCCTGACAAAAACGCTGTAAAACCGGGGGCAAGTAATGGGCGCAGACGGAGTGAATAGCGGCGACACAGAGTTCAGGTTGTTTTCCGTCTAACAAGTCAGATAATTCTTGGGTGGCGGTTTTCCATTCATGGCAGATTTTACGGGCGCGAAATAAAAAGCGATCGCCTCCTAGGGTTAATGTCGCCCGAGCCGTTCGATGGAGCAAGGGTAGCCCTACTTCAGCTTCCAACGCTTGAATTTGGCGGCTAATCGTCGATTGGGTAACACCGCATTCACGGGCGGCTTGTTGAAAGCTGCCTGTCTCAGCAACGGCTAAAAAAGCTTGTAACTGCTCTAGACGCATGATGGTGTAGCGGAGATATATTAACGTGAGATTAGCTTAATCGATATCTCACCTCAACTTAGTAATACTTGATACGGCAAGTTCAATCTTTAGCTGAACCGTAGGATAGGCTATGCCCACCCTACCCAATACTATTCTCTGTTGCCTGTTCCCCGTTCCCTGTTCCCTGTTCCCTCTAGACGCTATCAGTGACGCTGCTGAAATTAAACGCCTTAACTCGTACCCCTGGCATCACCCGACCCCCGAAACGCTGTACCGTACTCAGAGCATCAATATCCCGTAACATGTCCGGCAGACTTTGGTTAAATCGCAGATTTTTAATCGGATAAGCAATTTTCCCATCTTCAATCCAGAATGTACCATCACGGGTCATTCCTGTCACCTCTAAGGTACGTGGATTGACATAGCGCACATACCAAGCGCGATTAACCAAGATTCCCCGTTCCGTTTGAGCAATCAAATCGCTCAGGCTTTGCTCAGATCCAGACATAACGATGGGAAACAATGAGCCTGTCGGTTCTTTTCCCTGCTGTTGCGCCCAGTAGCGACTATAGGATAAGGTTTTAGGCACTCCATCCTGAATAATCTCCAGATAGTGATTACTCAATCCATCACTAAAGCAGGTTCCTCTCTGCAACAAGGGATGAGCGGGATGGCGTTGCACTTGTACCAAGGGACTAAATAGAGATTCACCAACGCGATTCCCCACAGGTTGACCTGTGTCATCGGTGCGAGACATAAAGGATCGCCCTTCATCGGCGGATCGGGCATTTAAATTGAAGATCACCCAGGGGAGTAAATCCGCAAACGCCGGATTATTAAAGATGACAGGGTAAACACCCGGTTGAATTTCACGGGGATTACGGGCGGCAAACGCCCGCTCAATCAGGGGTTCAATTAGGGAATCTAGGGGTAACTGAGCAATAGCAAAGGCTGTACGCTGATTCCAACTCGATCCATCCTCAATTCGAGCTGTAAAACTCAACTCCGCCTCAGTTCCGCGATCGCAGGCGCGTAATCCCAGGGAATTTCCTACAGCTTTAGCAAAGGCTTGAGTACTCAATCGTCCAGAACCTTCCACTCCAGCTTTAGCACTCTTAGCACAGATTTGTTGTACCATTTCTCCGCGTGCTAAGGGTGATAAAGTGGCTGTGGCGTCGTCAAAGGCAGGAACACGGGACTCGTAGACTTGGGGTTCAAGCAAGGGAACCCATTCTGGATCTTCAGGTGCAATCCGAGCTAATTCTTCGGATCGCTGGATGGTATCGGTAATTGCATCGGGTAAAAATTCTGTGGTGGAAGCCGATGCGCTGCGTTTACCGAAATAACTGGTAACGGTGAGAGTAAATTTATGGCGGTTAATATTCTGGCTAATTTGATTTTCTGAGAAGCGGCTGAGGGCAGATTCGCTGGAACTTACGCTGACGAATACCCCTTCGGCTTGAGATTGCTGAATCACCGAATCAACCAAGGATAAAGCTTGGTCTTCACTGACTAATGTCGGGGCTGTAGCTGGTGTCACGGCGGTTTACTCTAGGGGTAGGGTGGGTATAGAGACATAATTTCTGATCAAGCCCTTAAATTATCATAATTTGCCCAGAGGCGTAGTGAGCTGGCAATGCCCACTCTACACGATCGGTGTCGTTAAAATCTTTTGTATCTGCTTCCACTGCTGCACTGGCAAACTATGACCAACCTGCCCGATCCTTCTCCGTCTAATCCAGCCATCCAGTCAACGAACCCTAATCCTGAGCCAATCTCATCCCAGGCTTCTGATCAGGTGTCGGCTGTGTCTCCGACTCAATTCTCTGAGCGACAAAATCCTAACAGTAAAGCATTGGCTAATCCCTCTATTGTCACCCTCAGCGCGATCGCGGTTTTGATTGTTGGCTTAGTTCTGGATAACAACTGGGTGATTCTCGCCGGGGTCATTGTCACGTTACTCCTCTCTGTGTCGGTGATTTGGTCACCCTTACAACAATGGTTTCAGAAATCTCTCTCTCAAGAGCAGCGATCGCAAGTGATTGCGGTTTGTGGTGTGATTGTGGCAATTGTGGGGATTGCGGCGTTAACCGGGTTTACCAAAGCGTTTGATTCGGTGGGTTCTTTAGCAGAATGGATTGGTGCGTTAGGGCAAATTCTGATTGCTATTCTCGCTGTCTATATCGCTTGGCGTCAGTATGTTATTTCTAAGGATCTCACCATTCAGCAAAATACAATTACCCAACAGCAAACTATTGATGCTTATTTTCAGGGAATTTGTGATCTGGCTTTAGATGATGAAGGATTGCTAGAAGATTGGCCCCAAGAACGAGCGTTTTGTGAAGGACGAACCGCTGCTATTGTTAAGAGCGTAGACGCCGCAGGTAAAGCCAAAGTTTTACGGTTTTTGTCTCAATCCCGATTACTGACACCCTTAAAACGCGATCGCCACTTGGGACGTCCTATTTTAGATGGTTATGGCGGGTATCAAGAAGATCGGGTTTATGGCGTGCGGGTTATTGCACTAAATGTTATGTTAGCCGGGGCTAATTTGGCAGGTACGGATCTACGCTGGACAGAATTAAGTGAAGCCAATATGGTTCAAGCCAATCTAAGCAATTGTGACCTAGCCGGAGCGAATTTGTCTCGCACGATTCTCTATAAAGCCAATTTATCCGGTTCTGATCTCCAGGGTGTGCGCCTGTTCTATGGATCAGTGGAAACCGCCAATCCTCGCAGTCGTACTGAACCGCCTGATTATCGCACTGGAATTCACACGGGTGCCGTGGTGGAGGGAATTAATTTTACTGGGGTGCAACGGTTAGGAGAGGAACAACGTCAATACTGCTGTTCCTGGTGCGGTGAACAGTCTCGCCTAACGATTCCGGGAGGGTGCGATGGGATTAGTAATAAATTAGGGCGTTGAAATCCGTTAATCCTGAGTCAGGCTTGACCTTTTCTATAGTACATCAGAACTAAACTAAATTTAGTTTAAAAAAGTATTCCATTGTCAGGAATTGGGGGTGCTTCTGTTGAGTGTAGGTTAAGGTAAAAAAATCGATTGGCGATCGCGTGTATGAACAGCTTGGTTAGATTACTCTGGACTAGCTTCTGTTTCACCCCTCTCTTGATTCCGGCGGCTATAGCACAAACGGAGATTCCATTACTCCCAAAAGCCGATGCTGTTCTTCACTATCACCCCTCCTTGGGGAGTCCGCTGCAAGCGCAGACACCAGACTCTCCCCCGTCTACCTCTCCAGATTTAACAACACTACAAATTAAACCTCGCTGGGGAATTGGGTACAGTACTTCCGGTGCGGGATACGATGGTTTTACCCGCTTGGACAGTTTTCTCCCGCTGCTACAAAATCCCGGTAGTACGCTGACATTTTTAGAGGGACGATTGCAGTTAGATAATAGCGCGAATGTCGGTGGTAATCTCTTATTTGGACACCGCTTTTATAATCAGTCCCTGAATCGGATTTTTGGCGGTTATGTGGGTTTTGATCGTCGGGATACGGGAAATAGTACATTCAATCAACTCGGTGTGGGGTTGGAAACCTTGGGAGAGGTTTGGGATGTGCGCCTCAATGGTTATTTTCCTCTGGGTGATACTCGCGATTTAGTAGATGAAACAACATTTGATACCGGATTTCAACTGACTGATCGCTTCTTTTCTGACCATTTTTTAGTGGTTCAGGGACAACGACAACGGGGACAAGTGCGCCACTTTGAAGCAGCAATGACGGGGTTTGATCTGGAGGTGGGTGCAAGATTGGCGCAATGGGGTGAAGGGGGAGGATTACGAGGCTATGGTGGACTTTATTATTATGACGCAACCGGAAGTGATTCCAGTCTAGGTTGGCGGATGCGATTGGAAGTACAACCCACGGATAGCTTAAATTTCGGTGTGGCGCTGCAAGAGGATCAGATATTTGGCACAAATGTAATTGTTAGTGTGGGGGCGATTTTCGGGAAAACTCGTTCCTCAGGGGATGCTGGTATTTTATCCCGTTTAGGGGATGGTGTGGGACGTACTTCCAGTATCACGGTTGATAGTCAAACAGAATCGGATTTTTTCAGCGAAGAAATTACTACCGCCGCAACGAATCCCCAAACCGGTGAACCTTATATCTTTCAGCACGTTAATTTAGGTGCAAGTGGTGGAAATGGTACAGTTGAAACACCGTTTGGAATAGTCGATTTAGCCCTAGCCGCGACGCAATCTGATGGGAATGATATTGTTTATGTACAAGCGGGAACTAATCCCGGTATTCCGGCTTTTACAATTCCTGATCAGGTGCAAGTTTTGTCCACAGCACCGATGCAACAATTGGATACAATAGAATTTGGTCGCGTACAACTTCCCTTATCCGATGCTGGTGTTTTTCCTCAGGTAATGGATACAGTAACGTTGGGAAATAATACGGTGTTATCCGGATTTACAATAACTGGAGTAACCAATCCAGGAATTGTCGCCAGGGGTATTCAAAATGGGGAAGTGCGAGACAGTATGATTACCAGTTCCAGTCAAGCTGGGGTATTACTGGAAAATACTGGCGGTTTTATTTCATTTTCCAATAGTGAGATCGCGGGAAATGGCGTTCCTAGCTTAAGTGTTACATCAGTGAATGATGTTGCGATCGCGAATAGCACTCTCACCAGTACCAATTCCGCAACCGAAGGGATTTCTCTGGACACAGTTAGCGGT
>JGI11958J13698_1003267_pt1 | contig 16053 bp, 16 predicted proteins | sample ElkSlonscriptome_14_FD_13698 | JGI IMG/M metagenome (IMG submission 13698)
GCGGACTTAGTCCCCGTGGGAGAAGATCAAAAGCAACATATCGAACTGACTCGTGATATAGTGATTCGGATTAATGACCAGTATGGCAGCAAGAAAAAGCCTGTGCTGAAACTGCCCGAACCCTTAATCCGCAAAGAAGGAGCGCGGGTGATGAGTCTCACCGATGGCACGAAGAAAATGTCCAAATCTGACCCCTCGGAAATGAGTCGGATTAATCTGCTGGATTCTCCAGAGGAGATTCAAAAGAAAATTAAGCGCTGTAAAACTGATCCGATTAAGGGGCTAGAATTTGATAATCCAGAACGTCCAGAGTGTCATAACTTACTCACCCTTTATACCCTACTGTCGGGGAAAACCCAGGAAGCTGTCGCCGCCGAATGTCAGGATATGGGGTGGGGACAGTTCAAAACGGTGTTGAGTGAATCCACGATTGAAGCCCTCAAACCAATTCAGCAAAATTATCAAGCGGTTATGGACGATAAAGGCTATCTAGAGTCAGTCTTACGTCAAGGGCGTGAGAAAGCAGAAGCGATCGCTCTCTCAACCCTCTCCCGAGTCAAGGCAGCTATGGGGTATTCTACACCTCTGTAGAGACGTGCCATGGCGCGTCTGGGAGATGGGGAGCAGGGGGAGCAGGGGGAGCAGGGGGAACGGATTACCAATGACATAAGACAAATGACGAATGACGAATGACGAATGACGAATGACATAAGACGAATGACAAATGACAAACCTTACTCAACCCTCATTCCGAGACGCCGTTAAATCAGGGGAATTCTTAATTACGGCAGAGGTTAGCCCCCCCAAAGGAGGTGACGCTAGCCAGATGATTAACTTGGCAAAACCACTGAAGAATCGTGTCCATGCGGTTAATCTTACCGATGGATCTAGGGCAGTGTTGCGGATGTCTTCTTTAGCCGCCGCCGCTATTTTAGTCCAACATGGGATAGAACCGATCTGTCAGATCGCTTGCCGCGATCGCAATCGATTGGGGTTACAGGCGGATCTGATGGGGGCGCAGGCTTTGGGCATTCGTAACATTCTTGCCCTCACGGGTGATCCGGTAAAAGTCGGGGATCATCCTGACGCCAAGCCCGTTTTTGATCTAGAATCAGTACGTTTGCTCCAGCTAATCAGTAAACTCAATAACGGTTTCGATGCTAATGATAAGCCCTTGTCCGATGGAAAAACAGAGTTATTTGCTGGAGCCGCCGTTGACCCTCAGTTAAAAAGTTGGTCTGGATTACAACGTCGGTTTGAGCGTAAACTAGAAGCGGGTGCCCAGTTTTTCCAGAGTCAACTGATTGCTGATTTCCAGCGGCTGGAAAAGTTTATGGATAAGATTGCGGCGAATACCGATAAGCCGATTTTAGCGGGGATATTTTTGATTAAATCGGCGAAAAATGCACAATTTCTGAATAAATACGTTCCTGGTGTCAACATTCCCCAATCTATTATTGATCGACTGGCAGAAGCCGCCGATCCACTGCAAGAAGGGATGAAAATTGCCGCTGAACAAATCCAACTCGCGAGACAATTGTGTCAGGGTGTGCATATTATGGTGATTAAGCGAGAAGATTTGATTCCCCAGATTCTGGATTTAGCGGAAATCCCACCCCTGAATCGGTAAAATGAATTTCATAGACCGACATGTTTTCGGTTGCGATCGCAATGTTCCAGATGTGCCATGGCACGTCTGGGAGTAGGGAAAGAGACAGTGGTTAAGAGTAGGTCTTTCAGCATTTGTCAGGAGATAGTGGCTGATAGAGTGAGCAATGGCTCACCTTCCCGGCAATGTCCTGATTGACCGACTGGGAATGAGGATAAATCAGGTGTACTAAAACGTCAAAAATCATGTTTTGAACATTAAGTATTTTGACGTTGAATTTTTGGGTTTATATTCAGGCTCCGATATGAATGTAGGGAGCTTGATTTGAGGACAAAGAAGAACGGATGAATAAGACGGTAGAAACGGAAATTTGTAATGTTACAGTGTATGATAACCAGGCGTTAGTTACGCGCCGAGGCGTTGTGCAGCTAACAGGTGAGGAACGGGAACTGGTGATTGCTAATTTGCCCGTAACCCTGCTGAGTGAGTCCGTTCAGGTGTCGAGTACGGGTCATGCAAGGGGGCGATTATTGGAGGTACGGACGGAAAAAACCAGCACTCGTGAAGCGACTCATCCCAAAGTTAGCCAACTGTCTGAAGAAATTGGTCAGTTAGAAGATCAAAGACGTCAGGGACAAGATATGCTGACGTTGCTGAATTTACAGCGGAATTTTATCAAAAATTTAGGCAATCAGTATCTGGAACGCTTGACAAAATCCCAAAATCCTGAACCGTTGAACTTGACTCAAATCGGGGAATTGCTGGATTTTGTCGGAGAACGGTGGCAGAATTTATCGGGTGCGATCGCGCAACAGGATCAGGATCAGAAACAGGTCAACTCTCAGTTACAAGCGGTGCGAGGGCAGTTTCAGCAGCTCTCTACTCCCCAGATTCATGACAGCTTTAGTATCATTATCACCCTTGAACCAGCAGGGGCGGGTGAATTGGCGCTAGAAGTTTCTTATAGAGTTAAGGGGGCAAGTTGGCAACCCGTCTATGATGTCCATTGGCAAGATAGCCAGCAAACCGCCCGACTCAGTTACCTGGCTCAAATTACCCAAACCACGGGTGAGGATTGGTTAGGTGTAGCGCTTACCCTTTCCACCGCTCAACCGGGGGTAGGGCGACAAATTCCGCCAATTACACCCTGGTATATTGATCTGCAACAGCCTAGCGCTTTGGCAAATCGGACAACAACCAACCCAAAGGAGCATAACGCACCCCGCCCCCCAATGGTGAATATGCCATTTGCAGGAATAGCGCCAGAACCTGAACCGACGATAGATGAAGAGTTAGAGCGGTTGAGAGCCCAAAAGGAACTGGAGGAAAGTCCGGGACAAAAGGGTATTGTTACCTTTACCCTGGACAGTAAAGCAACGATTCCCAGTGATGGGGTGAGCCATAAGGTTGCCATTTTCCACAGAGATGATTATCCCTGTCGGGCTGAGTATGTGGCGATGTCGCGCCAACTTAATTTTGCTTACCTGAAAGCAACGGTGATGAATCCCTTGAATGGCGTTACTTTATTACCGGGACAGATAACTATCTTTCGCGATAATACGTTTATTGGTACTAGCGAAATTCAGAATATTGCCCCGGGTCAAGAGTTTCAAATCGATTTAGGTGTGGACGATGGGCTGAAAATTGAGCGGTATCTGGTGGAACGACAGATAGATAAGAAGCTGATTGGGAATCAGCAGCGGGAAGTGGCGACGTATGGGTATCGGTTAACGGTGGCAAATTTACGGGAGCAAGAGGCACAGGTTAAGGTGATGGAACAACTCCCGGTAAGTTGTCATTCCCAACTCAAAGTTCGGCTGACTGATGCTAATCCTTCAGTGGAAATCGGTGAATTGGGTGTGTTGGAATGGTGGCTGACTTTGCCTTCCCTTTCTTGTCAGGAGTTGTCCTATCAGTTTACGGTGGAGTATTTGCCGGAATTTAGGGTGATCGGATTGGATGTTTAGCAATGTTTGTCAGTCACTTAATCACTACATGGCCCTCTAAGGATTAATTAGACGTGTGAATTTTGGGATAGTTTGGGAATATCAAGAAAGTTAACCAGACAGTGGTTTAAACCACTGGCTAAAAGTTCAAGTCGTCTAACGACGACTGGATAAGCTGTCATGCATATAAATTAGGTATAGGTAGTGAGCAAGATGCAAAGCCTGCGGCATGGCTTCGCTAAACACACTACCAGGATGAGAGCCATTCTAGACATTCAGGTTTGAATGCCGAACAGCTTAAGACTTCTAGTCCATTTTAATGGACTTAAGCTATTAGCCCGGAGTTTGAACTCCGGGCTTTTGCTGACGCCAGACTTCATCGACAACATCCCCGGATGAACTCATTAATTGGATATGCAAGGGCATTTGACCAGTTGTTCAACCCGTTCTTTCCCTCGCGGTTTATCTCCTTGAATCAAACTGTAAAGATAAGTGCCAATGGCTTGTGCCAATCCAACAGGTACAGCATTGCCAATTTGTTTATACTTAGACGTTATTGACCCACAAAAAATCCAGTCGTCAGGAAAGGTTTGAATTCTAGCACACTCCCGCACAGTCAAGGGACGCAGTTCTACGTGGATAATCCGCTTCCCTTTGGTTAATTGGTCGGTGACGAATAGCAGCAGAAAGTAACCCTTTTACATTCTCCATTACGAAAAATCGGGGTTGAATGTCTCGAACAACACGGACAAACTCCATAAATAAACTGCCACAAGGGTCTAAGACTGAAGCCCTTTTTCCGGCTGTACTAAAAGGCTGACAAGGTGCGCCACCCACCACCAAGTCTACCTCATTCGGGCGTAACGCTCTCCCCTTTCCTAAAACTCTACCCCCTTCTAAAAGTAAATCTTGGGTACTGATTATTAGTAGGGGTTTTAACCGATTTTTTGTCTATTGGCAACAATAGCGTGATACGTTCCTTCTTCAGCAGGCTTCCCCCGCGTTTATTGGTGTGGTATCGTAATCTACATCAATCCGATACTCCGGTAAGAAAAGGGCTTGATACTTCGGCGAGTCTCGCCTGAAGGTTTCTGAGAAGTTTTGCCAAAAGCTCATTAATCACTTCCTTGCCAATCTCAAGATAATGAAGTTTGAATGTCTTTCCAGAAAGCGCGAAGAGGAACACCAGATGTAGTTCCTGCCTCAAGCGAACGACCCACACGTCCTATACCCAGGTTTCCCCGATGAATAGCCACTAATTGCCAATCCCGATTAAAAATTGGCGCACCAGATGAACCCTCATCGGTACTGATGTTGTGGTCGATGTAATCGTCTCCCACTTGCACAATCTGACCCAAGCCAGAAATTACAACATGCTGTCTCCGTGGATAGTGAATCAGACGAATTTCCTGACTACTATCTAGTATGGCATTGATGCAGTTAGTTATCCGTTGTCTCGGCTCACCTTTGACTTTGAGCAAAGCGTAATCGAGTTGATTAGAGCGTATCGCCGTATCCAGATTGAGTTCAAAGACATCTGAGTCTAAGGAGTAGCTCCCGAATGTGTAGTTAAAACGTACCCAGGCTTCTTGCACCTGACTTTTGCTAAAAATGTGGTTACAGGTGAGCAGCAGATTCTTGCCGATTAGAACACCAGTACCAATGCCTTGTCCTTTGGGGGACTCAATTCTGCCAACTGCATTACGAGCTGCTAAAGCCTTAAAATTTTCCTGCCCCTGCTTAACTAATCGGGTGAATAAAGCAACATCTTGATCAGCTAGTCCATAGAGCGGAGCGAGTTCGCATAGGTACTTGAGTAGACTCACCATCGGGTGATAATCCAAGCGCCGATTAGAGATGGGATAAATTTTAAACGCTGCGACTAACGCTGGAGCAAATTTAGTGGGTGTTGCACCCAGTTTTAGATTGCTTAGAAGAGCAATATCGACACCAGCGCTCTCCAAAACCTCTTGGCGTTCACTGGCATCGTTAACCTTAAGAGCAAATTGGTTTAGCGCCAACATTAAAGGTGTAACATCTTTCTGCTCCAAAAATAATTCAGGATTCATAATACTTTCATCTGTCCAGCTTTAAGTTGAGTCGGAAAATTGAGATAAGTCTTCAACAGAAGGATATCAACAAACTGAAGTGGGGGTGATTCCGGAAAATTGGAAAGTTGGTTCAATGGCTAATGAGCGTTACTCAGAAATAGGAGCAACCCCATGACTAATACTCAGCAGGAAGTTATTAAAAAAGGATATAAAGCCTTAATCGATTCCTTGGGAGTCGTTGATGCTATCCGATTTATTCAATACTTTAGCCCAGGTCAAAGCGATTATACCCAAGAACGCCATCAGTGGCAAGACAACACGCCATTAGACGAGATTTTGCTCTCCATGAAACAGCATCAAGACAGCGGTATCAATCAATACGATGAAATTATTGAGTAGTGTCCTTATCCAGTTATAAAACATTCCCAGGTTCTGCCTGGAAACGAGGGAGGCAAAGCCTGGGAACGAGGGAGACGAGGGAGGGTGTCTCTAGGCGGGTCTTTCGTAGTTAGTGTGCTAAATTGTTAGTTTGATTTGCCAGAATATTGGACAGCAATAGCTTTAACCATTTTTACCCGAATTTAAATTCGTTAGGATGACCAAAAATCGCGACTGAACTGGTAATTCCTGTTCCCCGATATTCTGTCTCCCGGCTATCGATGAGGGGTGGAATGCTCGGATAAGGGACGTTTTCGCTTTGAGTTTGAAAATCTCTAGTCTCCATGGTTTTCTCCTACTGGTTATAGGGCACAGTCGATCTTCAAAATGCCATCATTACTATTGACAATCCGACGCTTGATCCGCTCGTTTAACTGAGGCGCGATCGCTTGGGCATCGGCTGGGTCAATAAGCTGAAGAAATAAACGCTGGGCATCAATGCTGGAGATAATCCCTTTTCTGGCTCGATACTCCTGACCCCCTGCAACCCGAACAGCTTCGGCTCGTCCATTGTTGCCCATGAGAATCTGCTCAACATGCTGATCGCATAAGATAGTGCCTCCATGATGGTTCACCACCTTAATTAAGGCTTGGACTAAGGCACCCGTACCCCCACGCGGTCTGGCGGTACCAGGGTCATGGCGGAGTGCCATCATGATCGCCCCAATCGCGATCGTTTTCTCAGCCGGAGAAGCCCCCAGTTCCCTAAAATATCAATGATCGATTTAGGAGGTGCATTGAATATAGGAGTAATGGCTTGAATCAGGCGATGCCAAAAGTCCATATACTCTCGATACTTCTGGGCATCACGCTGGCTATAGCGAGCGATTTCGGCACAAGTCTTTTCAACAGAACGATGAGCTAAGAAATACTTGCCATCAGGATGAGGACAGAAAATAGTGGGATCGCAGTATAGATACTCAAGTCCAAACTTGGTTAACTCGAGTTCTTCAACAACTGGTCCTAGGTGAATAAATTCGTGATCGATCGCACATAGGTTAAAGTAGAAGCCCGGAACTTCTTCTGGCATGGCTTCCTCCGTTGTAGCAGCGCCACCTACGACAGATCGCTTTTCTAGTAGCAAAACGCTGTAACCAGACTTGAGCAAATAACCTGCACAGACTAAACCATTATGACCCGCACCGATGATGATGACATCATAAGTTTCCATAAGGTAGAGATATTTATATTTTCCAGATCGTAAGGAACTTGCATGGTTTGTTGAATCTACCCTAAGGAGTAAGTTACTTAAACAAAGGGTACTGACGCAAGGGTGAGATATAGGTTAAATGTAGGTTCGACTTGATTGTGCTGATCTACGTTGATTAGTTTTTTGAAGCTAAGACTGGCTTCCCAGTAGATACAACCTGTTCAATGATATCAGCCGCTCGATTCACTCCAAGAGGGTACTCAGATTCACCAATTGCCCAAAAATCCAGTCCTGCTGCCACAGTTTTGGGCTGAGCATCGAGTATTCCAAATAGGGTAACACGATGACCACGCTTGTTTAGCTCGTATCCTAACGTGGTCATCGGGTTGAGGTGACCTGCTGAAGCAGGACAGATGATGCCAAAGTGGGTCATATCAGTTTGAGATTGTAAATGGGATGATCTCCAGAGCGATCGCGCCAATGTGTTAGCCTCCACAGTACTCTATTAATAGCGATCGCAATAATTATAGGGGTTATGAATGAAACTGTTTGTGCCAGGTCGCCTTTGTCTGTTTGGTGAACACAGCGATTGGGCGGGAGGCTACCGCCGCCTGAATCCTCAGCTTGAAAAAGGCTACACCCTTATCACAGGAACCAACCAGGGACTCTATGCCAACGTCAAGCCCCACCCTACTCATTTTATTCTTCATGCTTCCCTGAGTGATGGCACTCGTCCAGAACCCATTCAGTTACCCATGGAACGCCCAGTGCTCCTGGCTGAAGCCCAAAAGGGAGGGTTTTGCAGTTATGCGGCTGGCGTCGCTTATCATTTTCTTACCTATTTCCAAGTAGGTGGCGTAGAAATCGATAACTATTGCACTGATTTACCCATACAAAAAGGGTTATCATCCAGTGCCGCTATTTGCGTTTTAGTCGCACGCGCCTTTAATCATTTATATGACCTGAAAATGAATCGGCGAGGCGAAATGGAATATGCTTATCTAGGTGAGACAACTACACCTTCTCGCTGCGGACGTATGGATCAAGCCTGCGCTTATGGGAATCAACCAATTGCCATTATTTTTGATGGCGCATCGGCGGATATTATCGAGCTAAATGTTCCAAAAGATTTGTTTTTTGTCATTGTTGATCTGGGCGCGAGTAAAAATACCCAAGAAATCCTCAGTCGGCTGAATCAGTGTTATCCCTTTGGTACTGATAACGTACAGAAGAATGTACAGCACTATCTCGGCACTATTAGTTATCAAATTACTCAAGAAGCCGTTGAAGTACTGCAAACAGGAGATGCTCTCAAGCTGGGTCAGTTGATGACAAAGGCTCAAGCTGAATTTGATCGCTATCTCATCCCCGCTTGTTCCCAACAATTGACGGCTCCCGTTTTGCACCAACTGCTCAATTATGAGCCGATTCAACCTTATATTTTGGGGGGTAAGGGTGTAGGTTCTCAAGGCGATGGTACTGCCCAATTTATTGTAAAAAATAAGACTAATCAACAAAAAGTTATCCGAATTATTCAGCAAGACTTTCCCCAAATGCATCCCTTGACGCTAACTATTCATGCTAATTCCGAGTAGTCTTGACCCAACACTAGGCTAGTTGGGCATGGCGCGTGAGTTTTGAGTGTATAGGGGTAAGTTTATGTTCTTTCGGGCAGCTATTGATGATAACGTTACCTCAAACCAATTCTTTCCGAATGTAGGGGCGGGTTTCACTACTATCGTTTACTTTGCACCCAGATGTCACTAAACCCGCCCCGACTAAGTTTTGAATTTTGACCTTTTTAAAATCAAGGCTTTGAGGACGATTTAAGGTTCATTTAGTGCAAGCAATAAGCCTTGATAGGTAAAAAACTGACACAATAGCGAGCGAGACGCAAAGCCTGCGGCATGGCTTCGCTTAACGCACTACAACAACCTCTCGCTGTTCCCTGTTTCCTGTTCTCTCCCCTCACCCCAATACTGATTCAGCAACCCTTAACTAAAGTTCACCCTCGTCGTTATTAGATTCCAGAAATCCTTGTTCAATGAGAAACTCTTTCGCTACCTCACCCGGTTCCCTTTGTTTCCCAGTTACCTGGTAATTGAGACGTTGCATTGTCTCATCTGTAATTGTTGCCGAAAGCTTGTTGAGTATCGTTTCAATTTCTGGGTTTTCTTCTAGGACTTCCTGACGCACGACGGGCGCAACTTGATAAGGAGGAAAGAAATTTTTGTCATCTTCAAGTCTGACTAAATTGAGAGCGCTGACTTCTCCATCTGTAGCAAATCCTACAGCAATATCAGCTTGATCTTGAGCCAAGGCTTGATACCTCAATGCGGCATTCACCGGTTTATACTCTGCTAGTTTAAAATCACCGTACACTTCCTTGAGCCCTGATAATCCATCAGGACGTCCTTGGAACTCATAGGTGCCAACCATCTTCAGTTCATTAGCTTGAGGCACTATATCGGAAATCGTTTCAATTCCATACTGTTGGGCATCCTCTGGCGTCATAAACAGCGCATACGTATTATTCAGGGGTGCGGGTTCGAGCCATTCTAAATTAAACTGTTCCGCATACTCCTGGGAAACGATTTTATAGACTTGTTGGGAATCGCTATTCCGGGGACGCTTTAAAATTGTGATCAATCCAGTCCCGGTATATTCTGGATATAAATCAATTTCTCCCGATTTGAGACTCTCATGAGTCACCTGACTCCCTCCTAAGTTAAGTTTGCGTTCTACGGGAAAACCATTCTCTTCTAATACCAGCGCATACATTTCTCCTAATATAAATTGTTCAGCAAAATCTTTTGAGCCAACTCGAATCGCTCCTGATTCTGCACTATCACCACCGCAACTGCTGAGGGTTGCGATCGCGAAAAGAGTTAGTAATGGTAGAATGATTAATTGACGAATTTTTTGCATTATTGCAGTTTTTTGGGGTTTTCTTGCAAAAGTAGAGACGTGCCATGGCGCGTCTCTACAATACCACGATGATTCAATTACTGAATCTCTCAGGACATCTGCCCAGACAGTAATGCTTTCGTCGAAGACTCACCTGCTTTTTTCAACTGTCGGGTGAGTTGAAGATTCAGCAAGACTAACGCGAGAGATTGACCCGCCAGAGCCAGTAATACGGATGTTCCCGCCGCATATTGGATGCTAGCCCAAGGAAACGCCGAAAATAGCCATACCAGGGGTTGTACGGATGGGGACATGGACAACACTTCCAGCATAATCGGCGGTAAGATAATCAGTCCACCAACCATGGTTGCTGCCCAAACCGCCCGCTTGGGTGTTTTCAGCAACAGCATAAGCTGTCCGATGGAAGCATAAAACACGATGAGACCGACGGTTACCAATAACCCCAAAATCGCGGGTGTCTTGTATTCACTGGGAGACCACAGCATAATCCATGGCAGTAAGATAGCAGACGCGATCGCTAAATTCAAGAAAATCGCCACAGGCGCTGGACTGGTTCTGCCCCAGATTAAGTCTGCCATAATTCCAGCCTTGCGGGACGAGCGTTTGGCATGGCGGTAACGCGCCCAATCTTGCATCGTTTGACGATGGGGACTCAACGCTGCAATTAACCCTAAAAATAGGATCAAGTTAAACACCAGCAGGATTTCTAGATTCTCAAACAATCCTTCAGCATAACTTTTCCATTCATGTACCTGAGGATTTAGGGCAAATCCGAGAATCATCACTTCAAAGCAAGCCGTTAACCGATAACTTTGTCGCTTACTCAGTAAGGTAGCCGTGGGATTGTGAAAATTCCGATTTAATCCCTGCCAAATCCAGTAACTCCATAAACCCGCATTGAGAATAGCAAATCCCGCCATCATCCAGATTGTCTTTCCGAGGGGGAGATAAAACCAACCCAAGTCCCAAAAATCACCGTTGGGATGCGTATTAACGACATCTAGAGAACTCGAATCAATCAGGTACGGTAACAAAATTGCCGGATTAAATAAGGTCAGCCAATCCGTGGGGTAATGGTTCATACCCCCGTCAATAACGCTGGTGCTAATCGATAGAAATAGGAGAATTGCGCCACCCCCCAACCACGCTTGAAAACCGCCCAACCAATTACCGACTAAGCCAAAAAGTAACGCCCCACTGAAAAAGAATAGGCAACTAGCACCTAGAACCGTGTAGAAGGCTAAAATCTGACTCAAACCCATGTCACCTGCCCAACCCGCCACTAGATGCAAGGGCAAGGCTAGGGCGGCGACTAGGTAAAGTAACAGGGGAACTCCCAATAATTTGCCGCCTAAAATACTCAGCGTTGAACCCGGAGTCAGCCGTAAAAAATTCAGAGTACGCCGACGTTCTTCCTGAGACAAATCACTAATCAGCATATAGATGCCCACGACTAACAGGGCAAAAATACCGATTAGGCTGAGTCCCAAAAAGACATCCTGCCACCAGAGTGACCAATTGATCACAAACCCACCTACACCATCGAATAGACAGGCGGGAATCGTGGAGTATTCCTCAGTTGACCCTGTACAATAACGGTTGTAAAGCCTCATGCTATCCTTAACCACGGGTAATTTACCCGCGAAAGCCATCAGCAGCAGTAACTGTCCCAGGAAAGACATGGCGACGGCAATTAAAATATTGCGGGGTTTAAGCCGTCCTTTGATTTCCCGAAACAACTGGGGATTCCATTCGCCGAGTTGGTTAACTAAATTCAGTGCCATCGTAATCTCAGTCTCCGTAGGTAAAAGCTTATAGTGTTCTAACTCGATAAGTTTTGTGCGTCCTCCAGTTCGTTCCCGATGAGCGAATACTCAAAAACTCATCACTACAATTCGTTCTTCTCCTCCTCACCAATCACCTCTTCCCCAATCCCCATTTTCCCGACAAAATTCAAAAATTGAAACATTGATTCCGGTCAGGGGGGTCAATTAGCCGTTATCATAAGAGACTGCCTGGTCAGTCATAAGGTTCAGGTGTCCACGTTTTGAAATTGTCCCCAAGATTACACGATAAGTTATGGCACAGCAGCACTACCGCATTACCCTTTTGCCCGGTGATGGCATTGGTCCAGAAATTATGGCAGTCGCGGTAGATGTGTTAAAGGTGATTGGCGCACAGTTCGACCTTAGCTTTGAGTTCACTGAAGCCTTAATCGGAGGGGCGGCAATTGATGCTACTGGGGAACCCCTACCGACTGACACCCTGGAAAAATGTCGCCATAGCGACGCTGTTTTACTGGCTGCCATCGGCGGTTATCAATGGGATAACCTGCCGCGCCATCAACGCCCGGAAACGGGTTTGTTGGGATTACGAGCAGGATTAGGGTTATTTGCCAATTTGCGACCTGCCACCATATTACCCCAACTCATTGATGCCTCAACCTTGAAACGGGAGGTGGTTGACGGGGTGGATATTATGGTGGTGCGAGAATTGACAGGCGGGGTTTATTTCGGTCAGCCCAAGGGTATCTTTACCACTGAAACGGGGGAAAAGCGCGGTGTAAATACGATGGCGTATACCGAAGCCGAAATTGACCGCATTGGACGAGTGGCATTTGAAACCGCTCGCAAACGCCAAGGTAAACTCTGTTCGGTTGATAAAGCCAATGTTCTCGAGGTATCTCAATTATGGCGCGATCGCATCACCCAATTAGCGACTGAGTATCCGGATGTGGAGTTATCTCATTTGTATGTTGACAATGCTGCCATGCAGTTAGTCAGGGCACCTAAGCAGTTCGATACGATTGTCACGGGCAATTTATTCGGAGACGTGCTTTCTGATGCGGCGGCGATGCTCACCGGGAGTATTGGCATGTTACCTTCAGCCAGTTTAGGGGAAAAAGGACCCGGCGTTTTTGAACCCGTTCACGGTTCCGCCCCGGATATTGCTGGGCAAAATAAGGCAAATCCCTTGGCTCAAGTGTTGAGTGCGGCGATGATGCTACGCTATGGGTTAAATCAGGCAACGGCGGCTGACCAAATTGAGCAAGCCGTTTTTCAAGTTTTAGAGAAAGGGAACCGTACAGGGGATATTATGTCAGCAGGAATGACGCTTGTCGGTTGCCAGGAAATGGGAAATGCTTTGATTGAGATTCTCAAAGAGCCATAAGTTAAGTCAAACAGGAGGATGACCTAGTACAGCTACTCTGATGCAAAGAAACGTCCGGCAAGAATCATGTTGGTGAATTAAACAGTAGGGTTAGGCGGGTGGTATATACATCACAACAATGGCAAGGAGAGTATCAAGAAACTCAGACGGGGCTACCGATGTTGTTAGACCCGGGTCTCCTTAGAGCCGCTCGGCAGATATACCATAATTATTATGAAGTCCATCCCCACCTAACCCAACGTCCCATGGGTGTGGCGATTGACCGATTTACTTATCGTGGCAAGTTGATTTTTCGGGCGAAACCGATTCTTTTACCTCAAGAGTCTTTTGTACCACTGAGTCAGCTTGAGGCGGAGATTTATTAGGGATTGGTCATTTGTCCTTTGAGCAGAAAAGACGTTTAGCAACTTTTGGAACTCAATACAGAACAGCAACCCTTAAGGTTAAAGTAAGTTGGAATATGGATCAATAGAAACGGTAATCAAGCCTGATGAGTTGGGAACAGGTAAAGCGGGCGACAGTTGCGATCGCGGCGGCTGAGGATGGTATTAATGGTGCTTGACACTGCCGAAACGGTATGACCTGTTTTCCAACCTAAAACGATCATACCGTGAGAAATGTGAAGCCTCGCGTCTTAAGACCGAGGCGTAACATCAGCTCAGAATCCACTCTCTTTTAAGGAGTGGAGATGTCAACCGACAATGGCAGTTGCTAGGAACATGACTCCCACCGAGCAAATTGCCAAGCCGACAACCCGCAGGATAGCCAATGCATTCTCACTCCATCGCTTGAGGATAAGTTGACTTGCCATCATCGCGCCGAAAGCAATAATCCCCTGAATGAGCGTAAATCCGAGCAGATATGCCGCTATCGGATTCATCTCGGCACCAATAATGGCTTCTCCATAAGCATAACCATGAAACAATCCCGCGATCGCAGCCAGTCCAGTTAACACTTTATAATCTAGACGGTATTGCCCTATCAGCATTGCCCCAAACAGAACCACCGAAGCGGCAATTGCCAGTTCAGTCATCGGCAAGTTAATCGCTAACAGGTGAATCCCTGTACCTACCATTGCTGTTAACAAAAAGGCAACGGGAATAAAACCACCCCGAACAAGATTCGCGGCTAATAAACCCACAGCCACAACAAACGCCAAATGGTCAAATCCGATAACTGGGTGCGCGAATCCAGAGAGCAACCCTTCCCAGACATTGGCAGGGGTTCTACCCCCAACCGGGTGGTGAGCGGCGGCACGTTCAGCCGCCCCTAAGACACCAATCCAGACCAACAGAGCAATCTGAACCCAGTCAAATCCTGGTTTTTTTAGAGTAGAGCGTTTTAACGGATAGTGCCGCATAGTAGACTGTTTAAACTTCAATCGTTCACACCTCATCAATGACATATTTGGGAAAGGCGGATTTATTATAGCGGTTCTCAGTGTCGGGGCGGGTTTAGTTTCATCTGGGGTGTCGCAACACTCAACACTCAAAACTAAGTCAGGGCGGGTTTTGCACAAACGTTATAGCAATCGCCATAGCGGTTAGGACGCATCTTATGGTAGAGACGTTGCATGCAACGTCTCTACTTCCTCATTCCTGATTTGCCATCACAAAATTAGAAAAACTGAGTTGATTCACCTGATGCCATTGGTAAATCTGTTCGCGAAAGCCCTTCCACTGCTCATAAACCTCTTTAAACGTGCTATCTTGGGCAGCATTTTCTTCATATATTTCAAAGGATGCCTTCTGAGCGGCCTGCATAATCTCTTGAGAATAGGGCACCAGCTTCACCCCAGCCTCCAGCAGTTTTCCTAGGGCTTGTTGATTTAAGGCATCATACCGTGCCAGCATATTTAAGTTGGAGTCCATGGCTGCCGTTTTGAAGACTTCCTGATACTCTTTGGGCAATTTATCCCACTCTGTCTTATTCACTTGCACTTCTAAAGTTGCTCCTGGCTCCCACCAACCGGGATAGTAGTAGAGTTGAGCCGCTTGATGCAAGCCGAGTTTCTCGTCATCATAAGGACCCACCCATTCAGCCGCGTCAATTGCCCCCCGTTCTAGTGCTAGGTAAATCTCGCCACCGGGTAACACTTGGGCATTAACCCCTAACCGGGACATCACGTCACCCCCTAACCCAGGAATTCGCATGGTCAAACCCTGGAGTTCCGCCACCGAGTTAACTTCTCGCTTAAACCAGCCGCCCATCTGAGTCCCCGTATTCCCAGCCGGAAAGTTAATCACGCCGAAGTCACTATAAAGCTTGTGCATCGCCTCTAAACCACCGCCATGGTATAACCAGGCATTCTGTTGTTGGGCGTCTAAACCAAAGGGAACAGTTGTGCCAAATGCCAAGGCGGGATTTTTGCCGATGTAATAATAGCTAGCGGTGTGACCACATTGCACCGTGCCAGTTTGTACCGCATCTAGCACCTGCAATCCGGGTACAATTTCACCAGCAGCAAAGGGTTTAATCGTGAAACGTCCATTGGTCATTTCACTCACCCGCTGGCTCATGGTTTCTACGCCGCCAAAAATAGTATCCAACGATTGGGGCCAACTCGTTGCCATGCGCCATCGAATTCTGGGTTGGCTAACGCTTTGCGCCCCTGAATTAGTGGCGGTTGGGCGACACCCCGCTAAGGCGGCGGTGCCTGTTGCACCAATGACAGCATTCCCGACAAATTTTCTACGTTTCATGAGTTTGCCCGTTGCACCAAATTGATTACGGATTCCCAAAGCCTCTGCCTGGGATTTT
>JGI11958J13698_1069369_pt1 | contig 15480 bp, 7 predicted proteins | sample ElkSlonscriptome_14_FD_13698 | JGI IMG/M metagenome (IMG submission 13698)
TTGATCAGATTCTGGGATTTCTAATTTGGATGGTTAGAGACGGTTAATTGTAGGGGCGGGTTTAGCCGTTTACTGAACGGGTGCACCCACAACTGATCAACAAAACCCGCCCTCTTTTTGTTTCGATTCAAACGAATGACAAATGACAAATGACATAAGACAAATGACAAATTATGCTGTCTTGAAAAAGCGGATAATTTCGCGAACGTGATCCAGAAATTGACTATCTGTAGTTAATTGCGCGATCGCTTGTTGGGCTTCCCGGGCTAAACGCCTGTGTTCAGCCTCATTCTGGGCTTCGAGTTGATCGAAACAAGCGCGGAGTTGGGCGATATCTTTGCGGCTTTCTTCCCAGTTACGGTTCTGTATCGCTACCCAAGACTGCTGATTCTGGGGATCGAGTTGGGGTTGGATCTGTCTGATATCCTGTTCTAAGTTTGAGACGCGATCGCGCAATTGGTACACATCCTCACGGGGATACTTAAACTCCCGGCGAATCATCGCTAAACGGGCGGCTAAATACTCATAGAGTCGAATAGCTGGGCGTAAGGCGGTTAACAGCAATGCTGCACCCGAACTCACATACCCTACCGCACTAATCCCCATCGCCGCTAGCGTGTAAAGCCCAATCGCAGATAGAATATGTAAGGCTATGGCTACCCAGAGCGATCGCGTTGCCACAACTTGAGCATAATTAACCTGTTTGGTGTCAATCTGTATCCCCTTTTGTGCCGATTGCGCCGCATCTGCCAAAACCGACTTGGCTTCAAAGTGGACATTCCAGGGAACTGTCACAACCACCAATAGCCACCAAAAGCTGGCAACTCCAATCACCCAATCCAGAAAATGTCCGGCGCTGATATGCAACCATTGCAGGATGCCAAATATCAGCAGGGTTACGATTCCCAATGCGCCACTCCATCCGATAAAATTAAATAACATATCCTGTGACCTGTAAGTGTGAAACGTTTTCCCCGATCATGGGTAAGGGTTCCAGGAAGAGAGGTTTAGCTTGTGATAGTTTCTGTTGTTTCACAGGGGTACACCTGATCCGGTTGATTGTTACGAGATATTAAATACACGCTAAGTACCGAGAAATCTGGGAAACTTTTATATGTCTGAGTCATCACAGACTTTGTACAGAGGAAAGTTGTTGAAGAACTATACAATTAAAGGATTGAAGCGGACAAGATGAGAAAGCGTGCATTTTTTACACAAGTAGCCACCCTAGCCACGATCGCCCTATCTAGCCTAATCGCGAATAAATCAGTGGCGGCGACATTTGAACAAATTCCAGTTGAGCAAAATAAATTTATTGCGGTTGCTGCACCTTTTGGCGAGAGTTCCCATCAACTGCTGATTATTGAACAAAAAAGCAATGCGCGGCAGTGTTGGAGTGAAAGTGGCAGTAATCCGGTTATCGTTGATCCGTTATTATTAAACTTTGACTTTAGTGGGATTTGCGGACGTAGCACCGATAGTAATGGCTATTCAATCCGCATGGCGGGTGAAGATTTGGGCTTAGATTATTTACTGAGAATTGTTGAACGCGATGGTGAATTGGTACTGATAGGAACAAATAGCCGCGATCGCAGCGCCCCGGATGTTATAGTGGGTAGAACCCAAGGCTTAGCTAATGGGTTTGTCAAGATAGTCTTAGAACCCGGTTGGGACTTTGCCCGACGTTCCTATCAAGGTAGACCATTGGGTCATATTTATCTGGCAAATAGTCAACCCTTAAGCAGTATTGGTACAGGTAGCGGTTCCGGTACAGGTTCTAACCCAGGCACAGGTTCCGGTACAGGTTCTAACCCAGGTTCTAACCCAGGCACAGGTTCAGGAACTGGCAATCCAATCGTAACTTTTCCCGATGTTGCCAATGACATTTATGCCAATGAAATTCAGCAAGCCGTGGCAATGGGATTTATTGCTGGATTCCGAGAAGATAACACATTCAGACCGCAAGCGGCTTTAACTCGTGAACAATTGGTTTCGATTATTTTTGAGGCACTGAATCAACTCCCCAACGCTGATTTAGAACTGCCTAATCAAGTTACCTTTGCCCCTTATCCTGATGTTAATCCCTCCCGATGGAGTGCGGCAAAAATTCAATGGGCGCGGGATAATAATATTATCAGTGGTTATGCGGATGGAAAATTTCGACCTACACAACCAGTGACTCGCGCTGAACTGATGGCAATGGAACGGCGGGCGGCGGAGTTTGCCTTAAGCCTTCAAGGTCAACAACCCACGCTTACAGCGAATCAGTCTGCTTTAGAGTTTAGCGATATTCAGGGTCATTGGGCAGATGCGCTAATTACTCAAATGTCGGCTTATTGTCGAGTGGCGTCTCCGTTAAATGAAAGGGGGAGTGCTTTTTCTCCGAATAGCCAAGCCCAACGGAATTATGCGGCGGCGGCGACGGTGCGAATGCTTAATTGTGTGAAATGATTGGTCATTCGTCATTCGTCATTCGTCATTGGTTATAGCAATACGCATTGAGGTTAGGACAATAAATTGGGTAAAAAGGGAATAGGCAATAGGTAATAGGGGAACTATCACATACAGATGCTTCCAAAGTACCTTTGGAATACCGCTTGCTTCTTGCTCCCCTCTCCCAAGCTTGGGAGAGGGGTTGGGGGTGAGGGCTGGCGTGGGAGTCGCTGCAAAAATGAACGCAATTGACCTATAAATTTTATCGGGTCGCCCTGCATCAGGTATCAGAAAAACCCAGAAAAATTGACATGAACCATTGCCTAAAATTAATCTATCAATTTTCTGGTCAACCATCAATCATCAACCATCAACACTATGTCAACGGTGATGTCACGGTAAAGGTTGTGCGGTCTGGGCGGGTTTAGTTACATCTGGGTGAAGTGAGAAACGATAGTAGTGAAACCCGCCCCTACACAGACACCTTCGTCAAAGGTATGGGTCAACTATCAACAATCAACACTATGTCAACGGTGATGTCACGGTAAAGGTTGTGTGGTCTGGGCGGGTTTAGTTACATCTGGGTGAAGTGAGAAACGATAGTAGTGAAACCCGCCCCTACGCAGACACCTTCGTCAAAGGTATGGGTCAACCATCAACCATCAATACTATCGGTAATGTCACGGTAAAGGTTGTGCCGACATTAACTTCACTGTCTACGCTAATTTCACCGCCATGAATGTCCACACAGCGCTTGACGATGGAAAGTCCTAATCCTGTTCCTTTAATTTTGCCGACATTGCTGGCACGATGGAAGGATTCAAACAGGTGTTTTTGTGCCTCTGGAGGAATGCCAATTCCACTGTCTTTAATCTGGAACGTAATCGTTGTATCGTTCCTGATTAAATGAAACGTGACGACGCCACCTTGCGGGGAGTATTTTACCGCATTTGCTAGTAAATTAGAGAGGATAGGGCGCAATAGATTAATATCCAGACAAGTCTCGGTGAATTCACCTTGATGTGTAAAAATAATTTGGTATTGTTTCCCAGCATTAGTCTGGAGCTCTTCGACTAAGTTATGACAAAATTCAACTAAATCGATGGGCATGGGTTGAAGTTCAACTTTGCCGGACTCGGCTCTACCAATTAGTAAAACATCATCCAACAACTGAATCATCTGATTCACAGATAGTTTAATTTGCCGCAAATGCTTTTCTTTTTTGGTATCCATGCTATCTCGACAATAGCGTTCGAGCAGATCATTTGAGGAACTAATTGTGGTCAGGGGGGTGCGGAATTCATGGGAAGTGATGGCGATAAACTGAGTTTTCAGTTGGTTTAATTCTTTTTCTTTGGCTAAGGCTAACCTCAGCCGTTCTTCCGACTGATGGCGCGAGAGGGCAATCTCGATCGTGGTTTCCAGTTCGTCTTCTTGGAAGGGTTTGAGAATATAACCAAAGGGGGCGGTTATTTTAGCTCGCTTTAAGGTAGATTTATCTGCATGGGCAGTAAGATAAACGACGGGAATATTTAGACGTTGACTAATCTCCTCAGCAGCTTTAACTCCATCCAGTTTTCCGGGGAGTCGAATATCCATGAGAACTAAGTCAGGTTTAGTGTGAGTCGCCGTGGCGATCGCCTCTTCTCCCGTCGTCACTATCCCCACGACGTCATACCCTAATGTCTGCAACGTGGTTTCAATATCAAAAGCCACAATTTCTTCGTCTTCTACAATCAGCAGCCTCGCATTCGATGTCATGATGATGGTTTCCTTGCTAATAGAGAGTTGGTTGGGCTAGCTCAAATTTGAACGCCATAGACAATTTTATATCGTTATGGCTATATTCCATAGAATGATCTTAATGAATAACAAAACATAACCAATGTATTAAAAGATACCTAGCATGGAGCCAGTCAGGTGAGTTCAATGTTGTCTGGGAGGATTAGTCTGGGAGGATTAGCAACTCCGGTTCAAGGTAATTATAAATCGAGTTCCCTGATTGCGATCAAGTTTTATCTCACCGTTGAGTTGCTTAGTCAACCGACACACAAGCTGTAAGCCTAGAGACGAGGTTTGCCTGAAATCCACGTCCTCTGGGAAACCAATGCCATTATCACCGATGGTCAAGCATAATTGTTCTTGGTGAACAGAGGATAGAGAGTCTGAAGTGGCGTTTGTTAAGTTGTTTTCCCCATCTTCCCCATCTCCAATGGCACTGACTTTAGAGTTTGTAGTCAGCGCTTCAGCGCTTATGGCACTAAAGTGCGTACTACGAACCCAGCTTAAGTCAGCGACATTCCCCCTATCTCCCTGATCCTCCCCTTCGCCTTCATTAGTTCCTCCTCTCGTCTGGAGAGTGATGCTAATTTCACCATTGCGAGAGTCAGGAAAGGCATATTTTAGGGAATTGGATATTAATTCATTAACAATTAATCCACAGGGAATAGCGGTATCAATCGACAGCGAGACGGGAGCAATCGTCAGATTAAAGGTAATTCCTTTTTGCCTTGCTCCATAGCAACGAGAGAGAGAGTCAACCAGACTTTGGATATAAGCGCCAAAGTTAATCTGGGATAAATTCTCAGACTGATATAGTTTTTCGTGAATCAGTGCCATTGCTTGCACGCGATTTTGACTTTCTTGCAAGAGTTCTAGTATTTCGGGTGCTTTCATTTTTCTTGCCTGTAAGCGCAATAAGCTGGAGATAATTTGTAGATTATTCTTGACTCGATGATGAATTTCTTTGAGCAAGGTTTCTTTTTCGATTAAGGACGCTTTAATTTGCGCTTCTCCTTGCTTTCGTTGGGTAATATCGCGCCAGGTTATGGCTAACCCCTCATCGAAACGAACAGCACGAATATCAAAGGCTTGTCTCAAGTGTTGAGGAGTCGAGTCATCATATAAAAGTAATTCTTTAACCAAGTGTTGACCCGTTTTCATAACCTGACAATAGGCATCAAATAGCTCATCTTGATAAGGCTGCGGCAAAACCGAATAGATTCGTTGACCGATCTGCACGGGTTGAGTAAAGCAGTTATACCGATTAGTAGCGCCATTAATATACTCAATGACAAAATCAATAACTTGACCCGAATTATCGCGAATAGGTTTATACAAACCAAAGCAATCTAATATATTATCCAGTGACAGTTGGAATCGGTGTTTACTTTGGGTTAATTCGGTTTGTAACTGTTGCTGTTGCGTGATATCTTCGATCATGGCAACACAAAATACAGGTTCGCCAATCAAGTCGCGCAGCACCGCAACGGTTAGATTTGCCCAGACAATCTCACCATTCTTTTTAAAATAGCGCTTCAGCATGCGGAAACTATTGATTTCCCCCTGATCAATTTGGTCCATGTAGTGTAAATCATGCCCTAGATCATCGGGATGGGTAAAATCGTCAAAGGTAAGCGACATGATTTCTGACTCAGAATATTCTAGCGTCTGATAATAAGCCGGATTAACTTGAATAAACTGATGGGTATGAAAGTTAATTAGGCACATGCCAATGGGAGCATGATCAAAAATTTGTCGGAATTGTTGTTCTCTTTTTTGTAAGGCGGCTTCTGTTTGTTTACGCTCTGTGATATCCTGAGCAATTCCAGCAATACGGTACATTTCACCTTGTTCATTGTAGATGGGAAAAGCGCGATCGCGAATCCAACGCATTTCTCCATCGGGTCGTAGTATCCGATACTCTTCATCATACTCGCCTAATACCTCTGTAGGCATAGCGTTACAAATGCGATCGCGATCATCGGGGTGAATTGTATCCAACCATGATAGGCAATCAGTATACCAAGAAGCACAGGGTTGACCCCAAATTGTTTCGTAAGCCGGACTAATATAAATATTTTTGGTTTTCTCTACATTGGTCATCCAGAAAACATCCTGAATATTCTCAGCAAACTGACGGAATGTTTCTTCACTCTGGCGCAATGCTGTTTCAGTTTGTTTGAGATTTGTGATATCGAGAATTGTCCCAAATACACCAGTTAGCTGATTAAGTGAGTTTAAAATTGGTTTCCCTTTAGCGAAAATGTAGCGAATCGAACCATCGGGACGAACCAGTCGATAGTCTAATTTATAGGGTTGTTTATATTGGATACTATGGGCAACGGTTTGAGTAAAATATTTGCGGTCATCGGGATGAGTAATCTGGTGTACCAGTTGTGCATAAGTCGGTTCACCGTGATCCGGATCTCGACCAAAAATCCGGAATGTTTCGGCTGACCAAGTAATTTTATGAGTCGTTATATCATAATGCCAATGACCCAGATGAGCCAGTTCTTCTGCTTCAGCAAGTTTAGCTTGACTTTGGCGTAAATTTTCTTCAACTTGCTTGCGATCGGTGATATCTTCAGCAATTCCCACATTGCGATTAACCTGTCCATAATCATCGAGAATTGGCAAAGTACGCGCCCAAATCCAACGCTGTTCACCATTGGGTTGGATAATCCGATATTCTTGCTCAAACGGTTTGTCCCAGACGTGAGTTTGCCATTCAGTACTCACGCGATCGCGATCGTCCGGGTGAATTACATCTTGCCAGGAATTTGGTTGTTGATAGAGGGAGTCACAAGAGAGTCCCCAGATTTTTTCGTAAGCCGGACTAACATAGATCATCTGATCAACCGTGCGGATAAATAAAACTTCCCGCAGGGTTTCGGCAATTTGGCGCAAATTCTGTTCACTTTCTTTTAATTTAGTGTTGACGCGCTGGCAATATTGGATTTCTTTAACCAATTTTTGACTGGTGTAGCGTAAGTCCAGGGTGCGCTGATTCAGGTTAGATATCAGGATTTTGGTGAAGAAATGAGAGAGATTGACTTCTGCTTTTCTGCGTTCAGTAATATCTAGACTACTACTAATTAACCGATAAATTCGCGACTCTTGATTGTACAAAGGTGTGAGCGTGGTAAACCACAAACTATCCTGAGATTGGCAATAGGTTTCATAGACAATCGCACGTTCCTCCTGGACACATCGGGCATAGTTTGCCAAAATAGCGGCGGCTTCATCCGCCGGAAAAATCTGTTCCGGGGACTTGTCTTTTACTTCCTCTAAAGCTTTACCCATCCACTGTTCAGATGCCGGATTCATCTCCACGAAACGAAATTCACCAGACGGTAAAACATCAACTACTGTAATCGGATGGGCAACGCCTTGATAAAGACTCTCTAAGAATTGTTGTCGTTGTTGAAGTTGGGCGTAGGTTGGTGGTTCCATGTCTCGCTAAAGTGGCTAGGGTATAGGGGCGGGTTTGACTACTATCGTGTCTTACCTCACCCAACTATAACTAAACCCGCCCTCACCGATTTATGTAGGGGCGGGTTTTACGATTAGCGTGTCTTACCTCACCCATAAGTAACTAAACCCGCCCCCGACTGAGTGTTGACCCTAAGCTAGATTGGCACATATTGGAAAATGTGCTAGAAGTCAACATAACAGAGTTAGATCGGATAGATATCAATATCTGTATCCTGCGATCGCGGCTACGCCCTTAAGTCGAATGTCACTGACTTTAGAGTTTGTAGTAAGCGCTTAAGCGCTTCTGGCACTAAAGTGCCTACTACGAACCCAGCTTCCCCTGCTCCCTATTCCCTGTTCCCTATTGCCTATGTCTAATAAAACCCTCGGTTTAGATACTCCACTGTATAAATACTTATTATCGGTGTCCTTGCGAGAACCCGATATCCTGCAAAAATTACGGCAAGAAACTGCCACCCATCCGGATAGCGCCATGCAAATCGCCCCGGAACAAGGGCAGTTTATGGCATTATTGGTTCAGCTTATGGGTGCCAAGAAAACCTTAGAAATTGGCGTATTTACAGGTTATAGTGCTTTAGCCGTCGCCTTAGCCTTACCCAAGGATGGCAAAATAGTCGCCTGTGATGTGAGTGAAGACTATACCGCCATCGCCCGCCGTTACTGGGATGCCGCCGGAGTCTCGGATAAAATAGACTTACGATTAGCGCCTGCTTTGGAGACTTTGGATGAATTATTAGCAGCAGGGCAAGCAGAAACGTTTGATTTTGCGTTTATCGATGCCGATAAAGTAAATTATCTGGCATACTATGAGCGATCGCTGCAATTAATTCGTCCGGGGGGTTTAATTGCTATTGATAATGTCTTGTGGGGCGGACGAGTTGCAGATTCTCAGATGCAAGATAAAAATACCGCCGCGATTCGGGAATTGAACCAAACCATTAGTCAAGATAAACGGGTGATCTTAAGTTTAGTCCCGATTGCTGATGGATTAACCTTGGCGTTGAAGCGGCGTTAGAGAGAGCCAAGAACTCAAGTTCTTGGCTAAAAGCTTAAACCCGTTAAAACGGGTTCAATATCTTACCCCGAACAAATGACAACCTATAATTTTGCCAACTGAGTTAGGAACGGTAACTGATGGTTAATGCAGCAATTGATAATCAATCCCCTGAACATGTAGTAATTATAGGTGGTGGATTTGGTGGACTTTATGCTGCCCAAGCATTAGGAAGGGCATCGGTTCAGGTAACGTTAATTGATAAACGTAATTTTCATTTATTTCAGCCTCTATTGTACCAAGTGGCTACAGGTGGTTTATCCCCTGGCGATATTGCTTCTCCCCTACGCGCCGTACTGAAGCGTCAGAAAAATACGCAAGTATTAATGGGAGAGGTAATCGATATCAATCCTCAGGATCGCTTGATTAAACTTCAGGATGGTAACACGATTGAGTATGATACTTTAATTGTGGCAACAGGTGTAAGTCATCACTATTTCGGCAACGACCAATGGGCAGAGAAAGCACCCGGATTAAAAACTATTGAAGATGCGTTAGAGATGCGGCGACGCATTTTATCGGCATTTGAAGTCGCAGAAAAAGAAGCTGATTCTGATCAACGTCGGGCGTGGTTAACCTTTGTGATTGTCGGCGGTGGACCGACAGGAGTAGAATTGGCAGGGGCATTAGCAGAACTGGCGCATAGTACATTAAAGCAGGATTTCCGCCACATTGATACCGCAGAAACTAAGATTATTTTATTAGAAGGAATGGATCGAGTATTGCCTCCTTATCCGCCCCAGTTATCTGCCGAAGCGCAAGCGGAACTTGAGCATTTAGGTGTTCAGGTACAGACCAAGACGCTGGTTACCAATATAGACGAGGATCAGGTGACGATTAAAAGTGGCGATCGCACTGAACAGATTACCGCAAAAACTATCCTCTGGGCTGCTGGGATGAAAGCCTCGCCGATAGGAGAGGTAATGGCTAAGGTGACAGAGGCAACGTGCGATCGCGCTGGACGAGTTATAGTTAATCCTGATCTCACTGTACCAGGACATACCAATATTTTTGTCATCGGTGACTTAGCCAATTTCCCCCACCAATACGACGACGGCAAACCCTTACCCGGTGTCGCCCCCGTTGCCATGCAAGAGGGGCAGTATGTAGCCAATTTAATCCAAAAACGCCTCAAAGGAGAAACATTACCTCAATTTCATTACACAGACTACGGCAGTTTAGCCGTGATTGGACGCAATGCGGCGGTGGTGAATCTCGGATTTGTGAAATTCTCCGGATTTTTGGCATGGTTAACCTGGATTTTTGTGCATATCTTTTTCCTGATTGAATTTGATAATAAAATCATCGTCATGGTGCAATGGGCATGGGGTTATTTCACCCGTAACCGGGGCACTCGGTTGATTACTAATCCAGAGGAGTAATCGTCATTCGTCTTATGTATAGCACTACGCATTAAGGTTAGGACATATCAAGAAAAATTTAAATCGCTCAATCCCTTGTCAGGTAAGCATTTATTGAATGGTAGGGGCGACCCGCTGCAAAAATGAACACAATTGACCTATAAATTTTATCGGGTCGCCCTGCATCAGGTATCAGAAAAACCAAGGAAAATCGACATGAACCATTGCCTAAAATTAAACCGTTAATTTTCTCTATGTAACCCTAAATTGCGTATAATTAATTATCGGAAACTACCACATTTGGCAGGGCGAGTCGAGAGCAGTTAATCCTAACACCACCCCATTTAAGCAGCGACTCGCCCCTACAGGTGATCACCGACGATCTCTTGAGACAAGCACCATTGTAGAGACGCGCCATGGCGCGTCTCTACATAAATGATGTGTCCTAACCGCTATGGCGGTTGCTATACTTAGTGTGCTAAATTGTTAGTTTGATTTGCCCTAATATTGGACAGCAATAGAGCTTAGCGGTGGTTCAAAACTTTATTACCACGGACTTCCAACTAAAGTAAACGCACTCCAATAATAAGGATGAGTGAGTTCCTTTGCTGGCAAATTCGCTAATTCTGGCGGTAAGGCAATCCGACGATTTGGCGTAACTAAATAACCCTCTTCTAATCGCACTTGTCCGCGAATCATCGCTAATTGTGCCTGTCGCAATGCTTCGGCTTTCAGAGGTGATTGCTGTAATTGTTCATAAAAACTTGTCATTAAGCCTAACGTGCCTTCATCACTGACATACCATAAACTTCCGAGGGCAGATTTAACCCCAGCTTGTACCGCTAACCCGGTAAATCCCAACTCCGCTTCTGCGTCTCCTAAAGCTGTCCGACAGGCACTTAATACCATCAGTTCAGCAGTAGGATCATGTAATCCTAACTGGCGAATATCACTCAGTTTGAGTTTATGATCCCAAAACTGAATATAAGAAGAACTGGGTTGACCCGATTTAAATTCACCATGGGTGGCTAAATGGATAATTCCAAAGGGTTGAGATGCCCTCGCTGTTTTCAAATTAGCGGCGGTAAAGCCTTCATTCAAGAAGGATTTACCCTGCCATAATTGAGTCGCGATCGCGGATAATTCAGTAGGTACAGCCGGTAATGGACTTTGATCCTTAAATTTGGACGCACCCATAGCTAAAACGTGCAAATCTCTCACATCTCGATAGCGGGTATCAGTGAGTGAAAGACTGGGCATGACACCGATACTATACCGTTCAATTATAAATTTATCCCCATCATGCAAAACTGCCAGAGGTAGGGAACGCAATCCCTGATCCATAATAAAGGCTAGATTATTAATCTCTTGCGTCTTTAATTCTGTCTCTAAGGGTGCAATTAACCACTGATAAAGCTGTTGAGCATAACCTTTATAAGGACGAGGAATGTGAGTATCAGTAACAGCGCGGCGCAATTTGTTAGCGGTATCCATTACTTTTTCGCGGGTTGCACCGGGTATCGGGTGGCGTTTGAGTTCCCCATTGGCGGTGACGAGAATAATTTCTAGTTGATCCGTGTTCCGTGAGGGAGACTCGTTAGCTGGGAATTGACTTTCTTGACTGCGAGTTTGGGGCGCTACTGTGGTGGGTACAAAAACGGCGTAGATAAGCGCAGGTTTAGCCCCTGTAGCTTGTTCGATACGATGTAAAGTTGCCCGGGCATCTGCCAGAGTCAATATGGCAGTATCCTGAAGTCCTAAATAGGTTTCATAGTCACGGGTTAACGATTCCTCCCACTTGGCAACTTGGGTGTCAATTTCGATTTCCGGCGGTTCGTCTTTGTCGGGAGGTAAAGTGGGTTCAGTCAGAGGTTTGAGTAAATTAACAGGATTGATAGCAGCGTTAGTTTCTGAAGTGGGAGACTCCGGAGGCAAAATTGGTGGCAAAATCGGTGGAGAATCAACGCTGATAATCTGAATATTGCCCACCTGATGAGTAAACAAAAAGGATTGAGTGGGGGCAATCGTGAAATCGCCACTGGTAATTGTTCCCCTAGTTCCATTGGTTATCCCATCACCCACGATGAAGGGAATAACACCATCTCCCCCATGTCTCAACGTGATAGAATCTCCACCCAATCCCCCAGCCGTAGAGATGCTGGCACTAATCCCATTCTGGTCAATAAATGTTCCCGTAGCGCGGAAAAATTGACCAGCAGTGATATCAACTTGACCGCCTTGACCATTATTTCCGCCTTGGGCGTTAATAAATGTCACTTGAATATCGCCAATGGGATCTAAAGTAACATTACCGCCATCGCTGATAGTTCCGCTACTATTAATTTTTCCGGTTGTAATTGCTGTCGCCGCCTCAATTAAAATATCACCGCCACTGAATCCAGAACTGTTGAGATCATTCGTGATAATTGCTCCATCACGACTGGTTAACGTGATGTTTGCCCCTTGACCATTGCCCGAACTAGCATCAATATCGCCCGTGGTAATATCCTGAACAGCGGTTAGCGTAATTGCTCCACCATTGCTGGTTTGATCATGACTATCGAGGATTCCGCTACGAGTATCAATTGACCCGTTACTGCTGAGAGTAATTGCCCGACCTGGATTGATAATTGTACCTGTCGTAATCCGTTGATTGGCTTGTAGCGTAATCGTGGCATTCTGAGTGCCAGTCAAGGTAAAATCTGTGGTATTAATTGCTCCTGAACCAACAGGCGATCGCAAAATTACCGGAACCTTAAAGGTGATGTCATCTGCCAAGGTAATTGTACCCTGATTATCTTCCCCACCAATCACAACTTGCTCAAATCCATCTTGAAAGAGATTCAGTTTATCAGCATCCAGATTCCAGGTATTACTATTAGTTGTATCTCCAATTGTTATATCGACAGTCGGGTCAAGGGGGTAGAATTGCACCGTCCCCGCGCCCTGGATTTGGGGAGTTAGCGGGAAATTCGGATCATCACTCACCTGAATCTGATCCGCAATCAAGGTAGTCGTACTCTCTCCTGTTCCTCTGGCTTGAATAAAACCATCTTGCACATTAATCCCGGCTGCACCATTGGCACCGATTCCCTCAAGGGTTAGATTGCCTTCACCCGTTTTCTCTACTCCACCGCCTCTTAAATCAATACCATAGTTACTGTCTCCTGTTCCCTTACCCACACCAGTTAGAGTAATCGCGCCATCCCTAGCCCTAATCCGAGAGGGATTACTTCCACTCCATTCCTGAATCCTGATCCCATGATTTTCTGTTATTCCCGCGCCAGCAATCCCCTCAATCCTAATATTTCCAGTTCCTGTCGCCTCAACACTTGACCGTACAAAAACTTCAACGCCATGGTTATACTGGTCAGGTCCGGTTCCCCCCTCACCCATAAACAGAATATCCCCATCTCTGCTTCTCACCAAACCATTTTGGAAAAGTATTACACCTTGATTACCACGAACTGTTCCTTCTCCCCCAGTACCCCCTGTCCCTTCCAAAATCAGCGTCCCTGTTCCCATTGACTGGACAATTCCTCCCTGCTCAATGGAAATACCAGACTGTAACCCATTCTCCCCAGAACCCCCTGTCCCCACGAGATGAATGGTGCCATCTTCTGAAGATACTGTAGCACCATCAATCCAGATTCCTTGATTGCCGGGAAGATATTCACTTTCAAGATAGATTCCGCCGCTTCCCCCTGTACCGTTGAGAGTAATTGTTCCTTGTCCAATTGCTTCGACACGGCTATCCTGACTAATTTGGATACCGGGAATACCTAAAATCGTATTCTCGTCGGTTCCACCTCTACCGATGATCGAAATATGACCCGTACCCGACTCAACTTTTCCTGAGGCGATCGCAACCCCAACCTGATTCGGTATAATTCCCCCAGAATCCGTCTGTATCTCTGCCGATGGGGTTACCTCTACCCCAGTTTCTACCGTATTCCCCGAACCCGTTAACAAAGCAGCTAAATCCAGAGGGTTTGTCGGTAACGCTAACCCCTCATTACTCCTCGGTAACTCTACCTCAAAACTTAACACTTGTCCCGGTTGGGAGATTTTCACCAAACGAGAATTCGGCACAGCCGCAATTGTAATCGTTCCCCCAGATGTCGTCAGCGTTCCCGTATTCACCACTTGTCCACCCAGTAACGCTAAATCCCCTCCGGGTGCAACCGCCAATTCACCCGCATTAATAATGATTCCCCCTGGGGATAAATCAAAGGCAAATTGACTGGGATCTCCGACCAAGTTCTGATAATTATTATCTCCGAATGCATTAAACCAGTCATTGCCAAATCCAATTCCCGTCGCCGTTGTTGCGGTAAAATCAGCCGGGACATTGAGTTGAGCATTCGCGCCAAAAACAATTCCCGCCGGATTCATTAAATATAAATTTGCTGTTCCCCCGGTTACCTGAATCAAGCCGTCAATAATGGAAGGATTTTCGCCAACCACTCGTCCCAGAATATTTCTCAGCTCCGGAGTTGCCAAAAAATTAGCAACTTGATCTGAATTAATGCCCAACTCTTGGAAACTGTGGAATAAATTCATCCCATCACTCGACAAACTGCCACCTTGAATATCAAAGTTGTCGCCATTTGGAGTGACAATTGTACCCGTACCGTCATCGGCTGGGATAATCGGTTGAGCCAATACTGGATCAGCCGTTACCAGGCTTACCGTTCCAGCTAAGAGAGTTAACAGGCAGATTTTGCACCACTGAGCAGATTTCATCAGGTTAATTGTTTGTTACAAACAGACTGCATTCTATCCCAGTGTTCTTTTTTATTTTTCCTTCAGCAACAAAACGCTAAAAAACGCTAACTTATGTAATCTTGTCGGTTGGTGGAAATAAACTCAACCCTATTAAACGCTGTAAATATTTCTCAAACTCCTACATAAGACAGATGACACAAGATATACAGCGCTTTGCGCTGTAATAAAGTACAGTAGATATAGCGCTTCGCGCTGGTCTATTTACACCAAGCGAGATGTATCCTTTATCAGGAGGCTTTTAGAACGTTTGTACTGTAACTACACGAGAGCGAACTGCTATAACACCTAACACCTAACACCGAATACCTACCCTTACCACAAAACTCCCTGCAGCAAACCCTAACTAGGCACTAGATGCATTAAACGGGTTTTTTGTCAAATCAGCCTCAGAGTGAGTCCAGACAATTGGGTGATGCAGCATACTTGTATTATTGGAATTTTTCCGACGCTAGCCCGAATAAAATAACGCCGAATTCAGGCGTTGAAGCGTTTTTTATTTAAAATTGACCATAATATGACCAGAATATACTATTTAAATCATAGAATACTACAACCTCAAACCCAGGT
>JGI11958J13698_1186545_pt1 | contig 13720 bp, 10 predicted proteins | sample ElkSlonscriptome_14_FD_13698 | JGI IMG/M metagenome (IMG submission 13698)
AATAAATTTCCCATTGTCGTCATGACCAGTAACGGGGAACGAGACTTTCCCCCTGCCTTTTTGCGGCGCTGTATTCGCGTCAGAATGCCAGAACCTAATGATGCTGAGTTTCTCAGTGAAGTTGTCAATGCTCATTTTGCCAAGGAATTAGGAGAACAGTATTGGCAACAGGCGCAAGGAACCATTAACCAACTAATTCAAGACTTTGTGCAGCAACAACAAGGAAAAGACGTTGCCACTGACCAACTTTTAAGTACCATTTATTTATTCTCCCGACAAGTCCAGCCTGATACTATGGATCAAGAGTCTTTGAAACAGCTTTTATTAAAGCGTCTCGATAGCGCCGTTGATCAATAAAGTGTCATTGTCATTTGTCATTTTTTATTTAAGCAAAATTGTAGGGTGCGTTAGCGGAGCGTAACGCACCATTGTTTTGAATGCAGAAACCTGCAATAATTCATCTGTAGGGGTAGGTTTTGGGCATTCATGTAAGCTATGGATAATATACTTACTACTGTCAGAGTCTGTCATTCTGAACGCAGCGATAGCGAAGTGTTAGCGAAGCTTGGCGTTAGCCTAGAATCTCACCAAATGCTTTGCTGTTGTTCCTTTGCTTTGCTCAGGCTGTGACCGTGAATCATATAAAATAGAATTGGTTTTATTGGCGCACATTGGTAATTTTCCGGGCGCACGTCGGTGCGCCCCTACGATAAATTCCCGTTAGTTCCTCCACCTTATTATGATCGAGCAGTTAATCACAATTCTCGGCTCAGAACTCGACTTAAACCCAACAGAAGTCGCCGATTTACTGTGGCTAACGCTCGAACGTCAAAAACGCATCCAAACCCAGCCCTCGCCCCTCACACCATCCCCAGACACCAAAACCCAGACGCCCTCTCCACCCCCGATTCAACAACCCATCGAAATCCCTTCATCCCCAACTATCAACCACCCCCCTCCAGCCATAACACCCTCCACCATTAACATCTACGCAACCACTCAAACCCGCACCCCCCGCACCTCTGAGTCAGACTATATCCCGCTATCTGTTCCCGATGCTCGTTCTCTGCGCGAACCCCTCGACTTTATTCGCGCCCTCAAACCCTTATTGCGAAATGTCCCCTCCTCCACAGAACAGGTGATTGATGAGTCAGCCACGGTGGATTGGATTGCTCAAACTGATTTGTGGATACCCCAGTTACAACCCGCACTAGAACCCTGGTTAGAGTTAGCCTTAGTCATTGATGAAAGTGAATCGATGATCCTCTGGCGACACGCGGTTGATGAACTAGAGCAAACCTTAAAGCACTATGGAATGTTTCGCGATGTGCGGGTGTGGGGGATGGGGCGGGATCAGGCAAATCAGATTTATTTACGCTCTCAAACTGGCTCCCATTCTGCCAAAGAACTGATTGACCCGCAAAACCGCCGCTTGATTATCCTGGTGAGTGATACAACCGATGAATTGTGGCGAGATGCTCAAATCCTCTCGATTTTAGCCGAATGGACAGCCAGCAATCCGGTGGTGATTCTACAAATGCTACCCGCCTGGATGTGGTCTCGTACAGCCCTCGGTGTAGCGACTCCGGCTCAATTCCGCAGTTCAGGAATCAGCCTGCTGAATCCCCATCTCCGAGTTGAAGTGAATCGTCTAGCAAAACGGCGTCGTCTGGCTCAGGGGATTAATATTCCTGTGATAACTCTGGAACCCGAACGGGCAAGGGTTTGGAGTCAAATGCTCACGGGACAGGGGGAAGCCCAGACACCCGGTTATGTGTTGCGCCCGGATTTATTAGCCGCATCCAGGAGAGCAAAATCGGCACAGACACCCACAGCCCAGGAGCGAGTGTCTCATTTTACCTTGAATGCCTCGCCCCTAGCTCAACGATTGGCGGGATTGTTAGCGGCTGCACCAATCATTACCATGCCCGTGGTGCGATTAATTCAAGATTCGATGTTAGAGGAGTCGCAGCAAATCCAGGTAGCGGAGGTGTTTTTAGGCGGATTACTCCAACCTGTGACAGAGATTACCCCAGAGACGAATCCAGAGCAAGTGCAGTATGAGTTTATCGATGGGGTGCGGGAAGAATTACTCAAGTTGGTTCCCGTTCCTGATAGTGAGCAAGTATTGGATCAAGTGTCTCGTGATTTGGCGAAAAAACTGGGTAAAACTCTACGAGAGTTTGTCGCTTGGTTGCGAAATCCAGATCAGATTGAAGATGAAGCGATTGGGGCAATTGTCAAGCCTTTTGCTAGGGTTACTCAGGATATTTTGCAGCACTTGGGTTATGAGGTTGCCGCAGAGGGAGAGGAGACGGTTCCGGGTTCAGAGGTAGAAGAATTGAGGCTGGATACCTATACGTTTGATGTTGTATTTATCGATACGGATGATAGTGAGTCTGCTGATAGCGTTGTTGAAAAGTTGAATCAATTTAGTTTTGAGACGGTTACGGTGAACCGCCAAGGGGAAATTATCAACACTGAAACTAAAACGGCTCACTATTTTACGGAAGATTTAGGCGATGGCATTAGCCTGGATATGGTTTATATCCCCGGTGGCACATTTTTAATGGGGACAGAGGATGAGGAGATCGAGAGACTGTGTGAAAAATATGATTTTGATTTTTTTAAGCGGGAAAGACCGCAACACCGAGTCACAGTTTTACCCTTTTTTATGGGAAAATATCCCATCACTCAGGGGCAATGGAAAGCTGTTGCAAATATGACTCATCTCAAGGTTGAGCGTGACCTTAAACCGGAGCCAGCTAATTTTAAAGCTGATCTGCCTAACTCTTCCTTTGCCAAGCAGACTTTAGATTTCTCCTTCAAACAAGAGGCTGGGGGGGAATCTCCTAGCCGATGGGATAGACCTATAGAACGAGTGAGTTGGTATGATGCTATCGAGTTTTGTCAGAGACTTTCTCAACTGACTGGACAAAAATACCGCCTACCCACAGAAACTGAGTGGGAATACGCTTGTCGAGCAGTAAGTGATGATGTGAACAAAAATTTTTCTTATCCACCGTTTCACTTTGGCGAAACGTTGACGGATAAGTTAGCAAACTATCGTGCTAGTTCTATCTATACAGAAGAACCTAAAGGGGAGTATCGAGGACAAACAACAGCAGTGGGTCGTTTTCCACCTAATGTCTTTGGGCTATATGATATGCATGGTAATGTTTACGAGTGGTGTGAAGATGATTATCACAAAAATTATGAAAATGCCCCAACGGATGGCAGTGCTTGGCTATCAAGTAACATAAACACGACAAAAATACTGCGCGGTGGTAGTTGGGACGACTACCCGAATTATTGTCGTTGTGCGTACCGTGTTTACCTCGATATTGGCAGTAAGAACTACCGCATCGGATTGCGTGTGGTGCGTGTCACTCAACCTAATTGGATAGATTAGCATTACGCCCATAAACTATAGGGTAGCACCGACGTGCGCCCATAAGATTTGCTTGTTTTTTTGCCTTCAATGCTCGTAGTTTTTCAATAAATGGTGGCGGATTTTCTTGCTGTTTTTTTTCGCATCTGATGACTTCATGCCAACCAATCTGCTAGATAGGCACTCACGGTTTCTTGGTTGTGTAAATATAAATTTGTAGGGTGCGTTAGCGAAGCGTAACGCACCGATTGAGGTGGTGAAATTTAAGGTGGTGCGTTACGGCGCGGGGGTGTTCTGTTAGGGATAAAACTAAATACAAACTATGCGCCTAACGCACCCTACACCTCATGTTTTACAATTTTAATGGCGTAGCAGGCGATTAGCACAAGGGGATAGCTGGACACCGCTAAAATAGTGAAATAGATATTATGAGGTTTCTGGGCGCACGTCGGTGCGCCCCTACAATATATGGTAAAACTGGTTATCCGCAAAGAACAAAGACAAGCCCAATATTACACGGAAGTTCTATCCGAAAATGTTGGACTGGAGATGACGCTGATTCCTGGTGGTACATTCCTAATGGGTTCACCGGAAGATGAGCCAGAGCGAAGAAAAAATGAAAGTCCCCAACATCAAGTCACTGTTCCATCATTTTTTATTTTTTATAGGACGCTATCCGATTACCCAGGCTCAATGGCGCGTTGTCGCAGGCTGGGAACCTGTAGAGCGTAAGTTAGATAATAACCCATCTAGATTTCAAGAAGAACCTACCAAAAGATCTTTTAGTCGGTGGGATAGACCTGTGGAAAACGTCTCTTGGTATTCTGCTAAAGAATTTTGTGCGCGGCTGAGTCAAAGGACAAAAAAAGAGTATCGTTTCCCCACGGAAGCCGAATGGGAATATGCCTGTCGTGCTGAAACCACAACTCCTTTTCATTTTGGCAAGATTATTACCACTGACTATGTTAACTATAACGGCAACTATACTTATGGTGAGAGTCCTGAAGGGGAGTATCGAGAACAAACCACGCCAGTTGGATATTTTCAGGTTGCCAATGCTTTTGGACTCTACGATATGCACGGAAATGTATACGAGTGGTGCGAAGATGACTATCACGATAGTTATAAAAATGCGCCAACAGATGGCAGCGCTTGGACAAGTGACAAAAATACTACAAGAATACTACGTGGCGGTAGTTGGGACTTCTACCCAAATAACTGCCGTTGTGCCTACCGTTACTATGACTTCCCCGGCTTCAGTAGCTTCTCTTTCGGCTTGCGCGTGGTGGGTGTCGCTCCCAGCTCTCTTTTATGTCAGAACGGATAGATAGGAATCTGTCAGGCGTACCAGGAAGAGTACAGACCTGTTCGAGTGATACCAAAAGCATCCGAAACGTTACCTGATTGGTTCTAATATGGTTAAACTGGTTATCCGCAAAGAGCAAAGACAAGCACGATATTACACTGAAGTTCTATCCGAAAATATCGGACTGGAGATGACACTGATTCCCAGTGGTACATTCCTGATGGGTTCACCGGAAGATGAGCTAAAGCGAGATAATAGTGAAAGTCCCCAACATCAAGTGACTGTCCCGTCATTTTTCATGGGACGTTACCCGATTACCCAAGCTCAATGGCGTGTTGTCGCTGGATGGGAACCTGTAAATCGAGAGTTAAATCCAGACCCATCTTGCTTTAAAGAAGATCTCAAAGAGCTTTCCCTTCTGTCCCCCTTAAAAAGTGATAGACCAGAGAATTCTCCACGTTTTGTTCCACAGGGAAAGTCAGATGAGTCTATGTTAAACGCTTTTAGTCGGTGGAATAGACCCGTTGAATGTATCTCTTGGCTTGATGCTAAAGAATTTTGTGTACGGCTGAGTCAAAGGACAAAAAAAGAGTATCGACTTCCCTCAGAAGCCGAATGGGAATATGCCTGTCGTGCTGGAACGACCAATCCTTTTCATTTTGGCAAGATTATTACCACTGATTATGTAAACTATGATGGCAACTACACTTATGGCGAGAGTCCCAAAGGAAAATATAGAGAACAAACTACACCAGTTGGATATTTTAAGACTGCCAACGCTTTCGGACTCTACGATATGCACGGAAATGTATTTGAATGGTGCGAAGATGACTATCACCACAGTTATGAAAAAGCCCCAACGGATGGTAGTGCTTGGCTGAATGACAAGTATACTTCAAAAATTATACGCGGTGGTAGTTGGGATAACCGTCCTAATTTCTGTCGTTGTGCCTTTCGTTACTTCAATGAATTCGTATACGGACTTAAGTATATCGGATTACGAGTGGTGGGTGTCGCTCCCAGGATTCTTTCGTAGCCCTTTTCTCTTTTACCTTCTTGCCCGCTTAGCTTTTTTGGCTTCAAAGCCGTAATTTTGTATAATATTGAAATCTATTTAGTAATAGCCGTTAGCGGCAAATAATAAGTCAAAATTAAAATCTATCGTGTCACGCGATCGCGAGTAACAATCCTCAGCACCACCTTGGTTGGTGCGTTACGGCGCACGGATGTTCTGTTGGGAATAAAAGTGAATAAAAACTATGCGCCTAACGCACCCTACACCTCTTGGTATTAACCTATGAAGTGTAAAATTAACTAGAACAACTGAAACAAAACCAGACAGATGGTTCAAACCGCAATTACCCAAACGATTAAAACCCTAAACGATGTCCATAACAAGTTTAATCTTCGGCGAACGGAAGATGAACAATTCTTTACAGAATGGTTTGAGAACTTGCCTGAACTCACCCAACAGGAGCAAGCTACCTTAGACCAGATTAGAGACAGATACCGCTATCATCGAGCCGATGGAGTCTTAGCCGAGGGAGCGGTCAATCTGATTGTTGTGTCTCGTTTGCTGGAATTGGCGGGTTTTTATGATTTCCCTTTTAAGCTGCGATCAGAAGTATCGGTTGAAATTACGACTGTTGTTGATGATGAGATTTTGCGGGGACGGATAGATTTTTTGGTCGTGTTGGAGCAATTTTGGGTTGTGGTACTAGAAGCTAAACACAGTGACCTTAATATTGAGTTAGCGATTCCCCAAGCTTTGGCTTATATGATGGCGAACCGTCATCCTGATCAACCCGTTTATGGTATGGTGACAAATGGGGGGATGTTTGCTTTTTTGAAGTTAAGCCAACAAGCATTTCCTGAGTACGATATATCTGATGTATTTTCGCTTCTTCCTCGCCGTAACCAGCTTTATGATGTGCTTCAAATCTTCAAGCGGGTAGCTGCGGTTCTCCAGGATTAGAGTGTGGGTTAGGTAGTAGAAGCGGGTTTAGCCAATAAATTCGGGTAAAATCCAATACCCTTTATACAAAAGAGGAATTACACGATGCGATCGCACGGTTGACATACTCAGGCTGACTGGATAAGAGTTTGAGTCGTCTTTAGACGACTTGAGCTTTTAGCCAAGAACTTGAGTTCTTGGCGGGTATTAGGGCTTACTGAAAACGGGTTCAAAGACTTACTTTCGCGTAAAGTCAACAAATTTATTTCATAATTTTATATCGACTTACAAATCTCGCATTTGTTGCTCCACACTCATCGCAATTTGCAGCGCTTCATCGAGCAAATAACCATACTGATCCGTTGGCGGATCAAGTTCTCCCGCAACCAAACTGGTTAAATTATTCTCTAATGTAACCATCAATTCATCCGGTCGTGCCATCACCCCTTGTTTCGTGCGAATAATTTCTATCTTAATTGCTTGCAGTAAACTGTTTTTAGTTACCCGTAAAGCGCCCAGCACTTTTTCACCTTCTAACGAGTTATCCCCTTGCAGATTATTTTCAGTCCGACTCAGTTGATTCAGCATGGCTAGGGATTTAACTACACGATTGTACTTATCCACTTGGCGTAACAACTTAGCCACAGATTTCCAGCGTTTTGCCTGATTCACAAGCCAAATATTTGCCAATGCCAAAATCAAGACTGATCCCGCCAAAAATAATAGAAATAAATTGGCAATGTCCGCCCCATCACTTGGTAAATTCCCTGATCGCTTCACCGCAAGAAACCCCACAGGCATCACAAAAATCAGAATTAGACCTAAACTAAAGACCTCAATAAACAGGAGCGATCGCAGTTGTTGCGGATTTCGCCAAAATACCCCACGGTAAACCGTTGTCACCAGTCCCGCCTTCAGATCTAAACCCCCGCTTTGCTCTAATTCCGCTGGAGTAATCGGCAATTCTGCTACATTATTTAGCATGAACGTATCTCCTGGATGATGAAATTGTTTGGCTTAGTTTAATCCTAGAGCGTGAGTCAGCGTTTTAAAAATATGCACATAGAAATTACTCTCTAAGGGACGAAACAGCGCAAAGTCTTTTCCTGGAGTACCAAAAAATGGTCGCAGTGACCAACCCAACTGACTGCCAACAAAGCCGTATAGAAATAACCAAGCTTGCACAACCTTCAAATTACGGGATTTATCTGTATCTTGAGAATGAGAATGCAGCGATTTCATGCTTTGGTAAAAAAACTGGACACCGATCACGCCAGTTAAGGCAAAAATGACGACATTGAGTAACTTAAAGAAATTGTAATCATTAACCGAGAGCAGGAAAAACAAGACAACAGGAACAAACGCCAAAAGCATGACACTGATCACTGACGTTGTAGCTAAAAGCAACACCAAATATTGGCGAAAGTTGCGCTGGGAACCTGTAACTACCTCGAAAATATATAAACTGGGCAGACAGACCAGCAGTGTGATTAAATAAAGACCCGGTAACTTAATCGCTGAACTAATCGCCTGCAGCCAATGACTCGACGCCCCAATCACCAAGCCGTACAACGCGAGAAAGGAGGCGCTACACACTAATAATGAAACAATTTTACGGTCGAGTCCGATTTCCTTCTCAACCTCGGTCAAAAAAGCCTTGCGATCGCGTAAAAAAGACATCAAACTAGCAAAGTGATTCATCCTGTCCTCCAGGTATACCCGTCGCATCTCTACATTCCTCGACTATAACAGGAGCGCAGGGATAGCGAGTTTTGCGGACAAGTGGGTCACACAAACTCGCCTGTACAGCTATGGGTCAATCAGACTCTTGTTACTCGGAACGAAAAGAAATTTGCCGAATCAGCATACTCACAAATTCACCCGGTTTACCTGTCGGTTGTAAGGGACTCCAAGCCGTCACTTCAGCAAACTGGAGACGGTACAACCTGTAAATGATACTTTTGACGCCTCGACGAGAGCCAATAATCGAGATTTTCACAGGTTCACGGCTAGCGGTAGATTCTGGCGTCGCTGATGGGGCGGGAGGTACTTTTTCTAGGTTATTTGGAACAAATTCTTGAGACATTGGATTCACCTAATTGTTGCTGAAAATGTTATCAAACTTGGTAACATCGAAAAGATTAGCAGATGTTATCAAACTTGGCAACATTTACGAGGTCATGCTCCTCTGACACGATTGTCCTGCGGACAAGGTAAGCGCTACAGAAGTATGGGAAGAGCAGGACAAGCCCTCAAACAGACCCTAGAAGCCCATAAAATCAGCCAAAATAAATTGGCGGTAGCTTTAGGGATTGAGCGAAACAAAGTGTTTCGTTGGTTTCATGAAAAAATAGACCCAACAGCCGAAACCGTTGCGGATATTGTCAAAGCGCTGAATACAATCAATCCCGTCGCCGCCGAGATGTTCATTGAACTCTATCTCGGCGATTTAGTGGATAAGGAGGAGGAGTAGGAATATTTTGTCTCAATGACGATAGAGTAGGTTGGGTTGACGAAAGGACAACCAACGCAAGCAGGCTAGGATGAACATTGTGCAGGAGTCAGGGCGGGTTTAGTTAAATTTAGGTGAGGTAAGAAACGATAGTTGTCAAACCCGCCCCTACACAATCAAAACGTTCTCCTTCAGCTAATCGTGGGAAAATGTACGACAATGATAGAGGTGTCTTGCTGCGTCCGTGCGATCGCCTCCGGTTCTCCCCCCAATGTGGGAATCGCCAAAAGGTAGCTGGGATGGGTACTTGCCGTCAGAATCAGTAAATCATGACGTTGCACCATCCGCGACACATTCTGGACAAAATTCCCCCGCACTTGCACCAATCCACTCGTATTTGCCAACCCCCACTCCTTTGGCTGACAGTCAAACTCCCCGACTCCTGTCACCACAATCACCAATCGAAACGTGGCTTTTAACGCTGCTGCTAAGGTTTGCGCTAGCCTCACCGTCGGTTTAAATGTCACCGATACCGTCTCCTGATCCGTCGCCGCCAACACCACTCGTGCAGTATTCTCAATCGGCTGGGAAAATCGGGCAATTAATACCGGAACCTGCGATCGCCAGATTACATTATCAATCACACTGCCAAAAAAGCTCTCCCGAGTCGTGGAATACCCCTTCCATCCGCAAATAATCAACGTCGCCTCTCGTTCAGCTGCCGTGCGGGTAATCCCTCGGTCAATCGTATCATCCACCCGCGCGATCGGTTCTACTTTAGTTACGGCTGCATGGGCAATTCGTTCCGCCGCCGCTAAAAGCTGGGTTTGTAACAGTTTCGCCTCTGGGGAAATGAGTCCGGTTTTATCGGATAAAACATGCAGGGGAAGTAAGGTTCCCTTAGCTGTTTTTGCCAAAATTAATGCCAATTGTAATAAATTATCTTCCGTCTTGGGATTCGCCACCGGAACTAACACCCGCTTTGCCAACGATGGCGGTTTTCCTTGATTTCCTCCCTCCTGTTGTCCGTCAGGTTTCACCTGTTTTCCCCAGCGTTCGGTAATCCAAGGTGAGGCGACACAGGTGACTAAAATCATGGCAATTATCCCATTTACGGTTAATTGATCCACCAGTTTAATTTCATAAGCTACGGTAATCGCCGCCAAGGTAGACGCCGCCTGTGCCATGGACAACCCAAACATGACCATAATACTCGGAAATTGAAACCCAAATAGCTTCCCCGGTGCCCAAGCAGCGCCAAACTTACTCACCATTTCCGCGCCAATCATCACCAACGCCACCAAGATTGATTTCGGCTGCTTGACTAAAATTAATGGGTCGATTAACATACCCACGGAAATCAAAAAGAATGGCACAAATAAGGTGTTGCCAATAAACTGAATCCGATTCATTAACGGACTTAACTGGGGAATAATTTGGGTAATCGCAATTCCGGCTAAAAATGCGCCGATAATCGGTTCCACTTCAATTAATCCCGCTGCATAAGATACGACAAACAACGTCGCTAGGACAAAAATAAACTCCGCCCCTTCATCATGCCCAAATTGTCGAAAGAACCAGCGCCCCAGTTTCGGGACGCCCCATAACGTCGCTACTGTATAGATAGTAAGCGCAGGAATCAGAAACAACCAGAACCCCAGGGTTAGATTTCCCCCATCGGCTTTCACCACTACTGCTAGAACTAAGAGTCCCAAAACATTGGTAATCAGCGTTCCGCCCAAGGTTGTGGTTACGGTTTGTGTCCGCATTAATCCCAACTTGGTTAGGATAGGTAATGCCAAAAGTGTATGGGTGGCAAAACAGGACGCGACTAGAATTGAGGCTAGCCAACTATATCCCAAAAGTAACATTGCCACCGTACCCAGAATCATGGGGAAAGAGAAGGTGGCTAAACCAAAAATTGCCGCTTTATCGGCATTATATTTCAGGTCATCCAGGCTGGTTTCTAACCCCGCCATAAACATTAAAAACAACAGTCCCACCGTTCCCAAGAGGATGATGGTACTATCCCGTTCTAATAATCCCAGGACATTAGGTCCAACAATCACACCCGCCAGAATTAAGCCGACAATACCCGGAAGTCGCAACCGTTCAAACAAGAGTGGCGCGACTAACATAATTGCCAAAATGGTTAAGAAGACGGCAACAGGGTCTGTAATTGGACTTGATAATAAAGCAACCGCAGTTAAGGTAGGATACATCATAGAGGAGGATGTTTTGAGGGTTTAGGGGCGGGTTCTACGACTAAGGTTTTTGGTGACCCTGATGTCCCTAAACCTGCCCTATCTGAATTATGAATGATTCTTGATGAAATGGATTAGGTGAGGAATAACATGGCTGGCTGCTTAATAAAGGATCAATAAAAAAGGAGAATTACTATGGCATATAGTGACTTCAAAACTTTGGCTCACATTAGAGAATCATTTGGGTTAAGTCTGGAAGAACCGGATGACTTATTTGCGAGTATACCCGAACTGCTGCCCAGTGAGTATCTGCAAATAACGTTAACGGAAAATGTTTCGCTGGCGACTGCTATCAATACCGAAAAGGCACGGGCTGAGTTAATTATTACCCCAGTGCTTTTGGAGGTACGGCGACACTTTGGCTTTAAAATTGGCTTTTTCTCGGGGTCGGAGTTCAATGTGGCTCCTAGCGCGGGTTTAAATGGATATTGTGATTATATTCTGACGGCTTCCCCAGACTCTTATGAAATTCGGACTCCTGTGCTTACCCTGGTTGAAGCTAAGAATGAAAATATTAAGTCGGGCTTGGCGCAGTGTATTGCTGAAATGATTGCGGCTCAACTGTTTAATCAAAGCAACGAGGAACCGAGGGAGAGTATTTATGGGGCAGTAACTACGGGAACGGAGTGGAAATTTCTGGAGTTACGCGATAAGACTGTTTTTATTGATAAACGCGACTATTTTATTAATGAGGTGAGCCGGATTTTGGCAGTTTTAGCTATGCCGTTTCAGGCTATTCCAGTAAACCTACGTTCCCCTTGAGGGATTCGTGGCGTCAGTTTGTCAGTTTATCTCCAGGGACAAATGGCAACTACGAATCGGCGCTGAATCGGTGAAGACAGCGCAACGACAAGCGCAATTACACACTTAAGATGACTATAGGCGACTTTATCTAAACGAATGGTTCAATCTATTCTCTATGTAAACCCAACAACGGGTCAGGATACGAATACAGGCTCGGCGGATGCTCCTTTGCGTACCTTAACTCACGCCATCGCACAAGCGACGGCTGATACTACGATTTACCTGGCACCGGGGATGTACAATGCAGCTAACGGGGAGCGTTTCCCGATTGTGATTCCGTCGGGGATTATTGTTATTGGTGACGAGTCTAGTAAAGGTAAGGATATTATCCTGGTGGGTAGTGGTGATTATAATAGCCCCAGTTTTGGCAGTCAATCTATTACTGTTAGAGCCGATTCTCAAGCGGAATTGCGCGGGGTGACGGTGACGAATCCTGTGGCGAAGGGAACTGGGATTTGGATTGAATCCAGCGCCCCGATTATTGCTAATACTACTCTAACCCGTTGTCGTCGTGAGGGGATTTTTGTCACGGGGACGGCAAAACCGCTGATTATGGATAATGAATTAAGCGAAAATGCCTCCAGTGGTATCTTTCTGGTGCGAAATGCCAAAGGGGAACTGCGGCGCAATCGCTGTCAACGGACGGGGTATGGTATTGCCCTGAGTGATAATGCGGCTCCGTTAATTGCTGATAATACGTTAATCAACAATAAGGCGGGAATTGTTCTCTCTCGCCAAGCTAAACCCGTTCTGCGCCGGAATCGGATTGAAAAAAATACCAATGGGGGGCTAATTGTCAATGGGTCTGCCCAACCCAATTTAGGCAGTCGTCAAGACCCAGCCGGGAATATCTTACAAGATAATGGTGATGTTGATTTACAAAATAGTACGTCATTGACATTAGTTTCGGTGGGCAACTTGTTAAATCCTGCCCGTATTTCTGGTGCAGTTACCTTGAGTGCAGCAGAGGTTCCCGCATCAGCCTTGGGTCCAACTCAGTTTAGTGATTTGGGCAATCATTGGGCAAGTCGGTTTATTCAGGAATTAGTCAAACGGGAGTTAATTAGCGGGTTTCCCGATGGCACCTTTAAGCCGGAAGCGAATATTACCCGCGCCCAGTATGCGGCGATTATTGCCCAAACGTTTAACTTACCTCGCCAGGTAGGGGCGACATCGGGTTCATTTCGCGATGTCGCGGATAACTTTTGGGCGGCGGCGGCGATTCGTAAGGCGGCGAGTATGGGATTTATCTCTGGATTCCCCGATGGCACGTTTCGCCCCCAACAAAATCTGACCCGAACCCAGGCGCTGGTTTCGGTGGTGAATGGGTTGGGATTAGGGAGTGGGAATGGCAACCTACTCTTGTTTTACCGCGATCGCGCCCAGATTCCCAGCTATGCTACAGATGCCATTGCTACGGCGACACAACGACAATTGGTGGTGAATTATCCCCGCCCTGAAGAACTTAAACCCATGCAAGCGATTAGCCGCGCCGAAGTCGCTGCCTTAATTTACCAGGCGTTAGTTTCAACTGGCGAAGCTTCGGCTA
>JGI11958J13698_1084752_pt1 | contig 13311 bp, 9 predicted proteins | sample ElkSlonscriptome_14_FD_13698 | JGI IMG/M metagenome (IMG submission 13698)
CTAAGATTCCTGACTTAAAGACAGTATTACTCACAAAATACACCTTAAATGTGAAATTTTTGGGTAAGTCTTGGGAGTACCCCAGCCGGAAAATGTTGAAAAACTTAAAATATTATGCCAATTCGCCATGTCATTGACCGACAATACAAAAATGTTTGTAGCCAAAAATACAAAAAGTTTCGGAGTAACGTTCCAAATCAGTCAGAGTCCCAAAACTCAAAACGACTCTCCCAGTCTTGATCCGACAGCCCATGGCGATAAGTCGCTTTGGCAACCTTTGCCTAACTCAGCGAGTCATTCCTGATCAGGAAGGTGTGTAGCCCGTCAATAGAATAGTGATATCTCTAGATTTGCTCCTTTTATGAAACAGTTGGTCAAAACATTATTTACAGCCTTTGCCAATGGGCTAGTTGCTTTTAGCCGTGCTTGTGGGCATCAGGCTTGGTTAATGTTTCTGTTTATCTTGGGCTTGTGCTTAGCCTTATGGCTGCCAACCCTAGCTTACGCTCAAACGCGGCTGAGTGATATCCAAGAAAATTGGGCGCAATCGTGCATTGAACAGTTAGCACAGCAGCAGATTATTCGTGGTTATCCAGATAACCGTTTTCAACCCAATGCCCCTGTAACTAGGGCTGAGTTTGCTGCTATGCTAGGTAAAGCCTTTCCGGATGCGCCAGAGATACGCACGGGCGGAAAATTTGCCGATGTGCCAACTCAACACTGGGCAAGCCAAGCGATTCGCCAAGCCTATCAAACCGGATTTTTAGCGGGCTATCCGGGCGGACTATTCCAACCCAATCAACCGATCCCCCGTGTGCAAGCCTTAGTCTCTTTAGCCAGTGGGTTGAAGTATGTTCCCCAGCAACCTGCCGTTGAAACCTTGATATCAGCCTTTGAAGATGTTAATGCGATTCCCAATTATTCCCAAGGCGCGATCGCAGCCGCGATAGAAAACCAGCTTGTAGTTAATTATCCCAGCGTGCAAACCTTTAACCCGAACCAAAATGCGAGTCGGGCTGAAATTGCCGCTTTTTTGTGCCAAGCGACTCAAACCGCTGAGTTGATCCCCTCCCAGTACATTGCCAAAGTCGAGACTCAAGTTCCCAATTTGGCTCAAGCTGAGTTACGTGGGGTGTGGCTGACGAATATTGATAGCCAAGTCTTATTTTCTACTCAAGGCATTACCAACGCCATTCAACGCCTAGATCAACTCAACTTCAACACCGTCTATCCTACCGTTTGGAACTGGGGTTATACCCTCTACCCTAGTCAAGTGGCTGAACGGGAAATTGGGCGGGCGGTAAGGCTAGTGACTCCTTTGGATGAATCCCTTGATCCCAATCAGGGAACCCAAGGACGAGATATGGTCAAGGAAATCATCCAACAAGCTCATCAAAAGGATATGAGGGTGATTCCCTGGTTTGAATTCGGGTTTATGGCACCGGCTGACTCGGAGTTAGCCAAACGTCACCCCGATTGGCTGACGCAAAATCGTCAAGGTGTGAAGATTCAACCAGAAGGAAGTCACGATCGCGTCTGGCTTAATCCCTTTCACCCGGAAGTGCAGCAGTTTATCCAGGATTTAGTGGTTGAGTTAGTCAACAACTATGACATTGATGGGATTCAATTCGACGATCACTTCGGTTTGCCCTCTGAGTTTGGTTATGATCCCTTGACAATTAAGCTCTATCAACAAGAGCATCAAGGTCAATCCCCTCCCCGTGATCCCAACGATCCAGAATGGGTGCGCTGGCGGGCGAACAAGATTACCGACTACTTAACCCAACTTTTCCGAGCGATTAAAGCGCAAAAGTCGGATGTGATTATCTCCCTGTCTCCCAATCCTCAAGATTTTTCTTATGAATTCTTTCTCGCCGATTGGTACACCTGGGAACGCCGGGGTTTAGTCGAAGAGTTGATTGTCCAGATTTATCGCAATGACTTTGATCGGTTTATTGCAGAACTCGAACAGCCGGAAGTCCAGGCGGCGCGGCGTCATATCCCTGTGGGGATCGGGATTTTAGCCGGGTTAAAAAATAAGCCCATTTCGTTATCACAAATTCAAAAGCAAGTGGAAGCTGTGCGTCAACGGGGATTTGCGGGGGTGTCATTCTTTTTCTACGAAACCCTGTGGGACAATGCGCCCGAACCCTCACCTCAACGTCAGGCAGCGTTTCAGGCACTCTTCCCTCTACCTGCGCGATCGCCGGAAATTTCAGCGGATTGGGAAGTCTCTGATTAGCTTGTTTCGCCGGAAGCCCCACACCATACCTGTACTCAGGTTGGTGTAGGAGTATGTCACAAAGGGCTTTAAGTAGGTGGGGACAATTAAAGGCGGGCGGTGGGGATCGTCATTCGTTATACTCGCTATCGCGAGAAGCAAGCTACGTCATTCGTCCTTTGTATACGCTGACGATCCCAAAATCGTGCTAACCTACTTACTAGAATCAACGTTACTGCTTTCTAATTTAACCACGGAACCAGAAGCATCCGTGCGATAGATCCAGCGGTGTTGCCCCTTGGCAACAGCCACTTGCCATCCAGATACAGGTATCTGCTGACAAGAGGCTTCTGCCTCAGCCAATTCTAGGCAATTATCAGACCAGGTATGGGGTTGCACATCAACTAGGTCGAGTTTCGAGGAAGGCACTCGTGTATGCTCGGAGGCGTGTTGCAAAACAATATGACCAATTGCCGTAGATAGCTGAGGATTCACCTGAGGAGACTGATTTCTCATCCCTTTATTCTTGGGTGATAGATGACCCGCACTAAAGGACAAAATCAGAGTAAAGGCAATGGCTTGAAGAATTAGACGAGGTTGGATGGCCTTGTTTTGAATGGTTGATGTTTCCGAGTTAGTTGGTTTAATCGTTTTCATCACAAATCTTACATAAGGGGGCTCGAGTTGGGATAGCGTACCAATCGGTAGATCACAGCACCCCAATGCCGAGTTAGTCCGGAATCTAGCCGCTTATTCCGGTTGCAGCATTTTAGAATCGATTGCTATAAAATTTTTAACGGGAACAAAGAAATATGTTGTTTGATTGGACGCTACCCAATGGCAACATCTACAGAATCAAGTCAAACGTTGTTCTGTTCGCTTAACTCAATCCTTATAGTTTGTCAGTCTAGTCACTCGGCTTGACAGAGAATTGGCTTTTCTACAACTTTAAACAGGGTGAGCTGCTAGAGTATAAGGGGTCACAGAAGAGCAGGTATAGTGTTGTGAGCAAGGGGTTCTATGGTTGAGCAAGTGATTAACAAGCTCTTTTTAAGCTAGGCTTGAAGTTTATCCCTCAAGCTGACGTTGTACCGTTCCTATCGGTCAGCGTTTGGTAGATGACTCTTGCTGCGTTTACCCTTAGCTATTCTTAGTCATATATTATTTTAACTGATAAAACAATATATTTCTAGCCGCTAAAGACCCAGATGCTTATAAACTAACTGTTATAAAGACTACATTCGCGATGCACCCCCAGCCAATTTCTCCGGCAACCTTTGGCTGATCACAGCAAACCTCACCTACAATGATCCCTGTTCAGCCTTACTGATGTGTACTCCTCCCCTGCTAATGAAAGAAATGAGGAATCGGGCAAGTAATAGAAATTAGGTAAGTTTAATCGATAAGAATAAATTATGAGTACAACGGACGATGCACGGCAATATGCACCTGCGACTCAACGCAACCGCGAACCGATTCTTGAGATTCTACGTCGCGTACTGCCTGCAAAAGGTACAGTTTTAGAAGTTGCTAGTGGCACAGGGGAACATGCTGTTTTCTTTGCCCCCCGTCTAAAGCCGCGTCAATGGTTACCTTCTGATGCTAATCCTCTGATGCGTGCCAGTATTGCAGACTGGTCTGCTTACGAACCTGCTGATAATCTTTACCCACCCTTAGATATTGATGTGCAGACACCGAGTTGGTCTGTAGAGAAGGAGTCACCTGTTGATTGGGAAACCTCACCGTTGAAGGCGATAGTCAGCATTAATTTGATTCACATCGCCCCTTGGTCAGCGTGCTTGGGACTGATAGCCGGGGCAAGTCGTCTGCTTCCTCCAGGGGGTGTTCTCTATTTATATGGCCCATTCAAGCGCAATGGACAGCATACTGCTGCCAGTAATGCTGCCTTTGATGCCTCGTTGCAGGCGTCCAATCCAGACTGGGGTGTGCGTGACCTTGAGGATATTGTGGCAATCGCCCAAGATCAGGATCTAGTCTTGGATCAAATCTACCCGATGCCTGCAAACAATCTTTCAGTCGTCTTTCATCATACTTGAGCGGTTTGTGTTGCTTTCTCCAAAAGATTGGTACGAATACATCCGCTATACCAAGTCCAGTTTGGTTGAGAGTCTAAGGGATTGTATTGCGCCCAAATCTTGCCGCTATGGGTTTGATAAAAGTCTACAATTTCTGCTGTCGCCTTACCTCCCCAAGGCGCTTTTACTGTAATCGAGTCGCCTTTGTGAAACAGTTCGCCAGCTTCATTTGTCGCTTCTGTCACTGGAGGGGGTGGCGGTTTCTTTTCAACGGATTTGGCAGGGATAGGTTTGGGTTTAATGGCTAGATAGGGTTTCTTTTCTGCCGTTGGAGGATTAGCTAGAGTAGAACTCTGGGTTGACGTTTCGGGTTTCTTTTCTGCCGTTGGAGGATTGGCTAGAGTAGAACTCTGGGTTGACGCTTCGGGTTTCTTTTCTGCCGTTGGAGGATTAGCTAGAGTAGAACTCTGGGTTGACGCTTCGGGTTTCTTTTCTGCCGTTGGAGGATTGGCTGGAGTAGAACTCTGGGTTGACGCTTCGGGTTTCTTTTCTGCCGTTGAAGGATTGGCTGGAGTAGAACTCTGGGTTGACTCTTCAGCTTCAGCTTGAGCTTGAGGAGGATTAACCTCAGTGCTGTCCTGGGTTGATTCCTCAACTGTTTTCGTGGATTCAGATGTCTCTGACGTTTCAGGAACATTCGACGTCAAAGATTCGATATTGGTTTTTTTGCGGCTGGATTTTTTTTTGCGAGCCATAGCAGTCTGGTAGTTGTCAGCTTATTAGAACCTGAATTTTTCTGTAGGGGGTGGGGGTATTACCCCTCATCCCATCCTAGACGAGTTGGGTTAGTGTATATATCTGGGGTGCATCTACATTTACCCCATAATACTCAGAGCTTCAGGAAATTCCATATATTGATCCTCTCGCTTTCCCATAGAGGAAGTCGTGTAGAGGAAGTCGTGGAAAGCAGAATTCGAGTTATTCTCAGGATTAAAGATATATCATCGCTGGCGCAGCCTTGCGTGAATGTTCTACTACCGGAACAGAGCAGGAGATTTAGCGATCGCCAATAGATTTGACCTTGGCGTTAGTATAGCATCGCTGCCAGTCCTCGCCTCAGGATGGCGTAATATCATGTCCGGTTGAATACCCATAATTACGGTGAGGGGGAGATGGGGTGAGGGGGAGATGGGGAGAAGTTTTTATTATGGGTGATTTGCCGGACATAATATAATTAATAGCGATATTTGGTATGTCAGTAGCTTCGCTTCACGCGACGGACTGCTATGGATAACGATTATATGATTTATCAGTCATTCCCTGCTTCACACTATCGAGTACCAGTTTAGAGTAACTTTTGACTGCCTCCAGAAATTGACAAACGGCATTCTTCTCTGGTTCTAATCCCAGTGCATCTAAACTCTCTAAACAATTGTCCCAGCGAATCAGATAACTTTCATCCCGTTTACTACACTGAATCACGCCCACCACACCCCCCAACTCTTCGGCAAAAACTGCGCCGCCGCTGGTTTATGAATCAACTTTCGTATCAATTCGATGGGATACAAAGGTAGACTGTTATTGGGGGTAATTGATTCCAAGGATTTGTCGCGGTTACGGTTTGGATGCGATAGGTGGGTAGAATTTTAACAGGCGCACTGGGGCGAATGGTTGGGGCGGAAAAGTTAATTCCTTCGGGAAAATATTTCTGTTGTGAGGGCGGAAATCCATAAACCGTTATCTTTTCGATTGTACCCAGATGCAATTAAACCCGCCCTGATTCACAGGTTTTGTGTTTTCCGGTGAATTGTTAGGTATGGGGGAGTTATCTTATTTCATCATAGATGATGTTTGGTTCTGGTGTTTGGGTATGACGAAAGGTTTTGGCTGGGTTCTTGGGGTTTGATAGGCTAAGGTTCCTTTACTACGAACGACGAACGACGAATGACAAAGGAATTTGGTTTTGTCCTGGGATTTTGATAGGCTAAAGCCATTACTACGAACTACGAACTACGAATTGGGTGGAGTTTTTTGGCTTAAGTCCCATTCAATGGTGACTTTGACATTGGCTTGAGCGCTTCCTTTCGTGACAAAGGGGATTCCGGTTTCTCCCCCGGTTTGTAAGCCAAATTCCAAGGCGACTTTTATTTATTCAATCTAATGGATAATATTGGTCACTCCAAAACCTCCACAATACCCGATCGCCCATCAATCCTTACCCGTTGCCCATTGCGGAACATTTGAGTCGCATTATGAATATCCATCACCGCTGGAATCCCATATTCCCGCGCCACGATCGCGCCATGGGATAGCCGCCCCCCAACTTCAGCAATTAAGCCACCTGCACGCGCTAATAAGGGTGCCCAACCCGAATCAGTATACGGGACAACCAGAATCGTTTGGCGGTCAATTTCTGGAACTGATTGTAAGTTATCTAAAACTCGAACCCAACCTTCCACTTGTCCAGCGCTTGCACCAATTCCCACAAGACGCTGTTGAGCGGGTTCGGATTGAGTTTGCATCAGAAATGAAACGGCGGGAGGATTCCCATAGAATAGAGGCGGAACACTGCGTAATTGACGATGCTCATCTAACTGCGATCGCCGATAGTTAATCAATCTGGGAAGTTCCTCTCGCAAAACCCGATCGGTTTCAGCGATTAGACGCTGAATCTCCGCAAATTCTAAGAAGAAAATATCCCCAGCTTCAGAGAGTAAACCGGATTCTAACCACCGCTTTTCTAGGGCGACAAAACTCCAACGCAAGTCGGCTAAAAATTGGGAATAGACTTCAGTCACTCGCCCTTTTAAATTCAACCGCGCTTGTACCACTTCCGCTTTCCAGCGCTGACGCTTGGGCGGTTTAGGTGTTGGGGGAGGATCACATAAAAACTGGGCAAAGAGTTGTCGTATCGGTCGCGGGTCTTCTTTCCATCTGGGAACGGCAATATCTGTGGCGACATCGCTGAGATAGCCATATTGTGACAGAAATTGGTCGAATTGTTCTAAAACACTTTGAGCATCGGGAATTTCTGACAAGGCGGTAAAGACAGAAGCGTGATTATCACAATTAATTTGTTTGGGACTTAATAAATGGCGGGTATCATCAGCTAATTGGGCGAGCGATCGCAAACTGGCAATTTCTGGAGTTTGGCTACTATCTAATTCTTCATCTTTTACCTTGAGCAACGCTTGTCGCAGGGAGAGACTTAATGGAGCCAGAATACTATAGTATGTGGCTCGTTGTAATTCCGATAAAATTTGGTTCACTCGTTCCAGAATTTCGGCGTCTGATAATTCCGAAACCGATTGCTCTTGTAGTTGACGCAAAGCCGTAGCAAAATGGTGTTGATAATCTTGCTCAAAATCCTTATCTAAATTCCATTCCCGACCCAATAGACGCAATAATCCGGGGAGGTTCCGCAGCGTGGATTTCAGGGGTGGTTTAGAAAATTTCGCTCCCCTTGTCAGAAACTCCAAACTTTCTGGCGGTAAACCCATGCGCCGGAAAATATCACCTAACAATGTGGCATTAAAATAGGCGCGAGCATAATGCAGCGTAGCAGTTTGATCAAACTCCAATCCCTGCGATCGTTCTTTTAACACGATGGTAAAAATTTCCCCCCAAACGCCACAGGTGAGGGGACGATTAATTGACCAGGTAAGGGGTCGAATCAGTCCGGGAATTACCTCCGCCGCAATCTTGCGCGTCCAGATGGGTTGGAGATTGGTAATTGGTCGCGTTTGTAGTAGCCATAACTGCTGACCGTCATAGGTCCATTCAATATCTTGGGGAATCCCATGATAGCGGTCTTCCAATTCCCGCGCTAAAATTGCCACCTCTTGGATTAACGCTGGGGGTAAATCCCCATCTCCTTCAATTTCAACCGATGGGGAACGATTATCTCTATTCTCCTGTTGATCAAGTGGGGCGGGTTTCGTCGAGTTATCGGTTTTGTCCTCAAGGTTATCGGTTAAACCCGCCCCTACAAGCTGGGGTTGCTGGAAAAATACCCGATACTGTTCTGGGGTAACTTGACCGGATACAATTTGGGAGGCATCTCCAGGTAATCCTTCGATGACGACGGTGTCTTGGTGTTGCTGCATCGGGTCACGACTAAAGGCGACACCGGAAAATACCCCTGGGATTTGTTTTTGAATTAAGACAGCCATCGCCGTGTCTGGCAAATCCCGGTTACGGCGATACCCTCTGGCGACGGGGTTATGATACGAGGCTAAGACTTGGGTAATCGCTTCCTGTAAAGCGGGGCGGCTGGTTACCTGTAAAACCGTTTGATATTGTCCGGCGGATGAAGAGAGTTCCGCATCTTCGCCGATAGCTGAGGAACGAACAACAAGGGGATCGGATTCTGAAACCGGGAGATATTTGACCAAGGGTTGCATATCATCCCCTGGTGGTAAGATCCATCCCTGTGGTACAGCGTAACCCCAGCGCTTAAGCTGGGACAAGGTAGCGGCTTTTGAGCCAACCTGTTGGGGATCAAGTTCGCGCTCAAGTGGAATAATAGCTTTATCGCCTCGGAAAAAACGAAACACTGATTTAGATTCTGATTTTGCCTGTTCTGTGGGAAGGTCTAAGTCATCGGGAATTTTCTGATAAATCCAACCGATAATTAGACTCAGCGCGATCGCACTGACAATTCTAGCGGAATCATGGGGATGTAACAGCGCCAGAATGAGGGGAAATAGGACTAAAACACCATAGCGTCCCATCGTGCGATCGCGGATAATGGTAAAACCAATGCCCCCAATTAAAAATACCAATAACGCGACGCGCCAGTCATGCACCACAAATCCCCAGACCACATTTGTGGTTCCGGCACCTTTGCCCATCCAGTAGCGCCCCATCACCAGCATAATCAGGGCAATGATTTCCCAGGTGGGTTCTGTGGGGAAGAAATAACGCGCCAGCAAGACAGCCACAATTCCCTTCAAGGCTTCTGATAATACGGCTAAGATACCCACCCAACGTCCACCGTGGTAGAACGCGGCGGAGACAGATACATTACCCGTACCGACTTGAGAGAGTTGGCGTCTAGTGAATAGGTAGGTAATCCAGGAAATCAGGGGAAGTCCACCTAGTAGGGGACAGAGGACAAAAATGAGTAAAGCACCCCAAACCTGTGTTAGCGTCATGAGACATTTATTACAGTGATTTCCTTAAAAATCGTCATCATCTTCTGTTGATAGAGAACTAACCTATCCGTGAAATCAGTGTCACTAACCTCTCACCCCCCTACCGCCATCTTTTCAATAAATCCGTGAAATCAGTGTTTTAAGGACGCGGATACTTAGACGCGGGTTCAAAGTAGCGTACTGGCTCACCCTTCAACGCCTGACTCATAAAGTCGCGCCAAACGGGTGCAGCAAATCCACCCCCAGTCGCTCCACCGCCTAACGGTCTGTAGTTATCATTACCAATCCAAACCGCCGTCGCTAATTGTGGTACATAGCCGACGAACCAGACATCCCGTTCTGAACTGGTTGTTCCCGTCTTCCCAGCCGCTGGGCGTCCAATTTGAGCAGCGGTTCCGGTTCCACCTTGAATCACCCCTTGGAGAACAGCATTCAGTGAAGCCGTTGCCCAGGGATCAAGCACGAGGCGGGGTTTTGGGGTATTGTCTAATAACACATTGCCCATACTATCGGTTACCCGGACAATGATCGTCGGGTCAGAATGCCAACCCGTATTAGCAAACGTGGCATAAGCTCCTGCCATTTCCAAGGGCGTCATCCCAATCGCACCAAGGGGTAAGGAGGTGACGGGTTCCATGGGGCTTTTAATCCCCAGGGTGCGGCATACTTCAATCACTTTATCTAACCCAACGGCTCTGCCAAGCTTAACGGCTGGCACATTTCGTGACTGAACCAACGCACTACGAATACTCATCGCCCCACCGAAACCACCGCCATAGTTTCTGGGCGAATACCAGCCACTCCCATCCCGGTAACTGACGGGGGTATCCATCACTGTGGAATAAGGCGTATATTTACCACTGGCAAAAGCTGTGTAGTAAACAAAGGGTTTAAACGCTGAACCCGGTTGACGGCGAGATTGAATCGCTCGGTTAAATTGGCTCTTTTCGTACCCGATACCGCCAACCAAGGCTTTGACATAATGGGTGCGTGGATCAACGGCGGCTAGTGCGACTTGATCAGCGTATAGCCCTCGGCGGCGTAAGTTACGGTGAGCGCGAGCAATGGTTTTTTCCGCCATGCGCTGGAAATTGTAATCCACTGTGGTTTGGACACGCATCCCCCCTTTGAGAACCGCATCGCGACCAAATCGCTCATTCAACTCCGCGACAACGGCTTCGGTGATGTAGGGAAGCTGACTGGTTTGCCAGGAAGTGGGCTTACCCACGCCCAATGGTTGAGCTAATGCCTCTTTTTTCTCCACAGCCGTAATCCATCCCAATTCCTCCATGCGACCCAGGACAATTGCTTGCCGCTTTTTGGCTAAGGGATAGTTGACAAAGGGACTATATTCTTCCGGAGACTGAATCAATCCAGCCAGCATGGCGGATTCTGCCAGGGTTAAGTCGGTGGCGGGCTTGGCGAAGTAACTTTCAGATGCGGTTTGGATGCCATAATTGTTATGACCCCAATAGATCTGATTCAGATACATTTCCAATATCTGGTCTTTGGTGAAGATTTGCTCCAACCGGATTGCCATAACTGCTTCGGCAATTTTACGCGAGAACTTTCTATCCCGAGACAGAAACAAATTTTTCACCAGCTGCATAGTCAAGGTAGAACCGCCTTCAACCACAGCCCCCTTCTCCCAGTTGGCTAAAAAGGCTCGACCCACACTGTTGGGGTTAACGCCATGGTGAATATAGAAGTGGCTATCTTCCATGGCAATCACCGCTCGTTTGAGATTGGGGCTAATGTTTTCTAACTTAACCACCTCTCGATTGGCTTCACCATGGAGGCTAGCCAGGTGCTTCCCCTTGACATCGTAGACGTAGGTCGTTTCGGTGGGAACATAGCCCCTGAGGACTCTCACATCGGGAAGATTGCGGAAGCTTGTCGCCAAGCCCACTAGCCCACCAGCCACAACCGAGCTAGTTAGCATTGTAATGCCGAGAATGGTTCCGCCTGTTACCTGAGCGACTCCTTGCACGAATCGGAAAGCGGGTGGCAATCCGTTTTTACTATCTCTTTGTTGTTTTTGTTGGATGGTACTAGACGACACTGTGATTTCACTTCCTCACTCAAGAAAAAAATACTGAATGGCTGTGTGGGAGGCAACCTTAGGGGGGATACGTTCTATACCTTCTATAGATGATTACAGAAATTTATGGCAAAGTCAGGATTAGCGATCAATTCGGTTTGGGCGATTCTTGACCCCTGTAGACGTTGCTCCCAGCGTTGAATCAGTGGACGGGTTCTCCCTTAGATCTTAATATTAAGCCTGAGATAATCGTTCATGATAACAAACCGAAATATTTTGGCTTTTGGCTGCAAAAATGGTAACATTGCCGTTCTGGATTGGCATAAAAAACGGTAAATCGTGACATCCTCCCACACCAAATCGGAGATTAGGCTGTGGGCTTCCCAACCTCACGATTGGGCATTGCTCCCCTACGCCAGTTATCTAGGCACATAGCCCCCGACACCTCAACTTGAGAGCCAATTTCTTGCTTTTCCAGAGTCCCTGGATACGTTTCTATACCTCGATTACAGATTTCTTGAGCTGAAGCAATGTCCCGATCTACCTCGTATTTGCATTCAGGACAAGAATGTATTCTCTCAGAGAGTTCTTTCCTGACCGTGATTCGGCAATTCGGGCAAGTCTGGGAAGTACCTCGGCAATCTACTTCGCCTACAAATACTCCTCGCTTCTTACCGACCCACTTAAGGATAGAGCGAAACTGCCCAAAACCAGCATCAATCGTCTGCTTACCCAGAAAACCCTTTGCCATGATTCGGAAATCTATGTCTTCAACAAATATAGTATCCGCCATGTCACAAAGCTTATGGGCAAGTTTATACTGGTAATCCTTCCGCTGGAGTGCGATGTGATTGTGCTGCTTCTCTACCTTCTTCCTGGCTTTCTCGTAATTCTTGGAACGCTTTTTTTTCTTCGCTAACCGACGCTGTAGCACTTTCAGCCGCCTTTGTTCGGTTTTGAAGAATTTACGTCCAGGTTCGACAAATCCATCACTGGTCGCCAGATAGGAAAGCAAACCCACATCTACCGCTTCTAAAAGTCTGGACACATCTACCCACAAGTAGACAACCTTGGACAAAACTCAGCGGTATAAGTTTATACTAGCGCTTACTTTTAGTGCGTTGCCGCTTCCCTGTTGAGGGTTGACCAAAAACTCCCAGTTAGAGATACCATAGTAGGCGTGCCTACTATGAATAAAGCGCTTAACTTTACTATTCAGTTGGTTCCAATGGCTCCATACGTGCTTGCTATCGTTCACCGATAGATAGGCGGTTATGGAGCTGGGTAATTTTTCGGTTAATTTCATCCCACGACGGGCGATTGCCAGGGCAGCCGCTTCATCACTGGCTAACCCGTACATTCGGGCATACTTAACCAGACCGATCAGGCTGGTGTAGGCGGGATTGACAAGTCTTACCTCTATGCCGCGATTGGACAGGATGGCACTTAGCAACTCAAAAAAGCGGCTGTATGCCCAGGCAGATAGCATTCGGGCATACTTGCGCCCCTTCTCCCTGAGTTGGTTTTTCTTCCTGGAAAAGTCCAACTCCTCACACACAATCGGGCATTGGTACGTGAGCGCCATATCCAAAAGCAGGAAACAGACATGTCTGATGGCGGCGTCCTGTTTGCCACGGGGTAAACCCATCTGGATAGATATCTGCCCATGGTGCTTGAGATTGCCGTCTGGATCAATGTATGCCCAACCGATTGAACCGGGATTCAGGTCTATCCACAGGTTTCGGCGGCGGCTCCTACCACATAAGCTTGTCCTTTGGGAATAGTTACCCGAATGGGAGCCGCTTTAAGGTACTTAATCTGCAATTGGTAGTGGTTTAGCTTGCGCTTTTTGTGGTG
>JGI11958J13698_1106389_pt1 | contig 13057 bp, 10 predicted proteins | sample ElkSlonscriptome_14_FD_13698 | JGI IMG/M metagenome (IMG submission 13698)
TAGGTTTGTAGGGATAAATTTAGGAACTTTCTGTTCGCTATTGATGGTAACGTTTGTGCCGAAGCCGCCTTGACTGAGTTTTGAGTCAACTCCCCCATCTTCTTTGTCTTCGCCTGCTTCCTTGTCCTCCTTTTCTACGACGTTTGACTGCAACGTTACATGAGGGGGGAGAGGCTGTTGAGCCAGATGGCAATAAATCAACTCTATGGGTTCATCTTTATCGAAAGGGAGATGATCGGTTAATAGTTCATAAAGAGTGACACCTAAGGAATAAAAATCTGTGCGGTAATCTAGAGGGCAATCCATCCGTCCAGTTTGCTCTGGTGATAAATAGGCTAATGTTCCCTCTACACTAGGCGATTGTTTGAGCGAATGATTTTCGCTGGATACGCGAACCGCGATACCAAAATCAATAATTTTTAGTTGTTCCGTTACCGGATTGAAAATAATATTTGATGGATTAATATCTTTATGAATTGTATTAGCGGCGTGGATTTGACCTAAGCCTTCTGTAATCTTAATCGCGATGTCCAGAATATCGGACAGTGAAAGTTTTATTGTCTTGAGTAATACGTTTAAGGATTCTCCACCAATGTCTTCAAACACGATAACCAACCTATTCTGATAAGCGAGTAAGTCGTAGGCGTGAATGACACCCACCAGTTGCCAGTTATGAGTAATTTCGTATTCCGTTTTATAGCGGCTAAGTTCTTCAGACGTAGGATAGTCAGGTTGGAGAAGTTTCAAAATAACAGGTTGAGTATCGACCTGTCGGATGCCCCGATAGACTATAGAATTGGAGCTTTCGTAGATTTTGGCGAGAATCTGGTAACCTGGAAGGATAATCACGGTGGGATTTCCCTATTAATTCGCTGTTCCAGACGTAGGAATGGTACGTCTATCTAAAAACGGTAGCATTTTGATGGGAAAGTGTCTCTTTATTTTTATAGGATCAGTGGTAGGTGTTAGGTTTTTTAGCTTCCAACAGACAATTGACACCCGACACCCGACACCCTTGCTCAACCGAGCTTTTCACCTTAAGTTAACACCAATAGCAGCCCTCACCCCCAGCCCCTCTCCCAAGCTTGGGAGAGGGGAGTCAGAGGGGAGTCAGAAGGGAGTAGGAAAAGAAGGGAGGGATGATAAACGCACAATCACCCGATTCTTGTCGGAGGTGCTGACTACGCCGAACGTAAGGATTGGGTTTGCCAGTGACGCTGTTGAAGCTGGTGCATGTGGTTAAAGAGTTGCCAACAGTAAGATTCACTTAGCCCACAAGTAATAGCCCCACGCAGCACAACATTAAAATACCAATCGTTCGGTGCTAATTCTTCGGCTAATTTTTCCACAACCACATAAGTCCGGACATTGTGATAGATTCGTCCTTGACAAGACACTTCTATGGTTTCTCGTCGATAGCCACCACGGGGTACTTCTTCCCGGTGATCAAGAGGATCACTAAATCGCTCAGGTAAGCGGTATAAGACGCCTTCAACCGTTGCGTTCACATCGTTCACATCGGGGACTATATCCAGTACACCACAGTTCCGCCGTGCTGACTTGCGGTTAAATCCCAGTCTATATCCGTTGAGAACGGCTGAACCTAGGACGAAAGCATGAGTATTTTCACCTAGCGATCGCTTTAAATCAACAGGACACATACAGGAGCCATAGGCAAAGTAGTAAAAGGTTGGCTCTGTCTGAGGGAACTGTAGCACATTAGCTACGGGTGAAGACGGTTCAAGAGACGGTGAGGGTGAATCTTGACGATCGCGAGGCTGAGTTGTCATCGCTGGCTAAAGACTACAATACTAAACGGCAAAGGCTTAAGCAATATATTGTCAACTAAGTCAGGGGAACGAACTGTAGCCGATTTTTCATATTAAATCAGTGTAGCTCAATCCTGAATCAACCCCGTTGGTATAATTGCAACATAATTGCAACGGCGATCGCACGAACGCAGGCGATATTATAAATGTGGGTAGTACAACACGCTAAAGAGGAGAAACATTGGCAAGTGCTGACTCGTCAACAGAGTTGACCAATCGCCTCTATAAGCAGCCTGGTGTCTTCGAGTCAGGAGAACCTCTAGGCTTACCCCGAAAATTTGGCGTACACTATCCACAGCAAGATTGCAAACTTTGGCGTTACTTACCCCTGAACTCATGAAGTCCTGCTTATCCGATATGGCTAACCTGAAGCGGCGTCTAGGCATAGCGCTGATACTGCCAATTAGCCTTATGGGAGCGATCGCGCTTCCGACTCCCCTCAAAGATGCCCAAGCCCAAACTGGGGATGGACGTGCTATCACGGTTCGGGCAGATATTCAAGAAGCGAATTCCCAAACTGGCGTTGTCACAGCACGGGGTAATGTACAAATTGATTATCCGGCTCGCCAAATTCAGGCAACGGCGGCTCAAGCTCAATATTTTAGTCGAGAACGGCGTATTGTTCTCACGGGGAATGCTTACGTTTTGCAACAAGGCAATAGTCTGCGCGGTGAAACGATTACCTATTTAATTGATGAAGGGCGCTTTGTTGCTCTACCGAAAACGGAACAACAGGTTGAATCAATCTACATTGTGTCTGATCCAGAAGCTCCAACCCAGCCTGTTGCACCGCCTGTAACTCCTCCATTTAATCCAAAACCTGTGTTCAAAACTCCAGTCAGTGATCCATAATTGTTATTTATTATTTGTTATTTGTCATTTGTTATTCGTTAGCGCCGAAACCCTTGAGATACCGTAGGGTGGGTTTCGACTTCGCAAGGGGCCACCAGCATACCAGTCAGTACCCTTCAACTGAACACTAATCGGGGCGGGTTTAGTTACATCTGGGTGACAGCCAACGATAGTAGTGAAACCCGCCCCTACAGACTAAAAACTTGGTCGGGGCGGGTTTAGTTACATCTGGGTCAAAAGGAAACGATAATAGTACAACCCGCCCCTACAGATGTGCCATGGCACGTCTGTACACATTACATAACTCTCCAACTGAGGTAGCTATTCTTGAAAATCGTTTTAGAGAATATTCATAAATCCTATAACAAGAAGTCTATCGTTAACCGCGTCAATCTATCGGTGGCACAAGGGGAAGTTGTGGGGCTGCTCGGTCCAAATGGTGCGGGAAAAACGACCACCTTTTACATTGCTATTGGTCTCGAAAAACCGAATCAAGGGACAGTATGGTTAGATGATAATGACATCACCAAGCAGCCGATGCACCAGCGGGCGCGTTTTGGGATTGGCTATTTGGCGCAAGAACCCAGTATCTTTCGGAATCTGACAGTTCGGGATAATCTTCGACTGGTGCTAGAGCAAACGGGTGTACCGCGTCAAGAATGGCGCTGGAGGTTACGAACGTTGATCGAAGAGTTTGGCTTAGAAAAAGCAGCGAATACGATTGGGAGGCGGGTTTCTGGGGGTGAACGTCGTCGCACCGAATTGGCAAGGGCGTTAGCTTCAGGCGTAGAAGGACCCAAGTTTTTATTCTTAGATGAACCTTTTGCTGGGGTTGATCCGATAGCTGTGGCTGAGATCCAAAAAATCATTGCCCGGTTGCGCGATCGCGAAATTGGGGTTTTAATTACGGATCATAATGTTCGCGAAACCCTAGCCATCACCGATCGCGCTTATATCATGCGAGATGGGCAAATTCTGGCATCGGGTAGCGCTGAAGAACTTTACAACAACCCGTTGGTGCGACAATATTACTTGGGTGATGAGTTTCAAAAATAATCCTGGCTATTTCTCGATGTTTCGTAAATAGCCCTCAAACCCATAGATAAACATAAGACGAATGACATAAGACGAATGACGAATGACGATCCGTAAATCTCTACCTCTTTTCTCATTTATTCCTGGCGTATCGGTGATGGATCGTTATATTATCACCGAACTCATTCCCCCATTTTTATTTGGGATGGGAATGTTTTCCTCAGTGGGGGTAACGATTGGTAGCTTATTTGACTTGATGCGGAGAGCGGTGGATGAAGGACTACCAGCCACATTAGTGCTGAAAGTGCTGCTGTTGAGTTTACCTCAGTTCATGGCGTATGCTTTTCCTACATCTGTCTTGTTAGCCACCTTATTGACCTACAGCCGTCTGTCTAGCGACAGTGAACTAATCGCGTTGCGAAGCTGCGGGGTGAGTATTTATCGCCTAGTGCTACCCGCAATCTTGCTAAGTTTAGTTGTGACTGGCGTTACCTTTGGATTTAATGAATACGTAGTCCCCGCCTCTAACTATCAAGCAACGATAACCTTAGAAAAGGCATTAGGAGAGGAAAAACCCACCTTCAAAGAGCGCAATATCTTCTATCGAGAATATGCAGAGGATAAAACACTCAAGCGCTTATTCTACGCTCAAAATTTTGATGGTGAGCGGATGAAGGGCTTAACCATTCTCGACTGGTCTCAGCAAAGTCTTAACCAAATTGTCACCGCTGATTCCGCAATATGGAATATAGCGCAAAGTACTTGGGATTTCTATAACGGTACGATTTATTTAGTGTCACCGGATGCCTCCTACCGTAACATCGTGCGGTTTGAACACCAACAACTACAATTACCTCGCATTCCCTTGGATTTGGCGAGAAAAGACCGCGATTACGATGAAATGAACATCACTCAAGCCAGAGAACGTCTAGAGTTAGAGCGCCAGAGTGGGGATGAGGAGGACATTCGCAAACTCAAAATCCGCATCAGTCAAAAATTTGCATTACCCTTTGCTTGCGTTGTTTTTGGCTTAGTTGGGGGATCATTAGGCAATCAACCTCAGCGTACCAGTAAAGCCACAGGCTTTGGGATTAGCGTGTTAGTGATTTTTGCGTATTATATGCTAATGGCGATCGGAGATGCTCTGGGATTGAGTAACTACCTCCCTCCCTTAATCTCGGCGTGGTTGCCCAATCTGATGGGGTTTGCGGTTGGCGGATTTTTGTTAATTCGAGCCGCCCGGTAGGGGTTTGGTCTCCAAACCCTAAACCTGCAAACCCCTCAACCGAACAGCATTGTGCTATAACCTGTCCGAACGGGTGAGTCGCAGAGTCTATCAGATTGGATATAATTAGTGGGTTGCACTACAGAACCAACCGTTTACTCAGAAAAAATCAATCCTTTAAAATATTTCTGTAACAAAAGTTACATTATCCTACTTATTCTGACTCGGTTCGTTCAATTTTTGTCAAATCATACTACCGGCTTGCGCTATGTCATCTCCCAATCAAGTGCCTGCGTATCTGCGCTATTTAAAAGCCCGACTTCAACCCTTAAGGCAACCCAAATTTTGGCTATCAGTCATGGGCTTTGGCTTAATCGTGTTGTTTGTCTGGGAATATTGGCAGAATCCCGATTGGTTGAGTTTTTTGGAAGAAGACCCAATCCGCGAGCAATTTGAGAACTCAACGGATGAGACAACACTTTCGGCTGAAGAACTTGCCGCTAACATGGCAGATATTGACAGTTCGGCAGTCCTCATCGAGGAATTTGACCAACAGAATGCTCTAGCGTTGGCTAATCTACCGAACCAGAAGCCCGGAGACAAAAAAAATTCCTTGACCGCATCGGTACCCGAACCGCCGTCAACCTCTACTCCCTCAATCCTAAATAGTGCTGCTGAGTCAAAACCAAGCTCCAGCAATCCCTTCGCCAAAGCCTCACAAGACTTTCTCATGGGGGATATTTTATCGGGGAAGGGACTCTTTCCTGACCCAAATATGTTAAGTTCTGAGCCTTCGTCGTCAAACTCAGAAACGACTTCTGCGAATGCTTTCCAAGAATTGACTGAGGTGTCAGGAACTGAGGCGTCTCAAACGAACAATCAAAATTCTGAGCAACTGACGCAACGTTCTGATACAAATCAAAGTCAAACCGTGCCAACCTCTAGAACGAGTGAACAAACCCGAGTTCCATCACTAACGACGCCAAGGACGACAACCAACCGTGGGATGATACAGCCTAGCTACCCTCCGGCTTCTGTACCGACGGTATCGGGTTACAATGGTGCCGGACAGCCCACCTATCCCACAGGAGTGGCACCGAATGGAACCGTTTACAACGGTGCGGGACAGCCCATGTATCCCTCCGTTCCTGCCCCTCCAGTCCCAGCAACGGGTGTCACCACCTCTCCTGTGATGCCTACAGCACCTGGCAACTCCGCTAATGTTGGACAATATCCGATTCAACCCAATAATGTTCCTAGCGCCGGAAATAATCCGACACCCATTACACCAGGATTGCAGGAGAGTCAGCTCAATCGCTCACAACTAAATGCACCCCGTTAGTCGCCTCGTCGCCTTCCATGTCTAAAAAGGCAGTGCTGCTGTTGATTTTCAAGGTGCGATCGCATTCCCAATATGTAGGGGCGGGTTTAGGGATTAAATGAGTAAACCCACCTCAAACCCCACAACGAAACCCGCCCTAATCCCCACCTAAATTTTTGATTAATTCCCAACCCGATAACAAAACCCATCTGATTTAAGGCGCGATCGCACTGTCCTACGACTTAGTGCAGGCAGAAGTCTTTGACCACTTCTACCTGGCACTATTATTTAACCATCCGATGAGGGACTAGAAGTGTTTAATAATTGCGTCGGCAAATTCAGAACACTTCAACGGGGACTCAAGCCGTGGGGTCATCATCCGGGCTAAGTCGTAGGTTACTTCCCGATTAGAAATAGCACCGCCAATTCCCCGTGTAATCAGGTCAGCCGCTTCTTGCCATCCCATATATTCCAACATCATCACCGCCGATAGGATGAGTGAACCGGGATTAATTCGGTCTAAACCCGCGTGCTTGGGTGCTGTGCCGTGGGTGGCTTCAAAAATTGCACAGGTGTCACCAATATTGGCACCGGGTCCCATGCCTAAACCTCCTACCAGGGCAGCCGCCGCGTCGGACAGATAATCCCCATTCAGGTTCATCGTCGCCAGAATCGAGTATTCATCCGGGCGAGTCTGGATTTGTTGGAAAATACTGTCCGCAATCCGGTCATTGACCATGACTTTTTCTTTCCACTGACCATTGCCGTGGGTGTCCCAGATGGCATTGAGAACACTTTCGACTTCTGCCGTCGCTTCAGCCCGCTTTTCCGGTGTCAGAGAATCGTAACCAGGTTCAAGCTTACGGGCATTGTCATCGAGGCTGATATCTGGGTTATGTTCTTTATTGCTCAATATCCAAGATTCTCGTTCGGTAACACATTGCGCCCGGAATTCTGTGGTCGCTAGTTCATATCCCCAGTCTCGAAATGCACCTTCGGTGTATTTCATAATATTACCCTTATGCACCAAGGTAACCATTTGCTTGGCTTTAGGTAAGCTTAAGGCGCGTTCAATGGCGCGACGAACCAGACGTTGAGTACCGGTTTTGCTGATGGGTTTAATCCCAATCCCTGAGTCAAGGCGAATCTGCTTTGTGCCGTGTTCTGGTGTTGCTGGAATCAAATCCTGATTCAGCATCGAAATCAGTTTGTCGGCAATTTCTGTTCCCTGACGCCACTCAATTCCCAGGTAGATGTCTTCTGTGTTTTCCCGGTAGATAATCAAATCTAGTTTCTCGGGTTCTTTGTGGGGCGAAGGTGTTCCTGAGTAGTATTTGCAGGGACGCACGCAGGCATAGAGGTCATTAATTTGGCGTAAGGCGACGTTGAGAGAACGAATACCTCCACCGATTGGTGTGGTTAAGGGTCCCTTAATCGCAACGCCGTATTCTTTAATCGCGGTTAGGGTGTCTTCCGGTAAATATTGATACGTGCCGTACTTGTCGCAGGCTTCATCACCGGCATAAATTTTAAACCAGGTAATGTTCCGCTTCCCACCATACGCCGTCTGCACCGCTGCATCAATAACCTTTTGGGTGGCGGGCCAAATATCGACACCTGTGCCGTCTCCCCGAATGAAGGGAATAATCGGATCATCAGGAACAATGGGTTTCCCATCCTCGAAGGTAATGCGAGACCCTGTATCTGGAGGTGTGATTTTTTCGTACATAAAACTCTTTGGCTAAGGTTAAAATCAGCATCAATAATTGTGATGCTCCGAAAAAGTTACCAGATCTCTTGGCGGCTGGGAACTTTATTAAGTTTTTTTGCAGATTGCTGTCGAATCAGGACGAAAATAGCAAAAAATTGGTAACAAATATAACGGATGTTTCAGGAGTTATCCATTACTCATTACCCCTTATAAAATGCACAGCCTCAGTTGCTGACTAAACTGATGAAGGACGGAGGAATCTTCCAAAAAAAGTATCTAATGCTACAAAATATAGGTTAATATTTCTCTTTTACTCCCCCTGCCCACCCTAGCGCCATGGCACGTTTCTACATTGCTCCCCCTGCTCCCCTGCTCCCCTGCTCCCCTGCTCTTGAGCGGTACAGGTACAAGGTTGGACTCGATAGTCTAGGACATCGGTCAAGAAACCGGGTGTCTTTGGGTGAAAGCTGTCATCCTCACGAGAAACCCGGTTTCTCGGAATACTTGACCGACGCTTAGAGCGTTTAGACACTCGCTGAACTCAACTATTATGCTGGAATAAAGCATCTCTGTTGGCTATCTTGGCGCATTCTGTTACTCGATAGAGCCTTGCTTGGCGTTAACCCGACTATGTGATGGGATAGCCGATGACAGAGGGTTGGTTCATCTGTCCTTTGGTTGGCTTGTCGTTCAACGTTTGTGGCAATACGCTACTGAAGTCGCTAGGCTATTACCAACACTGAGTTTTTTGCTCCTGATTCCTGCTCCTGTCTGGACGCTTCTTGCCCAAGGAAGGACGTTCTAAGGGAAAGCGTCTCACCACCCTAACCTTCAACCTTTTGATCCATGACTGACGACCAACGATGAAAAAAATTTTAGTGGTTGATGATGATAGAACATTACGCATTACTCTGACACGCGCCCTGGAAAATATGGGATATCAGGTTCAACAGGTGAGTTCTGGGGCAGAAGCTTTGGAGGCTTGTGTTAAAAATCCACCGGACTTGGTGGTTTCTGATGTGATGATGCCAGAGATGGATGGAATAGAATTTTGCCGTCGTCTGAGGGCGACTCCATCCGGTCAACTGATGCCGTTTATTTTTCTATCAGGCAAAGGAGAACTAGAAGACCGGATTCACGGTCACTCCATCGGCGCGGATGATTATCTGATTAAGCCGGTTAATCCTAGAGAATTAGCGGCTAAAATCGAGGCTCAGCTTGAGAGAACCCGTCGTATCCATGCTCTGATTGTTCAGTTGATGCAGCTTAATGCCAGTTCTGCTGTCACGGAGTTAGCGAACCAAGCCAAAACCGCTCAAGCGACCGAGGTTCCAGCACCCCAGGAAGAAGAAACTGTCACCCCTACGCCTTTACCGTTGACACCTGCAGAAGAACGAGTGTTTTGGGAAGTGATTCAAGGATTGACGAACAAACAAATCAGCAATCGCTTGTTTATCAGTCCACGTACTGTTCAAACCCACCTGAGTAGTATTCTAAATAAGTTAAAGCTGGGGAACCGCGCTCAGCTTATTCGTTTTGCCTATGAAAATGGTTATCAAGCTCCGAGCAATGGTTAGGAAGGCGGGGGAGCAGGGGGAGCATGTAGAGACGTAGCATGCTACGTCTGGGAGCAGGGGGAGATGGGGCGCAATGTTCATAGCACGTCTGGAAGCGGGTGACTTCTTTTTACTGCTAAGTGAGGTGATTAGACCGATGTTCTAAAGTAATCTTGTCAATTTTAGAGTTTCAGGCGTTCAAGCGAGCCACTTTGCCTCGACAATAGGATCAGTTGCCGCAACTTCAAACACGTCGCTTCATGATAGACCAAACGAGTGCCTCTGTACCCGAAACCTCTAACCAGCTTGCCGAGTTGACTAGCCAACTCGAGTCGAGTTCTGAGAAAAAACAACTCCAGCTTATTCCAGAACTGGTGAATCAGGGGGATGCTGGTTTAGATGTTTTGATGGACTTTCTGCAAGCGCAATCCTCAACTCCTCCCAGTCTCAGTGTCGGTTTGGCATACCAAGCCCTTTATCAGGCAAAGACTGCCAAAACTGAGGAGTTCCTACAAAACCATTTTCCGACCGGAATTGTTCCCCTGTTGTCTGAACGGGATATTGACTACGCTCCCCTACAACAGTTACTTGCCGAGCAAGAGTTTCAGGCAGCGGATAGGTTGACATTGGAGAAACTTTGTGAGTTGGCTGGGTCTGCTGCTGTACAGCGCAAATGGTTGTACTTTTCCGAAGTGGAGAGGTTCCCGATTCCCGATTTACAGACGATTAATACTCTGTGGGTGATTCACTCTCAAGGTAAATTTGGATTTTCTGTGCAGCGGGAAATTTGGCTGTCTGTGGGCAAAAACTGGGAAAAACTGTGGCCCAAAATTGGCTGGAAGTCCGGGAATAGCTGGACTCGATACCCCAATGAGTTTACCTGGGATCTCAGCGCCCCCAAAGGTCATCTACCGCTTTCTAATCAGCTACGCGGTGTCCGGGTTATTGCCAATTTGCTGTCTCATCCGGCGTGGTTAAGTTAAAGTTGGTCATTTGGCATTTGTGGTAATTTAACGGCTAGGTCGGGGCGGGTTTAGTTACATTCGGGTGACCACAAATGATAGAGGTGAAACCCGCCCCTACAGGTTTCTCATCTCCCTCTGCTCCCCCTGCTCCCTCTGCTCCCCCTGCTCCCTCTGCTCCCCCTGCTCCCCCTGCTCCCAGACGTAGCATGCTACGTCTCTACATGCTCCCTCTGCTCCCTCTGCTCCCCCTGCTCCCTCTGCTACGGTAGCCAGTGGGGGAGAAATCCTGGTAATAATGGCTCAGGTTGTAGTTGTACGGGTGTTTCTGAGGTTATAGATTCATCTAAGGGCAATAGCCAAAGACGTCCAGTTGCGATCGCTTGTCCTTCGTCGTTCCTTAAACTGTCAATGGCTGAGGCGGGTCGGGTGGCTACCTGATCGAATAATAAGGCTAAACCATCTGGGGATAAACTCAGTTGAATATCACGCTGTTCTGGCAGAACGACTAAGGGTTGTATTGGACTCTCCTCACTATCGGGTTCAGTGTCGAGATTAACGGCGGCGATAAAGGGTTCCTCGCGATACTCTTCCCCTTGAATCAGTTGCGTCAGGAGACAATAGAGGGTTTCCTGACTGGGGGCGAACTCACAGTTGACAATCGAACCGGTTGTTCGCAGGAGTTCTTCCTCAGTTCCCTGATTATTGACCAAAAACAGCGATCGCGTATAGTCGGTATTAAATTTCACCATTGTCGCTGCTGCACCATCGCTGGCAAAGCTGAGAACTTGACCAAATTTGGGCAGAAAGTCTAGAGGTTCGGCGTCGGCGTTTAAGGGCAAAATAGCCACCCCTTGTCCTTGCGCTACGGCTAATGAGGCACTATCTGGGGCAATTAAAAATTCCCCACCGGGTTGATTCTCTAAGGGTTGGGGTTCGCCATCAGCGGGGATCATCCACAGACCAAAGTCAGCGGGATCTTCTCGATTCACTCGCTGTACCACAATGATTTGTCCGTCTCTGGATAAGTCAAATTGCAGATTTTGATAGTTTTGGCTATCTAAGACCAAATCCAGCTTACCAGGGGTTTGCTGAGCCGGAGAACGCTGATCTGGAGAGAGAAACGACATTCCTGTGGTTACGGTGTACAGTTGTGCCGTGAGTAACCCCTTTGCCTGATTTTGGCGATCATTGGCAGAAAATAAAATGCGATCGCTCCCTGGATAGGGCTGAAAGTCCAGTACTACCAAATCAGCAGGTGTCAGCAGCGTTTTTTGCTGTTGGGTGAGATTATAGAGAATTAACCGCCCTTGTTCCTCTCCTTCAACGCCAATGTAAGCAAAAGCGCGATCGCGACTGTGAAAGGTTGCCTGAAACGGTTCCATGACGGTACCTTCTTCTTCAACTCCTGGTATTTTCTCCTTTGCCCCCTGAAGCTGAACCTGATAGTCATTACCATAGGGAATCGGCGAAAGCAACGTATACGCCATTTTTCGCCCCGCCCAGCTAATCTTGCCCTCGATTGGCGGTATCTCTGAGGGACTCACCTCACCCTCTGGCAAAACTGGCGTGATTTTGAGATTCGCTTCTACGCTGGCGTGGTTCATCGGACGGCTAAAGGTTAGAATAAACGCCGTATCCTCTGCACTGACGTATTTGTCCTGCCAACTGAAATCCCTAACTCTAGGTCGAGTGGTATCGCCTGTCAATAGCACGATGCCAATAAACAGACTTAACACTACCATGATTATCAAAGCCAGACGATCAATGGGTTGGAGAAATTTTTTAGATGGTAAGGTTGGAGCAGTCATTTCAACGATCACACCTTTTGCTCTAGCATTCTAGTCTAAATCTCCCTCCAGACAGTAACCATATAGGGTGCAGGCTTTCTCTACTGACTCTTGTCCGGATAAAACAGGGTGTTGTTACCGAATCTTTATATTAAATAATCTGTAAAGTTCTGTAAATTCATCCTTTGGGTGTATTGAATCTATTGTGAGGCGTTTTTAAATTAAGGAGAATACGCCTCGACCCCTGCATATATTACACGTTGCTGACTTACTGCCATGATTTCCCACCTCTATCAGCCCTCAACAAGTCGCCTTTTCGATACCCGTACCCCGGATAAATTGTCTGTGGAACCACTTTGCTTAGATGAGCGTATCCTCGGTGCAGCAAGCTGTGGCATTGTCCTCAGCGATGCTTGCCAACCGGATTTGCCAATTGTCTATTGCAATCCCGCTTTTGAGAGAATTACTGGCTATTCCCGTCAAGAGGTGGTTGGACGCAATTGCCGCTTCCTGCAAGGAGTCGATACTAATCCGCAGGTGGTTGAGCAAATCCGTCAGGCTCTACGAACTGAGCAAGAGGTGAAGGTAGTCCTTAAGAATTATCGCAAAGATGGGACACCCTTTTGGAATGAGCTAGCGATCTCACCGATTCGAGACGCCAAGGGGCGCGTGATCTATTTTGTTGGCGTTAAGACTGATATTACATCTCAAAAGCAAGCCCAAGAGGAACTTCAGCGCAATCATGCTTTATTAAAGGCGCAACAAGAAGCTGATCC
>JGI11958J13698_1084385_pt1 | contig 12538 bp, 5 predicted proteins | sample ElkSlonscriptome_14_FD_13698 | JGI IMG/M metagenome (IMG submission 13698)
TGAAAACAGGAAATAAAATAGATATAAAAAGCGATTGAAGAAAGGAGTATAGTTATTAAAAATCGATAAAAATTGAGTATAAAAGAGCAAAGGGTTGATCAGCGCGATCGCACTGTTTCCGTCAATGCAGAAAGCAGCGATAATAATTAATACCAAATCCGGATTAGCTACCCCCGTTATAATCCAGTCCGCGCAGGCGGACTTTGTTTGTGTAGCAGCGATTTCAATCGCCTCCACTTGCTAACCGGGAGCCATACATCAGTTCATTGTAAGTAGGGTATAAGCTTAGGAAATAAATCGCCAGTTCTATCAAATCGGGAAGCATCAGTTGTATACAGGATGGAATCGGACAAACCCATTAAGATAGAAAGACATGGCACACCTGCAAAGCAAGCGAGTAACGAATGACTTCAACTCTGCTCAAAACTCCACCTCTAAATGCCCCAACTATTGAGACATTACCAAATGGTCTAACCATTGTGGCAGAACAGATGCCTGTCGATGCGGTTAACCTGAATGTCTGGGTGAATGTGGGTTCCGCCGTTGAACCTGACCCAATTAACGGGATGGCGCATTTTCTCGAACACATGGTTTTTAAGGGAACACCGCGCCTGAACAGTGGCGAGTTTGAGCGGCTGATTGAAGAATGTGGTGCGGTGACTAACGCCGCAACCAGTCATGATTACACCCACTATTACATCACCACAGCCCCCAAAGATTTCGCCCAACTCGCACCCTTGCAACTGGATGTGGTGTTAAATCCCCTGATTCCTGATGACGCCTTTGAACGGGAACGGCTAGTGGTGTTAGAAGAAATTCGGCGTTCGGAAGATAGTCCCCGTCGCCGCACCTTTCGGCGGGCGTTAGAAACCAGCTTTGACTACCTCCCCTATCGTCGCCCGGTACTCGGACCGACTTCTGTGATTGAAAGCTTAACCTCTCAGCAGATGCGGGATTTTCATAACACCTGGTATCAACCCAAAACCATGACAGCCGTCGCCGTGGGCAATTTACCGGTGGAGGAGTTGATTGACACAGTGGTGCAGGGATTTGCCAAAGCTGAGGTTAAGGGTGACTCTGACTATACTTCGCGACTCACGTATAAGCCAGAAGCGCCGTTTCCCGACATTGTGCGCCAAGAGTATGTAGATTCGACATTACAGCAAGCGCGATTGGTCATGGTTTGGCGAGTACCGGGATTAAAACAGTTGGAGAGTACCTATCCATTAGACGTTTTAGCCGCTATTTTAGGACAGGGGCGGATGTCACGGTTGGTGCGAGATTTGCGCGAAGATCGTAAACTGGTGACTCATATTGGGGTGAGTAATATGACTCAACAGTTACAGGGGATATTTTATATTTCCGCCCAGCTTCCGACAGAGAACTTAGACATTGTGGAAGCGGCGATTGGGGAACATATTCGTCAGCTACAAACGGAATGTGTCGCGGCGGCGGATATTGCCCGTATTCGTACCCAGGTGGCGAATCGCTTTACCTTTAGTAATGAGAAACCGAGCGATCGCACCAGTCTATATGGGTATTATCACTCCCAATTAGGGGATTTAACCCCAGCCTTAAATTATCCGGCTTGCATTCAAGCGGTCAAGGCTCACGATATTCAACAGGCTGCCCAAGATTATCTGGCAACGGATGCCTATGGTATTGTGACGATGAAACCAGCGTGAAGAGACCGCGAAGAGATAATTAAGATAATAGGGCACGGCAATGCTCATCCGTGTCAACTTAAGGCGAAAACTAATGCTGACAAGGTTTTAAGCCGTGTCTATCTACTCCTTGACATTTTCCCCCTCATCCCCTAACCCCAACTCCGGACCCTGGGGAGAAGGGGAACCAGATTATCTTGCTCCCTTCTTGCTCCCCTCTCCCAAGCTTGGGAGAGGGGCTGGGGGAGAGGGGTTGAGCTTAAGTTGACACCAATGGGCAATGCTGTGCCCCTACCACAATTTAGGGATAATTAATGAAACCTCTAAGTAATCGCACTAAAATCGTTGCTACCATTGGTCCTGCGAGTCATTCACCTGACATCCTTAAGCAAATGGTGCAAGTGGGCATGAATGTGGCACGGTTGAACTTCTCTCATGGTAGCTACGATGACCATGCTCACACCATTTCTTTGCTACGTTCTATTGAAGAGGACTTAGATACACCGATTACCTTACTCCAAGACTTACAAGGACCAAAAATTCGAGTCGGGAAACTGCCCGATGCAGGACTTAACTTGGTTCAAGGAGAATCCATTTCCTTAGTTCCCGTTTCTGAATTCAATCATCAACCGAAAACGGTGGCTATCGACTATCCCCACCTGGCTCAAGAAGCGGAACCCGGAGTGCAGATTCTCCTGGATGATGGACTCTTAGAACTGCGGGTTGAGGACATTGACGGCAATACCGTTAAATGTGAAGTCGTCGAAGGGGGGATACTCAAAAGCCGTAAAGGGGTTAACCTGCCCGGATTGAGCCTAAATCGCCTACCCTCAATGACAGATAAAGACCGACAAGATTTAGAATTTGGCATTGCTCAAGGGGTTGACTGGGTGTCCTTAAGCTTTGTGCGTTCGGCAGAAGATATCCGTACTCTCAAAGGATTTCTCCAGCAACACAATGCCTCATCCCTACCCGTGATTGCCAAAATCGAAAAACCTCAAGCGATCGCGAACTTAGAAGCCATTATCAATGAAAGTGATGGCATCATGGTAGCACGGGGCGATTTGGGTGTAGAAATGAGTCCGGAAAAAGTGCCGTTTCTGCAAAAGAAAATTATTCGGATTTGTAACCAAAAGGGGCTTCCGGTAATCACAGCCACCCAAATGCTCGATAGTATGATTAATAATCCCCGTCCAACTCGTGCTGAAGCCAGTGATGTGGCGAATGCAATTATCGATGGCACCGATGCGGTGATGCTGTCTGGGGAGTCAGCCGTGGGTAAATATCCACTTAAAGCTGTGACCATGCTAGCCCGTATTGCTACGGATGTGGAACCGGAAATTAAGTTTGTTAATTATCCCCCAGCCGCAACCAATGAAGCCAATGCCCTCAGTGAAGCGCTGAACACGATTGATAAAATTCTGGATTTGCGCTGTATTGCGGCTTTCACCAGTACCGGTCACACCGCCAAATTAGCCGCCGCTGAGCGTCCAGGAGTGCCTGTTATTGCTCTGACGCCTAATCGGAAAGTTTACCACAATTTGAATTTGGTTTGGGGGGTAAAACCATTGTTACTCGAGCAAGAAGTTGAGTCCTTTGAAGAGTTAGTCAATCAAGCCCAAACTCAGTTACTCAAACGGAATTTAGTGGTAGAAGGAGATAAAATTTTAATTATCGCTGGGATTCCGACAAAAGTCTCAGGCGGGACTAATTTGCTCAAGATTCACACGATTAGCACTGAATCTTAAATCTGGCTTAACTACGGTTAGCCCCTTGGGTAACGCTTGCGCTCTACCCAACCTACTTGAACTGATACCAAGTTGCAGTCTAATGTAGAACTTTCTTTTTCCCCAATCTCCCCATCTCCCTCTCACCCCCTCGATTCAGCAACCCCTACGGATTAATAGTCTAGACGCCGTGTTCTTGATAATCTTCAGAGGACTTGGGATCTAATTCCCAACGCTGCTCATCCCGTCGTTCTAGCTTATTGGTGACTTGCACCGGTTCTTTTTGAGCGCCTTCGACACCAACGGCTCGCTCCATCTCTTGGGTCACATTTTGCTCCGGCGTCGGTGTTAAACCACCAACGGCTTCCTCACCGCCTACTTTTGCCTGGTAGCGGTTGGCATCAACATCGCTCGTGGTGGGTTCACCGCTTGCCATACGGGTTCTTGATTCTTCAATCAGTCTACCATCAGCCGTGTCGCGATCGCTGAGTCCCTCATAAGTCGGTTCAATCTCGTGGGTTTCCTGAGGTTTGTCTGATTCTGATACGGGGTTGGACTGAGATTGGTTAATGTTTTCAGGTTCCATATTGTCTTTTATATTACTATCTGCACTCACAGCTTAGCCTTTTGCAGGCACATCAGTTTATTACCCCAGAGCGAATCCTATTTTATTTCTTTTGAGGGATGACATCTGTGTGAGTCATTCCTAAGCTGAAAATGCTTATCAATACTACCTGTTTAGCCCGTAGAATTTTCGTGGCTGAAAGAATACCCCAGAAAAATTCTACCTTCGATCCAGTAATAAAGTCGTTAACAATTCCAATGATGATAACCGATAATACACCCAAAAAAGTTGCCATTCTGATCGATCAGAAGTTTGAAGATTCCGAGTTTCAAATTCCTGATCAAGCGCTGCAACAAGCGGGGGCGCAGGTTGTGGTGCTGGGTTCGCGCATGAATGACACCTATCAGGGGAAACAAGGCAAAGTTTCGATTAAACCGGATGGTACAGTAACCGAAACCCGTCCCGACACCTTTGATGCGGTGATTATCCCCGGTGGGATGGCACCGGATACGATGCGAAATAATCCCAATGCTGTCCAATTTGTACAGAAAGCAATGGAGTTGAATAAACTCGTTGCGGCAGTTTGTCATGGTCCCCAAGTGTTAATTGAAGCGGATTTACTTCAGGGTAAAAATGCGACCGGATTTCTCTCGATTCGCAAGGATATGACCAACGCTGGGGCTAACTATGTGGATGAACCCTTAGTCGTGGATGGGAATCTGATTACCTCTCGTCAACCTGGTGATTTGGCAATCTTTACCACGGCAATTCTCACCCGCTTGGGGTTAGGGATTCCGGATCAAGCCTTACCCGATGAAACGGATATGACGGCTCAATGGTGGCAATTGGCAGAAGCTTGGGGAGGAAGTAGCAAGCTTGATATTGTGAATGGATTGAATACTGCCTTAGCTGGGGAACGATATGGGCGAAAAGTGTTTGAGTATTATGCCCAAAAAGCCTCTGATTTAGAGTTGCGATCGCTACTGCAAGAAATCATCGAAAATAAGCAGCATCATATTATCATGCTGGAGAATCGCTTAAGAGATTTGCAGGCGTTTGAATCGATTCCGGAAGTGGCGACAGATGCCTATGCTGCCTTACAAAATTGGCTGCAACCTAACGATAGTTTATCAATTTTACGCCATGCATTGGGTGACATTCAAACGGGTGTTGTCGATGCTTATAATCTGCGGAAACAATTCACAGATCCCACGTCAACGGTGCTGTTTACTCAGATTGAAGAGGAGTTGGCAGACTATGAACAGCGTTTAGCCAGCCTGTATCACAATCGTCTGGGAGAACAAGAAGCTACGCCTGCTGAACCTACTACCCTGGCGGCGGTTGGAGGTTAAGAATTGGTGATTTGTTTGGGTTAGCCGAAATACGCTAACCCGCTCAACTCTTATCTTGTCTCCCTTGTCTGAAAAAATGGATTGACTAAAAATAATCATACGTTACTTTTTGTAAGGTTTCTAACCATGGAGAGAAAGTTTCTGATCATCGGAGAAGCGATCGCGCATAAATTTGCCAAAAAACGCGGGTTAAGGAATAAAGAAACCCAGACAATCCGCTAATACCGAGTTGCGCTCTTTCCGTAGTAGATAGGAAAAGCTGGGGAAGCTGGGGGAGCCGGGGGCGCTGGCGAAGCTGGGAAAGCTGGGGGAGAGAACGTTATATCTTTGAATGCCACTTGGTATAACAAAGGTTATCATCTATAGCTACACTAAAATCCCTCAACCCGCCCCTACACAATCAACACTTTTCCTTCAATTGCTGACGTTTGCTTTGTAACGCCACCTTCACCTGTTCATAGTCCTGATCGATTTGTGTCAATAAACGAGTCGTTAACGTCAGTGGATTATCGGTTTCATCTTCAATGTCTATCGTTTCTAACTGCTTACAAAGTTCAGAAAGGTGAATTGCACCAACCGTACCACTGGTAGATTTGAGACTGTGAGCCGCCTGTTGACAAGTGGTTAGCGTCTCAGGTGACAATGTATTTGTTTTCTGTGAATCCAGTGCTTGGTTCATCACCCCCAACAACTGAGCGCCTTCGTCCAAAAAACTATCAATCACTTGGATTAAGACTTGATCATCTTTGACCATATCGCACAGTTGTTGAAAAGCGTGGTTATCAATCACATCATGTCCGTCTAAACCGTTATTATTGTCTTGTACCTTGCTCCCTTGCTCCTGGGCTTGGAGCCTCTGCTCTCTGGCTTCTGCCTTCTGGAAACTCCGAGTCTCTTGTACCTTTTTTGGCACTCCCTGCAACGATCGCACTAGTTCCTCGACCCGAATCGGCTTGCTGATATAATCGTTCATACCTGCTTGCAAACAGGTTTCGCGATCGCCTCGCATAGCATTAGCCGTCATCGCTATAATATGAGGACGGTTTTCCGGTGACCATTCCTGGCAAATGCGCTGAGTCGCTATCAAACCATCCATTTCCGGCATTTGCACATCCATCAATACCACATCATAAGACTGGCGGTGCAATGCTTCGAGGACTTCTAAGCCATTGGCGGCTACATCCGCCCGATACCCCATGCGGCTGAGAATATGCAATCCCACTTGCTGGTTAACCACATTATCCTCCGCCAACAGAATCCGCAACGGTAGAGTTGAACCCATATACGGATCAATCGTCGGTGAAATCTCACAGGTTGACCGCACTTTCACCGGTTGACCGACTAATACATCCATCAACACATTGTAGAGTTGAGACTGCTTAATCGGCTTAGTCAGAAACGCCGCAAACTTGGCTTCATCTAGTTGACCACTGTTTTCTGGCTTGCCGATTGAGGTTAACATAACCAAGGGAATCTCTTGACCATTTGGCTGTTGGCGTATGTGTGAGGCAAGATTAACCCCATCCATTCCCGGCATGTGCATATCCAGAATCGCTAAGTCAAATGTCTCCCCTTGCTGTAGCCAGTCTAATGCCTGATCACCCGACTCAGCCGCACGGGTCAGCACCCCCCACGATTGACCTTGTAGAGTTAAAATGCGGCGATTAGTGGCATTATCATCCACAATTAACATTCGCTTGCCTTCAAGCTGAGGTTGCCGGAGATCCAAATTACTGAGATTATCAATGTGACAGACTGGGGCAACAATCGTGAAGAAAAAGATTGAACCCTTGCCCACTTCACTTTCTACCCAAATTCTACCCCCCATCATTTCACTTAATCGCTTAGATATGACCAGCCCTAATCCTGTACCCCCATAGTGGCGACTGGTGGAGGAATCGACTTGACTAAAGGCTTTAAATAAACGATCTAAGCGATCCGGAGGAATACCAATCCCTGTATCTTTAACTGCAAACAAAATTTCATACTGTTGTTCCTTATAATTTGGGTGAGAAAGGTGGTCTAATGACTGGGGACTTATCCGCTTAGAGGAAACCGAAACCGTCACTTCTCCCTTATGGGTAAACTTGAGGGCATTACTGAGTAAATTAACCAGAATTTGCCGCAGTCGGGTAATATCGCCGCGAATTGTGTTGGGGGTGTGAGGATCAAACAGATACGCCAGTTCTATGCCTTTTTCTGCGGCTTTTGGCGTTAGCAGATCTAGAGATTCTTCGATACAGGTTCGCAGATTAAACGGTTGTTCTTCCAACTCCAGTTTGCCGGACTCAATTTTGGAGAAGTCGAGGATATCATTAATAATCGTCAGCAGGGCTTCACCACTGTTGCGGATTGTTTCGGCAAATTCGGCTTGTTCATGACTCAGTTGGGTATCCAACAGCAGTCCCGTCATGCCAATTACCGCATTCATCGGCGTGCGAATTTCATGACTCATGGTTGCCAGAAAATCACTTTTGGCGCGGTTGGCGGCTTCGGCGATCTGTTTGGCTTTTTCCATCGCCACGTTTTGTTCGGATAATTGCTGGCGTTGGTGCTTTTCTTGTTCCAGGAGTTGGGCTTGGGCAAGGGCAATCCCTACTTGATCGGCAACGGCTTCAAGTAATTCAATTTCATCATTACTCCATTGACGAAACTGATCGCACTGATGTAGACAAATCACCCCATTGGGTTTTTCCTTATACGAGGTGCGAACGACTAACATAGATTTCAGGTTTACCTCGTCACACATTCCCGTGGCATTTTGTAACAAAGGATCGTCGTAAACATTGTTAGAGGCGATCGCGCGATCGGCGGCTAATACCTGTTGAATATGAAGATTTTGGTCAACGGGAATCTTGACGTTGAGGATAGAGGAGTAACCCCGTTCTAAATATTCGGCGACAAAAGGGATTTGGGGAGTGGGCGAGGCAATATAGGTGTGAATGACGCAACGGTTAACGCGAAAGGCTTGACCAATTTGAGTGGCGGTGGTTTGAAAAATTTGTTGGGCGTCTAAACTTTGGCGAATGTCTTGGGTGATTTGTTTTAGCAGTAATGAGCGCTGGAGTTGCTGTTGTAATGCGGTTTCTGCTTGTTGGCGTTCGCTTAAATCGGCTTGGGCTTGTTGATAGAGTTCCGACTGCTGTACCGCAATGGCAACTTGCGTGGCAAGTTGTACCAGTAATTCTGTCTCTTGGGGCTGCCAATGTCGAGGAAGATTACAATGGTGAGCAATCAGTAAACCCCACAGTTTTTGTCCTTGTATAATCGGTACGACTAAATTTGCCCTCACCTGTAAATCGGCAAGAAAGTTACGATAACAGGACTCTAGATTAGCGGTATGGATATCCTCCAAGGTGTGAATATCACCCTGTTGGTAACGCACCGCTGACTTCTCGCCAAAGCAGGGATCAAAAATCGTGCGTCCCAATACCGATAACTCTTTCACGGCTACAGACTCGACTTCTACCACACCACTCCAGTCGGGATTGAAACGGTAAATTAACACCCGATCCGTTTGTAGGAAGTGCCGCACCTCCGTTACTGTCGTGTTCAGAATTTCGGTTAAGTGTAACGATTGACGAATGCGGCGAGCGATCGCACCTACTAATCGTTCTCGTTCGGCTTGCTGTCGGAGGGCGGTTTCCGCCTGTTTGCGTTCAATGAGTTCCGTGGATAACTGCTGATACAATTCAGACTGTTGAATCGCGATCGCGACTTGGGTGGCTAATTGCTGAAGCAGATCAATATCAACGGTTTGCCAATGTCGAGGATGATGACAATGGTGGGCAATCAGTAATCCCCACAATTTTTGTCCCTGTAGAATCGGGACGACTAAATTTGCCCTGACGTTAAGATCGGCTAAAAAGTCTCGATAACAGGTTAAAATATCTGCCGTGTGAATATCTTCCAAGGTATGAATATAACCCTGTTGGTAACGCACTGCCGACTTTTCTCCAAAGCAGGGGTCATAAATCGTTTGTCCCAACACCGATAACGTGTCTGATTCCACCGACTCCACGGCGACGACTCCACTCCAATCGGGATTGAAGCGATAAATTAACACCCGATCCGTTTGCAGGAACTGTCGTACTTCCGTCACCGTGGTATGGAGAATATCCTCCAACTCCAACGACTGGTGAATCCGCAGCGCGATCGCTCGAATTAATCGCTCCCGTTCGGCTTGTTGCTGCGACGTAGTTTCCGAGTGCAAGCGTTCAGTTACATCTTGAATTAAGGCTAAGATATGAGTCTGATTCTCTGAGGTTTCAATTCTGGATGTGGAGATCGATAAAATACGGTGGCTACCATCCGCCCGAACGATGTCCCATTTCTCTGCGACTAAATCCTCCCCACGTTGCATCTGAGCAATTCGCTTGACGGCTTGGCTGCGTTGTTTCGGATCGGGATAGAATGTCTGATACCAGCCTCGACGGTTAATTTCCTCAACGGTATACCCGGTAATCTCCACCATCTGCTGATTCCAAACTGTGAAGCGGATATAGGGATACGTCTCAATACTATGGCAGACACAGACACCTTCTCCCATCCGTTCGATCAGTTGGGTTTTAAAGGAATATTCAGCTTGTAAAGTTGCCTCGGCTTGTTTGCGATCGGTAATATCGGTATGAGTTCCCACCATGCGGATTACTCGACCAGCGGCATCTTTTTGATGAATTGCCCGGGACAAAATATAAACGGTTGAGCCGTTTTTATGATGGAAGCGTTGGACGGTTTGGAAACGAGAAACCTTACCACTGTTATAATCTTCAATAAGTTTTAAGGCGGCAATCCGATCCTCCTCAAAAATGACCTTTTCCCAAGACGCCAATTCATTCGGCAATTCCCAATCGGCGTAACCCAGCATTTCTTTCCATCGGGGCGAGAAATAAATTTCCCCAGTAATCATATTCCAGTCCCAAAATCCATCCTGGGAGGCGCGGAGAATTAATTCTAACCGTTCAGTTGCGGTTTTGACGATATGGGCAACCTGAGGCGGCTCAATTGCATGATCGCCGGGAGTTTCCACTAATGAAGAGGAGGGAAGACAACGGGATGCTGAGGGGACTTCTGTCAACTCACTGAATTCTTTTTGCCAGTCACTCCCATTCAATGTGGGATTGCTGGCTATTGTCTGAATCAACTGCAAACGCTGATGGCTTGTTTCCACAGTCGTTTCGGCTTGGCTTAAGTCATTCAGGGTTTGTTGAAGTTGGTTGGCTTGTTGATTAATTGTTTGCTGTAATTGCTCAACTTGATTCAGCAGCGCCAGAGGATTCAGCGCTTTTATGATGTCCTTTGCGGTGAAAATGCCGAGAAGATTTTCCGGAGATTGGTAAACTAATTGAGGGATTTGCCCGACTTGCCGCATCTGTTCGAGTCCCTGCTTTATGGAATCATCCGGATGGAGACTCAACAGCGGTTTTTTTATCACCATAGACACGGGTGTTTTTGACAAGTCAAGTCCAAATACACAGAGCTGTAAACAGTGGATCAAATCCTGTTCTGTAATTAATCCTACAGGTATGGAATGGGCTGAAACTGAGGATAATGGCGACGCGATCGCACTCTTTTGAAATGGTCTCCCATTGGTTTCATCCCCGATTCCCCTTTCCTGAATCAATACAGCACAAGTTTCCTGAGTCTTAATCAGCTGTTGTGCCACGTCCAGAATAGAAGTAGTCAACGGAACTTGCAGCACCGAAGTTGTCATTCTCGCTGCCACTGATTGCGACTGGAGTAAATTTAGTTCAGGTAAGGCTTGACAAATACTATTTTCTGTGATTAATCCAATAAGTTTACCTGTCTCATCCAAAACCGGGAGATAATCAATCGAATAGCTCTCGAAAAGGGATAATGCAGTAAACAGATGACAGGACTCACAGAGGGTTAACGTAATCGGCGATCGCACCATCACATCAGCCACCTGAGTGTCCTGAAAATCCACCCTAGCAAGCATCAGCTTAATCAAGTCTCGTGTGGAGACTATCCCGATCAACGCCGAGTTTTCGGTCACTAAAACGCAGCGATGGGAAGGTTCTGGTTCTCTGGCAATTTGCCCAGACTGATAGCCCGACAAGGATTGTCCTTGATTTAACAGAGCGATCACTTCAACTAGGGTTGCTTCAGGATTAATACTTAGGGGATGATAGTCGATGAAATGCTCTAAAGCAGGTAAGGTAGTGGCAGTGGTGTCAGGCTGCATAATAATTGGGTAGGGCGCAGGCTGTAGCTGGGACAAACAGACTCCAAGGCTGTAAAGTTTATGCTATATCCTTTTTCTCTCTCCTGTTGATTAACTGTAGGGCTATTTCCGTCACACCGTACTAGAAGCAGATACCTATTCTTTATACTGCCAAACTTTGAAAAAATCCGCAGCCTCTTCCCCAGAGGGGAGAAATTATTTTTTCTTAACTTTTGTCATTGGTTATATTATGTCCGGTTGAATCCAGTTCTCCCATAGGCAAACATCCCCAAATGCCAACTAAACCTCCAAATCCACATCGGGTTCAACACCAAGCGATCGCAATTGTTCTACCAATCTCTCTACCCGTCGTCTTTCTCGTTCAACGCCTTGTCTTTCTCGCTCTGAGGGAGTCAAAATCCAGTTGCTTTGTGCATCATACCAACGCAACCAGGTGCGATCGCATTCCCCATAGAAACCCTGCCACAGTCCTAACCCTAGCTGAATATCGTTCATCCACACACGCGGTTCACTCAAGTCTAACTCGGTGTAGCGACTACCCATTAACTGAAACGCTCTTAGCTGGTTCGTGCGACCATTAAACACGATGTAATAGGGAACACGCAAAATACGTTCATAGACTTCCCACTTTGTCGGCGGTTGATTGGCTTCCCGCAGCGTTTGTCCCAAGTCTTCTTTTTCAGTACCTGGTGAAATCAGTTCTACCACGGCAAAGGGATTCACTTCTTCTTGCCACACCACATAGCTCATTCGTAAATCTCGTTGTTCATAGAGTCTATCAACCCCCACTACAGCAAACCAGTCGGGGCGTTTGTACCAATTGGTCTGGCGCGGATTGTAGTAAAGATTCAAATCGCTGGCAACAAAAATGCGATCCGTTGGGTAGTTAGGAGGACAGAAGGTATCTTCAAGGAAACGCGCTTGTAGTAAATGATATTTGTCAGGCAAACCGGGTTCCTCTGGGTCTTCGCTCTTGAGATCGTACATTGTAGGCAAAACTTTTTTTGGGTCTTGAGGCGGGTCAG
>JGI11958J13698_1123182_pt1 | contig 12129 bp, 8 predicted proteins | sample ElkSlonscriptome_14_FD_13698 | JGI IMG/M metagenome (IMG submission 13698)
TGATAATTCAGCCAAACTACCCAGCAACTTTATCCTAGTTACCCTAGAAGCCTCGGCGTATAAGAGTGGTGAATCAATTAAAGCCACCGAACTCTGGATGCGGGGACTATTAACCGCCTTAGTCTTACAAGACTTATTAGGAATGCGGGTATATTTAACCGATAAACCCTACTTACCCGTCGCCTATTTAGACCAAGTAACCGAAGCCTTAGCCTTAGAGAGTGAACACCCCGCCTTGCGGTCAATTTTAACCGATAAGCGGGAGAATTCAAAGCCTCTCCAAATAAAAAAATATATTCCGCTTCCCTCTCCTTGTAGGAGAGGGCTAGGGAGAGGTTCGGAGAGAGGTTTGGAGAGAGGTTTTCCAGATTCCGTGAAAAGTAAGCAACCTATCCCTGCAACCCTATCCAATCAACTGAAGGTAAGAGGGATTCCAATTGATGAAATTTGGTATCGAGTTTGTGCATTGTGGGTAGTCAATGAAAGCCTGAGTGAAAAAGAGAGTACCATTGCTCAACGGTTAACCGAAGTGAATCGAAATGAACTAGCGGGGGCGCGATTTTTTGCCGATTATCATCGCCATAACACTCATAATGTTCCTGACGTATTTCGACAAGCTTGTCACATTTTACTAGAGTCCTTTGAAACTGTGGAGGGAAATACCAACAGAATGAGCTTAAAAAACTTAGCCGAAACCATTGCCAGTCAATCCCTGGAGTTATTTTTACCAAGAACCCCAAAAGATGGCAAAGGTAAGGCAAATCGGTATGAAACAATTTATCGAACTGCGATTACTGAACTCAAAAAAGTCTCGCGTCAGCCGGACTTAGAAACGGAAGAACTGATTGGACATATTGCCGGAACCTTAATTAAACGATTAGAACGACTAGATACCGGAATTTCCTTCCCCTTTATATTTAAAGATGAGGACAAAAATCAACGGGCGCGTCAATTTGCCCAAACCATTGTCGTGGACTTATTTGAACAACGGTGTCACCGCAGTTTTTCCCGGCTGAGTCGCTATGAAAATGACTTAGCCAATGGNGTATTTTTCTATGTGAGTGAACAACTTTCGGCAAAATGGGCGCAATGGAATCAACAGAAACAACAACGGAAGGTTAAATCAGATGTAGGGGCGACCCGCTGAATTCAATCAACAATTGGCAGCCGTTTAATCAACTCGGGTCGCCCGGAATTAGACAAAATCAGATGTAGGGGCGACCCGCTGAATTCAATCAACAATTGGCAGCCGTTTAATCAACTCGGGTCGCCCGGAATTAGACAAAATCAGATGTAGGGGCGACCCGCTGAATTCAATCAACAATTGGCAACCGTTTAATCAACTCGGGTCGCCCGGAATTAGACAAAATCAGATGTAGGGGCGACCCGCTGAATTCAATCAACAATTGGCAGCCGTTTAATCAACTCGGGTCGCCCGGAATTAGACAAAATCAGATGTAGGGGCGACCCGCTGAATTCAATCAACAATTGGCAGCCGTTTAATCAACTCGGGTCGCCCGGAATTAGACAAAATCAGATGTAGGGGCGACCCGCTGAATTCAATCAACAATTGGCAGCCGTTTAATCAACTCGGGTCGCCCGGAATTAGACAAAATCAGATGTAGGGGCGACCCGCTGAATTCAATCAACAATTGGCAGCCATTCAATCAACTCGGGTCGCCCGGAAAATGGGGCAATCTTTAATCAGGTTTCGACTGAACAGGATAAAAGGACGCAACCCATGTAAGTCAAGGGCGCAAGCCTTGCGCCCCTACCACTCCGACATAAAATAAAATTATTCATTCGTGAGGACAATTACCCATGACTGTAACCAGCTTAGACAAGTATTCCCGCTACTTTCATCAATCCATCCCCCACTTCCGCCAAAACAAATACATCCAGATATTAGTTCTGCGAGAAACCAAATCCTACGCCATCTTCACCACCGAAGGTGACGCCCTAGATACCGAACAATTACAAGCCGGTTATTGGGGTAAAAATGCTCAAACCACCGTTGACCGCGTAGTGATGTTTAAACGTAAACAAATCGCCCCCGAACGGCGTACAGGCAAAGCCCTATTACGACAATTTGGCTTAGTCGGTGATAGCGAGAAATCTAAACAGCCCAAACCCTGTTATTTAATGGAAGGAATGTGTGGTGAATGTCCCGATTGTGTCCTCTATGGATTTGCCGCCGTTCAAGGCGAAGGGTCCCAAAAATCACGCCTCCTCACCGATTCCGCCTTTACCTTAAGGGGATATCCTCAACTCCAGAAACAAATTAAACTGAATGCAATTCAAGATAAAACCCAAGGCGGTGTGGCGGGTTCAGCGTTTGCCGAACGGGATACCTTAATTCCCCAGGTATTTCTCCCTTGTGTGGAAACCTTAGTTGATGTAACAACCGATGAATTCGTCTATGTTTTAGGCAATATTCTCCAGACAACCCGTTATGGTGCAGAAGCGAATCGGGAGGGGTATATTCGCAATCATATTCTGGGTATCAGTTTCGGGACGGTGGAAAAGTTATCAAATTTAGACTTAACCCAGCGACTCTATGATAAATTAGCGCCTCAAGGACAGATTGCCGATTCCCTAAATCTGTCTGATTTTATCAATTCCCAGGGAACAGAAAGGGCAATTCTGGATGTCTTTACCGAGGTTTTGGCAGACATTCCGGGACATAGTGTGGCAATGTCAGGGGCGGAACTTAAGGAATTGCTGAATCAAGTCTATTCAATTTATAATCAACTCGATTCCTGTCAAGACTTCTTCACCCGTTTAGATGCAGCAGCAAGAACCTACTCAGGAGGGCGGAGTTAAGTGGAAGTGTATCGTTATCGCCTCCAATTTGAAGATTATCTGTTCTATGCGACAACAGAACGGGGAAAAGTCTTTGAGACAGGCTGGTTTATCCATAATTATGCCCTAACCTATGCCTTGGGATTAGCGGTTTCCGAGTATCGCCAATCGTCGCAAAAACCCCTCTATCGGGAACAATTATCCCCGGTGAATCAAGCGGGACTTTATTTCACACCCGCCACAGTTTTACCCGTGACTCGGTATCGGATTACCCAGTTTAATACGATGGGGGAAACCTTTTATTTAGGGCGAGAAAAGTCATCCGGTTATCCTAGTTGGGGATATGCCAAACTCTTTCGCCCCCGGTGTCAGGGAGGAGTTATCAAGAATCAGGGGAAAGAAAAGTCCCAGGATAATGCGACAGGCTATTTAATTTGTCGAGATAGTTTAAGCCAGGGGGTAAACTATTTGCGGGATTACCATAAAAATGAGCAACTGAACCTCTTCCCCACCCAGTATCTGCGACTCGGCAAATTCACCGCCAAAGTCAAAATGAGTCTCACCCTAGCCCAATCCGTAACCATCGTACAGCAAACGCGATCGCTGACTGGACTGTTGAACTGGGCGGATTTAGCCAACAAACCCCAACGCTTTGACTTAATCGCCTCCGCCTTACCCACACGACTAATAGAAGCAGCATCTTTTACCCCAGCCTGTGCATTAATCCAAGCCGAATTTAGTCAGGAACCCACCCGCGTGTATTTACCAACCGATATGGCGTATTTCGGGGAACCGTAGGGGCGCACCGACGTGCGCCCTTTACCGATAGCATCTGGGCGGGTTTAATTCCATCTAGGTGAAACCAAAAGGATAATAGTAAAACCCGCCCCTACAGAATACCTCTACCTGAATCAGGGCGGGTTTAATTCCATCCGGGTGAAACCAAAAGGATAATAGTAAAACCCGCCCCTACAGAATACCTCTACCTGAATCAGGGCGGGTTTAATTCCATCCGGGTGAAACCGAAAGGATAATAGTAAAACCCGCCCCTACAGAATACCTCTACCTGAATCCGGGCGGGTTTAATCACATCCGGGTGAAACCAAAAGGATAATAGTAAAACCCGCCCCTACAGAATACCTCTATGCTAGAAATCAGGGTCGGGTTTAATCACATCCGGGTGAAACCAAAAGGATAATAGTAAAACCCGCCCCTACAGAATACCTCTACCTGAATCAGGGCGGGTTTAATTCCATCCGGGTGAAACCGAAAGGATAATAGTAAAACCCGCCCCTACAGAATACCTCTACCTGAATCTGGGCGGGTTTAATTCCATCCGGGTGAAACCGAAAGGATAATAGTAAAACCCGCCCCTACAGAATACCTCTACCTGAATCAGGGCGGGTTTAATCACATCCGGGTGAAACCGAAAGGATAATAGTAAAACCCGCCCCTACAGAATACCTCTACCTGAATCAGGGCGGGTTTAATCACATCCGGGTGAAACCGAAAGGATAATAGTAAAACCCGCCCCTACAGAATACCTCTACCTGAATCTGGGCGGGTTTAATTCCATCCGGGTGAAACCGAAAGGATAATAGTAAAACCCGCCCCTACAGAATACCTCTACCTGAATCAGGGCGGGTTTAATTACATCCGGGTGAAACCGAAAGGATAATAGTAAAACCCGCCCCTACAGAATACCTCTACCTGAATCTGGGCGGGTTTAATCACATCTGGGTGCAACCGAAAGGATAATAGTAAAACCCGCCCCTACAGAATACCTCTACCTGAATCTGGGCGGGTTTAATCACATCCGGGTGAAACCAAAAGGATAATAGTAAAACCCGCCCCTACAGAATACCTCTACCTGAATCTGGGCGGGTTTAATCACATCCGGGTGAAACCAAAAGGATAATAGTAAAACCCGCCCCTACAGAATACCTCTACCTGAATCCGGGCGGGTTTAATCACATCCGGGTGAAACCAAAAGGATAATAGTAAAACCCGCCCCTACAGAATACCTCTATGCTAGAAATCAACCTCTCTCCTATCTATTACCGCACCGGATTAAACTCACCGGTTCCCTTTCCCGGATTACCCGCTAACGCCTCTGCTTACGCCCATCAACTGCAAACCTACTGCGCCGTTACCCGCACCCGAAATTACCCCCAAGTTTCAACCTGGTGTCAAACCTGTGAACTCGCCCAAACCTGTCCCGTCGCCCAACTCCAACCCCTTCCCCAACATGGCACCCTTTGTATCACCAACTCCGCCGTAACAGGGGGTGGGAAAACCCTCGCCGCCTACGCTTATGGTGTACAACATTGTCTAACCGGAGATAAAGTTCTCGGTGTCTATCCCACCAATGAATTATTACATGACCAAAAACGGGCAATTTGTCAACTCTTCCAAACCATTCATAAACGCCCACCAACCGAAGGCATTGATGGGGAACTCTTAGTCGTTGATGGCGAATTCCTGCGTCAAGAAAAAGACGCCGGAGAACAGAACATTAAACTCATCGAATATATCCTCAAACGCGCCAAAATTGTCCTCACCAACCCCGATATCCTCTATCTCTTATGCCATCATCTCTATGCCAGTAGTCGGGAACTCACCGGACGCACAATTACAGCCTTTTCAATTTTAATCCGAGATTTTCGCACCATTATCTTTGATGAATTCCATCTCTATAACAGCAAACAGCAAGCCGCTGTCCTCTGGCTGGTGGGATTATCCGCCCAGTTATTCTCCACCGTAGAAACCCCTCACCCCCATTCCTTTATTTTTTCCTCCGCCACTCCCCTAACTGAACCCGAATTCGCCGAAAAATTGGCAGCATTGAACGCCTTGGGAGTATCAACTGTCACCATTCAACAACCCGGTGAATCCCAAGGACGTCCCGTCATGGAAGCCGTAAAACTCCGCCTAGAATCCGCCAACTTACGGGCATGGCAAGGCGAAGAAAAAGCCATCGAATTTCTGCCAGAACTGCAAACCGTACTCCACCAAAATCCCCACCATCGCTGTCTCTATGTCATGGATGCAGTGGCGGCGGCGCGGCGATTAAAACAGGAATTAACACAGTTATTTAATCCCGAAGACGTAGGTGAAGCACATGGCTTTGTACGTCCAGAGGAAAAGCGTCAGGCATTACGAAAACGCCATACCACAGGAACCAGTGGAATAGAAGTCGGCATTGATTTTACCGGGGACTATTTCAAAGACATATTACTCTTTGAAGCCCGCACCAGCGCCCAATTTTTACAACGGTTAGGGCGGATTGGGCGCAATGGGCGAGAGGGAGGAGAAAATATCGCGATCGCAATTGTCCCCCCAGAGGTTTTAAACTGTTTACTGGAGTACCCTCAGCTTCCTCAACCCTTTGACCGCACCCACCTACCGATGTTAATTGAATATGGGTTTCGCTATTTTAATCCGGAAGGATTTGTCGGGTATTTAGAACACTATGCCCCCTTAGAAGCCGAGTATACCAGTCAAATCTATCTCAAAGGCTTTGAATATGGCAAAAATCCAGTTAGCGGGGAATGGGAAGAAACCCAGGAACGACGCCTCACCCGCAACCAATTAAATCAATTGATTCAAACCCTTTATCCCGGACATAATCGTCAAACCGCCCGCCAAGCGCTGAGAAAATTACTCGCCAATGGCACAATTAGTGGGATTCTGGGGTTTCGGGATGGCGGCGGTGTCGTGGAAGCCAATATCTATCGCGCCATTGGCGGAAAACGGGAGAATGGCAAGCCCTTAAATGCCGACTTTTCGCCCTTATTCAATCTAGAGATTCCCTATTTCGACTATGCCAAATCCCAACAAGCCCAGACCTTTCCCTTTCACCGTTACAGCTTAACCTATTTATTACGTCGTACTCACTGCCGCTTTATCACTCAAGCCGAATTTTTGGACTATTTACAGCCCTATAACCATTATCCCGAAACCCCAACCTATCTCAAGCAACTCGCACAAGCCAACCCAATGAATTACGCCATTGTATACGGAGATTTACCCAAACCCCGTCGGTGGCATTTTCATACTAATTCCGGTCAATATCGCTGGGTTAAGCAGGGGATTAAACAGAAACGGGACTATCCGATACTCGACAAAGTGAGACGAATTAGCGGACTCTCCATCGAACTCGAAAAAACCGAAGCCGCGCTAGACATCGACATCCTGAATCAAGCCCTAGAAAAACGAGACGCGATCGCGTATATTGGAAAAGGCAATGCCTTCCGTTATGCTATCGAGACCCATCTCCCCCCCTTATTTGAACTCCATCCCTGTCGCTGGGGAGCATCTGAGGCACAGTATTATCTCGCCTTTGACTTAAACGCCTTTTTTCTCAGTAGCCTGGATAGTATTAACCCAGCTTGCATCATTTAAGGAATAGGGAAGACAGGAACCAACCCTTCGACTTCGCTCAGGGTTAACCCCCAAAAAACCTCTGCGCCCCTCTGCGCGTTCCCTCTGCGTTCCTCTGCGTTAAAAAAACATAACTCTCACCCCTCCACCCCCAAAAAACCTCTGCGCCCCTCTGCGTTAAAAAAACATAACTCTCACCCCTCCACCCCCAAAAAACCTCTGCGCCCCTCTGCGCGTTCCCTCTGCGTTCCTCTGCGTTAAAAAAACATAACTCTCACCCCTCCACCCCAACATAAATCGCCACCATATCCATGGCAATCTCACCAAACTCCTTTACCAACCAACCCGGTTTAACAACTTCCACAAACGGAAGATACCCCAACAGACGCCGTTTAGCCCAAAAATAATTCGTCGTCTGGGCGCGAATCAACATCGCATCCGGATAGCGATCGCACGGGTCAGGAATCGGCTCATCTTCCTGGTAAAATCGTGGCGAGTAGCCCTTAGCAATCCGCCCCCAAACCCGAAACGAAATCGGATAAGTACGAGGCGGTTTCGGGACAAACTTAAACGGCAAAACCTGCACATCCCCAACAATCCGCTCAATCCGAAACGACTGTTCATAAGTTTTCCCCACCTTATACCCAATTAAATACAATCGCCCATCCTGCCAATCCAACCCCATCGGTTCAATTTGATGGTGCAGGGGTTTTTCCCGTTCCCGCGCCAGATAATCAAACTCCACCTGTTGATGAACCCGACTGGCATACTCCAATTTACCAATAATCTCCTGATACGCGCTAAAATCCATCAACACATTAGGCGCCAGACTCACCTCCGTTCGCACTTGCAGCTTCTGGCGTCCCGAATCCGTTAACAATTGAGTAATTTCCGTCAACGCCGCCGCCGAATGACTTAATCCCGAATCCGTTAACAGCTTCAAAGCAATTCGCAACGCCTCCAGCGTCGCATCAGATAGAGTAATCGGAAACGCCGGATGAGTCAAAACCCGCTGCTGTTGAATCACCTCCAGAGAAAATCCCCAATCCTTCAACCGAGACAAATCATTCTGAACCGTCACCCGATCTGGCTGATGAGCTGTATCATCAAGTAAGCGATCGCGTAACTCAGCCATAGAATGGGGTTTTTCTGACAGATACCGCAACAGATACAGCATCCGTTCAGTCGCCGCGTAGGAACTTTGTCGCTTCGTCATCAACGCTTTATTCCTTCGTTCGTTCGTTCGTAGTAAGCACTTTAGTGCCATCCAGCTTAACTACCCCCTTATTCAACAAAACGCCAAAACCTTCCACATTGCTGCCAACATCGGGAACAAGCGGGGAAAAATCGGATAGCCACACTATTTGTAGTGCAATAACACTGACTTTAGAGTTTGTAGTAAGCGCTGAAGCGCTTCTGGCACGCTTCGTGCCTACTACAGACTGTAGCGCAATGGACTACAGTTGCTTCGATATTATCCCAGTATAGATTGTTTACAGCAACCCAATATGCCTGCCAGTCTACTGATTCACTTTTTCCCCCAAAGCGAACTCTCCCGCAGCGCCGCCAGTGGTAAATGGTTACACGGATTAGTTTTTGAACTCTTTCATCGCCTCGATGCAGACTACGCCGAAGGATTGCATCAACAAAAAGACTACAAACCCTTTACCCTATCCCCCCTCCTCACCACCGGAAAAGACAGTAAAATTCATCCGGGACAACCCTGTCGGGTACGCTTAACCCTCTTGGATGAGGAACGGTTAGGGGAATTATTAAACGTTCTCATTGGCATACAACCCTTAGAATTAGTCTTAGCCCATACACCCATTAGTTTAGACAAAGTAGAAGCCTCACCCAAACCCGAAAATCCCTGGGTTGCCTATCAACCGTGGCAAGAGTTAGTAGAAATACCCGCCAAACGATTTATTACAATCAAATGGCATTCCCCCACAGCGATTAAACAGAAACACCGCAACTCACTCTTTCCCATACCCGAAACCCTATTTTACACCTGGCAACAGCGCTGGCAAAAGATAGCACCGATTCCCTTACCCCAGGTATTTTCCCCAGACGATTGGTTTAGCCATTCTCAAATCAGCAACTATCAGTTACAAACCACAACCGTTCGCTTTGGCAGCTTCAAACAAAAAGGGTTTAAAGGGTGGGCAACCTATGAAATAACTGGCGATGAACTCATCCAGCAAACCGCCGCTATTTTAGGTCAATTTGCCTTTTATTGTGGCACAGGATATAAAACCACAATTGGCATGGGACAAACCACGCGAGAGGAATAAACCCATGTAGAGACGTGCCATGGCGCGTCTGTCTGTAGGGGCGGGTTTCACTACTATCTTTTCGGTTACACCCAGATGTAACTAAACCCGCCCTTTACAAATGACGAATGACCAATGACAAATGACCAATGACGAATGACAAATGACCAATGACAAATGACCAATAACCAATAACCAATGACAAATACTGATGATATTTTTATTCCCATCGCCGCCCTAAACAACTACGACTATTGTCCCCGATGTTGTTGGTATATCTATGTCACCGGAGAATGGATAGATAATGAATATACCATCGCTGGCACCCGCCACCATCAACGAGTCGATGGCGGAGAATTTTCTAGTGAAACAGAGGTAAAACAATGGCGGGCGATGCCCTTATATGCCCATCAATTAGGGTTAATCGGTAAAGCCGATTTAGTCGAAGAAATGAATGGACAAATTTATCCAGTCGAGTACAAAGTCGGACCCAGTGCCAAATGGCGCAATGACCAACTCCAACTCTGCGCCCAAGCCTTGGCATTAGAAGAAATGTTAGCGGTTAAAATTCCCCAAGCGTATATGTATTATGCCGCCAGTCATCAACGAATTGCTGTGGAACTGACCCCCCAATTACGCCAGCAAACCGAACAGACAATTGTCGCTGTGCGAGAGATGCTGATAACTGGAAATTGTCCACCCAATCCGTATAAACCCCAATGTCGAGGATGTAGTTTATCTGAGGTTTGTTTACCCAAAGAAACAGAGAAAGCAAGGCGACGTTTATAAAACAATGTTGCTTGGTTTATGGCAAAGCAATTGGAAGCATCAAAGAACCAATGACCAATGACCAATGACCAATGACTAATGACCAATGACAAAGGACAAATCATGTCAATTTTATTTCTGGTTGAACAAAATACCCTAGTCCGCCAAGTGGATGAACGATTGGAAGTGTTTAAGTATAAACAGCGCTTAATGGATATCCCCTTATGTAAATTAGAAGCCGTTGTGGTTTATGGTCAAGTCATTCTCACCACGCCAACCTTACGGATATTAAATCAGCGGTCTATCCCCATCAGTTACCTATCTGAAAATGGGCGAACTATCGGCACATTGCTACCGGAACCTAATCCTAATGCCTTGTTGCGATCGCGCCAATATAAAGCTAGTTTTGATCCCGATCAAACTATGGCGATTGCTCGACAATTTGTTCAGGGTAAATTGTTTAATCAACATACCATTTTAGCGCGATTTTCTCGCCAAGACAAGCGCTCAAAACCCATGGAAGCAGCGTTGAAATCTTTAAAATGTTGTCAAAAACAGGTCGAAACAGCGGATTCCTTGAATTCAATTCGCGGTTATGAAGGACAGGGGGCGGCGTCTTATTTTGGTGTATTGGGCGAACTTTTAGCACAGACACCGTGGGATTTTTCTAAGCGCACTCGTCAACCGCCCACTGATCCGGTCAATGCCATGTTGGGATTTGGTTATGCCTTACTCTATGGGGATTGTCGGGCGGCGCTGCATACGGTGGGACTTGATCCGTATCAGGGATTTCTCCATAGTGAACGCTATGGGCGAGCCAATTTAGCCTTGGATTTAATGGAGGAGTTTCGCGCTATTTTTGTGGATGGGTTGGTGTTAACACTGTTGCGAAATGAATCCTTGAAGCCAGACTTATTTGTTGAGCATCCCGGCGGGGCAGTATTATTAGGGGATGAGATGAAAAAGCGGTTGATTAAGGCTTACGAAGAACGCAAGTTAACCAAGTTCAAGCATCCGGTGTTTGAGATGAAAGTTGATTATCGCCGAGCGTTGATTTTACAGGCGCGGTTATTGGCGAAACATCTGATGGGTGAATTGGAGGCATATTTACCTTTAAAGATTCGGTAATTTTATCCCTAGGGGGAAATGTACCGCCGTGTGGGTTTACCCCCCTTGTGTAGAGACGTTGCATGCAACGTCTCTACAACCCTTTGCCTGTTCCCTAATGCTTTTAATCATGCCAGAGGAAATTTTTTACGTCATCAGTTATGACATTTCCGAGAACAAGCGCCGCACCAAAATCCATAAGTGTTTAAAGTCTTATGGCGAATGGAAACAGTTTTCGGTATTTGAATGTCGCTTAACGGCGACTCAATATCAAAAGCTGCGTCATCGTTTGGATAAATTGATTAAACCGGCAGAAGATAGTATTTTGTTTTACCGATTGGGACAATGTTGTCAGCGTCATGTTGAACGGATTGGCTGTGCTGCACCCCGTCAGGATGATGTATTTTTGGTTTAGGGGTTAGAAACTGTCACCTTTTTGTCTTGGCGATTGAAATCGCGGCTAGACAAACAAAGTCCGCATAAGTGGACTCGATAAGCTGTTCGGCATTTAAACCTTAATATCAATAAGAGCGAAATCCTTGCCGTAGTGCGTTAAGCGAAGCCATGCCGCAGGCTTTGCATCTTGCTCGCTACCCATTCCCAATTTAAATGCATGACAGCTTACCGGAAGAGTTTTGCGAGTCACCTAGGCTCTGGAATTTAGCCGAATCATCCCAGAGGCTGAATCCTTTATCTGGTAAGGGTTTATCGTGTTTCTGGTCTAAAAAGCGTCTCGCAAAATCTGTAAGGCTTACTGGGTAAGGGTTTGAGAAAATGGTGGATTGTTGTTTTTTGG
>JGI11958J13698_1038802_pt1 | contig 12125 bp, 8 predicted proteins | sample ElkSlonscriptome_14_FD_13698 | JGI IMG/M metagenome (IMG submission 13698)
TCCACAACCCGAATAAAGGGTGCTAAACGTCCATCCGGGTAAACTTGGGGAAATGCTAGTCGTTTGGGAATATCTACTTCTGACAGCGATTCTCCAGCCGGGGCTGCCCAAAGCTGAAATCCATGGACATAATCGTTTTGGTTGGAACTGCCCAAAACCAACGTTCCGCGATCGCCATAGACTTCGACAAAATGCCCCCGCCCATTATAAGTAACGGAACTGATGCAAAGTTGGCAAGGTGTACCATCAGCTAATTCCAGCATCAGCAGACAGGTATCATCGGCGTCCACGGTTTGGAGTTTTCCCCCTTCACTGGGATCAGGGCGTTCTGGAATTGCCGTACTCATTTGGGCGCACAACCGACGCACCGAACCAAACAACCAATTAATGTAATCAAAAGCGTGAGACCCCACAGCGCCTAATGCACCTCCGCCCTTTTCCTTTTGGGCGTACCAGTTCCAAGCCCGTTGCGCGTTGGCACGGCTGGAGACTAACCAGTCAATTTTAATCAGACGCTTCTGACCAACATAGCCGGATTCTAAATGTTCTGCCAAGAGTTGCCATGGGGGAACAAAGCGAAATTCAAAATCTGGCATCGCCACTACCCCTTGCTTCTTGGCGAGGTGATAGAGATCTCGCGTTTCGGTAGCTGAGAGGGTCATTGGTTTTTCCAATAACAGATGTTTTCCGGCTTGCAAAACCTGCTGCGCCATGTCGTAGTGAAGAAAGGGTGGGGTAGAAATACTCACCGCTTGCACATCTGGCATCGCTAGTATATCCTCCAGGCGATCGCTCGCTTGGGGAATATTATGAGATTCAGCTACCGCCTTGGCTTTATCCAGGTGAGGGTTATAAACCGCTACCACCTTTGTGCGGGGGTGAATCTGAAAACCTGGGATATGAATTTTCTGTCCAAATCCGGTACCGATTACAGCAACTCCAATTTGATTTGTCATTTGTTGTTCGTCATTCGTCATTCGTCATTCGTCATTCGTCTTATGTCATTCGTCTTATGTCCTCAGACAAGCCCTCAGACAAGCAAGAAAGAGGGAATGCAAATGATCGGTGATCACTCATATATTACGAGTTACTTGAGTTTTCAACCCAGGCAATCACGTCTTTGCCTAAGCACGTACCATTAAGCTGATCAATCTCGCGGATACCCGTGGGACTGGTAACATTTACCTCGGTGAGATAGCCACCAATGACATCGATTCCCACAAAATACAAGCCATCTTGTTGTAACTGTGGCTTGAGTAAAGCACAAATTTTTTGCTCTTGCGGTGTAATTTCTGTCGCCGCCACTCGACCCCCAACTGCCATGTTGCCGCGAAATTCGCTGCCTGTAGGAATGCGATTGACTGCCCCAATCGGGTCACCATTGAGGAGGATGATCCGCTTATCTCCCTCTTTAGCCGCCGGAAGATAAGTTTGCACCATGACGGGTTCATATCCCCATTTAGTGCTAATTTCGACTAGGGAATTAAAGTTGCGATCGCCTGCTTCCAGAAACAGAATCCCTTCCCCAGCTTTACCGCCCAAGGGTTTCAGTACGGCTGCTCCTTGTTTCTCGACGAATTTCTGGATGGTCAACTTATCCTGGCTAACAATGGTTTCCGGAATCACTGCTTTAAACTGAAGGGCATACATTTTTTCGTTTGCCCGTCGCAAACCTGTCGGTGTATTGATAACCTGAGTCTTTTTGGGGTTGATGTAATCAAGAATGTACGTCGCATAGAGGTAGGGAATAGTCACGGGTGGGTCAGTCCGCATAAAAACGGCATCCATATCCTCTAACGGCAGGGAGACAGTATCCGAGATTGCGTACCAGCGTTCACTGACCACCCAACGCCCCTCAACGAGTTCGGCTGGGGTTAGCTGCACTTTCTCTAGATTTGCCCACGCTTGATTATTGACAACTGTTAGCTTTTGAGCTTGAGTAATCCAAACGTCATGACCTAAGGCTTGAGCAGCTTCCATGAGTGCCACACTCGTATCATGACTGGGATTAAGCTTTGAGAGCGGGTCAATGATAAACGCAAATTTCACGCTGGAATCCTACCTCGGTGATTAATAATCAAGTTGCGGCTAATAGTACCATTTTGAGGTTTGTAGGGGCGGGTTTAGGAACTTTCGTTTCACTATTGACGATAACGTTAGTTCAAAACCCTCCCCCAGCTCCCCCAGCTCCCCCAGCTCCCCCAGCTTCCCCAGCTCCCCCAGCTTCCCCAGCTCCCAGAACTCCCCTATCAATGACTTGCCCCTGCTCCGTCTTGCAGTAAGGTATCTAGTTCACCTTGTAGTTCTAACCCATACAGGTCGTCGCAACCCCCAATATGGTGGTCATTGATAAAAATTTGTGGCAGAGAACGGCGTCCATTTGCCCGTTGTGCCATTTGCTCTCGCGTCTGTTCATCACCATCGATACAATATTCGGTAAAGTTAATGCCCTTTTCATTGAGCAACCCTTTAGCCCGCATACAATAGGGACAACGGCTCCAGGTATAAATTTCGACCTTGGGTTCCATTCTCTTTTCTCAACGTCAGCAACATTTCTTAAATTTTAGCTTTCTTTGCCGGAACGTCTGCACAAAGTCATTAAGTCATTCAAGCTCAACTTGAGCTAAAACGTGATCAAAATCACATATTGGTGTTGCCTCAAATGCCTAACCAGTTTAGCTAAACTTGTTAGGCTATGGAAAATAGTAGGTATAAACTAGAGGTAAAGCATCTCAGACCTGATGCTAATCCGTGAGGAGCTAGCATCAGATATAGTAGCTAGACCCCTTAACCTAAAAAGGAACTGGATCGCTCCCGTGCAACTACCTCCCTCAGACCACTACTGCTGAATAGCCTCGAATGATGAGCGGTGTGAGCAACTCAAAAGCGTCAGGAACGGATTTATCGCGATCGCGGAAGTTATTCCCTGGTGATAAATGCCGCAGGCGTTAAATGTTACTTGACGTCCCTAAGCTCATCCATCCACAATCAAAACAACTGGTTCAAATCAGCTTAAACAAAAAAACTCCTAAATTACCATGACTATTCTACTTAAATCCCTCCGGGAGTTTTATTGGGTTGCCTACCGCTAGCAAGGATATGTTGATGATTACTCCGGGTCGGTGGAGATGTTAAGACTGTGGAAATTGGATGAAAAAGACTCCTCATCAACCTGAAAAAACGAACAAATGGACTGTCTGAAAAAGCCTGCAAGGAAAAATTATGTCTAGTCAGCACAACGGATTCACAATTCACTTTTGGGGCGTTAGAGGAAGTATTGCCTGTCCGGGTCCAGAAACGGTTCGCTATGGCGGAAATACTCCTTGTGTGGAAATGCGAGTGGGTAGAGAACGATTAATTTTTGATGGGGGTACGGGCTTGCGGGTGTTGGGACAGTCCATGCTGTCACAAATGCCAGTGGAGGCTCACATGTTTTTCACCCACTCCCACTGGGATCATATTCAAGGGTTTCCGTTTTTTGTTCCCGCGTTTATCAAAAGTAATCGTTTCCGTATCTATGGAGCGATCGCACCCAATGGTTCTACAATTAAGCAACGCCTCACCGACCAAATGCTCCATCCCAATTTTCCCGTCCCGTTGCAAGTCATGCAAGCTGATTTGCAGTTCTATGACCTAGAGGTTGGTGAAAGCGTTGAGCTGGGCGAGATTACCGTCGAAAATACCCTGCTCAATCATCCCGGTGAAGCCGTGGGATATCGGGTGAATTGGCGGGGACATGCAGCCGCCTACATTACCGATACCGAACATAGACCTAGTGGTTTAGATGAAAATATCTTAAAACTGATTCAGGATGTGGATGTGCTGATCTACGACGCCACCTACACGGATACCGAATATTATTCTCCAGCAACGAGCAAAGTGGGGTGGGGTCATTCGACTTGGCAAGAAGGGATTAAGTTAGCCAAAGCCGCTAACGTGAAAACTTTGGTTATCTTTCATCACGATCCGCTACACAATGATGATTTCTTGGATCGAATTGGCGAAGAAGCCATTCAACACTTTCGCAATACCGTTATGGCTCGTGAAGGCTTGTCCATTTCTTTGGTGGAGTCGGCTGTCTCTGATCCAGTACCCCTGCAACAAGAGGCAAAAGCTTCTATTCGATAATATCCCTCCTACCCGATCCCTGACGTCTTGAAGAAGTTGGGGATCTAATTTAACTTAAAGCCAACGAGTTGGTCAAGATCTAGCCACGACTCCGAGAATGTGTAAAAATGTAAAGCGTGTGGGTTACTTCTTCTCTTGCCACTGCTTTAACACCAACTGCTGTTGCCCTAGGAAACTTTGACGGCATTCACCGAGGGCATCAACAGGTCATTCATCCTATTTTGCAGCACTCTAGCCTTTTACCCGGTCAGTCTGAGCCGATAAATCCTCAAGAGAGGGTTAATCGGGAAGGAAAGCATATTTATCCGACTTTGGCAACCTTTTATCCCCATCCCCGTGAATTTTTTTCCGGTCAACCGTGGAAGCTATTGACGCCAAAACCCGAAAAAGTAGACCAGTTAAAGCGCTTGGGCATTGAACAACTGGTGCTGCTGCCCTTTGACCGAGAACTGGCGGCATTAAGTCCAGAACAATTCGTGGACAAGATTTTAATTGAACAATTGCGAGCCACCCATGTCAGTATTGGAGAGGATTTTCGCTTCGGATATCGCCGGACTGGAACCGCGAAGGATTTGCAGGCGATCGCAGCCACTTATGGGGTTAAGGTTACCATTGTTACTATCCAAACCTGTCAAGGTGAACGAATCAGTAGTTCCTTAATTCGCCAATCCCTAGAGGAAGGAGATATCCTCAAAGCTAATCGCTTATTGGGTCGTCCGTACAGCATTATGGGTCAAGTGGTCAAAGGGCAGCAATTAGGCAGAACCCTAGGCTTTCCCACCGCCAATCTAGAATGGTTCCCCGACAAGTTTTTACCCCGCAACGGGGTTTACTGTGTGCGCGTCAGTCGTCCCTCATTCCCGGATCAATGGGGTGTAATGAATATAGGAGAACGTCCTACCGTCAAAGGAACCTGCTTGACAGTTGAGATTCACCTGCTAAATTGGTCTGGTGATTTATACGGACAGACGATAACCGTGAGCCTAGAGCAGTTTTTGCGACCGGAACAAAAATTTGCGTCCTTAGATGACCTAAGGACGCAAATCCAGGCTGACTGTGCGGCGACGATAACTTTTTTTGAACGAAATAGTTGAGCGCAGTCCCCATCTAGAATCTTTGATTTAGTTCTATACCGGAGACACCAGCATGGCTCAACCCATTTACCAAGTGGGAGGAAGTTTACCCACTGATGCGGCAACCTACGTGGTTCGGCAAGCGGATCAGACTCTCTATGAAGCCGTCCTAGCTGGAGAATTTTGCTACGTCTTTAACGCCCGCCAGATGGGTAAATCCAGCCTCAGGACTCGCGTTCAGCAGCAGCTAGAAAATCTGGGTCATCGCTGTGTTTATTTAGACATGACTCAACTGGGCAGCGAGCAAGTAACCCATCAGCAATGGTATCGCGGCGTTATGCTAGAGCTGCTGCGGGATTTGTACCTGTTGGGCAAAATCAACATCAAAGCTCACTGGCAGAGTTGGGCAACCCTGCCCCCAGTACAGCAGCTACAGCTATTGATTGATGAAATTTTGATTCATCTACCCGATACCCGGCTGTTTATTATGGTCGATGAGATCGACAGCGTCCTCAGTCTAGAGTTTCCAGTCAACGATTTTTTTGCCTTTATTCGCGCCTGTCATGAGCAGCGGCAAAATCAAACAAAATATGAGCGGTTGACCTGGGCTTTATTTGGGGTGGCTACGCCATCGGATTTGATACGCGATCGCAAACGCACTCCCTTCAACATTGGTCGCGCCATCAACCTACAGAATTTCCAGCTAGAAGAAGCTCGCCCTCTGATGATCGGCTTTAAGGAACAGATGCCCAACCCCGAAGCCATCCTCAATGCCATTCTGGACTGGACGAACGGTCAACCCCTCCTCACCCAAAAACTCTGCCAGTTGGTTACTCAAAAAAGCCAGGTTGCTCACGATGCTGATCTCAGCCTGCCCCCAGGAGCCGAAACCGCTTGGATTGATGATCTGGTTAAAACCCATATCATCGACCACTGGGAAGCCCAAGATAACCCCGAACACCTGCGTACTATTCAGAATCGGCTGCTGATGGATGAGCAGCGCACCCCCCGACTATTGGGGTTGTATGAGCGCATTTTAAAGCAGGGAGGAATTCCTACCGATGGCAGTCTGGAGCAGAGCGAACTCCTCCTATCCGGTCTGGTCAACCAATGCCAGGGCAAGCTTCGGGTTAAAAATCGCATTTACCAGACCATTTTCGACATGACCTGGATTCAAGAGCAGCTGGCTAAATTGCGACCCTACAGCTCCATGTTGCAGGGGTGGCTGGCTTCCGGCAAGACTGAGCCATCCTGGTTATTGCGGGGACAAGCGTTGCAGGACGCTCAGGTTTGGAGCCAGGATAAAAGTCTGGATGATGCTGACTATCAGTTCTTGCAAGCCAGTCAAACGGCTTACCAACGAGAAGTTCAGCAGAACTTGGAAGCAGAACGTTTGCAGGAAGTCAATGCGCGGCTATTGCAAGAGCGCAGAGCCGCTCGTCTTAAATCGGTTCTCCTCGGGGTTGTTTCTCTCGGTTTTCTCAGCACCCTGGGACTAAGCCTATTTGCGGGCTGGCAGTTTTACGCCGCTAAACTGAGCGAGGTTAAGGCTTTGGTATCCTCATCCCAGGGGCAATTTGCGTCTAACCAACAGATCGATGCGATGGTAGCGGCGATCAAGGCAAAGCAAATTTTGGAGCGCTATCAATTTAGAGATAAAAAAGTCCAGCGTCAGGTCGCTCAGGCACTCAATCAGGTCGTATTTGGCAGCAACGAAGTCAACCGCTTGACCGGACACGAGGGGGCTGTTATTGGCATTGATATCAGCCCAGATGGTCAATTTTTCGCCACGGCGAGCAATGATAAAACGGCGAAGCTGTGGTCTCGCGAGGGTCAACTGCTGCAATCTCTACCTCATGAGAGCACCGTCTTGAATGTGGCATTTAGTGCGAATAGTCAGCAGGTGGTCACTAGCAGTCTTGATGGTCAAGTGCAGGTTTGGAACTTGAATGGGACGCTAGAGCAGCGGATCTCCGCTCACAGTGGTCCGGCTTGGGGGGTTAGATTTAGTCCTGATGGTTTTCTGATTGCCTCTGGCGGTGGGGATAAAACCGTCAAACTCTGGCGGCGAGACGGTACCCTGGTGGCGAAGCTGACGACCCCTGATCCAGTCTGGAATGTTACCTTTAGCCCCGATGGGCAAATCGTGGCGGGGGCAGTTCTGGATGGTACGGTTCATTTATGGTCTCGTCAGGGCGAACAACTGCACGTTCTGGATGGTCATCAAGGGGTCGTGTGGGATGTGGCGTTTTGTCCTCACAGCGATGACCCAACATCACGGTCAAAAGAATATCGCCTCGTCTCCGTTAGTGCTGATCGGACGACAAAAGTATGGAATACCCAAGGGAAGTTGTTACAAATCCTGCAAACGACCGAGGCACCCATGAGGGGGGTAGATTGCAGTGATAACGGACAATACATCGCCACTTCAGGGCAGGATAATCAAATCCATCTCTGGACTCCTGATGGGACTTTCCTTCGCACCCTCAAAGGGCATCAATCCTCTGTGCGCGATGTCGCGTTTAGCCCAGATGGATCAGAACTTGCTTCCATTAGCCAGGATGGCACTGTGAAAGTATGGCGACGGAACGCCGACTTTATGCGATCGCTCAACGGTCCGACTGACAGCGTTTGGAGTATTGCAGTCAGTTCCGACAGTCAGAGGATGGTGTCTGCATCTGGATATGTCAATCAAATCATTCTCTGGAAAAACTTCCAGCCGCAATTAGAGTTGCGGGATATTCCCCAAGCGAACCTTGTTTCGGTCGCCTTTTTCCCGAATCAGCCCCTGTTGATTGGGGGTGGCAGGTCAACTATCCGCCTCTTACAATTCGAGGACAGCTCACCGCCGAGCTGGACGCAGATTTGGGAGCGATCAATCCCTACTACAGGGGTAATTTTGAGTGTGGCAGTCAGTCCCAATGGACAGTATATTGCCTCGGGTTCAGACGAAGGTCAAATTAGTATTTGGAATCGCCAGGGTGACTTGCTGAAACGACTGGATACCGGGAATGACCGGATTTGGCAAATAGACTTTCAGCCTGTGACCGATGAATCTGCGATCGCGACGCCCCCTTTACTGGTTTTAGCAGCGGCAAACGGTGCGATCGAACTCTGGCACATGGATGGTACTCAGGTGGCTACACTCAAGCCAAGCGGCACCTCTGCCAATTGGGGGGCTGTATTTAGCCCCGATGGTTCTCTTGTGGCTGCTGCGAGTTATGACGATAAGCTACGGCTCTGGCAGAGTGATGGCACGCCTGTTTTTGAAGTGGAAGGGAATGGGCGTGGGTTGACGCGAGTGGATTTTAGTCCCGATGGCAAAACCATTGCTACGGGCGGTCTTGATGGAATGGTTAAATTGTGGAACCTGGATGGCACCCTGCAAAACACCTTGGTTGGTCATCAAAGCTTTATTACTAGCCTAGCCTACAGCCCTGACGGTCGATATCTATATTCAGGGGGAATGGATAGCCAGTTGATTACCTGGGATCTGGAGAAAATTGCAGATCTTGATCCCCTAGAGTATGCCTGTCAATGGATACAGGATTATTTGCGGACGAATGTGGCGGTGGACGAAGGCGATCGCTCTGTTTGTCAGAAACCATAAGTCAGCGTGATTGTGTTCGAGGACTTGTCCAACTGGAAAGCAAAATATTGGTACGCTGTACTGACAGATAGTAAATGTGTTCAAACCCAGTAATAAGGAATGGGGAAGGGTAATGAGAGAACGGATTGAGCAACTTAAAGAAAATCTGGCTCGGACGATTGTGGGTAAAGCCGATGCTATTCGTTTAGTCTTGGTTGCTTTACTCTCAGGCGGTCATGCTTTGCTAGAGGATGTACCTGGGGTGGGGAAAACGCTGCTGGCAAAATCCTTAGCACGTTCCATTGATGGGCGATTTCAGCGAATTCAATGTACACCTGACCTCTTACCGGCGGATATCACCGGGACAAATATTTGGAATCCCAGTAGCCGTGAATTTGAATTTCTCGCTGGTCCAGTCTTTGCCAATATTCTACTGACGGATGAAATTAACCGGGCAACCCCGCGCACGCAGTCAGCATTACTGGAGGTGATGGAAGAACGGCAAGTGACTGTGGATGGGGAATCTCGTAACGTTCCCCAACCCTTTTTTGTGATTGCCACTCAAAATCCGATTGAGTATCATGGCACGTTTCCCTTGCCAGAGGCGCAAATGGATCGATTTACCCTATCTTTATCCCTGGGTTATCCGACGCCTGAGGAAGAACTGCAAATGCTGCAACTACATCAGGGGGGGATGGTGCTTTCGGAGCTTAAACCCTGTATTTCAACGGAGGACGTTTTGGAATTACAGCGTCTTTGTCAACAGGTGCAAGTTGAACGAGAGTTACAGCAGTATATTCTGAATTTAGTACGGGCATCTCGTGAGGCGGAAGATGTAGTATTAGGAGTCAGTCCACGGGGTACTTTAGCCTTACAACGGGCTGCACAAGCCTTCGCATTTTTGGACGGGCGAAATTACGCGATTCCTGATGATGTGAAGATGCTGGCACCTCATGTTCTGTCCCATCGTCTCATGGCAGCAGGGGGGCGACAGGCAAAGCCGATTGTTGAACAGTTATTGCGTTCTGTGGCAATTCCTTAAGAGGATATTGTGGAAAATTGTCATAAAAGCTACAAAATTATCTCGGTTAGGACGAAGGGTGGGTTTTACTGTTCCATTATCGGTGGGGAGGACAGGTTTTGTTGTTGATTTAGTTGATTTATCGGTGAGGAGGGCGGGTTTTGTTGAACATTTATTGGTGGGGAGGGCGGGTTTTGTTGTTCCGTTATTTCAACAATAGCTGACCTTAGTCCCTAAACCCGCCCCTACAGTCCCTAAACCCGCCCCTACGATTTGTCCCTAAAGGGAATTCCTAAAATTGACCCTGATACATTTTTGGAGGGTCAGAAATAAAAAATGACAAATGACGTAGCTTGCTTCTCGCTTAGCGAGTATGACGAATGACAAACTATAACAATCTGCGATCGCACGCTGTTTTATTTGTACTTGTACTGGTTTGGAGTGTTCTCCTAGGCGGAGGTATGGCAGGGGTTTTAAGAGCCGCAGAAATACCCAAACCCCCTAATTCAGAAACACTGGTGGCGATTGGAACGATTGACCCAATTCCAGAGCGCTATCAAACTGGATTAAAACTGTACCTGGAAAACTGTGGCAGTTGTCATGTTGCTTTACCCCCAGAAGTCATGCCAACTCAAACCTGGGAAACTTTGCTATTAGAACCAGAACAGCATTATGGACAACGGTTAGAGCAGATTCCGCGCCCGTTTATCTTTATTGTCTGGAATTATTTACGAACGTTTTCTCGTCCTGTAGGGGAAGATGAGCAAGCACCCTTTCGGGTGACTGAATCACGGTATTTTAAAGCACTTCATCCTCGTATTGATTTACCTCCAACATTAACGGCGGCTGGGTGCATCAGTTGTCATCCAGGAGCAAGAGATTATAACTATCGGCGTTTAACACCAGAGTGGGATGATTCACCGTAGGGATGTGGAAAGATGATGGATTTGATGGTCATTTTTACACTGATAGAGCCTCTGATAACGAATCCGCTCAAATAAATAGTTTACCGGAGTATCAGGGGATGGGTTTTTTACCCCGATTGCACCCCCTATCTCTCTTGATGGAGGTTGTCATCTGATTCCTTGACATCATTTTGCTCAACCACCAGCGACGAGGGAATCGACCTGACCAAACGACAACATCCCGGACTTGGAAACAGTTCCGGGATGAGGCGATCGCATCAGCCGAAAACTCAATTTAAAATTAAACCTTAAGCTGACACAGCCGCTAAACTGGCTGGAATTTTTCGCCCGACGGCGGCGGCGACGGGGTGTAAGCTGTGAACCAACTGCACCATATCGTCTAACGATAACGCTTGACGGGCATCCGATACGGATTTTTCCGGTTCGGGATGACACTCGATGATTAATCCATCTGCACCCACTGCGACAGCCGCTTTCGCTAACGGGGAAATTAATTCCCGTTTGCCTGTGGCATGGGAGGGATCTACAATCACAGGCAATGAAGTCATCTGCTTAAGTGCCACAACTGCTCCCAAATCTAAGACATTCCGGGTATAGGTATCGAAACTGCGAATCCCTCGTTCACACAGTACCACCTGAGAATTCCCATGACTGAGAATATATTCGGCTGCCATAACGAATTCTTCTAGAGTCGCCGCTAATCCTCGCTTCAGCAGAATCGGTTTATCAACTTGACCCAAGGCTTTGAGTAAATCAAAGTTTTGCATATTACGACTGCCCACCTGAAGCATATCAGCATGGGCAGCCACTAACTCGATTTGGGTAATGGACATGACTTCCGTCACCACGGGAATCTGATGACGCGATCGCACTTGGGATAATATTTCTAATCCCTCTACCCCTAAACCTTGGAACGAGTAAGGAGACGTGCGAGGTTTGAAAGCACCGCCGCGTAACGCCTGAACCGGGGCGCGTTGCAGTTGAGTGGCGACGGTTTCCATCTGCGATCGACTCTCCACCGTACAAGGACCAGCAATTATCACCAATTCCTCACCCCCGAAGGCGATATGATCCGACAGATGAACTAGAGTTTGGCGATCGGATTGGGTGGCAAGTGTAGCATTCAACATCAGACTAATTCCTTTAAACAACAAGTGAACAATAAAAAACCCGGTTCCTTGTGGGTTCCGGGTTCTGACAACATTTAAACGCAGCATTACCTACCCGGAACCGCTTCCGAACCAAAAAAAGTAAAACAAGGTAAACCAGTTACTCAGGTAGGTTGTCATCAGATACTCCTTAAAAAACAAAAAGACCGCAGCTTTCGCTCTGCGGTCCACCGGGGAGGTTCCATGAGGAACTCTGCTCACCTCCGGTGAACCTCCGTA
>JGI11958J13698_1055855_pt1 | contig 11964 bp, 9 predicted proteins | sample ElkSlonscriptome_14_FD_13698 | JGI IMG/M metagenome (IMG submission 13698)
TCGAGGCGGGCTTCTTCTTCTTTAATCCGAGCTTCTAGAATGGCAATTGTTTTATTGCGGTTAACTCTGGCTTCTTCAAGCTGTTCGTTAAGATTAGCAATTGTTTGAGCTTTGTTTGCTTCGGCTTGAATTAGATTCGCCTGTTGTTGACTGAGGTTTTCTTGTGCCTCACTCAGGCGTTCTAGAGCTGTTTCCACCCTCAAACGGCGGCTTTCTAATTCTGAGGTAGAAATAGCTCCATCTTCGGCTAACTGCTGATAGCGGGCAAAGTCGTTATCAGCGTTGCGTTTTTCTGCCTCGAGTCGTCTAATCGTAGCTTCTTGACCTTTAACGGTGGCTTGTTGGGCTTGAATCGTGGCTTCTTGAGCTTTGGTGGTTTCTCTCAGTTCAGTTTCTAAGCGATTAATTTTGCTCTGTTGGGCTTTTGTTTCTCCCTCTAATTCTTTTTCCAGGCGATTAATGGTTTCCTGTTGGGCTTGAATTGCACCCGCTTTAGCACCTGCTTTCACTCGTTCCAGATTCGCTTGAGCAATTTCAACTTGTTTTTTAGCCAGATCGACAGCCGCTTGCAAGCGATCGCGGTTATCCATAATCGCAATCACTTGATTTTCCCGCACGCGATCGCCTTCCGAGACGAGTAATGCTTTCACTACACTAGCGCCCTCCAGCGATGTGGGAGCGGATATTGTGATCACTTCGCCAGCGGGTTCCAAGCGTCCTAAGGCAGTTACCGCTTCGATTGCAGGTGTCGCCGTCGGCTGTGAATGTGATTGATTTGGACGGAGTTGAACCCGATTTAGGCTGTAAACCGCCGCCACTCCAGTCGCCAGAGTTCCGCCCACAGCTAACGCGATCGCCCAACGAGTTATTGGTTTTGACAATAGTCCTTCATCCATCCCTGGTTTATGCCGTTCTACAACACTTGGACAAAGCTAGACAAGATTGGATCTTGTTAGACATTATCCGAATTGCTTCCTGCTTCACTCTGGCGGTGACGGCACTCAACCAGTCCACAGGTTTAAATTTGGACAGAACTTGCCCTATTTAATTTTTATTGATCGAAGTAATTTGAGAAGCTTTGCTGCTTTAATCCGTTATTTTCAGCGCCATTAAGGTATGCTGGATTTCTCAACCGCCTTATTACAGGTGCGCTACTTTTGTAGAGACGCGCCATGGCGCGTCTCTACTTTGTTACGGGGTCTCAAGCCCTAATATTGTTCGCTTGGTTTTCGCTCCTGCGGACTATTATAGCACTGCACCGCTTAGACAAGATGCTGGAGCATTTTCCAATGTTCCCTGTTTCCTGTTTCCTATTCCCTATTCCCTATTCCCTATTCCCTGACAAATGACAAATGACGAATGACCAATTACGCCGATGGCAAGTCAAACAATACCGTTGTCATATAATACTCTGCCCAATCCGCACCAAAGGCTTTTTCTAGGACACGACGGGTTTTATCATTCTGCTGCTGCTTGGTGCAATAATAATGCTGACCCGCTAAAACTTCTGCTTGGTTTTCAGCCGAAACGGGTGTCGCATTAGCCGCCTGAGTACAATGAATTTGGAGAAAATTCTCTACTCGCGATAAAAATTTGTGTTCCTCTTCAGGGGTGTTGGGTCGAATAAAAATGCAAAATTCAGAAAAAATATCGCCCCACTCTGGCAACTCACGGACGTCTTGGAAATGAGGCGTTGGTAAGGCTTGTAACGGTTGGCGGTAAATGTCAGGTAAGATACGCTGAGCATTCACTGGAGAAAGGTCTGCGATCGCGGCACTGATTTTCCCGCGTCCACCAACTAGATCACAGCCGAACATGGGTAGATTATACTCCGGACGGGGAAACATGACACAGTGGAGGATATCGAGCATTGTTCCCACTTTTGCCAGTTCCAAGTGCAGTTTGCGAAACTGTGGTGTCTGATAACAACGGTTTTCAATCGTAAGTTTCTCACCCTCTAGACGCCCCTCTACATAACCTAAATCAGCAGGAAGCTGATAGGGCGACAAATCCAGGTAACGCCGCCAGTTAGCTTCAATACAGTCGGCTAATTGGTGGATGAGGGGGTGTTGTTGCTCTCGCAGGGAAGGCTTAGTAGTTGCTGACATTCCTTGAACCTAAACAATTAACCTAAACCCGTCAGGATAAGGCGGTAGGTCTAGGATATCAGCTTCTGATTCCGTTGGGATAGCCACAATCTTAATCTGCCTGCTTTTTATCGTGACTGAACTTGGTGTGATGTTGGAGAGTGAAGACTTAGATAGTGTGAGTTGGCTTGAAGAACCCAGAAACCCCGTTAGCGATGATGGATATCCCCCAAGTGGTGCAGCTACTTCGTTAGCTCAGGAAGTCAGAAAGGATGTCAATATAAGTAAGCAGAGTTGATAGGAGTAGACGAGTATGTTTGGCTTAGGATGGCCCGAAGTGGCGATTATTGGAATTGTCGCTCTAGTAATTTTCGGTCCCAAGAAGATCCCTGATATGGGTCGCGCATTAGGAAAAACGCTTAAAGGTTTTAAAGAAGAGATGAATACTCCAACATCTGAGGAGGATGACGCTGACTAGAGTTGATTTATCGGTGGGGAGGGCGGGTTTTGTTGTTGATTTATCGGTGGATGTCTAATTTAGCGGCTAAACCCGCCCCTACAAATTTTGCCTAAACCCGCCCCTCAAACAGGCTTTCTCTTTGGCAGAAGCAGCAGCCAAAGATGGGAATTATTGAGCCGAAAGCTTAATTCGAGCCATTTCCGCCATCCTTCTTGATTGGCAATTCCGGAGTCTCAATTAAATCAGTCATCGCTTCAGTCAAGGCTTTGGGGTCCATGAATACGATTTTGGAGTTGCTACTTTCTCCCAATTTCTCGTTCGCTTCTACATATCGAGTGGCAATCAAATACTTGAGTACATCTTGACTGTTAGGCTTTTCGAGCAGCGCTTTTGAGATCATCTCTAGGGATTTCACCGTTCCCTCTGCCTGGGCGATCGCGGCTTCTCTCTCACCCTCTGCCTCATAAATCGCCGCTTTTTTCATGCTTTCTGCGGCTCGCTCCTGTTCCAAGGACTCTAGCACTGTCTGGGGTGGTTTAATTTCTTGGAGTTCCACACGGATAACCTCTACCCCCCAACTATCGGCAGCTTCCTTGAGGTAAACAGACAAATTTTCATTGATCTCAGAACGGGATGAATAGGTTTGATCTAAATCCATTTTGCCAATCTCCGACCGTAATGCCGTGAGCACTAAATTTGTAATTGCCTCTTTGACATCTTCAACATCGTAGTAGGCTTTATAGAGGTTGTTGATTCTCCAGAACACCACTGCATCGACTTCCAAAGAAATATTGTCTTTCGTGATTGCCTGCTTGGGTTCGGTGTCTAAAACTTGCTCACGAGTGGTTTCTTCTACAGCAATGCGCTCAGTCACCAGCCAAACCTGTCGGAGACCGGGTTGTAGGGTTTTCTTATATTTCCCGAATCGTTCAACAATAGCTTGATTGCCCTGATTGATGACTTTGATTGAACCGAGATAGTAGCCGCCGCCGATTAAAAACAGTGCGAAAAAATATGAAAGAAGAGATCCCATAGGTTTTTAAACTCTGACTAAAAGGATAAGGCGCAGATTAGGATTGCCCCGTTTTGCCAAACGAGGCTTTTCATCCAGCCGCTTTGTCTGGCAGCAAGTGTTACAGACTATTTACTCTCAAGCAAGACACCAGATAAAGAGGGACAATTCCCACCACCAGTGAAATATCCTTCGCTCATGCCAGAACGAGACGCTAGATTTAACCCGATTATCTCAGCATTTTAGCGGAATTTTAGCAAAATTTTGCCATCGGCATAAACCAGATTCCCTATAGCTGCTAAGTTAACAGGAGAAATATGTCCATGATCAACCTGTGAACCGTCTTATTCAACAAATCCAATCCAGCTTGTTCAATCTCCTTGGCTCTGCTATTGAGGTTTTGCCCGGGCTTATCGGCGGAGTGATCATTCTCCTGTTAACTCGCTACACTGCCGAGGGTACCCAGCAAGTCACCGCTAAGATAGGAGAGCGTACCATCCGTAGCTCATCGCTGCAAATGCTGCTAGCAAAAACGACGTATGTGACAACATGGGTCGTTGGCATTTTAGCCGCTAGTGTGATTGCCTTTCCGGGCTTACGGCTAGGTGACATTATCGCGGCGCTGGGGTTGGGTTCAGTCGCCGTTGGTTTTGCCTTTCAAGATATCTTCAAAAACTTCTTAGCTGGGGTGCTATTACTGGTGCAAGAACCGTTTCGCCTCAATGATCAGGTGATTATTGAGGACTATGAAGGAACGGTGGAGAGGATTGACATCCGTACCACCCAAATTCGTACCTATCAAGGCGAACGAATTCTCCTGCCGAATTCAACAGTCTTTACCAGTGCGGTGCAAGTCAGAACCGCCTACGGACAGCGACGAACGGATTTAGGTGTTGGAGTTGACTATAATACCCCCTTGTCTGAAGCGGCTGAACTGCTCGAGCAAACCATTACTCAGGTGGAGGGTGTCTTGTCCCAGCCTTCACCAGAAATCGATTTAGTCAGCTTTGGCGACAGTTCCATTGATTTCGTTGTCCGCTATTGGACGTTACCCCAGCAGCAACGAGTCCGTCAGGTGCAAACTCGATCGATTATGGCGATTAAAAAAGCCTTTGATCACGCCGACATTAATATTCCATATCCTATTCGCACGCTTTACTTCTATGACCAGCAACGGTTCAATGATTATTTACCCCCGTCCCCAGATGAAGCTTCTAACTGACAACGGTTAAGATTGAATATGTGTATCGATACCTTTTGTTCTACAAACCCTACGATGTCTTAAGTCAGTTTACGGATAGGGAGGACAGTCCCCGTCGAACGCTCAAAGACTATATTCCGGTGTCGGAGGTTTACCCCGTCGGACGCCTTGACCGAGACAGCGAGGGATTGCTCTTGTTGACCAATCATGGGCGCTTGCAGCACCGTCTCTCTAACCCGCGCTTTCGACATCCCCGTACCTATTGGGTGCAAGTGGAACGTATCCCCGATGAAGCTGCCTTGAATCAATTACGCCAGGGTGTAGTGATTAAAGATTATCAGACCAGAAAAGCTCAAGTGCAGCGATTACCACAAGAACCCGATCTACCCCCCCGCGATCCCCCGATCCGCTTTCGCAAAACTGTACCGACTTGCTGGTTAGAAATCACCTTGACCGAAGGGCGAAACCGTCAAGTACGGCGCATGACAGCAGGGGTGGGATTTCCCACCTTACGATTAATCCGGGTCGCGATCGCTCATCTGCGTCTGGATGGGTTGCAACCGGGTCAGTGGCGTGATCTGACGCCCCCGGAACTTGTCTCTCTCCAGAAACTGGTGAAGTTTTGAGAAAACCCTTGTAGAGACGCGCTATGGCGCATCTCTACACTCCCTTAAAAGCTGCAACCTTTGATTCTGGCGTGGCAAACTAGATGGCAGCTAGCTTATAATCCCAGCCTTAGAAACCCGATAGGAATTGAGGAAGTTCCGTTATGTTAATTTGTCCCCAGTGTCATTTTGAAAACCCGAATACTCACAAGTTTTGTCAGCGATGTGGAACTTCCTTGATCCATAAACTGTGTCCTGAATGCGATACCCAAGTTCCCGTTAATGCTGAAACCTGCCATAATTGCGGTGCGTTTACGGGAACGGTTTGGTGGGCAATGATTGCCAAAGAGCCAGAGTATGGCGTAACCTCAACCCCTGATCCAGAAGGTGTCTCAACTAATTCTGAGTCAATCGCTAGCCCTGCGGATCTAGAGTCATCAGCCCAGGGGACACAAACGAAGGAAAGTGAATTAACGTCTGCCGAAATTCCCGATGATGCCAAAACCGATTCTGAGGCTTTTTCTCAGGAAACGGATCAGCCAGACACGGCAAAGAGTCCGACATTGATGGCACAATCAACGGTTGAACCCGATCCAGAGACTCAAGCCTCATCGATAGCGACGTCTGAGGCAAGTTCTGCTTACAATGTTCACTCGATCGCCTATCTGGATGCTCAACAACGTTACCGACTCATCGAACCCCTAAATCCCGACATCTTAGCGGATGCCCCCGCCGGATCGGAAACGTTTGTCAAAGTGTTGGACTGCCAGCCCTTTCAGAAATCACTTCTGGAAGCCCTACTGGAGCAACAATCAGAGCAATCCCCGTCCCAATCCTCACCAATCCTGGGAATTCCGGCGATCGCACAACCCTATTTGGCGTTGAAACAAAACCATTATCCGACTGTGCCAGAGGTTCATGATGCGTGGCAACAGGATAATCAGTCAGTGATGTTGCTCGAAGATCGCTCAAGCTGGCAGCTTCTCAGTGACTTGTGGGGCAGTGAAACGTTATCTACCTTACAGCTATTGTATTGGCTCGATGAAATGGCAAGACTTTGGCAGGCACTTGAACCTTGGAATTGTTGCCAAAGTCTATTAGAAATTACCAATTTACGAGTTGATGAAGACCAGGTGCTGGGGTTAGAGCGCCTCTATCATGATTCTGAAGATGATCCACCCCTGTTAGAGGATTTGGGGCAAATGTGGCGGCTGCTATTTAACCAGTCGCAACGGACTCAACTGACCTCATTGGGGACGGTATTTCGGCAGATGTGTACCGAGGAAATTACCACGATTGACCAATTGCGATCCGAGTTAGAAGCGATCGCTCACGCTGAAGAAGAAGCACAAGAAGAACAGGCAACGGCAGTTACCTTAGAGAGGGAGGAACCCCTGTCTGACGAGGAAATCAGTTTTCTGGAAATGCCCACAGCAGACGTCGTGGGGAGCTACGACGATGGCGGTCCTACGGTTGTTCTACCCATGCAATTACTCAGCCTTGACGATGTTGGCTGCACGGATATTGGTCGTCAACGGGATCACAATGAAGACTGCTTTGGTATTCAGGCGCAGGTGAAAAAGCACGAAACCCCCATAGGTCGAACCTTAGACGCTCGCGGTCTTTATATTCTCTGTGATGGAATGGGTGGACATGCTGCCGGAGAAGTGGCGAGTTCTATGGCGGTGGAGAAGCTGGAGGCGTATTTTCAAGACCATTGGCAAGATGAGTTACCCACAGAAGAAAGTATTGGCGAAGCGGTACGCCTAACTAACCAAAACATTTATGATGTCAACCAACAAAATGCGCGATCAGGCAGTGGTCGCATGGGGACAACCTTGGCAATGATGTTGGTTCAGAATACCAACGTCGCGATCGCCCATGTGGGCGATAGTCGTCTCTATCGGTTAACCCGCAAAGGTGGTTTAGAGCAACTCACCGTAGACCATGAAGTCGGTCAACGGGAAATGAAACGCGGCGTGGAAGAAGCGATCGCCTATTCTCGCCCGGATGCTTATCAACTCACTCAAGCTTTAGGACCACGCAGCGACCAGTTTGTTACTCCTGACATCAATTTTTTGGAACTGAATGAGGATACCTTATTCGTTCTGTGTTCCGATGGGTTGTCCGATAATGAACTTATCGAGAATAACTGGCAGACCCACCTGGCTCCTTTGCTCAGTTCTCGCGCTAACCTTGAGCAGGGTATCCTACAGTTAGTTGACCTAGCCAATGAGCAGAATGGTCACGACAACATCACCGCCATACTCATCCGAGTAAAAGTGCGACCTAATTTTCAGCAACGGAGTTGGTGATTGATGATTGGTCAAATGCCTGTTTGTACATCATTTTGGGAAACGGGGAACAGGAGCAAGGAATTGAGGCAAGATTGCAAGGGATAGGGGAGCAGGGGGAGCAGGGGTGCATGTAGAGGCGTTCCGGTGGAACGTCTGGCAGAAAAAATTAAATTAGGGCTTATGCGAGCAGTATTGGCAGGCTACCAACAGCCCTAGTCGAAGCTGTAAGTAAACCTCAATGTCCGGCTATGGGGGAATTGTATTAGTTTTATATATAGCTGTCGCCATCAAGGTTAGGACAGATTAAATGGCTGAAACGATTACGTACCAGTAAGAAACCTTTTGCCTTCTGCCCTGGAACCTTCTATCTTCTGCTATGGCAGGTGCATCGGTAGGTTCATCAAGGACTCAGAGGAATCCTAATCCCGAAAAAGGACGGGAGCGACTAACTTTAATTAAGGACTAGATTATTTTTTATGCCACGAGTAACAGTAATCCGTCTAACTAATAAACCACGGATACCAAACCGGGCTTCAAGAGCCAGAGTTTGGATCAAGGGACTCCCGCCAAGACATTGAAACAAGCCCTGTGAGTTAAGGACAAAAAACTGAGGACTATGGTCACGCTGACCCTTCTACATCCGCAGGCATCCACTCCATTACAAAAGTGGAAATTCCACAACCAGTCTACAATTCGTATTGGTCGATCGCCAGATAATGACGTGATTCTAAACAATCCGTTAGTATCTCGGTATCACCTCGAATTGAGAGTCACCGTCGTCCAATCTGGACATAAGTGGCAGTTGGTTAATCAGGGAACCAACGGCACGTTTCTGAATGGAGTGCTGGTATCACGAGAGGTACTCCCGAATCAGGGCTTGATTCGGCTGGCTCGAGAAGGACCAATGCTCAAATTTGAACTGAACCCGGTTTCTGTGCCAAATTCTGGCTTAGTCTCGCCAACGCCTAAATCTAAACAGTCCTGCACTCACCTGGGCAATCCACCCGGTAATTTATTTTGTATTCACTGTGGTCAACCTTTAGTCCCTGTACAACGAGTTATCCGCCACTATCAAGTCCTGCGAACCCTGGGACAGGGAGGAATGGGGACAACCTATCTCGCCTGGGATAATACAGGCAAAATCGAGGGACGCCCGACGTTACTCGTCCTCAAAGAAATGAATGCGGATGTGGCACAAATTGCTAAAGCCCAAGAACTGTTTGAGCGAGAGGCGCGTGCCTTACAAGCCCTGCATCATCCCGGAATTCCTGAGTATTATGACTTTTTTGTCGAAGGGGGTAAAAAGTATTTGGCAATGGCGCTCATCCACGGACAAGATTTGGAGCAACGGATTTTGATGGCTGGACCGGTTACTCCAGATCAAGCCGCTGAGTGGATGATTCAAACCTGTGATGTTCTAGATTACATCCATTCGAGCGATCCGCCCTTAATTCACCGGGATATTAAACCTGCGAATCTGATTGTGCGTCATCGAGACAACAGCATAGTTGTCCTTGACTTTGGCGCAGTGAAGGAGATCGGGACAATGCCAGGAACTCGAATTGGTGCTGAAGGATATAGCGCCCCCGAACAAGACCGAGGGACTCCAGTCACTCAATCCGATCTCTATGCCATTGGTCCGACCCTGATTTTTCTGTTAACTGGGATGACTCCCCTTAAATTTTATCGCCGCCGCAGTTTGGGCTATGGATTTGACTTGTCCAAAGCCCCCACGATTACTCCCGCGTTACGGGAAGTAATCGACCGGGTATGCCAACTCAAAGTGTGCGATCGCTACCAAACGGCGAAGGAGCTTGCAAACGCCTTAGACGCTTGTCGCTAGAGCTTCTGCTGGCGCGATCGCTTCGCTATTAACGGTTCAAAGACGTCAGAACATCTATTCTTCATCCCATGCTTCCACGGCGAGTAAATCACCAATTGGATCTTGCATGGTGAAGCCAAATTCGATGAGTTCCTTTTTCCAGAACGACCAGTCGTCGCCATATAGCAGGGCGATTTTCCATATACTGTCGCTGGGTTTGATTATCTTGGATTCCACGAGTGAACGCACCTGACGCTGCATCTTCACCATGGGGTGAGTAACTTGCTGAGTCATACTCTCAATTTTCTCGAAATAACTTTTGCAAATGCTTGGATCAAAAAAACGCTTCCTGTTATTTATTTTTGCCGGTTCGTAGAGTTGGCTCTCGGCAAGGAAGCATTACCCTACCCTTATAACCCATCCGAGGACATTTACGCAACCCTTTTTAGAAAAATGTACGGAAATCACTACCATTGCCCCTGGAATGGCTGCCGTTAAGGGAAGGGGGAGCATGTAGAGACGTAGCATGCTACGTCTGGGAGCTGGGGAAGAAAAAATTATAGCTGTCGCTAAAAAGGTTAGGATTTCTTTATGGGTTAAGAGAATCTAAGCCAACTGACTTAGATTCTTCTATAGTTCACACCTTCTGTTCAACCGCTGTCTTCACAGCAGACTGTAACAACAGACCATATTCAATCCCCTCAACCACGGCTTGATAAGACGCTTCTAGAATATTGGCAGAAACACCCACTGTCGTCCAGCGCTGCTTGCCATTACTCGATTCCACCAGCACACGAGTTTTTGCTGATGTGCCAGCCGCACCATCCAGAATCCGCACTTTGTAGTCGGTCAGGTAAAAGGTTCCTATCTCTGGATAAAATCGCACCAGGGCTTTCCGTAACGCGGCATCCAGTGCTGACACGGGTCCATTACCTTCAGCCACTTCTAAAATATCCTCACCATTAACCGTAACCTTAATTGTCGCCATCGCATTACTGTAAGGCGTGTCGATACCTTGAAGCATGTCACTGTGAACTTGAAACCCTTTCAGTTCAAAATGCTGCTGCTTCTGCCCCAGGGCGTCTCGCATCAGTAAATCAAAACTGGCTTCGGCGGCTTCAAATTGATAGCCCTCATTTTCCAACTCTTTCAGGCGTCCTAAGATTTGGCGACAGGCGGCGTCTTGTTTGTGGAGTTCATGTCCAAAACTCTTGGCTTTTGCCAAAACGTTACTGAGTCCAGATTGGTCAGAAATCACAATCCTTCGCTGATTCCCCACCTGTTGGGGCGGAATATGTTCGTAGGTGAGTGGATTGCGTTCAACGGCGGAAACGTGAATCCCGCCTTTATGGGCAAATGCTGACCGACCTACAAATGCAGCATGGTCATCAGGGGCAAGGTTTACCACTTCACTAATGGAACGACTAACTTGAGTCAGTGTGGCTAATTGTTCTTTTTGCATACAGTGATACCCTAGCTTGAGCTGTAAGTTAGGAATCAAGGAACACAGATTTGCATTACCACAGCGTTCACCATAGCCGTTCATCGTTCCCTGAACCATACAGACGCCTTCCACCACACTCATCAACGCATTCGCCACGGCGGTATCGGAGTCATTGTGGGTGTGAATGCCCAATCGAGGCGAATGTAGAGACGCGCCATGGCGCGTCTCATCTGGTTCTGTTGTTGGTGATAACGTCGGTTCAAAACCCGCCCTACCTTGGTTTTCAGGGTTGAGTTCTAAACGTTCAATCACATCTCGGACGATTTGACCAATTTCATGGGGTAGAGTTCCGCCATTGGTGTCGCAAAAGACTAACCATTCAGCCCCTGCATCCATGGCAGTTTTCAGGGTTTTCAGGGCGTAATCTGGGTTATTTTTATACCCATCAAACCAATGTTCGGCATCATAAATCACTCGCCGCCCTTGACTGCGAAGGTATTCTATAGTGTCTCGGATCATTGCCAGGTTTTCGTCAAGGGTAGTACCTAACCCTTCCGTGACATGGAGATCCCAAGACTTACCAAAGATAGTCACCCAATGTGTCCCTGCTGCCAAAATTGCTTGTAGCATCGGATCATCAGCCGCCGTTTTATGAGGGCGTCGCGTTGAGCAAAAGGCGACAATTTCTGCTTGGGTTAAGGGTTCTTCTTTGAGTCGCCAGAAAAATTGCACGTCTTTGGGATTCGCACCGGGCCAACCGCCTTCAATAAAGGGAATCCCTAATTGGTCGAGTTGTCGGGCGATGCGGAGTTTGTCTTCGATGGACAAGGAGAGTCCTTCACGCTGGGAACCATCCCGCAGTGTTGTGTCGTAAATCCAGATGGGGGTGGGGGTTTGAGAAGTCATAAGTAAGGATACTTGTGTAAGTTGTCAAGAAATGTAAACTAGAAAAAGTAAGGGTGTAGTCACTACGATAGATAAATCATCAATGCCTAAAGTAACAGCTCAAGGGAAAACGTTTTCATGTGACCCAGGC
>JGI11958J13698_1112066_pt1 | contig 11802 bp, 5 predicted proteins | sample ElkSlonscriptome_14_FD_13698 | JGI IMG/M metagenome (IMG submission 13698)
CGATATGCTCCCTATGTCAGACGCCCTTTAGTCACCTTAACCCTGATTGATGCTCGCCCCCTAAAAATTGCCGTCGCCGGGGAAGTCAATCGTCCAGGTTCCTACAGCGTAACCCTGAACGAAGGGCAACAATTTCCCACCGTGACTCAAGTGGTTCAGCTTGCTGGCGGAATTAGTCGCTCGGCTGATGTGCGAAATGTGCAAATTCGCCGTCTGACTAACTCAGATACCCGCCAAACCTATACAATTAATCTCTGGGAGTTATTGCAAAATAGCGATCTCGCTCAAGACGTGACCTTGAGAGATGGTGATGAAATCTTTATCCCCACCACCACCGGAATTGACCCCTTAGAAAGCCGTCAACTGGCAACCGCGAGTTTTTCGCCAGAGGCGGTTAAGCCAATTAAAGTAGCCGTCGTTGGGGAAGTGGTGCGTCCAGGTCCTTATACCGTTACCGCCGCCACATCGGGAGCGGCTACGGCTGACCAGGCTGGTGGCGGCGGTGGTAACAATACAGAACCGCCAACAGTGACCCAGGCAATTCAAGTGGCGGGAGGTATTACTCAATCTGCCGATATTCGTAACGTTGAAGTGCGACGCACCACCAGAGATGGCTCTGAGCAACTGATCGTTGTCAATCTTTGGGAACTCCTGCAAGAGGGAGATCTCTCTGAAGATGTGATTCTGCAACAGGGAGACACGATTAGAGTCCCGGAAGCCGAAACTCTAACCGCTTCAGAAGCTACAAAATTGGCATCAGCGAGCTTTTCGGCGGCAATTATCAATGTCAATGTAGTGGGAGAAGTCGAGAAACCGGGTACAGTATCAATCCCAGCGAACGCCCCCTTAAATCAAGCCCTGCTAGCATCTGGCGGATTTGATAATCGCCGCGCCCGCAAGAGTTCTGTAGAGTTGATTCGTCTGCAACCCAACGGTACCGTTAAAAAACGGGAAATCGATGTGGATTTTACGGCTGATGTTAACGATGAAAGCAATCCGCCATTGCGCCCTAATGATGTGATTATCGTCAGACGTTCCGGTTTGACCCGCGTCACGGATACATTGGGTACAATTGTCAGTCCGCTTGGTAGCGTGTTCTCCGTGTTTAGATTTTTTGGATTCTAGAGCGTTGGCTGGCGTAATAGCCGTTAGTAGAGACGTTGCATGCAACGTCTCTACAGAAAAGAGGGATATTGTCGCTTCTGTTACCGTTTTTGAGGAATTTCAGTCGATAATTGGATGACTGAATCAGTATGTCAGTATTTTAGGAGAGATAGGGAATCAAGGGTTGATTGTTGATGGCTGATTCCCTACTCCGATCAAATTTGTAAATTTCAGCGGTATTCGTGACGATTTTGAGCCAACCTGATACACAATTAAACAAGGTAAAATGATTTTTTGACGAACGCGCTCAATCCACGCAGAAGGAGTAGGGGGAAGATGGAAATCGGTCAGATTCAGCCACCATTATCGCCTAATGGTAATGGAAAACACCCGCAGTATGCACCACCGATGGTCTACCGGACGCCACCTCCGGAACCCGAACCGGATGAATGGACATTGCGACAGTTGGTCAACGTCATTCGGCGTCGGGCGTTAGTGATTGCTGGAGTCGCGATCGCAGTAACCTCGGGGATCAGTTTTTGGACGTTGAATCAGACACCGAAGTATGAAAGCAAGTTTCAACTGTTGGTCGAACCCGTCACGGAAGAAGGAGACTTAGACAAACTCACAGAAGTGGTGGGTGGCGGTGATGGACGGAATTCCACACTGGATTATGATACCCAGATTCAGGTGTTACGCTCTCCTCAGCTAATGGAGGCTATTGTCCAAGAGATCCACAAGCATTATCCTGAGGTCAGTTACGAGTCCTTAATGACTCAGCTAATTGTCAGCCGACTGGGGGACACCAAGATTCTGGAAGGGCGTTATCGGGATACTGAACCCGAACGAGTGCGGCGGGTTTTACATGAAGTGGCTCGAGGCTATCTACGCTACTCCTTACAAGAGCGACAACTGAACCTGAAACAGGGAATTCAGTTTGTGGATGACCAGTTACCCGTGCTGCGCGATCGCGTGAATAAGCTGCAAGGACAATTGCAAGCCTTTCGCCAACAACACAACCTCCTCGACCCGGAAATTCAAGCTCAAGAGTTATCCCAACGGGTAAGTGCGATTGAACAGCAGCAGTTACAAACTCAGGTTGAGTATCAAGAAACGCGATCGCTTTATAATACCCTCTTACAGCAGTTGGGATTATCACCCCAGCAAGCCATTGCCACTGTAACCCTCAGTGAAGCCCCACGCTACCAACAGTTACTCAACCAACTCGCGGAACTTGAATCCCAGATCGCCCTAGAATCGGCGCGGTTTACGCCCCAAAGTCCCACGATGCAAGCCTTGCGCCAGAAACGGGATAATCTCTTACCCTTACTCAACCAAGAATCCCAAAACGTATTGGGCGCAAGCCTGAGCGAGGCTGGGGTGTCCGGTGCTTCCCCCAATTCGATTCGCACAAACTTGACCCAGCAACTGGTGCAAGCGACTAATCAACTGCAAGTCTTGCAAGTCAAACAAAGTGCGATCGCGCGATCGGCTCAAATGCTCAACCTCCAGGTCAAACAAATTCCCGTCATCGCCCGCCGCTACACAGATTTACAGCGAGAACTCCAAGTCGCCACCGATAGCTTAAATCGCTTTCTGGCGGTGCGGGAAAATCTGGAAATTGAAGCCGCCCAGAAAGCCTTACCCTGGCAGATTATATTAAAGCCAGAAGTCCCCCAAGTCCCCGTGTGGCCCAATACCCAGCGCAATATCACATTAGGTGCGATCGCGGGATTATTGTTAGGTTTGGGCGTGGCGTTGCTGATCGAACGTTTGGATAATGTCTTCCATTCTCCCGATGAACTCAAAGACTTGACCAAACTTCCCTTACTCGGCATTATCCCCTACCAAAAACAACTCAAACAACAGATGATGTCTACGGCAAACTTAACCCAGGTGGCATCAGCTTCCCCTTCCGCCAATGGTGAAAAATCTCGCCGCTCATCCCGAAGCTACAACGCTTCTCCCTTCTTAGAATCATTCCGTTCGCTCCAGACGAATATTCGGTTTCTGGGTAGCGATACACCCGTTCACTCCATTATTATTAGTTCAGCTACCCCCTCAGAAGGAAAATCTACTGTTTCCGTCCACCTCGCCCAAGCCGCCGCCGCCATGGGTCAACGAGTATTGCTGGTGGATGCGGACTTACGACGCCCTCAGGTGCATCACTATTTGAATCTGGATAACCAGGTCGGTTTAAGTAACGTCATTGCCACGGGATTAACGGCGAAACAAGCAATCCAGCGCCTCCCCATGTGGGATCGGTTGTATGTCCTCACCGCCGGACAAGTCCCCCCTGATCCCAGTCGGCTGCTCTGTTCCAAGAAGATGCAACATTTGATGGAACAATTTCATGCGGTTTTTGATTTAGTGATTTACGATACACCACCCGTGTTAGGACTAGCTGATGGTCGTCTCTTGGCGGCTCACGCGGATGGTGTGATGATGGTAGTGGGCTTGGGTAAGAGCGATCGCTCGGCATTAATGCAAGCCCTAGATAGTATGAGAATCTCTAACGCTACCGTGTTAGGAGTGGTTGCCAATGGTGTTAAAGGGTATACTACCCGATCTTACTACTACTATCACAATCACTATGGAACCGAATCCGATATCCTCAAAGCCAAACAGCTCTTGATGAAACGGATGGAGGAAAATATCCAGCCGGATGACGAAAACCAGAAGGATAACCAATGAAAAAGGTTTAACGTTCACTTCGTTCGTCAGGAATGGCGTCTGTGTCTGACTTTTCACGCCATCTAGAAAAATCTATATCAGACCTAACCCCCCTCGGTTCCCTTTGAATCCCCCTCCCGTCCCCCTTACCCCCCTCGTTCCCCCCTACAAGAGGGGGGATGACTAAGGATGCTTCGCTTTTTGTTCCATGGGGGATGACTAAGGATGCTTCGCTTTTTTTGCACGGGGAAGCCAGCAGATGCTTCGCTTTTTTTTGCACGGGGGAGGACAAAAGATGTTTCACTTGTTTTGCATGGGGGATGACAAAGGATGCTTCGCTTTTTTGGCACGGAAGGGGGAGAATTCAAAGCCTCTCTCCTCGCAGGAGAGAGGTTTGGAGAGAGGTTTCTTATTCAGCAGCCCCTAAATATTGTAATAAGACCGATACCACTGCACAAATCGTTCCACACCCACTTCAATCGACGTATTCGGTCTAAATCCCACATCTTGGATTAAATCATCCACATCCGCATAAGTAATCGGCACATCTCCCGGTTGCATAGGTAGCATATTTTTCACAGCCGTTTTGCCCAAACATTGTTCTAGGGTTTCGATGAGTTGCAAGAGTTCAATCGGTTGATTATTGCCAATGTTGTAGAGTTTGTAAGGAGCAGAACTTCTCGAACCCGGTGAAGCATTTCCTGACGCTTCCGGCGGGGGAATCTTACCCATGACTCGCACCACCCCCTCGACAACATCATCAACGTAGGTAAAATCCCGTTGCATCCTACCATAATTAAAAACATTAATCGGCTGTTCAGCCAGGATAGCTTTGGTAAATAAAAATAAAGCCATATCGGGACGATACCACGACCCATAAACCGTAAAGAAGCGCAAGCCTGTTGTCGGGATATTATACAGATGACTATAGGCATGAGCCATTAATTCATTGGCTTTCTTGGTAGCCGCATAGAGGCTAACAGGACAATCGACATTATCCTGTACTGAAAATGGCACTTTCGTATTCGCGCCGTACACCGAACTGGATGAGGCAAACACCAGATGCTTGATGTCAGAATGGCGACACCCTTCCAGGATATTAGTAAAACCCACCAGATTACTATCCACATAGGCGTAGGGATTTTTCAGGGAATAGCGAACCCCCGCTTGCGCCGCCAGATGGATGACATACTCAAAGGAGTCTTGGGCAAATAACTGGGCAATTCCCTCTCTATCGGCTAAGTCGAGTTTATAAAAGCGAAACCCAGGTTGGTTCTCCAGTTGCGCTAGTCTAGCTTGTTTGAGGGAGACATCATAGTACGGATTTAGGTTATCCAGTCCAATCACGGTATCACCCTGGGCAAGTAACCGTTGACTGAGGTGGTATCCGATAAAGCCGGCTGCACCTGTGACTAAAACATTGACCACACTTGAATTCCTCTTATAAATGTCGGCATTGGTTAGACTGATACCATTGAATCGGATGCTCAAGGCGAGTTTAACATTTCAGGTAGGGGAAACAATCCCGATTAATTTGAACGCACCCGCCCCCACAAATCAACGGGTTCTGGGGAAGAGCTATTCACGGGACGCTGACATACTAGACTTGGCAACGATTAGGGTTTAAATTCTGGGAAGTATCACGCCAGTGACCAACGAGACGAGATGATATCAAGCCATTCCATACACACCAATCCGGTTCATCTAGACCGAACCCACTGGAAGCAAGTCAGCGTTCAAATTGTGGTCGTCACCGCATTCCTCAGTTTGGGGTTCCTGCTGGATGGCAATATGGGCGGCGGTAATGAAGTCAATATTTTACCCTTTGCCAGACAGTATGCTGACCCAAGTTGGATTCCGGGAGACTGGTATCTCAATCAGCCTCCGGGCTATCGTATCCCCTTCCTGGCTTTGTTTGGCTCAATGGCGGCGGCTTGGGGGTTTTTAGCCGCGTCTTTAATCGGGCGGCTGCTGTGTTACACCCTGATGGCTTCCGGGTTAGTGTTTCTGGGTCGAAAACTGGGGTTGAGTTTGCCGTTGCTGCTGTTGGCGGTTGGCTTATTTCTGTATGTGGATGACCATCAAGGTATAGTTGCCCGTGAATGGTTGGTGGGAGGCGTTGAGCCGAAAGTTGTGGCTTACGGTTTATTGCTGTTCGCCATTGGGTTAATGTTAACGGGTCGCTATCGCGTGATGGCACTCTTGTTAGGGCTAGCCACATTATTCCACATTTTTGTTGGGGGTTGGGCGTCTCTGGTGATAGGAGGATGGTTGCTACTCAGACGCCGCCGCCATTTTAGAAATATCCAGTATCTGGGTTCCGTTGTCGTTATTTATCTGATAGCCAGTGCGCTATCGATTTACACGATTCTGGAACATTTATTGACACCTAGTCCCACAGGTGCTATTGAACCGTCCTATGTTTATGTGTTTATCCGTACTCCTCACCACCTGAATCCCCTTTATTGGTCGGCGGAATGGTGGATAAAACCTGCGGTTTACTTGCTGGTGTTGGCGCTGAGTGTGGGAATACTTTGGCGCAAGCGACAGTCTGAGGAACATGGGGTGCGGATGGGGCTGGCGGAGTTCACACTACTGACTTTGGTACCGTTTGGCTTAGGACTCGCGATCGCGCCGTTTGATGCTCAGGGTACGTTCTTACAATATTACCCATTTCGGCTGGGGGATGTGATGTTACCCCTAACTACTTGTCTGCTGTTTGCTTGCGCTCTGGAGCAAAGCTTTATCGGTAAAGCACGACCCATTTTGTTATTTGTTTGTATTGTCCTGTTGAGTGGGGCTTGTACTGTTCAGGCTGTACAATTTCACCGCGCTTTCGTTGCACTATCTGAGTTTCCCAGTGAACAACAGGGGATAGAGCCGGAAGGTAAAGCTATCAGTGATTGGATTCGCACTAACACCCCTGATGATGCGCTGATTGTTACACCCCCCGCAGAACTTACCCCCTTTACTTGGGTAGCAGAACGCCCCACTGTCGCCAAATTTAAGTTTATCCCCCCGACTAAGGTGGGAGTACTGGATTGGTATGAACGTCTCACTGACTTGAGTGGTACACTCAACCCTTGGCCCCAACCGGGTGAGAGAGTCACGTTCAGTAAGATGAAGCAGGCGCTTAGGGCTGGTTATAACAGTTTAACCACTGACCAAGCTCAGGCTGTGATGAATAAGTATGACGCTGATTATCTGCTGACAAGTACCACTCACCCTCTGGATTTTGCGATCGCTTATCAAAATTCGCGTTATATTCTCTATGCTAGGTCTTTGGAATCGGGAACAGGGAATAGTCAAAAACTAAAACCTTGGCTGGGGCGGGTTTAGTCACATTAGGGCTGAAAAAAAACGATAATAGTGAAACCCGCCCCTACAGCCCTTGAAAACTTTTTTACATAAGACGTAGTTTGCTTCTTTTCGGAAGCGAGTATGACGAATGACGATAAGAGCCGTTAACTTTAATGTTTCCCACCTACTTACTGGCAAAGTCTCTCGCACTCAGCAGGTGTTTTGGTTGAGTTTGAGCTTGACTTTTGCTGCTATTTATGCATATCCGGCACTGCAAGAGGCGTTGAGTCATGACTATATTGTGCAGGATGATGCGCGGCAGCATGTCTTTTGGATGCGTCGGTTTCTTGACTCACAGTTGTTTTCTGGGGATTTGATTGCCGATTATTTTCAATCAGTTGCTCCGTGGGGATATGCTACATTCTACCGCCTCTTTGCCACGGTAGGGGTTGATCCGATGACCTTCAGTAAGATTTTACCCTTAGGGTTGGGATTGGTGGCTACCGCCTACTGTTTTGGTATAACTCTACAACTTTTGCCTGTACCCGTGGCGGGATTTATCGCGTCGTTGCTGTTGAATCAAAATCTCTGGATGAGAGATGATTTGGTATCGGCTACACCTGTCGCCTTTGTCTATCCGCTATTTCTCGCTTTTTTGTATTATTGGTTGCGACGGTTGTTACTGCCAACGCTTGTCGCGATCGCGCTTTTGGGGGTATTTTATCCTCAGTGTGTCTTTATTGTGGCTGGATTATTGATTGTTCAGCTAGGGCGGTGGGAACAGGGGCGGTTTCGCTTATCTCCAGTGCGCTCAGATTATTGGTTCTGTGGCTGGGGATTAGGAGTCGCCTTTTTGGTTCTCTTACCCTATTTAAACCCATCGGAATTTGGTTCTGTAATTACGGTAACACAAGCGAGGAAGTTATCGGCTTTTTCGGCGGAAGGATGGTCAAGTTTTTTTAATGATGACCCCTGGAATTATTGGGTTTGTGGTAAGCGCAGTGGTATGCTGCCAAGGGAATGGTGTCGGTTGATGGCAAAGTATTCGATTCTTTTAGTACCGCCACAGGTTTGGGTTAGTTTTTCGTTGCCGTTTCTGTTAAACTATCCCTCGCGGTTTCCTTTAGTTAAACGGGTGAGTGGGGGGATTAGGCTGTTACCTCAGATGCTGCTGGTATCGATGGGTATGTTTGCCGCCGCTCATTTGTTTCTATTTAAGCTACATCTTCCTAATCGTTATACAGAACATAGTTTGCGGATTTTGGTGGCGTTGGCGGCGGCTTTGGCGCTGACTATTTTATTAGATACAGGTTTACGGGTGGCTCAAACGAAAGGAAAACCGCTTTTGGGGGTTGGGTTTACGGGGGGATTGGCGGCTATTCTTTTGGTTTATCCCAGTCTTTTGCAAGCGAATGATTATCCGTTTCCGATTCGTCGTTACACGGTGGGTGATGTGCCAGAACTTTATGAGTTTCTGCAACAACAACCAAAGGATACGCTGATTGCTTCGTTGACGGAAGAAGCGAATAGTTTACCGACGTTTGCCCAGCGCTCGATTTTAGTGGGCGGGGAGGGATATGCGTTACCTTATCATTTGGATTATTACGATGAAATGTATCAGCGGACGGTTGATTTGATTGAGGCTCAGTATAGTTTAGATGAGGGAGTGGTGCAAGATTTTATGCGGCGGTATGGGGTGGATTTATGGTTAGTTGAACGGGGGGCGTTTACGCTGGAGTATGTGATGGGTAATCGTTGGATTCAAGAGTATGAGGCGGCGGCAACGAGGGCGAGGTTGAGTTTAGAAGGGGGAGGGGTTCCGGTTTTGGTAGAGAGGATGGAACGATGTCGGGTGTTTGAGGGGAAGGGGTTGGTTGTTTTGTCGGCGGATTGTTTGCGGGATTAGTTATTTGTTAGGTTAGATTTGTTGTCTCATGATTTTATTTTTAGCGCAGAGGAACGCAGAGGGAAGCGCAGAGGGGCGCAGAGGTTTTTGCGGGATTTTAATGGGGCGAGTCGCGGTTTTTGGGAGGAGTATGTTCCCTGTTACACACCGAGCGAAGCCGAGGTGTTCCCTGTTCCCTGACAAATAACAAATGACGAATAAGATATCTCGTTCTCAGATTATCCTTTGGTTGAGTCTCAGTTTGATGTTTTCTGTGGTTTATAGTCTTTTGGCACTTCAGCCGGCGTTTAGCGGTGACTATTTGGTGGATAGTGATGCCAGACAGCATGTATTCTGGATGCAACGGTTTTTAGAGCCAGGGCTATTTGCGGATGATTTAATTGCCGATTATCATCAGTCGGTTGCGCCAGTTGGATATGCGATGCTGTATCAGATTATGGCAGGTTTTGGGATTCATCCCCTGGTATTTAATAAGCTGATGCCGACTATTTTGGGGTTGATTACTACGGGTTACTGTTTTGGTATTGGTTTGGAATTGTTGCCTCTGCCAATTGCTGGATTTACAGCATCTCTACTGCTGAATCAAAATCTTTGGACAACCTATACTCTGATTTCGGGTACGCCGAGAGCGTTTGTTTATCCAATCGTGTTGGCGTTTTTGTACTATGTGTTGCGGCGCTCACTGTTTCCTTGTCTGGGTGCGATCGCGCTTTTGGGGGTATTCTATCCTCAGTATGTGTTGATCTGTGCGGGAATCCTGATTTTGCGGATGGGAGACTGGCAAGGGGGGCGATGGCGGCTTTCGGGGAATCGCCGGGATTATTGGTTGGGTGGGTTGGGATTGGCGGTGGCGATTCTGGTATTGCTACCCTACGCTTTACAGTCTAGTGAATTTGGTCCTGCGATCACAGGGGCTGCGGCGAGAGGGTTACCGGAGTTTATGCCTGAGGGGAGAACCCCTTTTTTTGACGAGAATCCTTGGGAGTTTTGGCTGTTTGGTAAGCGTAGTAGTTTTTTGGGCGGATTGTCTTTACCGCCATTACTGTATCTGGGGTTACTACTACCGATACTGTGGCGCTATTCTTCCCGCTTTCGGTTGGTGAAACAGGTGAGGAGGGGTGTGGCGATTTTACCTGAGATGGTGATAACGGCGGGTGTGACGTTTATTCTCGCCCATGTTTTCTTGTTTAGGCTACATCTGCCGATTCGGTATACTACCCATAGCCTGCGAATCGTGATGGCATTGGCGAGTGCGATCGCGTTTGTGGTAGTTGTAGATGCATTGGTTTATTGGGCAAGGTTTACCTCTCACCCGTTTAGACGATACTTCGCCTGGGCAGTTACGGCAGTTTTGGGGATGATACTTATTTTCTATCCCTGTTTTGTGAGTTTCCCGTTTACCCGATATAAACAAGGTCAATATCCTAGTTTATATGAATTTTTAGCTCAACAACCGCAGCCGAGTCTGATTGCTTCCCTTGATGAAGAAGCCAATAATTTACCGACGTTTTCCCAGCAGCCTGTTTTAGTCAGTGAGATGTATGCGATTCCCTATCATGTTGGGTACTATAATCAGATTCGTCAACGGGCGATTGATTTGATTCAGGCTCAGTATACTCCAGACTTATCTCAGGTACACCAGTTTATTCAACGCTATGGCGTTACCTTTTTTTTAGTGCATCGTGCCGCGTTTACACCCGACTATATTGCCGGGAGTAATTGGTTGATGCAGTATCCCCCAGCGAAAGCCGCGATTACCCAGTTGCACGCAGGCATCAATCCCGCCTTGTCTCAGGTTACACAACCGTGTACTGTATTCGAGACGGATGCTTTGATGGTTCTAGACGCGCAATGTATTATGGGGGTTGCTGAATAAAGAAAGCCGGGATGCCTTAAACCCGCTCTTCTAGGGCAGCGGCAGGAAGTTAGGGTGAGAATATGAAAGAAATTCGTCATCAGCTAATAATAGCTTGTGTGGCAATAATAATCATCTTAGGTTTATTTTTCCGCTTCGCCAACATCGGGAAAAAGGTCTATTGGACGGATGAAATTTATACCTCGGTTCGCATCTCCGGACATACGATTCAAGAGTATACTCAGGATAACTTCAATGGTGGCATAATTCAAGTTAAAGCCTTACAGGATTATCTGCAACCTCGCCCCCAAAATGGCTTAAGCGATACGATGAAAGCTTTAGTCAACAAATCCGAGCATCCACCATTATATTATTTAATGGCTCATTTCTGGGTGCGCTGGTTTGGCAATACTCCCTCTGTCACACGCAGCTTATCCGCCCTCATCAGTCTATTGGTATTTCCCGCCCTATATTGGCTATGTCAGGAGTTATTTGAATCTCCGATAACCGGATGGATTGCCGTTGCCCTGATTGCCGTTTCTCCGGTTCATATCCTCTACGCCCAAGAAGCACGGCAATATAGTTTGTGGACAGTAACTATATTACTATCCTGTGCCGCTTTATGCCGAGCAATGCGAATGAAAACGCCAGGAAATTGGGGGATTTATGCCGTAACTCTGTCACTCGCACTCTATTCTCATTTACTCTCATTCCTCGTGTTAATCGCTCAAGCCATCTACGTCGCCGCCATGAATCGCTGGCGGTTAACTCAACAGTTCAAGGCATATCTGTTCGCCTTAACCGGAGCAATAGTCATATTCCTACCCTGGTTCGTCTTAATTCGCGAAGTTCGAGCCACAGGTTGGACATCAAAAGATATCCCACTATGGATTCTATTCAAACGCTGGATGTTTAATCTAGCCGCCGTATTTTTTGATCCGCAAATTAGCTATGATAAGCAACT
>JGI11958J13698_1112173_pt1 | contig 11066 bp, 7 predicted proteins | sample ElkSlonscriptome_14_FD_13698 | JGI IMG/M metagenome (IMG submission 13698)
GATGGGGGAGCGGGGGAGAGCGGGGGGAGCGGGGGGAGCTGAGGGAGCGGGGGGAGCTTGTAGAGACGTTCCCCTGAAACATCTAGGAACTAATTCTGGTTCTGTTGGATATAGGATTTAAATACATCCACTAATTCAGAACGGCTGACAATCAGCGTGGGAAACGATCGCCCACCATAATCTTGACCGACTTTCAACGGGAAAATTGGGTCTGACTCCAACGACACCCAAACCGCACCCGCTGCTTTCACAATTACCCACGCCCCCGCAATATCCCAAATCTTGGGTGTTGCTTCCATCCCGCCGAGAACCGCTCCTGTGGCAACGGTGATGAAGTTATAACTGGCAACCCCTAACATGCGAATTTTACAGGGGAAGGGTTGCTGTAAGAGGGAGGTACTGCGAGAGCAAAGGTTGAAAAAGTGATTATTACTGAGTTCATCCGGACTACTGTGGATGGAAAACTCATTCATAAACGCGCCAGGGATGATATCGGCTAATCCCGATTCCCCCGCCCAAAAACCATGGAAGGATTGTCCAATGGGGGGGAAATGAACATATCCGAACACGGGTGTGCCGTGATACAGCAAGCCCAGAGAGATGCCCCAAATCGGGATACCTCGTGTAAAGTTAGTCGTACCATCTAAGGGATCGATAATCCAACACCACTCGGTATCCGGAAACCGATGTTCCCCTTCCTCACTGATGATTCCGTGGCTAGGAAACCGAGACGCGATCGCCCGACGAATCGTCTCATCCGCCCAATGATCTGCTTTGGTTACCAAACTCCCATCCGCTTTCTGCGACGCCTGACAGCAGCGAAAATCAGGCAGTAGTTGGCTACCAACATGGTTAGTAATCTCTTTGGCAAAGTCGAGTACAGACGCCCAAAATTCCTTCATCGTATTCGCGTGAGACTCCACCCTCAGCGAAGCAGGGTGGAGAGGAATAGCGGTCAAATCGACCCTTTCAATAAGGGGAGATTTGACAGTCCAGGTGAAGGCACGACGATTAATCCCGTGCTTCGCTGCAACAACTGGACTTTTTTGGCACTAAATTGCCCAAGTCGTTTCCAGTTAATACCGCTAACTGAAACTTGTTTCTCGGTGTCTCCAGAACACCAGCCGACGTAAGTTTTTCCAGCTTTTTCGGCTATAACTTTGTCGCCTTTCCTAAACCCATGGCGGGTAACTGTGCCGCCATACTTGCGCCGTTTACCCCCTTTGGATGGAACACACAGATGCAACTGTCTACGGCTAATTGGTGGTCTACGGATTATGGCAAATGGTGCTGAGGTAACTTCGACACTGCCTTGCCAGTCACCATGCTTGGCATTATCAGAGTGCCATTCCTGCCATCGGGTAAACTCAAACGCGGCTAAGGTTACACCATCAACGGCTTGTGTAGCTGGTGTCTGGTTCGATTTGTCTTTCTTGTCTTTGGCTAATCTTAACCATTGCCTAAGCTGACTGGTTCCGTTCCCGTCCCTTTGCCATCCTTGGTGAGTTATCACGGTCGCTAACTCAGACAACCACTTAAGCATTTGTTTCTGACCTACCATCACTGGGGAGAAACCAACGCCAGACCGAGCCGACTTGCGCCCACTGGTTTTATCTACGTCAGCCATGACCAACTCATAATGAATGGCACTAATCGGAAACAGTTTAAACAACTCTTTGACTATCCGCAATTCCAGTTGCTTATTAGCTCGGATTGACGGTGGCAGTTTACCCTTTTTACGATTGTCAAACCGAGCTTGACGATGGCAACGTTCAGAGTAGGGCAACTTCCGGTTAATTCGTTTCCCTCGTCTAGCTCGACGCATAATCCGTCGTAATTCCATCCGTTCTTTCACCGTCTTAAACGGTAGAACTAGGTGTCCCATCCAGAGGGTGAAATGACTTGACTGAACCCCGATCCCTGAGTAACCCTTACCAGGGTCTATCCCCATGGCTATGGGTTGCGCTTCCTCTCCTGTCTCAAAGGTCAACTGAATAGCAAAGCATTCTAAGTCATTATGTACCACTTTGGCTTTGCCATCCCTTAACCAACGTCTAGCGCGGCTAGGTTTGGTGGGCATTAACGGCTTACCTGATTTTGATAAAACTGGTACTCGTAACATGGTGATAAACCTCCGAGTAAAGTAATTAGTCCCTTCCCGCCATCTCAGCTAAGATGTCTTGTCCAACAACAACCCGACAAAAGGTTTTAGAGGTAATCCGGACTAGGGAAGTATCCGGAGGTCTGTGCCAAGCTGAGACTAAGAGCGGTATTCAACGGTTTAAATTGTCGTTTGTCCGGCAATCCCCACGCTCTACGCTAGTAGCGTGGGGTTGTTGAACCGGAGTTCCAGGACAGAAATTGTCACACCCCAAATTAGGTCAGGGCGGGCGCGAGTTACATCTGGGTCAACCCAAACCGATAATCGTCAAACCCGCCCCTACAATATTATCCGTCTAAATCGTTTTCCATAACCGTCGCGATCGCTTGCTTGGTATTATTCCGGAATTCTTGCACGTTCACTCGTCCCAAAAACCCAATCGCGACAATCATCCCCACGGCTTGCAAGGCAAACACCAAGCCATAAGCTAATACAGGTGCGGTAAACAAGGCTTCTCCAATGGACAACACCCAACCGCCGACAAAGGTAGCTATCCCCCGCGCGATCGCTTGGGCTAATCCCCACGCGCCAATAAAGGTTCCGGCGGTTTCCGCTGCTGTCAGATCCAGCATTAGACTTAATCCGCCTGTTGTGGTGATTCCCGCCGCTAAACCAAATAACAGCATCGCTAGCTTCAAAATCTCCCCCTGTTGGGTAAATCCGGATAGAATAATCAGGCAGAAGCTAATGGCTACGGACAGACACCCCAATTTTGTCGTATTCTGCTTACCGATACGAGGTACGACTAAAAACCCTGTGGTACTCACACCGATTAATGTGCCTAATCCCCAATAGGAATTGAGTCGAGTCGTTTCACTAATGGGCATGCCAAAGACATCAGCGCCATAAGGTTCCAACACGCCTTCCTGCATAAACAGGCTAATCGTCATTACCAGTAAAAAGGTGAAAAATAAACCCGTTTGGCGACTGGCGGTTAACACTTTCAGCGCCCTACCCAACGTAACTTTGTCTTCTCGCTCGACTAAACTCGAACGGGAAGCGTAGCGGGAGTATTTTTTCTCAATTCCCAGAGTCGCTAGGAGGGTTAATCCGATAACCACTAATGGAACGATGATAAACAGGCGGTTGAGGGGAGTCTGTAAGGTGGCTAGGGGTGAGGAGAGAACCTCTGCACCAACCGATGATGCTGTTTCTGCTGGATCAAGGCTTTTGAGCAAGATTCCCCCGGTAATCCCGCCAATAATAATACCCACCATCAGCATTGACCAGGTTGTGCCGATTAACTTGGAGCGATTGTCTTCATCCGAAACATCCACCAGCATGGCGGTAAATGGGGTAGAACTAGCACTCAGGGCTAAACCATAGAGGGTAAAAATTAATGCCAATACCCCTGTCCAGCCTAATATCTCTGTATTTAATGTCCAACCTCCCGCCGTTTGTACGGCTGCGCCCAGTTGCCACATCACCTGAACCGCAAAAAAAGCCGCGATCGCAAATCCAGCCGTACCCAGCCAAACATAACCACTGCGGTGATATCCAAACAGGGGTTTAGCATCGGAAAGTTGACCAAACCAAATTCTAGCCGGAGCCACCAGTTGATGCATGGCTAAAACACCCGTAGCATAGGCGGGATTAATCCCCAGTTCGCTAATCATCACCCGGTTGAGGATACCCAAGGTGAGAATCGCCATAATCCCTAACCCCATCTGGAATAAACCCAGACGGAACATGGTCAAAATCTTGATTCTAGGCAGGGGTTTGTCCGGGGATGAGGGAGTGGACGAGGACTGAGTAAAATCACTGGTTTCCATAGACGTTCAGATGCGATCGCTTACTGCTGTTTTTTCTGGATGACCTTATCAAACTATACGTTTCCTGAGAGTCTTTGACACTCCCCCAGCTTCATCGTATCTACGAAGTAGAGACGTTGCATGCAACGTCTCTACAATGGTGCCGAACGTCCTAATCGATGTTGACGTGCTGGAGGAAGTTGAGTTGTTTGTTAGAACTGGTAGCCCAGAAGTCATCACGCTGATAAACGATTTGTTTTTTTTGGGCTTTGCCTTCTTGGTTAAAGATGGTGACACTACTCTTTTTACCGAAGGGTGGATTCGTTAGCACCATCTCAACGCGATCGCCTGGGTCGGACATTCAGTTATCAGTTTTCAGTTTTCAGTAATATAAAACATACAATAGTAAGCACGAGAGACGCTTCCCTAGACTGCTCTAACTGTTCGGGTGTAGGCTGTTCCTGATTAAACTGCTGCTTGGCTGCCTCGATTTGCTCATCTGGGTCAAAAGCCGCTAATAAACCCTGAGTAATCTCCGGTAAAGATTGACCTGCGGCAGCCTCTAACACAGAGCGATCGCTCTCCCCTAACCTCCGGTCTAATCTGGCTAACCTTCCGGCTAAAGAAGTCAAACTATCCTCATCTCGTACCCCCACAGCTACACCTTGTAACAACTGCTTAAACGGGACATTACGCTTACGTTCTAAGGGTCGAGAATCCGTCTTATCAGAATCACAGACCCCCACCGCATCCACAATCACAAAATGGTCTTTGAACTGAGCATCTGGTGAAACTTCCTGGAAATCATTGGGGTTAATCGTTCGGGTTCCCCTTCCCTTCATCTGCTCAAAATAAGTCCTCGATTTCACATCTCGCATAAACAGCAGACATTCTAGGGGTTTAATATCCGTACCCGTGGAAACCATGTCAACTGTTACCGCAATACGCGGGTGATAAGAATTACGTAACTCTTGAATCAGCGTCTCTACCTTCTTCCCCGTCGTCCTATAAGTAATCTTCTGACAAAACTCATTCCCCTTAGCAAACTCTTCCCGCATCATCCTGACAATATCTTCAGCATGGGAATCATCCTTAGCAAAAACGAGGGTTTTCGGCACTTCCTCTCGACCCGGAAAAATCTCGGTCAATAAGCGATCGCGAAAGATCCGGATTACAGTTCTAATCTGGTCTTGAGCTACGACTGAACCGTCTAACTCTTTCCCGGTGTAGGTGAAATCCTCGTCCAACTGTTCCCAGCGCATTTCTCTCGTTTGACGGTCTCTTTTGTCTACTTTGAGATCAGCGACACCTTTAACAACCACGCGATCGCGCACCGATCAGCCGCCTTTAATCAGGCTCAACGCCAACTCTGGCTATCTATACTAGAAAAAGTCCGCTAAACTCACTATCAGCAGTGGCAAGAGAATAATATCGCCCCCCAAGTGGTGTTTGAGATTCTTTCTCCGGGAAATACCCGCAAAGAAATGAACCGGAAGTTATTATTTTACCATCGCTATCAGGTGGAAGAGTACTATCTCTACGATCCCCATAAAAATAGGTTAACGGGATGGTTGCGAAATGAGAATTGGCTAGATCTAATCGATGAGATGAATGGCTGGGTTTCTCCTCGTTTGGGAATTCGCTTTGAACTTGCATCGGACACTCTGGTGCTGTATCGTCCCGATGGTCAACCCTTTGCTGATTATCTACAGGTGCAACAGCAACTGGAAACTGTGACCGAACAACTCCAACAAAAACGTCAGGCTAAGCAAACTGTGACCGAACAACTCCAACAGGAACGTCAGGCTAAGCAAATTGCTGAAGCACGCGCCCAGCAATTGGAGCAATTGCTGCGAGAAGCAGGTATAGATCCTGAGCAGAATTCTCAGGTTTAGGACTCCCCTACAGGCAGCGCCTGTGCCGACTCGCTATCTAACCCGATACAATAAATATTAAGAAATGTAACAAACTCGGATCGCAGGGAATGACAATACAGACAACCACCTTAGTTGAAAATGGTCCCACCGTAACCAGTGTAGGCATTGGCACTTGGGCGTGGGGCGATACGCTGTTTTGGGGCTACGGCAAAGATTATGGAGTATCTCAGGTGCGAGACGCCTTTGCCGCAACCTTAGATGCAGGAGTCAGCTTTTTTGACACGGCGGAAGTGTACGGATTGGGAGAATCCGAGTCGCTGTTGGGACGGTTTATGAAAGAATTAGGGCGTCCAGCCCAGATAGCCACCAAATATTTCCCGGTTCCCTGGCGCTTTACATCACAGTCGGTATCGGATGCTTTAACGGCTAGCTTGAAACGGTTACAGGTTGAGCAAATCGAACTGTATCAGGTTCATTCTCCCTTTAGCTTCTTCATGAATCAAGAAACCCTAATGAATGCCCTAGCGGATGAAGTGCAACGGGGGAGAATTGCCACGGTGGGGGTGAGTAATTACTCCGCCGAACAAATGCGGGAAGCGCATGGTTATCTAGCCGCCAGAGGAATTCCCTTGGCGGTGAATCAGGTGCAATATTCCCTACTGGAGCGGAAAATTGAACGGAATGGGGTTTTGGATACGGCGCGGGAGTTAGGGGTGACGATTTTGGCGTATAGTCCTTTAGCCCAAGGATTATTAACCGGGAAGTACACCCCAGAAAACGATATGAAACCCACGGGGGCGCGTAGTCTTGATCCGCGTTTTAGCAAAGGGGGGTTGGAGAAGATAGCCCCTGTGATTAAGCTGTTGCGTCAATTGGGGGAAAAATACGATCGCACGCCTGCACAGGTGGCGCTGAATTGGTTAATTGCCCAAGGCGTCGTGCCAATTCCGGGGGCGAAAACTGCCCAGCAAGCCCAACAAAATGCTGGGGCGTTGGGGTGGAGTTTAACGCCTGAAGAGGTGGAACAGTTGGATCAGGTGACTCGCGGTTTTTAAGGGAGATGGGGTGAGGGGGAGATGGGGTGATGGAGAGATGGGGGAGTTCACTCAAAATTGAATAAGGGCGGGTTTTGCAAAAAAATTTAGGTAAAATAATTCATGTTTGTCCCTAAACCCGCCCCTACAAACTATATCCCTTGAGCGAAGCGAAGGATCAAAACTCAAAACTTCCCAGACGTACTACACATAGCGCAAACGGATTAATTTTTCAAGCTTTGACGCTATATCTGACATAACCTATAGTCTAGGTTTAGCGGAAATTAACAGTAGATTATCACGATGGTAAGAGAGCTTGAACGGGAACGCATCAATGGTGATTTTCCGGAAACGGCACCGACGGCAAATCCGGTGTTTTTCAGAACCTACAGCCGCCGCACAGCCAAGGGTAGAGAGACGTGGAGGGAGGTGTGTGATCGCACGTTACCCCCAATTCATACAATACCGCATTCCAAAAAAACTACAGGTATTATTCTCTGAGTATGGGTTCCTTCCATCCCCACAGAATTAAAGCCCAAAACAAAAAAAGCCCGGAATTCCTAATTACAGCTTAAGGAAATCGAGCCTCCACAATAAGCAAACCTAAGCCTAGCACAATTCATGACAACATCAAGCTGAATGGTGCTACATTGCAGGACGCTCAACTATGTGGAGCTGATCTGACAGAGGCTAAATTGTGCGGCGCTCAGTTATCTGATGCTAAGTTAACTGGTGCGGACTTAACTGGTGCGGACTTAACTGGTGCGGACTTAACTGGCGCAGACTTAACTGGCGCAGACTTACGAAAAGCGAACTTGAGAAACGCGAACTTAAGCGGAATTAACTTGAGTGGCGCAAACGTACAAGGCGCTCAATGTAAAGGCAGCACCGGACTAACTGAAGATGCAATACGCAACCTGAAAAAACGGGGCGCTAGGGAGGTTTTACCTATTGCTTCCTACCTGTTTCTTGTTATATCACTACTACACATAGCGCAAACGGATGAATTTTTCAAGCTTTGACGCTATATCTGACATGACCTATAGTCTAGGTTTAGCGGAAATTAACAGTAGATTATCACAATGGTAAGAGAGCTTGAACGGGAACATCTCAATGGTGATTTTCCAGAAACGGCAGCGACGGCAAATCCGGTGTTTTTCAGAACCTACAGCCGCCGCACAGCCAAGGGTAGAGAGACGTGGAGGGAGGTGTGCGATCGCACGATCCAAGGCTTAAGCAAACTGGGTAAGCTAACTCCATCAGAAACCGCCCTGATGGAACGGATGATGCACCAGATTAAAAGTTTACCCTCAGGCAGATGGTTGTGGGTCGGCGGCACCGATTGGCTGGAAAATCCGGAAAATTTCTCTGGCGCTTATAATTGTACATCTACGAATGTGGTAGACTGGCGTGCCTTTGGCTTAATGATGGATCTCGCCATGATGGGCTGCGGCACAGGGGCGGTTTTAGAACCCCAATACATCAATCAGTTACCCCCAATTCGCAATCCTCTAAATGTCACCTTAGAGGGTGAAATTGGCACAACGCCATCGGAGGAACGGCGGGAAAAAACTGAGGTCAAAATTGATGGGAATCAGGTGACAATTTATGTCGGAGACTCCCGTCAAGGGTGGGTTCAATCCTATCAAAGTCTGTTGGAATTATCCACAGATGAACGATTTTCTGGTGAAGTTCAGGTATCCATTAATGTGAGTGATATCCGTCCTGCTGGAGAATCGCTAAAAGGCTTTGGCGGGGTGGCAAATCCGATTAAATTACCGGAACTTTATCAGCGATGTGCGGATATTTTAAATAAAGCCGTGGGACAGCAATTAAATTCAGTCGAATGCTGTCTATTAATTGACGAAGCGGCTGTTGTGGTTGTCGCCGGAAACGTGCGTCGTTCTGCAGGTATGCGGCAAGGCATTAGTAATGATGAAAACTTTATCAATGCTAAAGATAATCTGTGGCAACAAGATGAAAATGGAAACTGGCGGATTGATCCGGAACGCGATGCGTTGAGGATGGCTAATCATTCCCGTGTTTTCCACCATAAACCCACCTTAGAGGAATGTATTGCCGCCGTTCGCAAACAATATTATTCCGGTGAAGGTGCGATTCAGTGGGCGGGAGAATCCGTAGCACGAGCGAGTTGTGATTTGCTAACTACTCAAGCGTTGAGAAAAGAGTTTCTGCAAGCTTATGAACAAGGAAATGGGAGTCATTGGTTAAAGGAAAAGTATCCGAATTTGACCCCCGATGAAATTGATCATCGCTTGCAGCGGTTTGGCTTAAATCCCTGTGTAACAGGGGATACTTGGGTGCATACGGAATTTGGTCCCCGCCAAGTTAAAGATTTAATCGGGAAACAACATGGAACTTACGTTAATGGGGAACTGTTTAGCACAACAGGCGATGGCTTTTTCTATACAGGCGATCGCGCCGTCTTCACCCTAGCCACAAAAGAGGGGGTTTCTCTACGTCTGACGGGAAACCATCAACTTTTACGAGTCAGCGCCCAAACCCAAAAGCGTCAATATACCGAATGGGTAGCGGCTGAGGAATTGCAACCAGGCGATCGCGTATGCTTGCACAATCACCGAGGAATTCAGCCTTGGCAAGGTGTGGGAACATTTACCCAAGGATGGTTATTAGGGAGTCTTGTTGGTAATGGATCACTCGCCCAAACTCAAGCAATCGTGCGCTTCTGGGGTGACTCTCAAGTAGAAATGGCAGAGTCTGAAGTAGCAACCCTCCAAAACAATGGTGTTTGTACTGTAAATTTAGGGAGTGATTCTGATCGCCAACCGGATTTGCATCAAGTAGCATCAAGTGGGCTGGATCAATTAGCCGCCCAGTTCAAGATTCATCGCGGTCAAAAAATAGTGACGCCGGAAGTTGAACAAGCCAGCTACGAGTTTTATCGGGGATTCCTACAAGGATTATTCGATGCCGATGGTAGCGTGCAAGTAACGCAAAATAAAGGCATTAGCGTGGGTTTAGCCCAAGGTAATCTTGAGTGGCTTCAAGCCGTACAGCGGATGCTGCTGCGCTTAGGAATTGTTTCTACGGTTGATCAAAATCAGCCCGAATTAGTGATTGCAAATGACAATCTGATTGAATTCCGCGATCGCGTGGGTTTCCGTCAGCCGGAAAAACAGCAAAAGTTGGACAATTTACTCAACGGATACAAGCGTAAGCTAAACCGGGAACGCTTTGTTGTCACCGTTGACTCTGTTTCTCCTACTGGTATCGAATCCGTTTACGATTGCACCGTTACCGGTGTCTCTCGGTTCGATGCTAATGGCATTGTGGCGCACAATTGCGGTGAAATTATTGGATCGGTATTCCATTGTAATTTAGCCGAAATTCACCTAAATCAAATTGATCCGAATAACGAGAAAGAACAAGAGGAGGCATTCAGTGCTGGGGCGCTTTCCGTTGCCATTTTGCTCAACCATCAGTTTGTTGAGGAACGGTATCAAAAGTCACGGGAATTAGACCCCATTGTCGGCGTATCCTTCACCGGACTATTCGATTTCTTTGTCAAGGCGTTTGGCGCAGACTGGTTACACTGGTGGGCAGAGGGACGCCTAGATACTGACCAAGGTGTACAGTTTAAGGAACAAGAAAAAGCCTATTTAACCCGGTGGCGCGATATTGTGCATCGGGTGGTGTGGGAGTATTGCGACAAGCATGGGATTAAACGCCCCAATCGCTGTACAACCGTGCAACCCTCTGGGACAAAATCGCTACTCACAGGCGCATCTCCGGGTTGGCATCCCCCCAAAGCACAGCGATTTATTCGCCGCATTACGTTCAGAAAGAATGACCCAGTGGCGTTAGCTTGTCTGGAATATGGGTATAATGTCACGCCATCGCAATCGGATAAAGATGAAAACGGAAATCTCTTAAATGATCCCTTTGCTGAAGCCTGTTCCGAATGGCTAGTGGAAATTCCCGTGGCTGTATCTTGGGCAGATTTACCCGGTGCTGATGAAATTGATATCAGTCAGTTTTCGGCATTGGCACAAATGGATTTTGCCATGCAAGTCCAGCGCTGGTATGTAACCCATAACACCTCTTCCACCTGGGAATTGCGCGTCAATGAAGTTGAACCCTTAGGAGAACGGATTTATCAAGCAATTCAGGATGATGAAGGGTATATTTCAGCGGCGCTGTTGGCACGGTTTGATGACCATCAATCCTTCCCCCGTTTGCCTTTTGAACCGATTGATAAAGC
>JGI11958J13698_1001213_pt1 | contig 10803 bp, 5 predicted proteins | sample ElkSlonscriptome_14_FD_13698 | JGI IMG/M metagenome (IMG submission 13698)
GAAATACGCCTGAATTTGATGTAGCGACGGGAACAGAAATGGCTCGTCAAGGGTTTGAAGCGGCTTCTGATAATGATGTTGAAGTCAATGATTTATATTACCGTTTCCCATTGGGTGATAAAATCCGGCTTTTGGTCGGTGCTAATGGCTTTGATTTCAATGACATCGCAGAAATTCACAACCCCATTCTCGAAAGTAGTGGTACGGGTGCTTTAAATCGGTTCAATCGCCGCAATCCTTTTGTCTTTCGGAATAATGCTGAACAGGGTGTGGGTGCCAATATTCAGCTTAGCGATTCCCTGAGTTTAGATTTGGGGTATTTGACAGGTGAAAGTAACAGTCCACTCGATAAGGATGGGGTGTTTGATGGAGACTTTACTGCCATGTCTCAGTTAAATCTAGCACTGGGAGAAAAAATAGATCTAGGGTTTGCTTTTGGCTATTCCTACTATCCCGGTGAAGATGTCAACCTTTCTGGTAGCACGGGTAGTCCACGGGCTAAACGCCCTTTCCAATTTCCCAACCCCAATAACCCAGATGAGACTTTGACGGCTGCGACTTCAGCTTTACGCTTTGGCATACAAGGAAGCTGGCGACTGACGCCGACAATTAATCTCGCGGGTTGGGGCGGTTACATTGATGCAGAAGCGGAGTCTGGTCCATTAGAGGACAATAATGCTGATTTATGGACTTGGGTGGCAAACGTGTCATTCCTCGACCTAGGTAAAGAGGGTGCAGCACTTTCAATAATGGGAGGAATGCCACCTAAACTGACTAATGTTGATGGCGGTGATGAGGATGAAGATACCTCTTTCTTAATCGAGGCACAGTATCAATATCCGCTGACGGATAATATCCTGATTACACCAGGAGCTTATGTGATTTTGAATCCCAATCACGATGATGGAAATGATGACATTTGGGTAGGTACAATTCGCACAACCTTTAGCTTCTAATCACCTTTAATGAGATCCCCGACTTCTTCAAGAAATCGGGGATCTGGTACAAATGACGAATGACAAATGACAAATGACGAATAACCTACCTGACCGCCATATCTTTAATAAACCATTGACCGTCCTGACGCACCAACTCATACTGAACCCGCAAGTTCTCATCGTATGAGAGTCCCTGATTAATTTCACCATTTTGATAGAAACGGGTTTCTTCTTTAACCGCTGCTTCCACCTTGGCTTGGTCAGAATTAGCCGGATTCGTTTGCACGGATGTTACTTTAACCTGGTGATTATACTGTGCATAAATGTTCCGTTGCTGATTGGTTTGCGCCCGTCGCCGCCAAACCGACAAAACCGGCTCGGCCAGAATTTGATCCAATCGATCAATTTGATAATCTGGTCCAAACGCTTGAGATTTCGTCGAAAGCCAGGTTTGAATCACTTGCTGGGCGGTATCTTGGGTCAGCGGACCTCCGGGTGCGATTAACTGACTATCGGCTTCAGGAATCGGAATCGGAGGTTGAGCCAGTTCCACCATGGGCTGTTCACCTTCTAAGGCTGGCGCTGATAAACTTTGGCGGAGGTTTTGTATCCAAGCAATTAACAACCACCCAATTAACCCAATACCCACTACTCCAGCAATAACCAGCAAGATAGAGCGTCTGTTTTTAGCCGCTTTGCGGCGTTCCGGTAGTCGTTGCAGGTGTCCTGGAGGGGACTGATCCAGATGTCCGGGTTCAGAGGAGCCAGTAACCGATTTCGGTGTAGTATGAACTCGACCAGCTGCTTCTGCTTGTGATCGGGCTTTGGGTTGACGCCCTGAGTCTGGTGATTTGACAGCCGTGTTTGTTGGTGAATCCCCAGAAGAATTAATGGCTTGAGTTGTAGGTTCTACCACCCGACTCGTTGCTGAAGCAACCCGTTGGCTTGCGGGTAACGTCGAGACACCAGATACCGAAGCGCGATCGCTCCCCAAACTGGCTGTCTGAGCTGCCCGATCGCGCTCTGTGCTGCTATATGAACCCACAACGGCTGGTTCGCGATCGCCAGAATGACCGTTACTCCGACCTGCGGATGCGCCTGTTGTGGTGTAAGCTTTTTTCTGAGCCGTCACTGACCATTGATTATTAGCCGTTGGCGTCGATTCCGGAAGCTGCTCTAAATAGGCTTGTACCTGCTCATCGGCAAAATAGTCTTTCAACGAGGCGGTTTGTTCTGCCAAGTCTCGGAAATGGGGAAATACGGAATTTTGCAGCCAGCGTTCTCCATACAGACATAATCCCGGTAACAAATCCGGAGCGCCTTGAGACTGTTCCCGAATAAAGGCTAGCGGTTCGTATTCATGACTCAGTTCTAAAGCGTGACTGGCTTCTTCGGTTTGACCCAACAGCAGCGCACAGACGGCTTGTTCTAAATGCACATCCTGACGCCGCCCCAAACGCATCAGCATTTGTTTCGCCCGGGCAATTAAAGCCGGTTGGCGCTGGGCAAATCCCCGCGCAATCAAGGCATAAACCGCCAGATAGGTGGCGACGGCTGAAGGGCGGCGGGCTTCTGCCTCAAACAGGGTTTGTTGTTGAGCCGCTGTTAAATAACCCCGTAGCTGTTGAATAAACCGCAAAAAGTCATCAATACTCAGCCCCGACTGGTCATCCCCACTGCCGTCAATCCCTTGCCGCTCCTGTAGCATATCTTGCAACAGTTGTAAACCCTTACGCCGTTCAGCAATCGTTTCATCGGGTAATGCCAGCAATTCCAGAATCCGGTAGGGACGCAGCTTATAGAGATCGGCTTGAATTTCGCCCCGCACCGTCGGAAATAAACCCTCACTCAGGAGTAATTCTTGACCCGTTTCTAGGGACAAGGCGGCATTTTCGTACTGACCTTGCTGCCATTGTTCCCGCCCCAGTTCCAAACACGCCAGCGCCAGGGTCAGGAAAATATCGGGTCGCACCAGTTGCGGGTCACCTAAGTGACCTTTATCCAAACTGATGCTGTCACGACTGTGCAAATAGGGCTGTCCCAACTGCAAGACGAGTTCATATTCCCCAAGTTCTTGCAGAATCAGCAAAGCGCCAACAAATTGTTCCTTGCTGATGTCTAAGCTGGGACTACTTGGATCAATCGTCTCCGTAGCTGTGGTTTCAGCCCCAGAGGTGATTGATTCCAACGGTAAAGAAGGGCTAGACTCTGGGTCGTAGGTTTTCTCCAGAAAACTAGCATCATAACTTGAGCGCTGTTCCGGGTCAGACAGAACCGCATACGCCTCATCCAGCAACTCCTTGCGAGACGCGATCGCCACTTCCGAATATTCCCGACGCGGAAGTTGGAGAGTGCGATCGCGATAGGCGACTTGAAGCTGTTCTGGTGTTGCCTGGATCGGCAATCCTAATATTCGGTAGTAATCGAGCGGAATTCGCACGGTTCACTTCCCCAGCGCTGCAACAACTGAATTCATGTATATTAACCTATAGCATCCCCAACATCGTAGTCATTCTACCAATACTGCCTATCCTAACTGAAAAATAGCTTTGAGTTTTGAGAACAAAATAACAGTATAGTAATTGCTGCAAGGATACTCGATTCGCCATGGTTCAGGAACGGACGTTACCCAAGTTTCAAGCTCAAGACGGTCAAATCACCAGAGACGAAGGATTACTGCTTTACGAAGATATGGTTTTAGGGCGCTTGTTTGAGGACAAGTGCGCTGAGATGTATTACCGGGGCAAAATGTTTGGCTTTGTCCACCTTTACAACGGTCAAGAAGCTATTTCAACGGGCGTGATTCGGGCAATGCGCCGGGATTATGATTACGTATGCAGCACCTATCGCGATCATGTCCATGCTTTGAGCGCAGGTGTTCCCCCACGGGAGGTGATGGCGGAGTTATTTGGCAAAGCCACTGGATGCTCTAAAGGACGCGGGGGTTCGATGCATATATTTTCAGAACCCCATCATCTTTTGGGGGGGTTTGCCTTTGTCGCGGAGGGGATTCCCGTTGCTACAGGCGCGGCATTTACGTCAAAATATCACCGTGACGGCTTGGGTGATCCGAATGCTGATCAGGTGACAGCTTGCTTTTTTGGCGATGGTGCCTGCAATAACGGTCAGTTTTTTGAATGCTTAAACATGGCAGCCTTATGGAAATTGCCGATTATTTATGTAGTGGAAAATAACAAATGGGCAATTGGCATGGCGCATGAACGGGCAACCTCCCAGCCAGAAATTTACAAAAAAGCCAGTGTTTTTGGTATGCCGGGAATTGAAGTGGATGGGATGGATGTCCTGGCAGTACACTCCGTCGCCCAAGAAGCCGTCGCCCGGGCGCGGGCGGGGGAAGGTCCGACCTTAATTGAAGCGCTGACTTATCGCTTCCGAGGTCACTCCCTCGCTGATCCGGATGAACTGCGGACTTCAGAAGAGAAGGATTTTTGGATGACTCGCGATCCGATTAAAAAGCTAGTCACGTATATGACTGAGCAAAATCTCGCCGACACTGAAGAACTCAAGGCGATCGACCAACGCATTCAAGACGTTATCAATGATGCGGTACAGTTTGCTCAGACCAGTCCCGATCCTGATCCGAGTGAGTTGCATCGTTACATTTTTGCCGAAGATTGAGGTATAATAGCCCGACCTGGCATTGGTGAACGCTAGAGGCAAGAGGGTACTAAACTTTACCATCTCATTGAACCCCTTGCCGAGCGTTACCTGAAATTTTGCCTTGAGACAAAGAAACGATGCTGTTTCAAACACTCTGACTCTCAACCAATCATTTCAATTGATTGGCGCTCAGAGTTAACAGGCGATCGCGCTGGAGTGTAACGAACCTCAGAAGACGGTTGAATTTGGTATTTGACCAGATCCGCTAAGTCCTGAAGTTGGCTAATCGCTTCAGCGCCTTCTAGCTTCATCAGTTCGCGATCGTCGCGCATTTCCGTCCAAGTGATTCCATAATCAGAGACCAAAAAGCGAATCAGGTGACTATCGCCCAGACTAACCATGAATGAGGCACTATTCATTTGGTTGCCGCAGGTATAGCATGATGCCAAATAGCCTCGGTTTTCTAGCACGATCGCCAAAGCCTGAAGATTCATGACTAGATCTCGTACAAATTGACGATGTTGCTCTGCAAGTCGTATGAACACGTTAATCCTCCAAACAGCTTTCCTACGAATATTAGATTTTATAGTTCCTAATTTTGCGGAAGGTCGCGGAAATTAGTTAGCCAGAGTAATCTTGACTGGGTGAACTACTACACCCTCTATCCCGTTGCCAAAAGCATCTGGGACTACTTTTTTAAGGATTTAAGACTCTATTTTGGGAGGGGTCAGTGCCAAATATGAGCAAGCCTTGTCTGCGGCTGATTCCTCAAATTGACTAGACTAACAGAGTTAGGGATTTGAGCAATTCTAGCTTAATGATCTGGCTCCACGAGCCTAGCCCACTTCAGGCGAGTTGCTCTCTAGGTAGCTCAAGTCATTGGGGACAATCCTCAAGTTATCTGATACAAATTACTAATGAGTTGTATCAGCCGTGACAATGGCGATCCTAAATCTGATACCATTGCCGCCTAGTCCATCGGTGGGAATTGGCTAATTGATTTGCCACCAACCGAATGTCGGTCCAACGAAGCGCACGGTTAGCCACCAGGCTACGAGTAAGCCGATGCCAATCCAAGCGCCCTTAGTCGTCAGTTTGACGAACTGCTCACCCTGACTTTTACTAATTGGGAGCCAGGGGAAGAGTCTCGCCTCTTGACCGTACTTGTCTCCAAGTGCAGTTTTACGACGTTTTGCTTCACCCATTCCTTGCATTCCTCAACTAAATGAATTCGATCTTAGCGTTATTCCTGAGATTTGGTTGGCATAAGTTTACGAAATGACAGGTAATTCTGACAATTTTCCGGGGATCGGGGATCGTTAGATTAGAAATCCTGAGCCAATCCGCAACTCAACCCTACTTAAGTTAATAATTATTTTTCATCAATAGTCTATCGGGAAACCGCCGAGAAACCCCGTACTTCAAGGCGGGAAGGGACAGGAGTGCCAGTTGAGGGGACTTGGGTTGGAGTCTTTCGGTTTAAGAATGGGTTAAGGAAATTCTGCACTCTCTGTCTTTGTATAGATATTTCAAGTAAGTGAGGTACACAGACAGATCCCCGACTTCGTCAAGAAGTCGGGGATCTTGCTTAGAGACTGTACCTCATCAACCACCAAATCTGTGTAAGTTTTACGTAACGGACACGACAGGTCTTACCCTGACAGATAGTCCTGTTCCTCTAGAAAGACTCTCGCTAGTCAAGTTATCGGACATCGACCGAACGCGATCGGTAAAACCCGCTCTTAATTACCTGAACATAAATTTTGTTAACTAGGTTAAGAATTGTCAAAGTCCTCAATTCCTTGTTTCTGTTTCCTGTTCCCCGTTTCCTGTTCCCCGTACCCTTTTCTCTTTCTACAAAAGGAAACTTAGCTTTGATTAAGGAAAAAAGAGCGAATTGACACTTGTCTCTTCTTTATAGCTAAAATCAAGGGCGAGTGTGGTTTTTTTGAGGAGTTATAAAACCATGACGACTTATGGACGTTTGGGAAAAACAGCGTCTTCAGCATTGATGTTTGCCACCTTAGGTTGCTGGGTGACCAGCTTCTCTGCCGCGCAAGCAATGCCTGTTGAATCTTCAGAGCAACAGCCGACAGATTTGGCTCGGCTGACTGAAACGTCAGGAGTAGACCCAGGACTGTTTGTGTCAACTGAAACGGGACGGGTGAATTCTCCGGTTGAGATAGCTTTTCCAGGAACTGAAGCAGAGATCACCACTGAACTAGCGGTATCCGCCACCAGTGAAGTCGGAATGATCACGTCAACGGATTCCCTCATGGAGTCCAAAGACACCTTTGTAGAAACTAAGGTTCAAGACTTAGCCCAAGCCTTACCAGAAATGGAAGACAGCAGTGATCCCACTGTACCTGATCCGCTGTTCGTTGATCCCCTAGACGCGGTAGAGGAATCTGACCCGATGGGTCAAGTGACCAATGTGTCTCAGTTAAGAGATGTTTCGCCTGGAGACTGGGCGTATGAGGCACTGCGGAGTCTGGTGGAACGGTATGGTTGTATTGCCGGATATCCAGATGGCACGTTTCGGGGCAATCGGGCGATGACTCGGTATGAATTTGCCGCTGGCGTCAATGCCTGTATGCAGCAAATTGAGCGGTTGATTGCAGGGCGTACTGACTTTCCCACTGGGGAATTAGAGACATTGCGGCGGTTAGTGCAGGAGTTTGAGGCAGAAATCGCGACCCTAGGGGCACGGGTGGATAACTTAGAAGGTCGGACTGCCCTTTTAGAAGATAATCAGTTCTCGACGACGACTAGAATCTTTGGGCAAGCGATTTTGGGGGTTCAGGGGCGTAGCGACGATAATGACTTTGAATCAGGTTTGAACACATTTGCACAGGGCAATGCTTTTGAAGACCCCGATACCGAGATTAATGCGATTAACAATGTCCAACTGAGTCTGTTTACCCAGTTGAGTCCTCGCAGTCTGCTGCTAACCAGTTTACAAGCCGGTAATGGTAGTACAACGACGACTGATCGGGGTTTTGAGCCTTTCTTTTTAGATAACTATGTCGGTTTGGGATACGAAGGGGATACCGATAACGATGTGATACTTACCGACCTCAACTATCGTCAACTCTTTGGCAGTAACTTCGCCGTCATTGTTGGACCAGAAGGAGTAAACCCAGTCAACGTGTTTCGGGGAGTCAACCGGATTGAAAGTGCGGGGTCTGGACCCCTGTCTCGCTTTGCCCAACGCAATCCAATTATCAGTATTGGCAATGGTAGTGGTGGGATTGGCTTTGATTGGCAAATTGCCACTCGCATTAGTTTACAAGGCGTCTACTCAGCTAGTACGCCAGAAGATACAGATAATGGGGGTATCTTTGGTGGAGACAATGGAGAAACCTCGATCGGGGCACAGTTAATTGTCTCTCCTTTAGATACATTGGATATCTCTTTCCAATACATTAATGCCTATTCTCCTTTTGGACGATTAGGAACAGGTGTTGGGGATGATTTACTAGCGCTACCTGGCGCATCAGGTCGAGCGCCGCTAAACACAGATGCTTTTGGGGCGGGTTTGGAATGGCGAGTCACACCCCGAATAACTGTTGGCAGTTGGGCGGGTTATACCACCTCTGATCTAACCGGTGGGGGTTCAGGAAATGTTGAGACGTTTAACTGGATGGCTTTTCTCAATCTCCCAGATTTATTTGGCGAAGGGAATATGTTTGGTTTATACGTGGGACAACCGCCTCGAATTACGGACAGTGACTTAACTACAGGCAGAAATGTCCCTGACTTTACCAACTATGGCGGAACTTTTGCAGATTTCGTGAATCAGATAGACCAAGTGGGTGAATCTGGAGATCAACCGGATACGACAACTCATTTAGAGGCGTTCTATCGCTGGCAAGTGGCAGATAATATCAGCATTACGCCGGGAGTGATTGTGATTTTCAATCCCCTGCACAACAATGACAACGATACGATCACGATTGGTGCTATCCGCACGACCTTTACGTTCTAGATTTAGGCTAGCCGGATAATCTTAGTTAGGATGGTCTGCTGGAATGTCTCAATAATCCCTCTCCACTTTGCCAAGGAGAGGGATAAAGCTGCCCTGAGTTTATTGATAGTTACAGCTCAATCCTAAGCAGCGTCTGCACTTGAGGTTTTTGATGAAGTTTGTATAAAGATGCCCCCCTAGAGGAACTGCACTCAGTCGCAGGCGTCATAGTTAAGTAAGAGCTGGAGAAATTACCCATAACCTGTGTTGTCTCATCTGTGCATACACCAACTTGGCAAGCAGCTTTAGGGTATTTTATCCCCCTCTTCTTGATTAATACTTCGCGATCTGACTCTGTTCAGGATTAAATCAGGACATATCAATAGTGGCAGTTGGGTCTCGAAGTCAGTTAAAAATACCTCGGTTCTTTTAGTTCATTCACGAATGGAGTCTTAAAGATGATTCTCAATTCACTACGCTACATTGTCGGTTTAGGTGTCGCTGGTGGCTTAGCCGTTTTACTCGCACCAGGAGCCAATGCTCAAATTGAAGTTACAGGTGGAGAAATGGCGGGTGAAGCCGCTTTCTTTGTGCCAGGAATGGATGCGGCGGGAAATGTAACCTTATTTGACGCGGCTGTGCAGAGGCTGGAATTAGAAACCTCCAATGGTTTAACCACAACATCTGTATTTGTTCCCAGTGCTGCTACCTTTACCGACAATGGAGATGGGATACCCAACAGTGGTGACACAGGGGTATTACAAGGAAAACTGACGGGACTAGCGGCTATCGGTGGTAACACGTTTGCCTTTTCTGGTCGAGATACAGTCCTTGAGTTTACGCTGAGTTCCTTTACTCAGAATTTAGATTTTGAAGGAACCCTGATTAGTGCTGACGACGAGGGTAGTGCGCCACTCGTTTTCTTGCCAGTTCTCGGTGTTTCTGTTGGGACTGAAGGGTTTTCCGCCGCAGATGGAGAATTGCAGGTGGGTGAATTTGAAGCTGACCTAGATGCTGGTTTGATTGATTTGCCTCCGAGTGTAAGTTTGGGAGACTTTGGCAGCGTAACGGTATCTCAAGAGGATTCTTTGGCGCAAACGCTTAAGTTTAAGTTTGAAGGGGAAGACATTGATATTGAAGAGTATGGGATAGCCGTCAATGGCTCCGAATTGCGTTTTCTGGGTACAGCTAATAAAAAATTTGAGATTGAAACCGTTGGTGACGACGAAGCGAGTCAGTTCAAAATTAAGGGTGAACTTGGGGTTGTCGATATTGCGATTAGTGGTGCTGAATACGAGAATTCGGACTTTGAACTGGAAGAAGTAGACCTGAAAAAATTCAAGATTGAGGGTGAAAGCGAAGGGTTTGCCACACTGTTCAATGTTGGTAGCGTGGGTTTCAGTAGCACGGGTGAAAGTGAGACGAAGTTCGAGTTTGAGCAAGAGGGGGGGGTAAAATTCAAAGGCGAAAGTAGTGGTGATGTAGTATTTACCGCGATCGCGGGATTAAGCAGTACCAACACGGATGAGGTGGAATTTGACAAGGAAACCTTTAGCGTTCGATACAATGGCTTTGAATACCCCAACTTTGATGATGACAATAACCTAATCGCCGTCTGTAACGTTTGCGCGAGTCCAAAACTAGTCTTCGATACCGACATTGATTTCGGTAACAACACAATCACTCTCGTCAGAAATAGCACCTCCAATCGCACGTCCATCAACTTTGTTAACGCCAGAAGTGGTAACACATTCGTATTCACGGGTGATGGTTCCGGAGCAGCAGCCGTTTCAGAAAGTTCGGGAGTTTCAGTTAGTGCAGGAACTTCAACAAGCGCAGGATCAGTAACCAGTACTACCGCAGCAGCAGGTGCTAGCTCCTTTAACACAAATGTTGCGGCTTTCTCTGGCTATTCCAGCACAGCAGAAACTCAATACGAAGTCTCCAACTCTATTCGCTTCACCAGCGCCAGTGCTGCTCAAGGGCGAGTAAGAGTGAACTATACAGAGAGTGGTGGTGAACGTTATCTTGTCGCGACTCGCACCAGTCGCGGTCGTGCTTTAGGTCGCCAAGGCTACAAGATGGTTGGTCCGAGCAGTCGTTGCTTCCCCGGGTTGGTTGGTCTGCGTCAGATTTCTGATGAGGAACTCGACACTATTGTCGATGAAGAGGATACCGCGATGGACATGGAAGAGGAGAATACCAACACCGATAGTGACACGGAAGATGACACCGATAATGACATGGAAATGGAAGATGACGATGACGATGACGATG
>JGI11958J13698_1193835_pt1 | contig 10737 bp, 11 predicted proteins | sample ElkSlonscriptome_14_FD_13698 | JGI IMG/M metagenome (IMG submission 13698)
GCTTCCCCCACTCCCCCAGCTTCCCCCACTCCTACAGCATTAAAACGGCGATTGTGTCAAAGTGTTAATGATTGTATATAGTGTTTCAATAAATAAGGAATTGGTGAAATTAATGATTGGGACAACTATATCCCGTCAACATGAAAACGTCCGGCAAGTGATTCAGAGCTACTACCAACTCACAAAACCTCGCATTATTCCTCTGCTGTTGATTACGACAGCCGCAGGGATGTGGATGGCATCTGAGGGGCAAGTTGATCCCTTGTTACTACTCATTACCCTGGTTGGAGGAACCTTAGCTGCTGCTTCGGCTCAAGTCCTCAATTGCATTTATGATCGCGATATCGATTATGAGATGCTACGCACCCGTAGCCGTCCAATTCCCTCAGGGCGGATACAGACTCGTGATGCCTTGTTATTCGCGATCGCTCTCGGATCTGCATCGTTTACCCTATTAGCCGTCTTTGCCAATCTTCTAGCTGCATTATTGGCAATGTCGGGCATTATCTTCTACATGGGGATTTACACCCACTTACTCAAACGCCATACACCCCAAAACATCGTGATTGGCGGTGCAGCCGGGGCAATTCCAGCACTGGTGGGTTGGGCGGCGGTGACGGGAGAGTTGAGTTTACCCGCCTGGTTACTGTTTGCCGTCGTCTTTTTGTGGACTCCTCCCCATTTCTGGGCGCTGGCTTTGATGATTCGCGAGGATTACGCCAAAGTCGGGATTCCCATGTTGCCTGTTGTAGCAGGTGAAGAGTCTACAACCCGTCAAATCTGGGTTTACACGTTGTTAGTTGTTCCAGCGTCGCTGTTATTTATTTATCCGTTAGGAGTATCGGGTGTGGTGTATGGTGCGATCGCGCTGGTGTTAGGTAGTATTTTTCTGCAAAAAGCATGGCAGTTATTACAAAGTCCCACCGATAACCAACTGGCGCGAGGGCTGTTTAAGTACTCGATTCTGTACATGATGCTGTTATGTACTGGCATCGTGGTGGATAGTTTACCGATTACCCAGCAACTCTCAACCGCTTTAGCTGACAATTTGCAAACCTTGGTGAGTGCGATCCCGTTTTTGCCGTTTCCGGTTTAATGGGAATAACCAACTGTGGTAGAGACGTTGCATGCAACGTCTCTACTAAATGATTCGTGCTAATCGATGTCTGAGGTTATGCAATGCTAAAATTTCATCAAGCTCCTGATGCAAGAGGCTAGTCAGCATGACGAAGATCGAAGTTGAACTCGACCAAAAAACCCTTGAAAGTGCCAAGCTTTTGGCAGAGTCTCGGCAAAGTACATTACCGGAACTGATTGCAGACGTTATCAAACTACTAGTCCGGCAAAAAAGAACAAAAGATCCTTGGTTAGGATTAGTTGCTGATGAACCGGAACTTGTTGGTGAGATACTTGAAGAAGCCCTAAAAAATCGGAGAGTACAGTTATTCAACGAAAAAATTGGAAAAGGCACTGCTTGACACAGACATTTTGTCTGAAATTTTTAGGAGAATTAATCAAAGGGTTATAGCTAAAGCTACTGCTTATCGTGCTGTTTTCGGTTGCTACACAATTTCGGTTATTACCGTTATGGAGGTTGTCCAAGGTTGGCATAAACGTCAACGAGAAGATCGTGTTCACGAGTTTTTAGCTACACTTACCTCTGAAGAGGTTTTGACACTAGAACTGCCAGATGCCGCATTAGCAGGGCGTATCTATGCGGATTTAGAACGAATAGGACAACCCATTGGTTATCCTGACTCAATGATTGCTGCGATCGCTCTACAACATAATCTTACTTTGGTAACTGGCAATTTATCTCACTATCAGCGAGTTCAAGCCTTAGGTTATCCTCTGAGGTTGGATAATTGGCGAATTTAAATCGAAACGTTTAGTCTATAATTTTTCTTTATTTTCCTACTCGACAACGATAAAGTTTATATTTATATTCACCAGCCCATGACCCATAAGAGCGATCGCGAAAACAAGGCTGCGCGTCTAAATCAACTTTAGTCCGAAAATCCACTAACCATAAATCGAAGGGGCGTGGCAGTTCAGTTAATGTGTTTTGTAAGCGTGCGATCGCGTCTGTATAGGTTCGGGTTTGGGGATCACGATCCGCTAGGAAAAATTGAGCTGATGCTGTTCTATTGGCTTGAGTACCATTTCTATCCGATAATCGTTTAAATTCCCAGGCTAACCCCATCAGTCGCCCAGTTTGTCCATGATGCTTGTGAGTGGTGGCGATGAATACGGGAGATTGAGACGCCTCTTGGATTACAGGTGCAAGCAAGTCGGGACGGTGATTTTGTAAGTACCCTAAATTCCCAATTGCGGTGAATCCTCCCATTAATCCCATCAGCCAAATCATGACCACAATTGCTTTGCCATGCTTTAGTCTAGAAGCTGAATCAAATGTCACCTGATGCCAAACTCCAGCCAGTATCCCCGCAAATAACAGGATCACAGCCGGAAAGTAAACGAACTGAAACCGCGCCCCTAGAGTTAAGTCCATACCTAAACCATAGGTGATGCCCAAGACTAACGCGATCGCACTCCCTAAATATACCGACAAAATCTGCAAGGCTAAACGGCGATCAGAAAAGTGCTGTTGGAGTTTCCAGCCATTAGCGAGTCTCGGTATCAGGCTAACCACAAATACCACCGTTACGATACCGGAGATTACCACGATCCAAATCGGCAGAACAGTTGTGGCGGTGGGAAGCAAGACGATCATACTCAGCCCCCAAATAAACAGCCGCCCGATGGGTGCTAACCATTCACCAGTCAGATCCCCGTCGGCTATCCAGGCTGTGGGTTCGCTACCGTAGATACTGGATAAAGCAGGTAGCCAGACTAAACCCCCGACAAGCGTCCCTAAAGCAACCCCATAGATACGCCGCCAATGCGATCGTACCAAAATCTGAGGATATTTCCTTCCCTGGTGCCAAGCCTGCGTCAACAGCACCACCCCTTCGGAAAAGAGGGTTAAGCTGAAAAAATAATGGGTGGCGATTCCCAAACTATTGACACCCACCCACACTAATCCCATTCCTACTGATAACGGTTCCTCACGGTGGATACCCTGAATTGCCACAACTAAACAGGATAAAGACGCAATCACCCATAAAATCGCCAGAGTGTAGTGACGTGCATCTTGGGCGAGGAAAATCCCGTAAGGTGAAACCGCCATCATCGCGGCGGCAATTTGACCGACTAACCGAGAACCAAACGCCCAATACCCCAAAGCATATAGGCTGGGAATAGCCGCAATTCCCGATAATGCCGAGAGCGATCGCGCCCCCCATAAGGATACCAATCCGTCATCGGTAAGAAATACCTTTATCCACAAATGGGTTAAGACAAAATAAATCGGCGGATGTGTACTTTCTTGGCTTAAATAGTTGACAACTGAACTAATATCTGAATCAGCCACAGGATGCAAGGGATAGAGCAAGATATCTGAACTAATCCACTGATTCAGTGGCACGGTTTGAAAACTGTTGCCTAAACTAAAGACCATCGTGGCGAACTCATCAGTCCATGGGGGTAGAGACACCAAACGACTCAAGCGCAAAATTGCACCAAGGGCTATCCATAACACGAGTAGCCCAAAGTGCAACCAATGTCGTTGTTTAGGGTTCATGGTTCATGGCAATTGATACACCAAGGCTTGAAACCAAGCAAAAAGCGATACCTGACCGAAAAAATGGGTCTCAAGTCTCGTCCTTCTAGGACGGCTTTTTTATGCCCTTGATCCAGTCTCGAACTACTTCTGATATCATTCTGTCTGTTTGTTCAGCATACTGTTTAAGTGTCTCAAGCTCTCTATCTGAAAGCCGTACTCTTAATGTTTTTTCTCTGGGCATCGTGGCAGATATTGTGCTACTCTATACAAGTAGTCTAGCACAGGCGAAAATTCGTGAGTATCGCCAATCGAACAATCGATATTTATCACGTCAAGTGATGCTAGTACATGAGGCGCGAGTAACAAGACTGAACAACGCATGGACTCAAACGAGTGCCGATACCGCCAAAAGTGCACGACTTGCGGGCTGTCATAAGACTAGAAAAATGTACGGTAGGGCATACCGAAACGTAGAGAGAAATCTCTAAACGCTTAGGGAGCAGGTTCCCTCTGGGGTTATCTAAGTTAGGCTCAATACTTGGTAGTTTTCTACGGGTAGAAAGGTTTAAGTATTGCAGCAAGGATAGATAACTGTAAGGTGTGTCGCGGAACTAAGAATCCCCGTACTTGTAGGACGGGGAGTGTCAAAAGACTGTCTAGATATCGCTCTTTAGCTTAATCAGCGAGAAGCCTCACGTCTCACCCCAAAGGGAAGCGTGGCATGAATCGCCAGTAATGCCAATAAATAAAAGTGGCATTGCATACCCCAGGATGTGGATCGCATTTTTCTGATGCTAGGCTGTAGACTCGCGGGAGTCTCAGGGGGTTAGAAGCTGTTACTCTGCCTCTTCTGCCTCTTCTGCCTCTTCACCCTCGACGGCTTCTTCACCCTCTACGGGTTCCTCGACGGCTTCTTCACCCTCTACGGGTTCCTCTACGCCTGCATTTTGGCAAGCGCCCAAACTAACTCCCAAAGCCAATACCAGCAGCAAACTCAGTAATTTCTTAGTCATACACTCCCCTTGGTGTTAAGGACTGCGTCAAATCAGACGTTATGTTAGCTTACTATAACTTTATAGTTTTAACACGACTACTGCTTTTTTCCTTGATCCAGCGAGAATGATCCCACTCTAACTGATCGATAAGAGTAGTACTTCGCTACGCTGCGCTTACGCGCCGTTTGGCTAACGTAAGAGTGAAGGAAGATGTATCAGATAGACTGGAATGACATTCACCCGCTTGTCTGACCCAGTTGTCTGAAGATTGGTTATGATTCAGTAAATTCTGAAGAACTACGTAGTCTAACTAAATTAGCTGCATAATTGTTAATATAGGGTTTCTTTAGCGGTTTAGCCTATAAAATCAGGACAAGCCGTCAAAGTGGGTGCGGAGGATTGTTTAAGGAATGCATTGTGTTTTCTAATTTTTATCACGCTTTTCAATTGATCCAAGCTTGGATCAAGTATCCCCCAAGGCAAGCAGCACTAACCCAAAAAATCGTTGATCGCATCCGTAATTCCCTGGAATTGCAAGTTGTTGTGCAAACAGCCGTAGACGAAATTGCGGCGTTGCTTCGACTTGATTGTTGTAGTTTTTTCTGGTACTGGGAAGAACGGGAACAAGTTGAGATTGTCTGCGAACGCCGTCAGCATGAGCATCAGCCTTCGTATTTGGGAGAGTATCCCCTAGAATGTTTTGGTACTATGGCAAGGGCGATCGCCGAAGGGAAACGGATCGTTAATCGTGGCACAGCGCACTTGACACCCACAGGACTACGGTGGAGAATTCAACAGCTTTTACACAAATCCTCTGCCAATCCCCCATCACTCATTGCCAATCCCTCCCTCTGGGACTATAAAGCCAGCTTATTGATTCCCGTCACAGGTAAAGAAAACGGAATTGGGTTTATTGCTTGTCTTTGTGAGCAATCTCGGTTTTGGGCAACTCCAGAAATTCAATTTTTAGAGTCTATCGCGGAATCCTTAGAAATTGGTATCCGTCAAGCTCAACTCTATGAACAAACCCAGAACCACGCCATTCGGGAACAACTCGTTAATCATATTACCAATCAAACTCGCCAGAGTTTTGATCCCCAGACCATATTAACGGAAGCGATTAGCCATCTGTGTTCAGCGTTGGAAGTGGATCGATGTTTGGTGCATTTAGTCAAGGATTACCAAACCTCAGATCTGCCAGCCGTCAACTCAGAAACCGCCGCTACCTGTAATGGTGAGTCATTAAACCGGGATCATCTCTATGAGGTGTATCGCCAACCCTTTACCCCTTGCAAGGACACGTTCAATCCCCAGGGTCCAATTACCCAGTGGATTATTCAGCACCGACGGGCGGTAGTGATTCCTGACGTAACCCAAGATGAACGGATTGATACCAACAACGAAGAATACCAATCTGCCCAAATCAAATCCTCGTTAGTGGTTCCGGTTCAAGCCCATGGTAAACTTTATGCCATTTTGTTCCTCAATCAATGTGCTTACATTCGCTATTGGTCAAAACACGATCAAGAACTGGCACAAGCTGTCGCCGATCAGCTCGCTATTTCCCTGCAACAGGCATATTTATATACCCGCACCCAGCAACAAGCGGCACATAATGCCATGCAAGCCCAAAAACTGGCAGAAATGATTGAAGAACTGCGGCTGACCCAAGTCCAACTGATTCAAAGTGAAAAAATGTCCAGTTTAGGCAGAATGGTAGCTGGGGTGGCTCATGAAATCAATAATCCCATTAGTTTCATCTATGGTAATATTCCTTACTTAGAAAATTATGTCAATGACTTGCTGCGCTTAGTGCAAGCCTACCAAACTGAATATGCGAACCCCTCACCGACACTGGAAAACCTCTTAGAGGAAGTGGAAATTGACTTTTTAAGCAAGGACTTACCGAAAATTTTGCAATCCATGCAATCAGGCACCCGGCGAATTCAGGAAATCGTACAGTTATTGCAGAGATTTTCTCGGCACAACGAAGCCTCCTTGAAACGGATTGATATCAACGCGGCATTGGAAAATACGTTGTTAATCCTGCACAACCAATGCATCAATACGATTAAGATAGATCGGCATTACGACAACCTGCCTCATATTGAATGTTACCCTAAGCCGATCAATCAGGTATTTCTCAATCTGCTGACGAATGCCATTGAAGCACTCAATCGTTCGCCCAATTCTGATAAAATGATTACCCTGCGAACGCAGTGGAAACCGAGCATCCATTCCTCAGATGAGGATCGGGTAGAAATTAGTATCGCTGACAATGGTGTAGGCATTAATCCAGAGGTTCTCTCAAGTATCTTTGAGCCATTTTTCACCACCAAAGCCGTTGGAGAAGGTCGAGGTTTGGGTTTAACCGTGAGCTATCAAACCATTGTTAATCAACATCAGGGGCAACTAGACGTGCGATCGCAACCGGGTCAAGGGACTGAGTTTATTTTGCAAATCCCAGTGCGCCATCATCATGCCCTAAAATCGAGTCCCTCGTCCTCTCAATCCCCCACTCCTGCTTCTGACTTGTCACGGGAAGTCGCTAAACCTAGTTGACAGGGGAGATGGGGAGATGGGGAGATAGGGAGATAGGGAGATGGGGAGATAGGGAGATGGGGAGATGGGGAAGAATTTTCTCAGTCAATGGTTAACAGCCAACACTCTTGCCCTCAAAACTCGGTAGGGGCGAGTTTTGTCACATCCGTTGTCAGGTAAGAAATGATAATAGTCAAACTTGCTCCTACACAAAACTAAAAACTCAAAACGCAAATATCTGCCAAACGCTTATGAATGCTGTCTCTCGTTCTGTTCCAATTCAACGTCATCCTTCTCGCCAAGTTCCGGTTTCCTCGAGAAGGCGGTCATCTCGATCAAGCCCTGTGTCCCCCTTGGCGTCTAGAACCAGTCGCCAAAAGGTAGAAAGGCTTGACACCTCACGAGAACGGACTCCTGGCTGGTTGCGATCGCTGATGATTCTGCAACGCGGTTCGGATGTGATCACGCTGATCCTGGGTATTGTGACACTAACCATTTATTCCTGGACTGTATATACCCAGCAGCAGTGGACGCAAGAATACCGAAAATTGGGAACGCTCCAGCGAAATGAGCGTGATCTGACAACGACGAATGAAATCATCAAAGATCAACTCGCTCAACAAGCGGAACGCCCTGCCACAGGTTTGGTAACACCTACTACTGCCAATACCCTTTTGCTCTCTCCGGCACCTCAGCGCCAATTCCAGGAATCTCCGAATCAGACGCCTGATCAAGAAACCCTGGCACAGACTCCTTTGGGATACTGAGGGAGCAAAGGGGCAAAGGGGCGGAGGGGCGGAGGGGCAAAGGGGCGGAGGGGCGGAGGGGCGGAGGGGCGGCGATAATATATTGCACCTAGCTAATCTCTCAACTCCAGTTGGGCAGGATGAATGATCGAATGCAGAACTCAAAACTCAAAACCAGGTTCCCTACGAGGGTCACGAAGGGTCAACACTCAAAACTGAACACTCAACAGTCAAAACTGTTTCAACGCCCTGGGTTTAGATTGCTGTTAATTTGGGTAATCATGATGGCAGGGAGTTTTGGGCTGTTATTCAATTTATATCGGCTGCAAGTCGTCATCTCACCTAGCTTGGAAGAAAAAGCAAGGCAACAGCAGATGATTTATATGCGCCCGTTTATTCCGCGTCGTCCAATAGTTGACCGTAATGGTAATGTTTTGGCGGTGGATCGGCGCGTATATACCCTTTACGTTCATCCCAAACTGTTTAAGCTATCCAAAGCCAATATAGCGACTCAGCTAGCGCCAATTCTGGACAAATCGTCTACTGACTTGGAAACGCTATTTAATAAAAGAAATACGGGGATTCAAGTTAGCGGGTCATTAACGGAAGATACAGCGAACAAAGTTACTCAATTAAGTTTGGATGGGATCGAACTGATTCCCAAATATTCTCGCCTTTATCCTCAGCAAGAATTAGCCGCTGATGTGGTTGGATACGTCAATGTTGATCATCAAGGTCAGGCAGGAATTGAGTATTCTCAGGAAAAATTATTAGAACGAGAAATTCGCACGCTGCGAATGAGTCGGGCAGGTAATGGTACATTGATGCCGGATCATATTCCAGAAGGGTTTATCCATTCGGATGATCTGCGGTTGAAACTGACCCTCGACAGTCGCTTACAACGTGCGGCACGTTCTGCACTGAAGCAAAAAATTAAGGAATTTAATGCCAAACGAGGTACTGTAATTGTTATGGATGCCTTGGATGGTTCCTTGTTGGTGTTAGTCTCAGAACCAACCTATAACCCGAATCACTATTCGACCTCTGACATTAGTTTGTTTAAAAATTGGGCATTGGCAGATTTGTATGAACCGGGTTCCACATTTAAGCCCTTGAATGTGGCGATCGCGCTGGAATCTGGGGTAGTTCGTCCTGATAGTTTATTTAATGATACGGGTTCGATTCAGATCGGTCGGTGGCCCATTGCCAACTATGACAAAAAAGCCCATGGCATGATCAATCCGGCACAAATCCTGCGACATTCCAGTAACGTGGGCATGGTGCGGATGATGCAGCAAATGCAGCCTGAGGTTTACTATGGTTGGCTAGAACGATTGGGATTAGGGCAGAAACTGGAAACAGATCTGCCCTTTGAAACCGCCGGACAGCTCAAAAATCAGCGAAATTTTACCAGTTCCCCCATCGAACCCGCAACAACAGCGTTTGGTCAAGGCTTTTCCCTAACGCCGCTTCAGCTTGCTCAACTCCATGCTACGTTAGCCAATGGGGGTAAGTTAGTTATGCCTTATATGGTACAAGGACTTTTTGATAGTCAAGGTCAGCTATATTGGCAACCACGCCTGAGTGCGCCCCGCCCTATCTTCTCACCAGAAACCAGTCAGAACGTTCTGGAAATGATGGAAACTGTGGTTAGCCAAGGAACGGGAAAAACGGCTCAAATTTCAGGGTATCGAGTGGCGGGGAAAACGGGAACGGCTCAGAAAGCTAGTCCCACGGGTGGGTATTTTACCAATGCCAAAATTACCAGCTTTGTGGGAATTCTCGGTGTGGATTCTCCTCGTTATGTGGTGATGGCGGTGGTGGATGAACCGAAGGGAAATGCTTTTGGTTCTACAGTCGCTGCACCGATTGTTAAGTCAGTCATGGAAGCTTTAATCGCGATCGAGCAGATTCCGCCAAGTCAGCCCACAGTAGCGACAGAATGACACGTCCAAGGGTGGCAGAAAAAATCTGGCTAATCACCTTTTCAGCTCCCCTTGTGACACATTTAGGTTTATTAGCGGTTGGAGAAGTGGGCATATCGCTGCTGGTGGATTATTTCGAGTCGGGATAATGCCTCTGGTGTATAGCGTTGGGCTTCAATACATATTGATTGCCAGAGGATATTGAGGGCGCTGAGGTTGGGACAATAGCGTATAAGCGTGCGACAAGCGGCAATCCACTGTTCAATCTGGCGGTAACTGACAAAGTAACCGCCGATTCCTTTGATATGCACCCAGAGGACGTTATGCCATTTTTCCCAGTTGAGGATGCGCTCTTGGGGGATTCTCAGGAGTTTGGCGATTTGCCCAAGGGTGATGACGAAGGTTTGGGGGTTGATGCGATGGCGTATAGGTTGCATGGATTTACTGTTGGGGTAGATGCTTTACCGAATTTTTGTGTCAGTTCATAGATACAATATATGCGGTAGAGCATCAATATGTAAATACCCTCCTTGAAATTTGTTTGAGTGTTCTAGTCTTCTTCTGTGACGTGGAATCCAGCCTGTTCTGCAATCAGGCTTAAATACTTAGATGTAGCGAGAGTCGGCTCATAAGCGCTGTTTTCCCACTGACTAACTGTCGCCTGTCGTACACCAAGCTTTTGGGCAAACTCTGCCTGAGTTAAACCCATATAGCGACGTAGTGCCTTGATGAGTTGAGCATTCCATAGCACAGTGTCACCCAGATGCGGAACTTTGGGTTTAGCCGTAGGTTGGCGAAATGTTACCCGTTGCTGATCCAAATCAACATCCTCAACCCGATATCCGGCTTCCATCCAAGCAGAAGCTTGCAGTGCGCCTTTGCTGCGATTGCTCCACCATGCCCGT
>JGI11958J13698_1087247_pt1 | contig 10545 bp, 8 predicted proteins | sample ElkSlonscriptome_14_FD_13698 | JGI IMG/M metagenome (IMG submission 13698)
TTAGGAACAATTGTATTGTAGGGGCGGGTTTAGCCACTCAAACTACTTGTCACCGATAAATGAACAACAAAACCCGCCCTATCTCACCGATAACTGCTCAACAAAACCCGCCCTGATTCATCAGCCTTCTGATTACGGTTTAATTAAATTCCGCTCAAATTTGCGATAACGGGCAATCCGTTTCGCTCGATCCAATGGTGGATATAAAATTAACGTAGCTAAAGGAAAACCTGTGCCTAAAATTGCCCCCAAAACCATCCCATTAACTACCCCTAACTTTAAAGCCATTCCTAAACTAATTCCCAAGGCGGCGGATAAGACAGAAACCCCAAACGCCAATCCTTGACTAAACCCCCGTTGCACACAACTTTGAGCCACACCTTCCCCTTCAAACGCCGCCATAAATACCACCGCATCCACCGCCGCAAATGCCGCAATTGCCATATCCGTCGCCCGGAATTGAGCGCCAAATCGTGCCACAAAGATTGCTGCGACACCCGCAAAAAAAACAGCGGCTACGGTATCTAGGGCTTTCACCTTAACCCCAAACCGCGATCGCACCTTTGCCATCCCCTGACTAATCCACCCCGACGTAATCGCCGCCACGAGTCCCAATCCCGCCACTAACATCGAAATGAAAACTGCGATCGCAACACCGACTGTGCCACTATGACGTACAATACTATCCCATGCCATTGTTTCCACCCAGGTGGCGGCGGTGGCAAAGAAAATCAATAATCCTACCGAAAAATAGGGCAATTTCTTCGCTGGAATCGGCACTGGGGCTGTCTTCACGTTTAGGGTTAAGCTTTGGGTTTCTGGATGGGAATTGCTATGAATTAATATCTCCCGTTCATACAACTTATTCGCCATCAGCTTGCGCGTATCCACGGTAATTTTGCACAGCACTTGATTGCTGACAAAATGAGTTTGTTCAAAGTAAATCCATTCATGAAAATCAGGCGTGTGGGGCGGATCACTCAAATGAGGAGCGATTTGCCAACGGCTTTCTAATACCGTATCGGGAACAGAGTTCGTCAAAATGACCTTTTTGGTTATCTTTTCCCCTAATTTCTTCGCCGTAACTTCCAAACACGGGACATTGAGATTTACCTCCGGCACTCGCATCACATAAATCGGGTTCAGCGCCTCTAAAGCGGTTTCCGCATCCAGAAAACGGTCTTTGGGTTTCAGTTCAACCATCCTTTGCAGCCACTCAATCCACCGCAAACTCAACCGAGGAACCCGATGTTTAAAATTAATCCGATAGTCTTCATCAATTAACTGACTAATATCAGTTGAAGCAATACCTGTCAGCAAACAAATCAGCGTTGCGCCTAAGCCATACAGATCAGAGGCTTCACTCACTTGTTGATTAAACAGCAATTCCGGAGCGATGAACCCAATCGTCCCCTTCGCCACACTACTCATGGCAATTTCACTCCCGCCGATATGCGCCAAGCCAAAATCAACCAGATATACATTCAACTCATCATCGACTAGGATATTTTCCGGTTTAATATCCCGATGACTAATTGGCGGAATGCGATTTTGTAAATAAATGAGAATATTGAGTAATGAAACAGCAATTTGCTTAATCTCATCGGGATCAAAACTACGCCGCACTGCTAAAGACGCGGCTTTTTTATAATCCTGGACTAAACAAAACCCCGTTTCAGTTTGAAACGAATCCAAATAACGGGGAATTCCTGGATGATTCAATCCACGTAACACTTGAATTTCCCGTTCGATGGCGTCATAATCTGACCAATGTGCCTCACTTTGGGCAAACTGAAACTGTTTAATCACAACAGGTTCTTTCAGCGTTCCCTCTGACGTCAGGGGCGGAATTGGCACCGCTAGGTAGGTGACTCTCCCACCGGCGCGATTATGACCTAATTCTCGAACAACCCTGAAACCGTGGCTGGATAAGTCTGGAAAATTACTCATGAGGTAAGTCAAACGTCAAACGTTAGCTAGAGACGTGCCATGGCACATCTGTAAAATTCAGATCTCCCTCTTCCCTTATAGATCCCCTTTCCCTTTCTCTTCAAAAGGTGAAAGCTAGAGAAGGGTTCGTTTTTGCTTAATCGGGAAGCCAGAGGAGGCTTCGCTTTTTGACACAGGGAAACCAGATATTGCTTATGCTTTTTATTCTCCGGGGACTAGGGGGGATCAGTCTTATCCAAGCAGTATTGACACCACTGTTGGTTATCGGCACGAATAAGATGTACGGTGTCTAGATGCTTACCTGGTATTGTATCGCGTCGTTATGGGAGCAGAGGGAGCAATGTAGAGACGTGCCATGGCACGTCTGGGAGCTGGGAGAGCAATGGTACATTTTTCCTGACTTCTCCAATAACCAACGCTACAGTGAAAAGAATATCGGCGAGTTTGATAGTACATCCTGCCATGACTTATACGACTTCTGCTCAGACGTGGGATTTTAACGTTCCTACACCCTATCCCAGTCAAGATACAGACTTACTCAAGCAACTGCCTTTTGTACCAGGGTTAAAAGAACTGTTAATGTTGCGTCAGGTTCACGCTCTTGAACATGCAACGGTTTGGGTTCTGGCTGATTTAGCCAATGCCAACTATACGTCACGCCCTAGTCGCAGTCGTGCGGGTACAGCTACCACCGTGCATGAGATGGATAATGATACTTTAGGTGGTTTATCTACTGAACAAGGATTTTACCTCTATGGTGAGGTGAATGTATCGGACTTGAGACGTGCGGTTCCTCTGGCGTTGAATCGTCTCACCCAAGGGGAATGGAATTTAGCGGTACATCCTCGTTGCGGTACGAATCTCTCCGTTGGCATGATGTTAACGGCTGGATTAGCCCTAGGTGCCCATCTTCTCCTACCCCGTGGTCCGATTGAGCAACTGATTGGTTTAGGTATAGCCACCGCTACAGCCACCCAACTTACCCCTGACATTGGTATCCTGGCTCAACGCTACCTCACCACGGCGATTCCTTTTAATCTGGCTGTTGAGGATATTAGCGATACCTCCGATATCTGGGGACGACCTGCTTATTTCGTACAGGTGCGATGGCGGGATTAGGCTCAAAAGGGTAGAAGGTAGGAAGGTTAACACTAAGTCGGGGCGGGTTTAGTCAAATCTGGGTGAGATCAGAAAGGATAGTAGTGAAACCCGCCCCTACACACTCAACACTCCCCCAGTACCCCCGCCCCCCAGCATCTGCCCTATCTCTCTCTATCTCTGGAAACAAGGCGTTTCTCAACTCATCTTTGTAATAAAACTTAAAATAAAGAGTAAGCAGACACCCCTCATCCAGTAGTACGCTGTAAAACTAGATTCGTAAGGGAAAAATTGATATGGCAGAAGTAACACGCGGCGCAAAAGTTCGGATTAAGCGCAAAGAATCCTATTGGTATAACGATGTCGGAACTGTGGCAACCGTAGACAAGAGCGGCATTATCTATCCTGTCATCGTCCGTTTCGATAAAGTCAACTATGCCGGCATCAATACCAATAACTTTGCTGAAAACGAACTGGTAGTCGTGGCACCAGGGAAGAAGAAGAAGAAGTAACGGAACGGAATCACCCGAAGCCGTGCCTGAATTGCCGGAAGTGGAAACAATTCGTCTGGGTCTAAAGCAAATTACGCTGACCCAGGCTATTCAGGGTGGGGATGTGTTGCTCTCGCGCACCATCGCCTACCCTGTTTCTGTGGCGGCATTTTGGCAGGGTGTGAAGCAGACGAAAATTACCAATTGGCACCGACGGGGCAAATATCTGCTGGCTAAACTTAGCCACTCTGAAAATGGGGATGCTGGTTGGTTAGGAGTGCATCTGCGGATGAGTGGACAACTCCTATGGATTCAGCAAACGGAACCCTTACAGAAGCATACGCGAGTGCGGTTGTTTTTTCCTCAAGGACAGGAATTGCGCTTTGTGGATCAACGCACCTTTGGTCGGATGTGGTGGGTGCCGCCGGGGGAAGCGTGCGATCGCATTATCACGGGATTGCAAAATTTAGGACCTGAACCTTTCTCAGAAGCTTTCTCTCCAGAGTATTTGACTCAGAAGCTGAAAACATCTCAGCGTTCGATCAAAACCGCCCTCCTTGACCAATCTCTGGTTGCAGGTGTGGGGAATATCTACGCTGATGAAGCCTTATTCGTGAGTGGGATTCATCCTCAAACGGTTTGCGCCCGATTAAGTGTAGATCAAATTGAACGTCTACACCAAGGGATTATTCAAGTGTTAAAAGCAGGGATTGAGGCGGGTGGCACAACCTTCAGCAGCTTCCTCAATGTCCAGGGCGTCAATGGCAATTACAGTGGAGTCGCTTGGGTCTATGGTCGCACAGGACAGCCTTGTCGCGTCTGTGAGACCCCGATTGAGCGGATTAAGTTGTCCGGGCGTTCGTCTCATTTTTGCCCACACTGCCAGTCACCAACGACCAAGTAAGATTTCAGTTCCGGTGTGTAAGAATTGAAGGATTAAGGTATTGCTAAGGTTGTGAGACGAGGATTCAAGCTATACCAATAAAACTAACAATTTAGCACATTAAGTACGGGACTAGCCAAGACCCCTATGATACTGCTGGCGAATTTAACATTTAATAGGATGCAAATATCGGAACGCCAAATGCACCGAGTTCGATGGCTGCTGACCATTGGTTGGTTGTTGCTAATTCTTTCGTTGTTCTATGACCCTTTCTCTCCTGAATTAACCACTCCTGACAATACAATTAGTCCTTTAATAATTGACCCTACTATTTGTGTAAATGTTCAGGGAACTTGTATAGAAGAGAGTCCTTATGCCTTGGGAGCGCCTATTTTTTGGGGCATAATTGTCCCCGCCGCTATTTTCATTTTGTTGGTATTTGGACATGAATTATGGCGTCGGATATGTCCATTGTCATTCCTGTCCCAAATTCCTCGCGCTTTGGGATGGCAACGGAAACAACGACGAGTTCATCCTCGAACTGGGAAAGTACGCTATCAGGGAGTAAAAGTGACTCAAAATTCCTGGTTAGGTCGGAATCATTTGCATCTCCAATTTGGACTGTTTTATCTAGGATTATGTAGCAGAATTTTGTTCGTCAATTCCGATCGCACAGCCTTGGCAATTTTTTTATTAACAACCATTGTCGGGGCAATTGTAGTGGGCTACCTCTATGAGGGTAAATCCTGGTGTCAGTATTTCTGTCCCATGGCTCCGGTGCAAAAAATTTATGCTGAACCTAGAGGATTGTTGACGAGAACAGCTCATGAGGAAGATCGCCAAAAGATTACGCAATCGATGTGTCGCACCCTAAACAAAAAAGGCGAAGAACAGAGTGCTTGTGTGGCTTGTCAGAGTCCCTGTATTGATATTGATGCGGAGCGTTCCTACTGGGAAACGATTATGCAACCGCAACAGCAGTGGCTCTACTACGGTTATGTCGGATTGGTCTTGGGTTACTTCATTTATTATTATCTTTATGCCGGGAATTGGGACTACTATTTCTCTGGCGTTTGGGCGCATCAAGAAAATCAGCTAGCTACATTAATGAGTCCAGGATTTTATCTGGCAAATCAGGCAATTCCCCTGCCTAAGTTAGTCGCTGTTCCGCTGACATTAGCCGCATTTGCATTTGCCGGATCTAGCATAGGAAGTAGTATAGAAAAACGCTATAATGCGGTTCAGCGACGCCAGCAGCAACCCCTAAGTCAAGAACCTCAAGCAATTATCGAAACGTGAATCAAAAAGCATTGAGCAGGCTCGCCAAGATTACGGGGTTACTACAACGGAGGAAGCCGAGATTATTAAACAAACTGATCCGCATCAGTTGTGGCGGATGATGAGCCATAGCTTTGATTCATTCAAACATTTAGACGAAGACGAGCGCCTAATGGCATATTTTCGGCTTTTGGACAAGGATGAGTCAGGTTACATTAGTGGCGAAGAATTAGAAGTTTGTTTGCGAGAGATTAATTCCCAAGTTACTCACGCTGAAATTGAGGCAATGCTGAAGCTAGCCGACACCAACCGCGATCGCCAAATTAGTTATGAGGAGTTTAGGGAAGTTTTGCATCTTCTAGACTAGCTATGATAAATTACTACAAAGTAATCTCTATCCTCATCTTCACTTTTACCCCGTGTCGCTTCCAGAATTTCCAGAAGCGGCGATTTTTTTGACCTCTCCCCCAGCCCCTCTCCTGCAAGGAGAGGGGAGCAATATTCTTTCATTTCCTTTGCTGCAACAGGGAATTCTTGCTCCCCCCTTCCCTGCGAGGGAAGGGGGGCTGGGGGGGTTAGGTCAACCATTGTCGAATCATCTAACCAAAGGTCAATATAACCATCAATCCAGCCATCGCGTTCATCGTAACGACTCACGGCAATCTGACGCTGGCTAATCGGATCAATCTCTGCTTTGCTGCAAGCTAACGGTACATACTTTTTATCGATCCCTCGTTAATATATGAGGGATAATGGCTGGAAAGCGTTTACTCATATCGATATTAGGGATAAATAATGGCAGGCAAACTCAAAAAAGGATCATTAGTGCGCGTAAATCGCGAAACGTTGGATAATAGTGTGGAAGCTAAAGCCAGTGATACTCGCTTTCCTCCTTACCTGTTTGAAAGTGATGGGGAGGTGGTCGATACCCGGGGTGACTATGTCTTAGTCAAGTTTTATGTACCGACCCCGAATATTTGGTTTCGTCTAGACCAACTCGAAGTCACTAGCTAAAGTAGTAGCGTGACACGCCTAATTTGCTCGATTAGCCTGGTCAAAAATCCAGGCTTGCGCCCAAAAAAGCTGTAAAATTGCGCCATGTTAGCTGTGCCACGTTAGTTGTATCGTCGCGATCGCAGAATCGATCTATAGCCATGGCATCTTCCTCGAATTTACCTATCGCCTGCAATGATCACCGCGTCACCGTGATTGGTGCGGGTCACGTCGGTAGCACGTTGGCGCACCGGATTGCCCAACGCAATTTGGCAAATGTGGTACTTTTAGACATTGTTCCCGGTATTCCCCAAGGTATTGCCCTAGATTTAATGGAGGCACAGGGGATGGATTGTCACAATCGCGAGATTATTGGCACCAATGATTATATGGATACCACCGGGTCTGATGTGGTGATCATCACGGCGGGTTTACCCCGTAAACCGGGGATGAATCGAGATGATTTGCTCAAAATTAATGCCAAGATTGCGGTGGAGGTAGCAGAAAAAGCGATCGCGCGATCGCCGGACGCCTTGTACATTATTGTCACAAATCCCCTGGATGTGATGACCTACTTGGTCTGGCAAATATTAGGATTACCCGCGTCACGGGTGATGGGAATGGCGGGAATGCTGGATTCTGCCCGTTTCCAAACCTTTATTGCTATGGAGTTAGGGGTATCGATTGCGGATGTCAGTGGGTTAGTCTTAGGGGGTCATGGCGATTTAATGGTACCCTTACCCCGTTACTCAACAGTGCGAGGGATTCCGATTACTGAACTGATGGATGAGGAAACAGTTGATCGCTTAGTGGATCGGACTCGTCATGGTGGTGCAGAAATTGTGAATCTGATGAAAACTGGGGGGGCGTATTCCGCGCCTGCATCCTCGACTTGCGCGATGGTGGAAGCAATTTTACATAATCAGTCGCGACTTTTACCCGTGTCATCCTACCTAGATGGGGAGTATGGTTTAAAAGATATTTTCATTGGTGTCCCAACACGGTTAGGATGTCGAGGTGTCGAAAAAGTTGTGGAAATTAACCTCACGGATACCGAACTCACCGCCCTGCATACGTCAGCCGAATCAGTTCGTAAAAATATTAAGCGGGCGCAGGAAATGTTGGGTTAATTGTCAAAACACTGATTTCACGGATTTATTGTCCAGATGGGGGTGGGGGAAAGAAAGATTAGTCACACGGATTACACTGACAGGTTAGTTATCTATTAACAAAGGATAAAGATGTATACGGAATTGATATCATTTGTCCTTTGTTAGGGATGACTGAAAATACGGATGATGGATAACTATGGCATACGCGATCGCGAATTCCCAGGACTCTCAGGTTGAGTCTCCAGTTTTCTCTGTCCAAGACTATTTGCTAAATCCCCCTGACCATACAGAATGGGTAGATGGGCAATTGGTGGAGAAGCAAGGGATGACAGCCAAACATGGTCGAATTCAAGCACGATTAGCTCGATATTGGGGAAATTATAAAGAGGATCAGAGTTTGGGCGGAGATGTTTACACGGAAACCCCCTGTTGGACAGGAGAACGAGGGCGTCGTCCTGATGTATCTTATCTCACTCCTGAACGGGTAGAACAATTTGGCGAGTTTACGGTTTTATCTCAAAGTTTCCCCTTAATTGCTGAGATTATTTCGCCGACAGATGGCGCGGAAGATGTTTTTGGTAAGGTCAAAGAGTATCTGCGATCGGGGTGTCAGGAAGTTTGGTTAGTGTTTCCTGAGAGTCACTGGGTTTTGGTGATTACACAACAGCAACAAGTTTTATTTAACCAGGGTGATGTGGTCATGACACAGCAGGTGTTAGAGGGGTTTAGTGTGGCGATTGATGATTTATTGGCTTAAATTGGTATTGAGTAACTGCTCAAATAACGGCTCCCCAAAGCTCATCAGCCGCAGGGAAGGCATTTCATCAAATACGTCGGGATAAAAAGTAACATTGTAGTGCTGTCCTTGATAGGTAAACTGCCAGATGCGATCGCGTAAGGGTTCAAACTCGACACCCTCAGATTTGAGACGGGCTGAAGTGGTGAATAACTGCTCAATCGTTTCTGGTGTAATCGGTGTTGGGGGTATGGGTTGGCGGATGTCTTGTAAGTCAGCTTCTACATCCATGGCGATCATCTCTTCTAAAGCCGGACGCAGGGGTGGGGTGTTGAGTACCTGCTCAAACTCTGACATTAACACATCCTCTTCTTCGGGATCTGCACTGATTGCCGCTTGCTCGATAAATGTAGGAACTTGAGCTAGAATCGGTTGTAAGTTGCCCACAACTGTGGCAAAGGCATTGATGCGATCGCGCAATTTCCGATAGACTTTTGCTTCTACGGTACCGTCATAATAGAAGTTGTGAATCTTAACCGTGGGATAAATCTGCCCAATCCGGTCTAACCGTCCAATCCGTTGCTCAACTCGCATCGGATTCCAGGGTAAGTCATAGTTGATTAATACGCCACAGGTTTGCAGGTTTAACCCTTCAGACGCTGATTCGGTGCATAACAGAATTTTAATCTGTCCCTCTCGAAACTGACGCTTGATCACCTCTTTGGGTAGACTGCACCAATCGCTTCCCTGGTAGAACTCGCCACCGCGTCCAGAGTAACAGGCGATTTGAGTGCCATAAAGCGATCGCAGTGACTCCCGTAAATAGTCCATCGTGTCGGTATACTGAGTGAAAATAATCACACTTTCTCGCTCAATCAGTTCCCGGCGTAGGGTATCAATCAGGTGAGAGAGTTTACTATCTTCCCCGGTGTTCTCAAACTGACGCAGTAAGTCTTCGAGATATTCAATCTCTCTGGGGTCTACGGGTTCTAAAAAAGATTCTAATCCGGTAATTACGGCATCATCGGCTTCGTCAATATCACTCAAGTCATCGCTGGTGATACTGCTACCGCTTCCTTGAAGTAGGGAATCTAAACGCCGTTGTAGGGATTCGCGGATGGCATAAAATGAACTGGTTAAGCGTTTGCGGTACAGAGTCATTAAGAAGCCCAACGCTTTCCGTTCCTGCTTTTGGGCGAGGCGATAGAAGGAACGCACGTATTCGCTGACGGCGCGATAGAGGGGAACTTCCCGGTTCGGTTCTAGGGTAATGGCGTTGTCTCGCACATCCCGCTGGGGAATGTCTCGGTCGAGTAAACCCAAACGATAATAGTGCCGCAGTGTATCACGGGTGTGGCGGAACATGAGGTCTTTGAGGGGAGTGTTGACGGTGAGGTATTGGCGTGAGGTGGCGATGAAGGGTTCGTCGGCGAGATATTGTTTGGGGTTGACGATTTTTTTCCCATCTCGCCAAACGTTTTGCAGTCTGTAGGTAATCAAGCGGTTCTGTTGGTGTAAATACTGCTGTAAACGAGGACAGGATTGACCGCCGTGTTTGAAGTAATCGACGGACATCTGCTGCCAGAATTCTAGGGTAAGACGATTAGGTGGTTCGGGTAAGGTGGTGAAATAATCGCAAAAGTTATCGGCATAAGCCCAATGTCCCTGAAGCCCCAGCAGGGAGAGGAGGTCAAAGATTTCTATCGGGTCAATCTGCATGGGAGTGGCAGATAGTAACATTAGGGCGCGGGTTCTGTGTTTGAGTTGCTGCATTAACTCCAGTAGACGATTCAGCGTGTCTTTCCGGGCTTGGGGGCTTTTGCGCCGTGCGTGGTGGGCTTCATCTAGTACGACTAAATCCCAAGATTCTGCTTCTAGGAGTTCCTGCATTCTTTCAGTACGGCGGACGAGGTGACTGGAGGCGAGGATTAAGTCTTTGGCGTTCCAGGGGTTAGTGGTGGTGGAAATGGTATATCCGTAAGGGTCAGTTAATCCCCTTTGTCC
>JGI11958J13698_1119660_pt1 | contig 10505 bp, 6 predicted proteins | sample ElkSlonscriptome_14_FD_13698 | JGI IMG/M metagenome (IMG submission 13698)
ACACAATTGAAGTTAGAGGTGGAGATCATCATTGGTCATTGGTCATTGGTCATTGGTCATTGGTCATTGGTCATCTGTAAGGATTTGAAGCTTATTACAGCGCAAAGCGCTGTAATAAAGTACAGTAGATCAAAGTCCCCCTTTTTAAGGGGGATTTAGGGGGATCGACAATGTACCGCATAGCAGAGCAAACTGCTGTAACTTTTTTGAGGACAGCGAATAGAATTTATGTCCAGATACTTAGACATTTTCTAATTCCCATTAGCGATTAGCCTTTTATTCAACCTGTCACAGTCAGTTGCTGCTGATTGAGATAGAAATACTGACCCCGTTTTGCCATTAATTCGTCGTGAGTTCCACTTTCCACCAAAACCCCTCTATCTAACACCAAAATTCGGTCAGCATTGCGGACTGTTGACAAACGATGAGCAATCACTAATGTTGTCCGATTCGTGAGAATCGTATTCAGATTAGTCTGAATAATCCGTTCCGATTCAGCATCCAAATTACTCGTTGCTTCATCTAAAATCAACAGTCGCGGATTTCCTAATAAAGCACGAGCAATCGCCAGACGCTGTCGTTGTCCCCCCGATAACATTCCTCCCCCTTCACCAATTTGAGTTTCATAACCCATGGGCAATTCCTTAATAAACTGATGCGCCCCCGCCTGTTTAGCGGCGTCAATCACATCATCCAACGTAGCCTCTGGATGACCCACTGTAATATTGTCCCGAATTGTACCCCCAAATAGAAACGTATCTTGGTCAACCACACCAATTTGCTGACGGAGCGATCGCAAGGATAAACTGGTAACATCGTAGCCATCAATCAGAATCTTTCCTTCAGTCGCAGGATAAAGTCCCAAAACCAGTTTAGAAATCGTCGTTTTCCCCGAACCACTACGCCCAACTAACGCCACCATTTGTCCGGGCTGCACGTCAAAACTGACATTTTCTAGCGTATTCAGATCACTTTCGGGATGGTAACGAAACGTGACTTGCTCAAACCGAATATGTCCCCGAATTGGGGGTAAAAATTGACGAGATGAGGAGTGTAAATCTTCCTCCGGTTCAGCGTCAATCACATCATTAATCCGCTCCACCGCAATCACCACTTCCTGCAAATCATTCCACAACACAATCAGCCGCTGGAAAGGACGAATCACATTTCCCAGCAACATATTAAACGCGACTAATTGCCCAATCGTGAGTTCATTTTGAATCACCAGCCACGCGCCAAACCAGAGTAATGCCGTCGTGACTACGGCTTCGATGGTTAAGCTAAATGTCTGGAGTGTATTACCAATCACCTGCCCAGAAAAGGACGTTTTAATCGACTTACCTAACAAATCCTCCCAATGCCAGCGCACCGTCTGCTCAACCGCCATAGATTTGACAGTACGAATACCTGTCAGGGATTGGATTAAGTACCCCGTTTCCTCCGTATAAGCTCCAAAAATCTCACGGGAAACCCGCTGTAAAAAAGGTGTGGCAATTAACGCCAGTAACACAAAAGGTGGTACAATAACTAACGTTAGCAGCGCCATCTTCCAACTGTACCAAAGCATCAACCCGACATAGATGAACACCGTCAATAAATCCAGAAGAATGGACAGAGCTTCACCCGTAAGAAAACGCTGAATCTTGCGATTTTCCTGGACACGGGAAATGATGTCTCCCACATAACGAGACTCAAAGAAGCTCAAAGGAAGCCGGAAGGTATGGCTAATAAAACCGACAATCAGCGCTAAATCGACTCGGTTGGCGGTATGATCCAGAAGGTACTGCCGCAAGCTAGTCATGGCGACTCGAAACAAGCCGAAGATGAGTAACCCTAACCCGACGGCAGTTAACGTCAACGTGCTGCGCTGTACCACCACCCGATCCAACAGCAACTGAGTAAATAGTGGCGTAATCAGTCCAAAAACCTGAATCAAAACTGACGCAATCAACACTTCCAGCAACACCAGTTGGTGGGGTTTTACGAGTTCAAAGAATTGCCAGAAGGGAGTGCTGGCTGCTTGAGCCTGCTTGAGTAGGGCTGTGGGTTGGAGTAATAAGGTATAACCCGTCCAATCTGCTTTAAATTGGGCATGAGTTAGGCTACGCTGACCAATAGCCGGATCAGCTACAATCACGCGATCGCGAGTTACTTCATAAACGACAATATAGTGCTTCCCTTGCCAATGAATAATCGCCGGTAACCGTTGTTCAGCTAGTTTATTCAGACTGGCTTTTACCGGACGAGTGGTAAACCCAATACTCTCAGCAGCGGCGGCTAACCCCCGCAGTGACGCCCCATTGCGGTCAACATTGGCAATATCCCGCAGGCGATTCACACTAAACCGCTTCCCCCAGTAACGCCCCACCATCACCAAGCAAGCTGCACCGCAATCTGAGGCACTTTGCTGAGCAAAGAAGGGATAGCGTCGGGTGATTCGCCCCCACCACTGACCCACTTTTACGGTAGGGTTAGGGAAGTACGCTCGACTTATCTGGGACTGGGGTTTTTGTTCCTCAGACAGTTGAGACAAGACAACCGCCTCAGACTGACTGGGAAATGCTGTAACTGAGGGGTTGTCCGTCGATTGGCTAGTGTTTGCCCCCCTCACCTGTGAATCTCGGCGTACTGCACAGGCGTACAGATGCTCTTTTATCGCAGGATACTGGCGAATGAGCGATCGCAAAACATCACCGGGAATATAGCAAAGCCTCAACTTGACAGAAGCCCTAGCCGCATAGGGGTGAAATTCCTCCTCTGGAAACAGAGTGAGTTCACCAAATGACGCCCCTGTCTCTAGTGACGTAATTAAATCATCCGTACTATTGAGCAGTCTGACTTTACCCGCCAAAATAATATAGAGTCCCACCGTCGCCTCTGCTGTCTGCCAGAACCGTTTGCCTGGGGTTGGCTCTAGAATTTGAATCTGCTGAAAACAGTTTAAGAGTTCCGCATCGGAAAGTTTTTGTCCCAAGGTTTGGGCAAGCTGTTGACCAAGCTGTTCCTGGGAAAAAGTTGATGACTTCTGAACCATGAGTTAGTTACTGGTCTTGATAAAGTTAAGTGACCATGGGAGTTCGGACTCACAAGACGATTGCAAGTCCCCAATTCTGATACGAGAGCTTTGAGGGGTTTCCAACTCCGTTACCTCTGGTGCTGAATCAGATTTGGGTCGAGTGGAGAGTCCCATCTTCTTGAGCAAAAGGTTAACATTGCGATCGCTCACCTCAATCCCCAATTCTTTCGCCAGATGCTTACTTAACCATTGCCCAGTCCAGCGCCCAAAGGAATAACCATAATCACGAGGACTATGGCTCACCAGTTCTTTCAACCGCTCTAAATACTGATCATTCACCGTCTTCGGGCGACCAATCCGACTCTCTTGCCATTGGTGTGCCATTCCCGCACGGGCGACGTGTATCCAATGCCGTGCGGTTGCTGGACAACACCCTAAGGTTTGACAAATTTTGGCTTGAGATATCCCTTCATCTGCCAGCAACATGATTTCAATCCGCTGGCGGTACTTTTCCGGTAAATCCTCTTGCAGACTTTTTTGCAGTAGTTTGCGCTGAAACGGTGTTAGATACTGACCTGATGTTTTCACCGTCATCTCTCCTTATGGAATTTCAGTTATGGCGAATCACTGAGCGTCAACCATCAGAGTGATGATTTCCCCTTGCCGATACAGTCACAAGTTGGTCGCATTTGTCACTCTTGTGACTTATAGGTCACTATTGTGACAATTATTTCGCAAGTTGTCAATCTAGTTGCGGCAATAGACGAACCCCCCTAAAGACAGGGGAAGGCATATCGGCTAGAATTGTGGAGAATTAAAAGTCACAGCCAACTCGCTTAAGTAACAGTCACAAGTGTGGATGGACTAGCCAGCGATGAAACAGAATGAATCAAAAGGAGTTCGAGGAAGCATTTAATCGGCTAACACCCCGACGCAAGCAGGTGTTACGACGAGTATTGGCGGGTGAAACCGATGGAGCGATCGCCAAGTCTCTGGAGATTGGAGAAGCGACAGTCAGAAAACATATTGAGCGGATTTGTCAAACATTAGGCTTAGACAATGACCATGCCGATGAGCGCCGCTACAAACGCTTGGAAGTCGCTAAGCTCGTGGCAAAGTACAAACCTGAACTACTCACAGACTCCACCCCTGTCACTGCTAATCAGGTGACACCCGAAACAGCTAATGCCAAAGACACCAGTGATGCTGAGAGAGGGGATACCCAAACCCCTGAGCCGACAAAATTAGCGGAACACCCTCAAGATGAACCTGATGTCATCTGGCAGTTACCCGCAATGAGCCCACCTGTCCGCGAGCAGCTCCTCAAAACGTTCAGCCAACTGATTAACGAGGAACCCAAACGGAAGCAAATGGCTAAAAATCTCAACAAAATTGGCTATGAACGCTACCTAGAGGGGGACTTTCAACGTGCTGCCTTTTACTTGCAGTGGGCAATTGAATTTAATCCCAACCTAGGCGGCGCTCACTACAATCTGGGTTCAACCTATGAAAAGTTGGAAGATAGTGAGGGTGCCTACAACCATTACCAAACAGCAGCCAACTCCAAGGGACGCGCCGCCGATGCTGCCCTGAGTAACCTGGCTCGTTTGGACATTTTGGCAGGAAACAGCGCTACAGCGATTGAGCGGCTCTTGCCAAGAATAAACCAGGTTAAGGATACTTCTGTAAAATCCTCTGTACACAAAAATTTGGGTTGGGCGTATCTGCTGCAAAAGCAATATTCTGACGCTCAGTATCACCTGCAAAAGGCAATTGAATTAGATAGCGAACGTGCGGCTAGTTACTGTTTACTGGCACAAGTGCAAGACATTCAAGGGGACGAAAAAAGCGCTCTGGCATCATGGGCAAACTGCCTTACCTATGATACCAGAGACAGGAGACGAAAAGAAGTCGCTTGGAGATCTCCGGAATTAGACTTCTGGCAGTTTCAGGCACGCGAACGCCTAAAACCTTCAGGCAATTAAGCTGAAACTTCAACAACGTCTAGACTGGTCGGAATCAAGGATTAGGAACAATTGGCACATCATTTTCATCATCTTCATCATCCTCATCCTGGAGAGAGCGAGTAGACATAGAGTTACCGATGAGTGCAAAGTAATACATGGTTTTGGCAAACTAAAGTTCACAACGAATCAAGACTGCTGTTCACACTCACATCACAATCTTCATCGTGCTGGCGGTGCTTGGCAGTCATTTGACTCCTGAACTCAGATTAGTTGGGGGAATTGCCTTCAAACCAGCTACTTACACTGAACGCTAGAAGTTTTCTACAATAAGCGATAGACAGTTAGGGAATGTTGCTAAAGTTAGGGGATTCCCCTAACTTTCTGACAGGGTTTGACTTGGCGATGGCGAGACCACAAGTTCTCTAAACAATCTGGGTGCTACTTACGGTGATCTAGGGCAACATAAATAAGGCGAAGCGGCTTCTCTTCTAAATCTAAATCTGGAATCCGGCGCAAGGACATTTTTTTGATCGCCACCCGTTGATTATTACTTTGATCCTGCGCCTATCTTGCTCGCTACTAATACCCAATTTAAATGCATGACAGCTTACTCGCTTCGCGAGAAGCAAGTTATTGGTTATTCGTCTCAAATCTAAACGACAAGAGGGCGGGTTTTGTTAATAAGTTATCGGTATACCCATCAATTAAACGGCTAAACCCGCCCCTACAATACGATATAACTTTTGCCTCCTTCTACCCTTCTCCCTGTCATTGGTTATTTGTCCTTTGTTGCGTTTTCCGAGGCTAGAGCTGACGCTAAACGATTAGCTAGGTCAATAATATCGTCCTTTCGGGCAATTTGGTCGCACCATTCTTGGGGAATTTGTTCGACACCGTAATACAGTCCAGCTAATCCGCCTGTAATTGCCGCCGTGGTATCTGTATCGCCACCTAAATTAACCGCTTTTAAGACGGATTGGGCATAAGATGTACTGGTTAACAAACACCACAATGCCGCTTCTAAACTATGAATAACATAACCACTCGATTGAATCTCCTCCATGGGCAACTGGGCAATTTCTCCATCGAATACTCTAGTGAATTGATCCAGTTCTGAGGTGTAGGGGGGTTGATTGTAGAGTTTTTGAATCTGTTGAATTCCTTTAAAATAAGCCGTCGCTGGATCATCACCCTCTAGTAATCGAATCGCGATACTGATATAAATACTACATGCCATCTGAGAACGGAGATGGGCATGAGTAATGCTAGAAACTTGATGGGTTTTTTGAATCAATTCAGGAAATTTTAGGGATTTATAATAAAAAGCCATGGGCAAAATTCGCATCAGTGAGCCATTGCCATTACTCATTTCATCCGTACTCCCGGATTCTAAGGGTGACACCTGATCCCAACGCAGGCGACGAATGGCTGTAGCTGTCGTCATCCCAATATCGAAAACCTTTCCGTGAGGCGTCCAATAGGCTTGATCATGCCAACGACAAAACGATTGGGCGATCGCGTCAAGGGAAAATCCCTGACAGAGGCTTTCGGCTAAACAGAAGGTGAGAGAACTGTCATCTGACCAAGTTCCTGGCGGCTGATTGTAGGTACCATAGCCCTGCATAGAGGTGACAGGCGATCGCAGGCGTTCCTCCCTGGTGGTAAATTCCACAGGTACACCCAACGCATCGCCCACACAGACTCCCAAGAGTCCGGCGAGGACTTGAGATTGGCTGGTTTCCATGAACAATTTCTCCCTACTTGAGCAAAAAAAAAGGTGGGCATAGCCCACCCTAAAACGATGACAAATAACAAATGATCTCTTCCCAGCTTAACGGTTATTGTGCGACTCAAAATTGAACGCTTCAGAATCCAACGATTCGCGATCGCCAACCATGGATCGAATCCCTTCAATCGTAGCCGGAATCGCCCGGGGGTCCATAAACATCACCTTGCTACTATCGCTACTGCCAATCTCTTTACCCATATCCAGATAATTCTGTGCCAGTAAGAACTGTAGAGCATCACGAGCAACGGGATCACTCTTGAGTGTCTTCGCCACAATTTGCAGCGCCTCAGAGGTAGCTTGCGCCTTGAGAACGGACTGCTGGCGTTCGGCTTGAGCTTTGAGGACAATCGCCTTTTGTTGCGCCTCTGCGTCTAAAATCGCCGCCTTTTGTCGCGCTTCTGCATCTAGCACCTGGGCTTCCGCGTTCCCTCTGGCACTATTCACTGCCGATTCCCGTTCCCCTTCTGACGTGAGAATTGCCGCCCGTTTGCGCCGTTCGGCTGACATCTGCAACTCCATCGAGTCTTGTACCGCCTTGGATGGCACAATATCCCGCAATTCCACCCGTGTCACTTTCACGCCCCAGGGATCAGTAGCAATATCCAATTCCCGCAGCAAGGTTTCATTCACTTCAGATCGCGCCGTAAAGGTTTGATCCAGTTCCAGTTTGCCCATTTCTGAACGAATCTGCGTCAGCACTAAATTCACCATGGCGGCTTGCAGATCTTCGACCTTGTAGTAAGCTTTTTCCATATCCATGATCCGCCAATAGACCACGGCGTCCACGCTGATGGAAACATTATCGCAAGTGATGCACTTTTGGGGAGGAATGTCAAGGACTTTTTCCCGAATCGTTTCCTTGAATACGACGCGATCCAAAACCGGAACCATAATATTCAAACCGGGTTCCAGTTTTTTTCCACTGTATTTCCCCAATCGTTCCACTAACGCTTCATTTCCTTGATTGACAATCTTAATGGAGCTAGCCATCGTGGAACCGCCAAGCACCAAAATAATGAGCCAAGCGAATGGATTCATGGTATTACCTCCTAGAATTTTGATAATATGCCACCGACAAAAAATAGCCAGAGTTTTCAAACGGAAAATTTAATGTAAGAGATCCTGGGGAACGACAATGAGTGTGTTCCCTTGACGGCGGACAACATAAACCTTTTGGTTGGGTGCGATCGCCGCCGTTTCATCATCACAACGCGCTTGCCAGGAATTGCCTTCATAGAGGATGCGTCCCGTTTCTCCAGGGGGAATTTCGGTCAGGGTGCGAGCTTCCACGGCATCGAGACGTTTAGCTACCTTGGCGGCTGGGAGAATGCGACGAGATGCAATAACCAGCGCCGTCGATAGCGCCAACCATAGCACAACTTGTACCGGAAACAGGGGAATCATTAACGCCACCAGCGCCACGACTAACGCGCTAATTCCCATGGTAAAGGCAACAAACGCCGTCGGGACGAATAGCTCCACCAGACAAAGCATTGATCCTGCCAGGAGCCAAAGTAAGGAAGGATTGAGTGACATATAAAAATCCAGTGTATCCTGGGTTGAAAGAATTTTCTTCTAGTTTAGTTTGCCAGTCCGCCCTTCTTGGGAAGCAGGGGGAGCTGGGGGAGCTGGGGGAGCTGGGGAAGCTGGGGAAGCTGGGGGAGCTGGGGAAGCTGGGGAAGCTGGGGAAGCTGGGGAAGCAACAACTTCTGAAAATTGGTCAACAACAACGGACAAACTATAGACACAGCGCCGTGTTTTGATTATGCTTATTAATTCTAGGGGAATGACACAGAATTCAACTCTGAATCGGGACGCTTGGTATTAAAACACTCCAGTTGCCAATTCATTCCAAAATTATTTTTTAAGATTTATGAGTACTGATCAGCCGCAAACGAATCGTTATCTGTGGGCAGTGGGTGCAACGGCTGCATCGATCCCCGTGGGGGAAATGGTTGCCGAACGGTATCAAGTCGTCGCGCCCCAAATTTGGCTGGATCTGCACCCAGAGGAGTTACCTGATACGCCCGATCGCATAAGTGGCATGTTTCTCCCCTATCTACGCCTGTATCCCCATCGTCTCCACGTTCCAGAGGTTTATGGCGTTTGTTCCGGGGCAGACTCTAAATCGACTACGCCGATTATTTTGCTGGAAAATGTCCCGATTGACAACAACGGCGAACTTTATCCAGCAATCACCACAGCTTGGTCAAAAGCGTCCCCGGTGCGTCAGATCTATTGGTTATGGCAAATTCTAGAGTTATGGCAACCCTTCGCTGAATTAGGTGTAGCCGCTACCCTGGTTGATCCCGAACAGGTGCGAGTCGAAGGCTGGCGGGTGCGACTGCGGGAACTGGTGAGGAATGGAACGACGGATTCTGATCCCGTATCGGTCTCAGCGTCAATTAACCGTGACAAAAAAGACTCATCAACAGGTACATCCGGAGGTACAACAACCCTACCCCACTCCCGAACTCAGGCAAGTCTGCAACAGCTTGGAAAATGTTGGGAATCCTGGTGTCGCACAGCATCCGTGGCGGTGGCGGATCAACTGCGAGATATCGCTCAGCAAATGCAAACGCCTAATCCCTCCTTTGAGGCAATTGCCGTTCAGCTTAATCAGCTTCTGTTGGCTCAATCTTCGCAACAACCCTTACGTTTAGAAGTCGCTGGACTCACGGATACAGGTCCTTTACATGACCACAATGAAGATAGTTGCTATCCCCTGCGATCGGATCTGACTCCAGAACCCGATCCCCTGATCCCCCACCTTTCCATTGTCTGTGATGGAATTGGTGGACATGAAGGCGGTGAAGTTGCCAGCCACATGGCAATCCAATCGGTGAAAATCCAGGTGCGGGCATTGCTAGCTGAGTTACTTGAAGATCCGGAACTGATGAGTCCGAGTTTAGTCGCCCAACAGCTAGCAGCAATTATTCGCGTGGTGAATAATTTAATTGCTTCCTGCAACGATCAACAAGAGCGAGAATCCCGGCGGCGTATGGGTACAACTTTAACCCTAGCCCTACAATTACCGCAAATGGTGATTCAATCGGATAGCGAAGGCAATAGTCATGAACTCTACATTGCCAGTGTCGGGGATAGTCGTGCCTACTGGATCACTCCCGACTACTGCCAACAGCTTACTGTCGATGATGATGTGGCAACGCGGGAAGTCAGGGTGGGTCGAAGTTTGTACCGTCATGCCTTACAGCGCCCCGATTCTGGCGCATTGACCCAAGCCGTAGGAACCAAGGATGCGGAGTCTCTTTCTCCCCATGTAAGCCGTTTGATTATAGAGGAAGATGGTTTATTGTTGCTCTGTTCAGATGGGGTAAGTGATAACAATTTGATCGAGTCTGTTTATGCGGATTTTGCCAAAGATGTGTTCAGTGGCAAGCTATCTCTAGAAGCAGGGGTACGGTTTCTGGTTGATCAGGCAAATCAACGGAATGGTTATGATAATGCTTCCGTTGTTCTCACCTATTGTGGTGTTTCTCCACAATATCCGGTGGTGCTGAATCTGGAAGGATTACAACTGGAAAATAATGCCCAGACTATCGAGTTAGAGACTCAATTGCCAAGCGCAGAGGAACCTGTTGGTGAGGAGGACGAGGAAATGTCCGAACCCATAGACGTTGAAGTCGCATCCTCTAGTCAGGATTGGTTCAAGATCATCATCGGAGTTTTTGGCATACTGTTGATTATCCTCTCGGCGGGCGCTGCTGTGTTT
>JGI11958J13698_1106871_pt1 | contig 10484 bp, 7 predicted proteins | sample ElkSlonscriptome_14_FD_13698 | JGI IMG/M metagenome (IMG submission 13698)
GCTGATGTACTAATCATCTTTAGGCAAAAGTGCCAAGATTTGATCGACAAACTGTTGAGCATCAACAATAGGTTTTTGAATATAACCATCTGCACCACTTTGCTTAACGTAGGGTTCGCGATCGCCTTCCATAGCATGAGCGGATAATAATATAATGGGCAGATTGCTGGTTTGAGCATCCGCTTTCAGCATCTGGGTAATCTCGATTCCATCAACTGGCTTACCCTGGTAAACACTGTGAGCTAGGTAAACATCCATCAAGATAATATCTGCATCTCCCGCCTGGGCAATTTTCATGACCTCCTCTACATCTTCGGTTCCCTTGACATTCAAGCCACCCCGCTTCGTGAGAATTTTGGAAAAAATGCGAAGATTCATGGGATTGTCTTCTACAATCAAAACGGTTTTCATGGGCGTTGCATAAAGAAAGTCGTCTTTTGAAAAAAAGTGCGCTTTGATCATCAGTCTGACAGGGACTGGGCAATTAGTAGCGCCTGTGCCGTCAAGAAAGCGTAAGTCCTATTTACGCTGATGTACTAATCATCTTTAGGCAAAAGTGCCAAGATTTGATCGACAAACTGTTGAGCATCAACAATAGGTTTTTGAATATAACCATCCGCACCAGCTGCCTTATGCAAGGCTTCGCGATCGCGTTCCATAGCATTAGCGGATAATAATATAATGGGCAGATTGCTGGTTTGAGCATCCGCTTTCAGCATCTGGGTCATCTTGATTCCATCGACTGGCTTACCCTGGTAAACACTGTGAGCCAGGGAAACATCCATCAAGATAATATCTGCATCTCCCGCCTGGGCAATTTTCATGACCTCCTCTACATCTTCGGTTCCCTTGACATTCAAGCCACCCCGCTTCGTGAGAATTTTGGAAAAAATGCGAAGATTCATGGGATTGTCTTCTACAATCAAAACGGTTTTCATGGGCGTTGCATAAAGAAAGTCGTCTTTTGAAAAAAAGTGCGCTTTGATCATCAGTCTGACAGGGACTGGGCAATTAGTAGCGCCTGTGCCGTCAAGAAAGCGTAAGTCCTATTTACGCTGATGTACTAATCATCTTTAGGCAAAAGTGCCAAGATTTGATCGACAAACTGTTGAGCATCAACAATAGGTTTTTGAATATAACCATCTGCACCACTTTGCTTAACGTAGGGCTTCGCGATCGCNTTCCATAGCATTAGCGGATAATAATATAATGGGCAGATTGCTGGTTTGAGCATCCGCTTTCAGCATCTGGGTCATCTTGATTCCATCGACTGGCTTACCCTGGTAAACACTGTGAGCCAGGGACACATCCATCAAGATAATATCTGCATCTCCCGCCTGGGCAATTTTCATGACCTCCTCTACATCTTCGGTTCCCTTGACATTCAAGCCACTCCTCTGGGTGAGAACTTTGGAAAAAACGCGAAGATTAATGGGATCGTCTTCTACAATCAGAACGGTTTTCATGGGCGTTGCATCAAGAAAGTTGTCTTTTGAAAAAAAGTGCGCTTTGATCATCAGTCTGACAGGGACTGGGCAATGTTGCCACAAAAAAAATCAAATCTTCATCAAGTTAGTGAGCCAGACGCTTACATTACAGCAAATTTGGTGGTTGATGAAGTACAACCTACTCCAGCAAGATCCCCGACTTCGTAGAAGTTGTCGGAGATCTGTGTAGCCTGCACGAGAACGCCAGCAAGAATGTTAACGTAGCGAAAGATTCCTTATTGTGGTTTGAGACTTCGCCGTGTTCAAGCGTATCCTGTTATTGCCCATTTTTGTTCTACTTGCTTTCCTAACCAAGCCTGCTCCTGTTTCTGGACAAGCCCTGCTTCCCTATACCCTACAGCTCGATGCTGAGGAATTGGAGCAACAAGGCTTGAATCTGGCGCAGGATGCTGTTCAGCTGACCCGTTTTCAGCAATACGATCTTGCCTTATCTAGAGCTAAACTCGCTACTCAGCTTGCCCCCAACAGTTTTGAAACTTGGTTTATTTTGGGAACCTTGTATGTCCAAAACCAACAATTCGACGAGGGAATTGAGGCACTCTCTAAGGCTCAATCCTTAAAACCTGAAGAGGCTGGTGTTCTCTTCTCCTTAGGCAATACCTATTTTCAGAAAGAGGAATATCGAAAAGCTGTGTCTAGTTTAGAAGCTGGCTTGAAGATAGAACCTGAGGTTCCCGAAGCGCTCTTTGATCTAGGCAACGCCTACTATATGCTGGATCAGTATCCAATGGCGATCGCAGCTTATGAAAAAGCTGCCGATCAGGAACCGAGCGATACGTGGCCCGTGTGGCCCGCGATCAACAATATTGGGTTAGTCAAGTATGAACAGGGGGATGTGGCTGGCGCGATTGACAAATGGCAAGATGCGATCGCGATTGATCCAGAAGCGGCTGAACCGAAGCTGGCTGTAGCCGTAGCACTTTATAGTCAAGGGGAGCAAGACAGAGGGCTTACCCTAGGAGAAACTGCCCTCCGCTCAGATGAGCGTTATGCTGATTTAGATTTCCTTAAGGAAAATCTTTGGGGGGAACGTCTGATCTCTGATACTCAAAAATTCTTGGCAAACCCCAGAATTCAGGCAACCATTGCCCCCGGTAACAATGTTCCTGTACAAGTGGACGTTACCCCTTGAATCAAAATTTGAGTGTTTCCAGACGCGCCATGGCGCGTCTCTACGCTGCTAAGGTATGGTATCAGGGGATGTATAAGCAAAAGTAACCGCAAGCTTTCTGACGTTTTTCATCCTCTATATTTTGCCGAAACGGTTGTGGTACAGTACAGGTGTACTTTAGCAAGACTCTAGGGGTTCGGCAATGTCAGCACCCAGTTTCCGAGGATGAATCGTTCTATACCAACAAGGGTTATCTCCAGGTGTTGCTCTTACTCAGGTTTGCTTAATCATCTTTGGGCAAAAGTGCCAGGATTTGATCGACAAACTGTTGATGATCAACAACAGGTTTAGAGATATAACCATCAGCACCACTTTGCTTAAGGAAGGTTTCGCGATCGCCTTCCATAGCATGAGCCGTGACTAATATAATGGGCAGATGGCTGGTTTGATCGTCCGCTTTCAGCATTTGGGTAATCTTGATGCCATCAACTGGCTTACCTTGGTAAACACTGTGAGCCAGGGAAACATCCATCAAGATAATATCTGCATCTCCCGCGTGGGCAATTTTCATGACCTCCTCTACATCTTCGGTTCCCTTGACATTCAAGCCACCCCGCTTCGTGAGAATTTTGGAAAAAACGCGAAGATTAATGGGATCGTCTTCTACAATCAGAACGGTTTTCATGGGCGTTGCATCAAGAAAGTCGTCTTTTCAACAAAAGTGCGGTTTGATCATCAGTCTGACAGGGACTGGGCAATGTTGCCACAAAAAAAATCAAATTTTCATCTCGTTGTGGTTAGAAATTAGGAAACAGAACTCATGGCAAAACAGTTGAATCTGCTGGCGACTGGTCAAGTTATTCCCACGCCCCTCCATGCAGAGATGCAACAGTCATATCTTGAATATGCCATGAGTGTCATCGTTGGGCGTGCCCTGCCAGACGTTTGCGACGGTTTAAAGCCCGTGCATCGGCGTATCTTGTATGCCATGTACGAATTGGGTTTAACCCCCGATAGACCCTACCGCAAGTGCGCTCGCGTAGTGGGTGATGTTTTGGGGAAATATCATCCCCATGGGGATCAAGCTGTATACGATGCTATGGTGCGCTTGGTCCAAGACTTTTCCACTCGCTATCCACTATTGGCGGGTCATGGCAATTTTGGGTCGGTGGATAACGACCCACCGGCTGCCATGCGTTACACAGAGACGCGGCTGTCTCCCATTAGTCATGAAGCCCTCCTATCAGAAATTGGCGAGGCAACCGTTGATTTTATCGATAATTTCGACGGCTCTCAACAAGAGCCTGTGGTTTTACCCGCTCAACTACCCATTTTACTGCTCAATGGTTGCTCTGGCATCGCGGTTGGCATGGCAACGAATATTCCGCCTCATAATCTGGGCGAAATTGTGAATGGGTTAATCGCCTTGATTGATCGCCCGGATCTGGCGGATGAAAAATTGTGGAAATTAATTCCCGGACCCGATTTTCCCACGGGGGGTGAAATTATCGATACGTCGGGAATTCGGGATGCCTATCGCAGTGGACGCGGCATTATTCCGGTGCGGGGAATTGCCAAGGTGGAAGAGATTCAAGTCGGTCGCACTCGCCGTCATCGCCGCACGGCACTCATTGTCACAGAGTTACCCTATCAAGTGAATAAAGCGGCTTGGATTGAAAAAATTGCCGATCTGGTCAATCATGGACGCTTAGAGGGAATTTCTGATTTGCGCGATGAGAGCGATCGCCAGGGGATGCGGGTGGTTGTGGAACTTAAACGGGATGCTCATCCCAGAGATGTTCTCAAACACCTCTACAAACAAACTCCCCTACAAAGTAACTTTGGCGCGATTATGTTGGCATTAGTCAACGGACAGCCCCGCCAGCTACCCCTACGGCAATGTCTGGAAGAATTCTTACGGTTCCGGGAACAAACCCTGACCCGTCAATATACCTATGAACTTGACCAGAAACGACAACGGCGTCATCTGGTGGAAGGATTATTGGTTTGCTTAAATCAACTCACTCGCGTGATTGAAATCCTCACCCATGCACCTGATGGTACAACCGCCAAGACTCGGTTTCAAGACCAATTAAACCTGAGTGAGAGTCAAGCTGATGCCATCCTCGCCATGCCGATGCGCCGCCTCACGGGGTTAGAACGGCAAAAACTCCAAACCGAATTTGAGGAACTCACCACCCGCATTGAAACCCTCCAGGAATTACTCAGTAGCCGACATGAACTCCTCAAAACCCTGAAAAAAGAGTTGCGATCGCTCAAACGTAAATACGCTGATCCGCGTCGCACCAAGATCCGGTCAGCGCAATCTCTCAAAGAACCAAAACAGCCAAAATCGGAAAAACAAACCCCCAAGAAAACCAAAACCTCAGACAACCCGAAAGCCTCTGCCTCGAAATCCCCATCGCCTAATCTGATCGAAACGGAAGCTGAACAAACGGTTCTGGAATTTACCTATCAAGGACACGTACAACGCCTGCGTTCTGCCCCTGATCCCAAATCTAAACCCTCGATCAAAGATGGGAATGATTTTGTGGTTCAGACCCAGCAAACCACCACGGCGTCAGAATTTGCCACCCTTACCAGTGGAGGCAAAGCCTACCCCTTGAAAGTGCAAGATATCCCGCCAGCCGCAGGGCGAAAGCAAGGCATCCCTGTAACTCGTCTCCTCCCTGATGCGGCTCAATCTGAAACCGTTATCGCCCATTTTCGACCCCAAGAACTCACTGAGTCTCTCAGCTTGATTTTGCTCACCCAACAGGGGCGAGTGAAGCGTCTACCTGCGACAGAGTTACTCAACCTAACGGCACGGGGTTTAACCACGGTTAAACTCAAAGAGGAGGATGTGCTGGCGTATGTTACCCTGGCTCAATCCACTGATGATCTGATTATCGCTACCAGTAACGGGCGCTTATTACGCTTTGAAATTAACGACCAAAATTTACCGATTATGGGGCGTACAGCCCAAGGCAATCAAGCGTTGCGACTGCGGCGTCGGGAGCAATTAGTCGGATGTGTCGCGATCGCGCCCAACGAGAATCTGTTACTGGTATCCGAGCAAGGCTATGGCAAACGCCTAGGACTCAATGTAGTCCGGCGCATCAAACGCGGTGATCTTGGCACTCAAGCGCTTCAGTTTAAAACCTCAGCGGATCGATTAATGGGAGTCATCAATGCCTCTCAAACAGAGACGGCTGTATTACTAACCAGTGACAATCGAGTCATGAATGTATCGTTAAAATCTGTAAAGTTGTCCGGCAAAGATGGATGTGGCGATCGCTTGGTCAAACTCAAGTCCGATGAAACAATTATCGCAGTTACAACAATGGCAAGGTGAAGGTTCCCCGCGCTTTCAGGCGATTTAGCGTCAAAGAAATCATTCCGTAACAGCCCACTCCTTCTAAGGCTGCGATAACGGAGGGTAAACGAATGACGAATGACATAAACAAATGACGAACTACCGAATATGGTTTTATAGTGGGGGATAAGTGTGAAGTGAATAATATTTAATCCCTAAAGCTTGGGAATTCTGGAAGCACCAGTATAGAAAATCTAACTTAAGTGATAGTTCAACCATCATGACCGATCCCAAACGACCTCCGAGTGCGCCACCCCCTCCACCCCGCGTTCCTCCAGCCCCACCGCCACCGCCTAGGGGAGGAGCATCTCGGAAAGCGCCGCCAGGGGCAACCCAAGCGATGCCCTCTAAAACAATGCCGATGCCGCCTAAAGCGGGTCAATCAGCATCAGATCCTACTGCAGTTAAAACAGCACCGAGTTCTCGTCAAGCTTCATCAGGCGTTAAATCCCGGACTCCAGCGCCAGGTGCGGGACTTGCTCCCGGACAACCAACATTAAACCAACTTATCCGGGAAGCTTATGACAAAGGATTTTCTGATGTTCACGTCGGTGTCGGTGAAGTTCCTCGAATGCGGAACCGAGGGGAAATGGAACGGACAGAACATCCTGTAACTGATAAACCCACGTTTATGTGTTGGTTGCGGGAAATTCTCACCGATGAAGAAATTCGCCGCTTCCAAAACGAACTGGAATTTGATGGTGCAGCCCAGTATGACTTTGCCCGGGTGCGAATTAATATCTTCGACTCTTTGAATGGACCAGCCATAGTCATGCGCTTGATTCCACTCAAGATTTTGACAATGGAACAGTTGCGACTCCCTCCAATCCTCAGGGATGTCTGTAATTACCACAAGGGTCTTATTTTAGTCACGGGTCCAACCGGTTCAGGTAAGTCAACGACACTAGCGGCAATGATTGACTACATGAACAAGGAGATGCCGAAGCATATCATTACGATTGAAGACCCGATTGAATTTGTTCATAAAAGCCAAAAAGCCCTAATTAAGCAGCGGGAAGTCGGCGCTCATACTCTCCAGTTTGACAATGCGTTAAAAGCCTCCTTGCGGGAAGATCCGGATGTGATTCTGGTTGGGGAAATGCGGGATAGGGGAACCGTTAACACAGCGCTGAAAGCCGCTCAAACGGGTCACTTGGTTATGGGAACGCTGCACACGAACAGTGCGGTGAAAACCATTGAACGGATTCTCAATCTTTATAATCCAGAAGAACAACACGCCATCCGTGTCGCTTTTGCTGAATCAATGGTGGCAATCATTGCCCAAGGGTTATGTCGCACCACTGATGGGAAACGTGCTGCATTCCACGACATTCTGATTAATACAGAAGCGATTCGAGACTATATCCGCAAGGGTGAATATGAGGAAGTTCACGAACTGATGGCGGCTAATGAATTTGACGGCATGATGACGATGAATAAGTCCTTGTTTAACCTTTATCAGGAAGGACGTATCACTGAAGAAACTGCCCTAGAACAGTCGCCGACTCAAAATGAAATGGCGATGATGTTACGGGGTCGTATTTAATTGTCATTTGTCATTTGTCATACTCGCTTCCCGAAAAGAAGCAAGCTACGTCTTATGTTAGGACAAAGAGGTGGCAGAAAAGAAAATCTTATCTTGTGATCTGCCGCCTTGATTTACCAGACAAAAATCTAATTGGTGACAATCAACAATCAGCAATCAACAATCAGCAATGAACGAGACTCAACGCTCGTTTCCTCAGTTATTTAAGGGTATTGCCCTATTTACACCAGGGGGAGATTTAATTTATAGCGTTGACCCTAGTAAACAAGAGCATTGGCATTTGCATCTGTGTGCGAGTTTACAAGAAATTCTCGGATTACCGGAACCACCCCATTTTTTAGTGCCGGGATATACTGGCACAATTGATCGTTGGCTCGATCCTTATACCCAACAGATGCGAACGTCAGCAGAACTTTATCCGCCGATTCAACACCATCAGGCTTTGCTGAATGCGGTGTTTGGCGTTAGAAATCTGCTGTGGCAAGTCACCCCTTGGCGGGAAGAGTCTTGTGATCCCATGGTTTTGGAAACGTATCGCGATCGCTTTCCCCAATTGTGGCAGGATCATGATTTGATCATCCGTTGCGATCGCCCGGATCAATGTATGGAACAGTTGTCTGATGCTAATTTTAGGCATGATCACGATTCAAGTCTGATTCAATCTCCCCAGAGTTATACTTGGTCTTTTCCAGAACGTTGGACGATTCAACAAACACAGTGGCGAGAATCGTCCCACCCATCGTCTACAGAAATTGCTCCTCTAGACTCCCCGAACTCAGATAGGGAATCGAATCCGAGTCAGGCTAACTCTACACCCTTAACTACTCCTAGTTATGTCCTGCGCTTATTTGTATCGGGACACAGTGGCTCAACTGAACATATCCTGAAAAAACTGCATCAGTTACTCGAACAATCCCTACAAGATCCTTATACTCTAAAAGTAATTGATGTATTTAAGCATCCTGAACAAGCAGAAGCTAATCAAATTTCAGCGACTCCCACACTGCTGCGAGTTTGGCCCCCACCCGTCCGACGTATTGTTGGCGATTTGAATGACTTGGAAAATCTTTTACGTATACTTATTGCTCCTGAGGCTCAACGATAAAAGTAAGCCTAGAACCAAAGTTCTGGCTCAAAGCTGAAACCCGTTAAAACGGGTTCAAAGACTTACCAAGTTAGCGATATTCTGCTTAAGTCGAATAGCACTGAAATAAGCATTTGGCGACCGCCAAAACCCTTTATAGCATTACGCTCTAAGGTTAGGACAAATGAAGAAAAATTAAAATCGCTCAATCCCTTGATGAGTAAGTGTTTTTCTTCACTATTGCCTATTACCTAGCGCGTAGCGCTATATCTATCGTAGGGTGGGCATTGCCCACCAGCCTTAAGTCAGTGACATTCTGCTTAAGTCAGTGTCATTCGATTAAGTTGAGCGACTTGAGGAGTACGTCCTTTGAAACCTGTCATTAATTGCAAAGCATAACATCTAACTGGATACAGATAACGCAACATCCATAATCCTAGACGACGTAAGGTAACGATGGGCAACCAGTTATTAGAAAATATTCGATCTAGGAAATCAGTAAAGCCTAAAATGACAAGATTTTCGTGTTTGCGCCACCGTTCGTAGCGTTTGAGTATCCGTTCGTCTCCGATATCTTCCCCTTGTTGATGGGCGTCTTGGATGACTTGGGCAAGGGCGGCGGCGTCTCGGATGCCCATATTTAGTCCTTGTCCACCCACAGGATGACAACAATGGGCGGCGTCGCCAATCAGGGCGAGGCGGTGTTGAGTGTAGCGATCGCTTTGCATTAACTGTACGGGAAAGAGGATGCGATCGCTATCGAGTTCTAAATGCCCTAAAAGCCCCCCGGTACGGTATTCTAGGAGTTCGAGGAATTCCTTTTCATCTAAGTTTTTTAACTGGTGGGCTTCGGCGTGAGGGGCTGTCCAAACCACCTGACAGCGATTTTCGGCGAGGGGAAGTACCCCCATCGGACCACTCTCCCAGAAGCGTTCAAAGGCGGTATCGTTATGGGATTTCTCAGTTTTGATGCGGGCGGTGACGCAGGATTGCCAATAGTTCCAGCCTTTTGTCCCGATTCCTGCGGCTGTACGAATGCGCGATCGCGAACCATCAGCGGCGACAACTAAGCGCGATCGCAAAGTCTGAGGGTTTCCATCCACGTTTACCGTAACCTCTACCCCAGAGGCTTGATACTCCACATCCACCACTTCTGCTGGAGACAACCAGCTTACAGTCGGACAATCTGTCAAAAACTCATACAGCGACGTAAGCAGAGGACGATGTTCACCCACATACCCCAAATCCTGAGTACCTAAATCGCCGGGATAAAATTGCACAAATTGGGGATAATCGCCATCAGAGAGGCGAATTTGCCGATAGGTGGCAATTTGCGGCTGAATTTTCTGCCAAACCCCAATTCCTTGGAAAATGCGCCCAGAAAGCAGCGATAGGGCGTAAGCTTGCCGTCTGGCTACGGCGACTGACTGAGGTTTTGCCTCAATTAATCCGATCCGCAACCCGGACTTTTTCAACGCACAGGCGAAGGTTGCGCCGACAATACCGCCGCCAACGATGACCAGATCGTAGTCAAAGGTTTGATTGTATGCCTGTTCTTGCGCCATTTTCAGAGAATGTATCGAAATGATAAGCATTTTTACTTTTCTTCATTTTGACGCGGATAGCTGAAGAGGGCAAGGACTTGTCACGTCTGTAAACCAATCAATCCACCCTTACCAGCTTCTGATACCAAATCAGGGTCATTGGTGACAAGTTAAGCTGGTACGCTAGTTGTCAAGGGAGTAGAAAAATATATACCGAAAGTAGTTCGCGAGAACTAGCTGCGAACAAATTCCTTTAAGTTTCCATCTGAGTTATAAATATTTCTTGAGAAAAATGTTGATAGACATAGGCTAATA
>JGI11958J13698_1032151_pt1 | contig 10473 bp, 6 predicted proteins | sample ElkSlonscriptome_14_FD_13698 | JGI IMG/M metagenome (IMG submission 13698)
CGTTAGTTCATCTGTTAGCAACGATAACTTGGTGGGTGACGGCGGATATCTAATTTAAGGATTTGTTTGCTCCATTAAGTACCGCCTAACCCACCCTACAGGTTTGGGATTATTAGGGTCTATAGGACGGCACATTTTCCCATGATGAAATAATACCTGAAACGACAGGAAAAGTCAAGTGCTAACGAACATCTATAACATCTAAAATTTATCGATAAGCTATCTGAATATTTGGCTGCCTGCTTGATTCCGTCTGATTCTGTCCAGATGTGAAAACCTGACGATTTTGAACTAAAATAAACGCGGCTACGGCAATTAAAAAATAACCAAAGGCTTTCTGTAATTGTTGAGCTTTGACATACTGTGCCAAATATGACCCAACTATAATTCCCACACTCGCCGCCACAATAAATGAACCCATTAACCCCCAATCTAGGGGAACCTGTCCAAAATATCCCAGAAATCCAGCCACCGAGTTACAGGCAATAATTAATAATGACGTTCCCACCGCTTCCTTCATCGGCGTATTTCCTAATAATACCAACGCTGGAACGATCGCGAATCCACCGCCAACCCCGACTAAACCCGTCAATACGCCCACACCTAACCCTTCAGTTAGCATCCATAACCAACAATATTTACACACAGGTTTAGGATAATAGTCTAATTTGTCCTGATCCGGTTTCGTCGGTTTACTACTTTTGCGGATCATAAATCCCGCCGCAATGATCATCATTACCGCAAAGAGAAGAATCTGGAATGTTCCGCTGACAAAAAAAGCTAACTTTGCCCCCAAAAACGCGCCTACCATCGTCGCCGCGCCGAACATAAACGCCTTTTTGAAATTCAGATTCCCTCGTCGCCAATGCGGGATAGTTCCAATCAAGCTAACGGTTCCCACGATAACCAATGTCATCGCGATCGCGCTTTTCGCTTCCACCCCCATCACATACACTAAAATGGGCAAAGCTAGCACCGAACCGCCACCCCCCATTAACCCTAAACTAATACCAATTCCGGCGGCAAGAATTAGCCCAATTATCCAAGTAGTCATTTGTCTTATGTCCTTGGTCATTTTTAATTATTCAACACCCTGTAGGGTGGGCATTGCCCACCCACCTTAAATCAGTGACCTATCATATTTAAACCCGTTGGTTGTAAGGAAGTTTTGCCAATAACATACCCATGGCACAGGTTCCACTCACCCCTGCAAAGACTAATCCTGCACCAACAAAACCACTTAAAATTAAAAACCAAGGCGAGACAAACGCGCCTAATACGGTTCCCGTAAACACTAATGTACCTGCTACAATTTGCACTTGTCGGAATAAACTAATTGGCGCATTTTTATTGACTTGAGTCTGATATCCGGCGGATGTCCAGGTTGGTAATCCGCCTTGAAGATGATTCACCGATTCAAATCCAGAGTCAAAGAGTTTTTGGGCGGCTTGTTTCGAGCGATTCCCGCTTTGGCAGTACAATACAACCTGTTGATTGGTTTCTGGTTTAACATCGGCGGGATTCAGGTTAGACAGTGGCATTAATTTTGCCCCAGGAATATGTTCACTGGCATATTCGCCCGGTTCCCGCACGTCAATCAACATTACTTGTTGACGATCCAGCCATTGTTTTAAGGTTTGGGCGTCTATTTCTTGGAGGTTATTGGCATTAGCTAAAACCATGAGTTTTTCTCCTTATCTATGTGCAGAACTTGTCTAACTGAATGTATTGGTGTAGATGGTTACAGGAATCCCTGTTCCTTTATGATTTAACCGCTACTTTGCCACAGCGTTCATTCGCGGGAACCGCTTCCATAATCTTCTTCGGATCAGGAAGGTTTAAGTTATTCATCAATTCAATAAAGCTGGCGCGATCGCGATTCGCTAATCGGGGATTCCATTGCTGTTCTTCGCCAATGGTGGATACGGTATGTCCGTGATAATCATGTCCGGGATACACCCGCGTCTCATCGGGCAGGTTAAATAACTTTTGAGTTATGGAATGAAATAGTGTGCTGGCATCACCGCCTTGGAAATCAGTTCTACCGCATCCCCGAATTAACAGTGAATCCCCGGTGAGGACGCGATCGCGATTCACTAAATAGGCGTTATGGCTATCGGTATGACCCGGTGTGGCGATCGCCTGAATCTCAACTGACCCCACCATTAACACCTCACCATCCGCCAGAAAGCGGTCAGCACAAGTCGCCGAGGCATTTTCAGGAACCACACCCTGACAGTGCGTCAATTCCCGCAATCGCGCTGTTCCGGTAACGTGATCGGCGTGAATATGCGTTTCTAGACAATACTGCAAGGTTAATCCCAACTCATCGAGGAGTTTGCGATCGCGATCCACCTGTTCTTTGACCGGATCGACCAAAATGGCTGCTTTTGCGGTTAAATCAGCGATGAGATAGGTATAGGTGCTGGTTTCACTGTCAAATAGTTGACGAAATAACATCAGCTCATCTCCCTTGGGCTGTTTTGCATTGTTTATTCACTAAATTACTATTTAGTTATATTTAAGCTATCTCACACTAGACACACCTGTCAAGAGGGGAGATGGGGGTAGTAGAGACGTTCCGGTGGAACGTCTGGGAGATGGGGGACAATTTGTAGGGGCGGGTTTAGGGACTAAAATCGGCTACTCAGAACTAACTGAAAAACAAAACCCGCCCTCTTCTTGTGCAAGAATGCCACCAGCCTACTACAAAAAAATGGGTTCGTAGTAGGCACGAAGTTATCGGTTAGGTTCAAAATTTTGGCAGGGCGGGTTTTGTATTCAATGTAGTGATTTTCCCGTTACTTGAGTCCCTAAACCCGCCCCTACATTTGGATTGGCTGCTAGGTAATACTAACCTATTGCACCTAATGAATAACGAAACCCGCCCCTACATTTAGATTTGCCTGTCAATTGTGATTAACTGACAGGAGCAATCTGACGCTCAAACTCCTCTCGATTGGCAAAACTTTTAAACACGCGATTCATTTTTGTTAGTTCAAAAATCATCTTAACTTGGTCACAAAGCGAGCAGATAAACAGTTGACCGCCAGCCGCCTGAACTGTTTTTAGCGTGGCAACTAAAGCCCCTAACCCTGTACTGTTCATAAATGTAACATCCTGAAAGTCAACTAAGACAATATCTGCTCCACTTTCGACAACATCATTGACTTCACGTCGGAGTTGATTGACGCTTACGCCATCTAAGATACCAGCAGGTTGAACAATTTTAATGGTTGTACTCATTTGCATGACTCCTTGGTTGTGAATAAATTTACTTTGTCATTGGTCATTTGTCATTTAGACAGGGCGGGTTTAGTGACATTAGGGTGCGTAAAAAACGATAGTAGTGAAACCCGCCCCTACAATTCGCCCATCTGCCAATAACTGATCACTGATAACTGATCACTGATAACTGATCACTGATAACTGATAACCTAGTTACGGCTAGCTTTGGGTTGCCAGACAGCGGCTCGAATAATTACCCATAACAGGGACAAACTGTAAACTGCCCAAAGCCCGTTAATTAGATAAAGTCCAGGATTCTCTAATTCTCCAATGGCTAATCGATACAGACACCATAGTATTCCCATAATTGTGAGTATAACTATCGTTAACTGTGGCAAAACTAACCGAAGATACATTCCAGATTGACGCTGCTTAGGCGTGACTTGGAATTTAATCGGGCGTCCCGTGAAGACACTCCAAACCGCTTGGATAAACAGAGGAAATAACGCGATCGCGTATTGCTCAGAACGCCACAGTTCCCGGGCGGGAATCCCCCAGCTTGCGGCGATAAAGGTTAAACGGTTGAGAATAAAGGCGGGAATAAAGTGGATGGCAAACTCATCTCCATAAGCTTGCACAGGAATAATTCCGGTGAAGAAATAAATAATGGGACAGATGAGAAAGACAACCGTAGCAAACCCAGAAAAATAGCTGTACATGGTTTGAAAATAGTGTAACTGTTGCCAAAAGGTTAACCCCGGTTTACTGAAGGGATTTTCTCGCACCAGAACCTGTAGAGTTCCCTGCGCCCAACGTAGCTTTTGTTTGAGGGTAGAACTCAAGTCATCGGGGGCTAATCCTGTCGCTAATTCTTCATGGTGATAGGCAGATTTCCACCCTGCTGCATGGAGGCGCATGGCGGTATTCATGTCTTCGGTAATGCTGTTACTGGAAACACCACCCACTAAGTCAAATTCGGCTAACCGTTTTTGATCCACGGCGAATTCATCGGCAAAGTTTTGCAAGCCGACACTAATTAATGCCTCGCGCCTTAATACGGCATTGGTTCCAGTATAAAACGCCGAATTCATGCCATCTTTCGCCTGTTGAATTAGTCCGTAGAATAAGTGGGCTTGATGTCCAAAGGGATCACCGGGAGGGATATTATAGAAGGCTTGGGGGGTTTGGACAAAGGCGATTTGATTGCTTTCGTATTTTCCGGTATTGAAATTGTAGGTGTAAAAGTAGGGCAGAACTCGTTGTAATAATTGCGGTTTGGGAATGTGATCCGCATCGAGGGTAAGAATAAAGTCGCCTGAGGTTTCGCCGGAAAAAATCGCGTAGTTGATATTACCCGCTTTGGCATGGTGAGGTTTGCCTTTGGGTTTGGGACGCGCGATGTAGCGACAGCGAACTAAGTTACTGAGTTCTAATTCTTTGTGGTAAATCGCTTTTTCTACGGTTCTAATTTCAGCAGCTAAATTACTGCTCAAGTTGTGGGATGTGGGATGTAAGACGCGCAGCCAATTCCGCAGGCTTTTGAGATGACTGGTGACGGGATAGGAAGGACAATCATTTTCAACCTCGGACAGGGGAGAATAGGATTTAATCATGAGCAAGCAGTTGCGATTATCTAAGGTGCGCGTATAACTCAAATAATCGGCAACTTGATGCATAATGTTGACGCCACGCCCCCGTTCTGCGGTTTCATCGACTGGATTAGAATTATTGAGTACATGTCCCTCTAAATCAAAGGCGGTTCCCTGATCCCAAATCCGTATTTCTATCGATTGTGTGAAAATAGATAGTTCCAGTTTAATTGGCGTTTCTGGCGGCAGATTTTTATGGGCATGGGAAATGGCGTTATCAAATCCTTCAGCGAGTACGGTTTGACATTCTAACCAGACGGAGTTAGGAATTCTGGGTTGGCGTAATTGCTCGAACCAGGATAAAACTTGAGATAACGCATTAAAGTCGGTATTGACGGTAAGTTGGAAGGAGTCTAAAAATTGCTCGGTATTAGAAATTTCTCGGGCTAAATTTTTCAGTTGCTGGCGGCGATTGTCTAACTGCGATCGCTCGCCATTAATCCGCTCGGCTTCTTGTTGCAACATTGGCGATTGTAAGTCCTCTAACCCGAGTTTTTCGGTCATGGTTCGCAAGTCTGGGGAATTGCCATCATCGAGAACGTAAACCGATAGTTTGGTCAGGGGATAATTGAGGGCTAAAGCAGCGCGTGTCGTGTTTTCGACTAATTCCGGGGGTTCATTATAGCAGGTAATAAATATATCCACGGTGGGAAATTCAGCCGGGGGTAAGGGTGGGCTGAGTTGCCACAATGAGCGGACGTTGTGAACGATGGGTCGCCATAATCCTAGCAGAAACATGACACCGCCCACGTAACAGTAAATTTCGGCGAGAAGTAGGGGAATGGATAGCCACAGCGCATTGTAATTAATCGAATGAGTAATTCGCCAGTGGAGATACCAAGCACCAAAAATTAAGTTGATTTCGGCTAAATAGCGAAATAGTAATGTTCGTTCTTTGAGGCGGGAGCGAATGTTGCCAAAAAAAACAGAGGAGTTTTCTAGAAGTGAAATAGAGGTGGTCATTGTGAGTAGAATTTAAACAGGGCTGGGACAGCTTGTCGAGACGTAGCATGGCACGTCTGGGGAGAGTGAAGATTAGGTATTTAAAACGCTAATGGGCGTTCTCCCCGTGCTTTGTAAAGCAAACTTTCTAGAATAATGGCATTGGTATTAACATTTGGCTGTGGGACTATTGCCGTAAAGCCACCCCTCTTTTTCTAATTGGGAAATCTGCCACGGTTCAATTATTTGGTTGATGCGATCGCGGTATTCTGGGTAGTGCGATCGCCAGATATGTAATGAGAGTAAAAATCGGCAAATATCTAAGGCTGACCAACCATTTTTCCCTTGCATTTGGGCAGTCTGGGTGTTATAAATTTTATCCGGTAATCCGGTGGTGGGCATGGGCAGAGTTTCTAGGGTTTGCAACATCCGATCAATCATGGTATTAAATCGGTGTTGAGGAATTAGTCCTAATTGATAAGCAGCATGGATACCCAGGATTGAACTCCCCATATCCCAAAACGTTGCCCAGGGATAGTTCTCTACCGGATTAATGAAACCCGTTTGCGGATTCCAGTTTTGCTCAAAATACTGCCACGCTTGCTGGGCGGCGATTTGATCGGCTGGAGTTAAACGGGGTGCAGCCAGGTTAGCCAAGACGTCAGTCGCGGCTTGTGGGGGTATGGGTTTTACGGGAGTGGAACGCCAGTAGGTTCCCACCGTTCCCTTGATGAATTGGGCGGTTTGCTGGACAGTCGTCGGCAATCCTTGACCGGAATCCCCCGCTTCTATGGCTTGCCACCAGGGAGAATTCAGGGCGGTTTCGGGGCGAATCAGGGGTTGCTGATCGGTGGCGGTGTAGAGTAGGGATTGCAGGATCAGACTGTTGGTACTGCCACTCAATCCCTTGGCAGTTTCCCCAGTTTTTTCATAAAATCCCTCATAATAGCCAGATTGGGAATTATAGCGATCGCGGATTGCCTCCCATAGCTGATGAGTATAGTCATTGTCCGGAAATAGGGCATGAAAGCCAAAGCCAACGGCTGTACTCACGGTGCGATTGTCGGGAACCGAGTTTCCCTGATCATCCAGAGTTGCCCACGGTTTGCCCTTGCCAATAATCGTGCTATTGACAATATAGGGTGGTTGATCCAGTAGGGTAGTCGCCGCCCCTGTGACTGTACCGGTGCGACGATAGCGTTGGGCTTGGGCTTGCAGGAGGGGTTGTACTAACGCCCGCATGGAGGGATCAAAGCCAAATTCTAAGCCGTAGAGGAGGAAAGGATTGCTAACGGTGGAGGATTCTGGGCTGGCTAAGGGTACGGGAACACCCTCAACCCGGGTTGTGGGATAGTTCTTGCGACTCTGAGACGGGGTAACGTTGAACCCCCAGAGTTGAAATGCCCGCGTAGCATAGTCTACATAACCGAGGCGGGTTTCGGGCGTGACATGGGTTCGCAGTCGTCCATTGTTGTCCTGTGTCACCCTGGCGCTATAGAGTATCCCATCCCGGATGACTGGAGAATAAGACCAATCCAAAACCAGATGATCCACAACATCAGTGTATTCTGGATGACAGGTTTTCAAGGTATACAACGCCGCCAATAGTCGCCCCAAATCCAGCGCCGACCAACCCGTACCTTCAGCCGTGGGATTGCTGCTACCCTTGACACTGGGGTTACCGCCGTAGTCGATGGGTTGTAACGACTGAGTATCATAGCCTCGATGGGGTAATTGTCCGGCAAATAGGGGTAACTGCTGCAATGCGGCTAACAGATGACGAGTGCGATCGCTAAATTCTTCCGGTGAGATAATATCTAGGGTACGGGCGGCGTGGAGGGCTGCCAGATAATCCCCTAATCCCCATACCGTAGCCCCATTGAGATCCGCGCGATCGTTCACCAAGCCTGTATTCTGTTGATAGGTTGCCTGGAAATACTGCCACGCCTTCTCCCCGTAACCTCGTTGGGCATCGGTTAGGGGAATTGCCAGGGGGGGACAAGTTGAGGACTGCGGTTTTCCGACTGGGGGGAGGGGTTGAATCGCCACCGTAGGCGGGGTGGAGGTGGAATTAGTTCTAGGGGAAACCACGGCTTCCCTTCCCGGTTGTCCGGTGGAAACGCTGACACCATTGCTGCCAATTAAGGGTTGATTACCCCTGGCTTTATAGTAGAGAATCTCTAAAATTAAGCCGTTAGTATTCCCGGTTAAGGCGGTATTCGGTGCTTGAGTTTCCTCATACAGTCCCGCATAAAACCCACCACCATCGGGACTGCGTAAGTCTTTCACCGCCTCAAACAGCGTTTTGGCGTAATCATTATCGGGATAGAGATAGTGCCAACCGAAGGCGGCTTTAGTGCTGATGCTGCGTAACGCTGAGTGAGACTCGTTGCGATCGGTAATTGTTGCCCAGGGAACGCCATTGGCATAAACGGTATTGTAGAGAAAATAGGGCGCTTGATCAATATTATCCTCTGTCACCGCCGTGAGTTGTCCGGTTTGTTCATAGCGACGTTTCTGAACCTCTAACACCCTAGCCGCATAATCGGCAATATCTCCCTGGAAGCCAAATTCAATCCCATCTAAAATATAGGACTCACTCACCACATAGTTATTGGCATTGGTGGTTTGGTAATCGCGAGTATCCACAGGAATTTGCACCCCATTAATCTCGACCAACTTAAACGGTTCAAAGGAGACAGCCTTCGCCACGTTAAAGCCCCAAAGTTCATACCCTCTCGCCGCATATTCTTCATAACCCAGACGCCCTTCTTGCACCAATAAGGTTTGATTATCCGGTAAAACGGTAGCCCCATAAAGCTGTCCATCTTTGAGCGATCGCTTAATATCCCATGTCTGAAGAATTTTAGACAACCAATCTTCATACTGAGGATGACAGGTGCGAATTACATCAAATGCGGCTAATACGCGACCAATATCCAACGCCGACCACCCAATTCCTCGTTCGATGGGAGTATTGGCATAATCAACAAGTTCTCCGGTTGCGGTGTTATAAACCTTGTTGGGTAAGCTATCTTCAAATAACCTTAACGTTTCCAAACCCGTTAAAAACTGATTCAGGCGATAGTCAAACTCTTCCTGGTCAATTAAATTTAACCAGCGGGCTGAATTCAGTGCCATTAAATAATTTCCCATATCCCAGAGTGTTCCGGAGGGATAATCATTGCTAGAGTTGGTGAATCCTGTTTTGGGCTGATAATTGTTGAGAAAATACTGCCAAGCTGTCTGGGCATAGAGTTGTTCTTCTGCTGTTAGCGGGACGGTAATTTCCGCACAGGTAGTAGGTGCGGGGGTTGGCATTTGAGCGAATGCTGTTTGGGGAAACTGAATAAACAGTGAGGGAGAAATTACTCCGATGAGAAATAAAGCAATTAGTTTTAAGGCAATTGGGCGAGAAAGTTTTGGCAGCATAAGGATCAATGTTTACGCTAGAACACGTTCAAGTAACGTCATTCGTTATTTGTCATTTGTCATTGGTCAAGTCGGGGCGGGTGTAGGGTGCGTTAGCGTAGCGTAACGCACCATTGCCGCTAGTTCCTTCACATTCAAAACTCGGTCAGGGCGGGTTTGGTTACATTAATAGTTTGAACCGTCACGTTATCGGTAAAACCCGCCCCTACAAAGCTATTCTTTCACCCCTGCCCATTGGATGAGCGGTTCGCCAACTTTTTTGTAGAGAAACAGTTCCAGAATCACACCATTATTATTTGCCGTCAGGGATTTATTCGGTTCATCTAACGACTCATAAAACCCGTTGTACCATCCCTTATCCGCCTTGAGATTATATTGGACAAACTCAAACAACTTATTGGTGTAATCCGTATTATAAAGAACGTGCCAACCCAGCGCCGCTTTCGTGCTGATAAAGCGCAAATTATCATGATTCTCGCGAGTATCAGTAATCGTTGCCCAGGCTTCCCCATTCGCGAACAGAGTGCCATAGACAAAATAAGGCGGACGATCCAAATTATCTTCAGTTATCGCTGTTAATTGATTCGTGGCGTTGTACCGGGATTCTTGTGCCGCTAAAAGTCGATCTGCATAAGCTTTCGGCAGCGCTTTAAACCCGGTTTCAATTCCATCTAAAATATAGGGTTCGCTGAGGACATAGTTATTCGCTTCCGAGGTTTCATAATCCCGTTTGTCATAAGGAACCCCTTGACCATAAAGATCGACAAATGCCACATTTTCAGTAAAATCTAATGCCTTTTTAACATTCAACTCCCACAACTTTAAACCGTAAGCTGCATAATTTTCATAGCCCAAGCGCCCTTCCTGATTATATTGCTCTTTACCCTTAACAACGCTAGTGCCATACATCTGATTATTGTCCGTCAACCGCTCAACCTGCCAATGATCCCAAACCGCTTCCGTTTCTGATTTAAACTCTGGATATTTCGCGCCGACAATCTTTAGCCATAATGCTAACCGCCCCAAGTCAATAGCTGACCAACCGATTTCCTCTTTCTTATCCAGTTGACCGTAGTCAACAGGCATTAATGTCTTAGCATTATAAACTTTATTCGGCAATTCATCGTTATAAAGCGGCATCGTTGCCAGTGTTTTCAACAGACGACTCATCTTAGTCTTAAATTCAGACTCTGGGATAATCTCCAGTTCATTAGCACTGACT
>JGI11958J13698_1058207_pt1 | contig 10329 bp, 7 predicted proteins | sample ElkSlonscriptome_14_FD_13698 | JGI IMG/M metagenome (IMG submission 13698)
TAACTGTTGAGGCGAACCTGATGTCAACCCTTAATTCAAACTTCACGCCTTCAATTGGAATACTTTGAATTGGTAGCGAAGCAAAATGATGATATATTCCCCATCTAAGAAGCCTAAACGACGACTTTTCTTAACCGGGTTTTTTGCCTTGAGTACCGGAATCGGTGGTTCGCTCGTTTTACCCGGGATACTTGATAGCCATCAGCAGCAGAATTGGCAAACTGCCTCCCAACTTGATGCCGCATTGCTGCAACAGGTAGTGCAGGAGAATCACTGGGAATCGGCAGAAACTGACCCATTTTCTCAGATGACCTTTCTGACAATTCAACCATCAGGACAATCCTCACCCCTATTCGTCTTCGATTTTAATGAACCCAAGCTTTGCGGTAAGGGCGGTTGTTTGTTTGCTGTCTATCTCAGGGATTTAGATACCGGAGCTTATCAAAAAGTGCTGCGGGTACTGCTCCCTAAACCCTTTGATATCCCCCCTCGCATTTCTCTCATCGAAAGCCGAAAACACCAAGGCGTTAACTGTTTAAATATTTCCCTGGGAGTTCAGGAAAAAACCAATCCCTTTAAGAACTTGTCCTATTGCTACAACGGCAATACTTTTGTGCAAGTGAATCAAGAATTTGAGAAAAGTAAGGAGAAATCGTGAATCACTACCACAGTATAGCTCAAGTACCGACTTCAACCCCAGCGAGTTCGACTAAGTTTGAGCCTAACCATTATGTTGAACAATTGGAGCAACAACTCTTTACACCCCAAGGGGGGATGCTGGTTGCCTGTGTGCTGGGGATAGGATTGATGAATTTGCTCTCTGGGCACCAAAAGAAAGGTAAACTAGCCACCAGTTATTTTGGAGGAAGAAAGGAGTGCAATAAAGCCAAGAAAAAAGCGATCGCGCAAATAGAAAATCCCAAGTGCGATAGTGCTTCCCTCTATATTGGTCGCCCGAAACATCCTAAAAATAAACCCAATAAACCGTATCGTTCTTCAGTCAAACCCACCCCGAAAGACAAGGGTTTATTTTACGTTCCTGACGTTCAGCGAGGGACATTGGTGTTAGGAGCGCCGGGTTCAGGGAAGACCGCTTCAGCCATTGATCCCATGCTCTATTCAGCCGTGGATCAAGGGTTTCCTATCATTATGTACGATTTCAAATATCCCTCCCAATCCAAAATGGCTGTATTTGCCAAGCGACAGGGTTACGATGTCCATGTTTTTGCACCTGGGTTCCCCGAATCAGAGGTATGTAACCCGTTAGATTTTTTAAGAGATGAGATAGACGGAGAAAGCGCCAGACAAATTGGTACAGTCATTAACAAGAACTTCAAACAGATTTCTCAAGGACAAGAAGACCCCTTCTTTGGTCCAGCCGGTGACCAATTAGTAGAAGCTATTCTCATGCTCACCAAAAGCACTCAATATCCTGACATCATGATGGCGGCTCAAATCCTCAGTTCAGAAAAGATGGTGTCGCGATTAATTGCTGCCACCATGAATCCGTGGATACGATTATCCTTTGGTCAGTTATTTTCCAGCGCCGATTCCGAGAAAACTGTTGCCGGAATTGCGGGTTCTGCCAGCCTCATGTTTACCCGGTTTATGAAAAAGAATACCCTGGGATGTTTTGTCGGAGAAACGACCCTACCCTTGGAGATCAAAGGCAAGCAAATAGTAATTTTTGGCATGGATAGAGAGCGAGAAGCGGTTAGCGCTCCCTTACTCTGTAGCGTGATGCACATGCTAATTGCCCGAAATATTGCCAAGCGCCGCCAAGACCCTTTAATCGTCTGTCTGGATGAATTTCCCACTCTCTACCTACCTCACATTGCAAAGTGGCTGAACGAATCGAGAAGTGAGGGGTTTTGTGGAATACTAGGAGCGCAGGGGTTATCACAAATTGAGAAAAATTACGGCAAGGAAAACGCTAAGACGATAACCACGGGGACGAATACCAAATTTTTATTTAATTTAGGAGAATACGAGTCAGCGCATAGTTTTAGCAATTTCTTAGGAGATGAAGAGATTTCCTATAAGCAAAAATCCCGAAGTGTCAGCCAAGGGAAAACTACGCGCTCGACATCAGACCAGGATAAAACCCGTAAACTGATGGAACCCGCTCAGTTTAATAAACTCCCGCCAGGTGCTGGTGTTATTATCAGTCCCGCTTATGGGAATAACACCGAATCTTATGTACCAATCAAGCAGCAATTTAAGCTCTCAAAAGACCTAGAAGCGATTAAAGCCGATAACGAAAGGAATTGGCAAAACTTGGTCGATTGGCTGATTAAAAAAAGCACCCAGATTGTACCAACCGAACAAGATACAGAGGAGCGGAAAGCAGAAGTCGAACGACTATTTCCCATTCCTCAGTCTACCGATGACCCAGCCGCCAGTCCTGTGGGGGCGTATAGTGGGTTATTTTAGAGAACTTTTAATTTTGAATTGTTGATCATGTCAAACCATCAGCAAATAGCCGAAGATTATGCTAAACTGGCTCAACAGTTGCTAGCGGTATCACAGACTTTATCCCAACTCGGAATTGGCGCAACGGCTGGATTTTTCGAGCCAGCTTTGAACCGGAATTCTCAGGAGTCCGAGGTAAAAAATAACGATAGACTTTCACCTCGCCAGCCAGAATTCGGTCTGGGGAGGGATAGTGAAAAGCCAGAAAGCCAACTGAATTTTGTGGATAAGCTGGTCGCTGGGACTAAGGCGAAATTCACATCAATGGACGATAGAAAAGTGGCGTTAGTCGCCGCCACCCTTGTGGACAATCAGGGTCAGATGGAAATTAATCCCCTCACCCAACAGCCTGAGAAGGTGTATCGGGGAGATGGCTATGCTATTCGTCAGATTGGTGATGTCTATTCCATTAGCGATGCGACGGATAGAAGTCAGACCAAAATGAATTTCTATCTGACTGAGAATGGTCCAGCCATTTGGGGAGAAAACAAGCTTTCTTTCCCGGAAAAAGCTGAATTCTTGAGCGTCTACCGCAACCTGAAGGCGGGAAGCCAACTCGAAGGTGCTGATGTGGGAGATTTGGCTAGAAAAGTAGCGACGTTGGGAGCATTATCTCCTCAAGGTTCCCATAAAGTCTTGAGCGATTTGAAGGGGATGAAGGCGTTTGGACTAATCAACCATACCATTAACCAAATGGGTGTTGAACCCAATGAAGCCAACGTTCAGGTGATTGTTGGCGGTTATACCCTGACGCGGGAAAGGGGGGAAGATGGAACCAAAGTATCGATGTATTCAAACGATGGTCGCGGGGAATTATTATCCTATACAGCACAGCGAGGGGATAGGGGTATATCGGTGCAGCTGGATACCCTGAAACTCAATCAAGGAGATATGGCGTCGTTGAAAGAAATTGCCCAGCATTCTCAATATCTTGCGGCTGAGTTACCCTCAAGAACGGCTGTGGCTGCACCTATGCCTTTTATGACATCACGACCCTTAGATATTCAGCCCGATTTGTTTAAGGCGTTACAGCATTTGAAAAACCTGGATGTTAAGCGTGAAAATGAGGAAGATTACCCTGGGGAAAGACTAACTGTACTCAGTAATGACCCAACAGGAAGATTTTTGCTCAACCGTATCCGTTCCCATCAAGGAAAACTGTCCGAAGCCGAGCAAATGGTGGCGTATGAATTTTGTTTGGGTTATCAGAAACAGTTGCAGCAAGCTGAGATTGATTTGCCAACCTCCTCAAGTTTGAGCCAGTTTATGACCCAGAAGAAGACTGAGTTAATTCGTCAGAATGCTAACCCCGAAGCAATCATTTCTGCGGCTCAAGTTCCAGCGTCGTCAGTTGCGCCCAAAAATGTTTATCCGTCTCCCCCAAACTCTGCAAGGGAATTGTAAACACGTTCACATTCACCCCTCAGTAAACTCAAGAGAGTCATGGCGAATCTATTAATTATTGAATCAGGCGGTAAGGTCAAAAAACTCAAATCCATTCTCGGTGCTGGTTGGACAGTCAAAGCCAGTATGGGTCATGTTCGGGAATTAGCCGATGATGGTGAAGATTCTCTAGGATTTGACTTGGACGGTTCCCATATCCACTGTCGTTACATCCCCCGCAGTTCACAAGCCAAGAAAATCCTGTCTGAATTGCGTCAAGCCGTCCGCCAAGCCGACCGAATTTACCTGGGGACTGACCCAGACCGAGAAGGGGAAACCATTGGCTGGCATTTGACCCAAGCGTTACACTTGAACAATCCCCTACGGGTTACCTATACTGAGATTACCAAAACCGCCGTAGAACGCGCTATCGCAAATCCCAAAACCCTTGACTCAAACCTTATCGCCGCCGGACGCGCCAGGGATTGTCTGGATAAATTAGTGGGATATAAGGGTAGCCAGTTAGTCTGGCGCTTGAATAACGGCTGCAAGTCCATGGGACGGGTACAGAGTGCGACGTTGCATCTTCTGGTGAAGCGAGAACAAGAGATTTTGGCATTTAAACCCCAGGATTATTGGGTCGTTTGGGTTGAGTATCAGCAGGGATTTAAAGCCCTTTATGCGGGTCGAACTCAGCCGCAAACGACGCAACGGGAGCATTCTCGGGATAAAACCAGGAATCAGCCAGATGATACGGGAGAAGAGCATCCAGTCGCTGAAGGGAAACGGGTACTCTCTCAGGAAGAAGCTGACCAATTAGTCGCCATTGCCCGTTCTCATTCCCATCATGTTATCAGTGTTGAGGGCAAGAGAGTCAACCAATCTCCCCCAGCCGCATTTATCACCTCCACACTTCAGCAAACCGCCGGTGCTAAACTCAAGCTGAATCCGGACGCCACCATGAAAATTGCCCAAAAACTCTATGAAGCTGGGCATATTACCTATATGCGGACGGATTCAGTCGCCCTCTCTCCAGAGTTTTGTACCGCCGCCAAGCAGTGGCTGTTACAGCATGATCCGGATAATGTACCCCCTAAAGTAACCTCCCATCGCTCTAAATCCGGGGCGCAAGAAGCTCATGAAGCCATCCGTCCCACCCATGTTGAACGTACACCGGAGCAATTATCAACTCAACTCACCGGGGACGAGGCAAAACTGTACCATTTAATTTGGAATCGTGCGATCGCAACCCAATGCTGTCCAGCTCAACTCTCCAAAACTCGCATTGTCACGCAATCGGGGGACGTATTCTGGGAAGCCAGGGGACAGGTGTTAATCATACCCGGTTATACCCGCTATTGGAACAACATCGCCGCCGATTCCCAATTACCCGCCGTACAGCAAGGACAATCGCTGACCCTCGATAACGCGGGTGCAGATAAGAAACAAACCCAGCCACCTCCCCGTTACAGTGAACCCAAACTGGTGCAGGTGATGGAACGGTCTGGGATTGGTCGTCCCAGCACTTATGCGCCGACAATTAAGACCCTGAAAGCGCGTGATTACGTTCAGTTAAGCAAAGGGAAACTACAGCCAACCCAACTCGGGATGGAACTGGATACATTTTTAGCCCAGGTATTACCCGACCTGATTCAGCCAGAATTCACCGCCCAGATGGAATCCGATTTAGATGCAATAGCATCGGGAAAATTGGACTGGGAGCATTACTTGACAGATTGGAATCGGGATTACTTTGCCCCGGCGCTTAACTCGGCTGTTTCACAACTGAAAACTATCCTACCCCAGTCTCAACGTATCCCAAACGGTCAACGTCAAAACCGTCCTCCAACTGAACCAACCGATTATCCCTGTCCCCAATGTCAGCATCTGATGACCAAAGTATTTTCTAAGTCTCAGAAGCTCAAAGCCGACCATTTCCTCAGTTGCGATAACCGCCAAGGGGGATGTGGAACGGTAATGTTTTGGAATCCTCAAGCCGGGAATTATGAGTTACCCCGTTCCCCTCGTTCTGTACCGAAACCTGACCCCTCTAAATTAACCGAGTATTCTTGTCCAAGTTGTGGGAAACCGTTGGAACTGTATGAATACCAGAAAGAGGGTCAGCCTAAAAAAATGCTACGGTGTGCCAATCCCGCTTCTCGCCACCATAAATGTAAGGATGTCGCTTATTTTTGGACGAAAAAAGGGACATTCTGGAGTCCGAAGTTTGGTGAAGTTAAAAATATACCCTTGAGCCAAGCGAAGGGTCAAAAAGCCAAAGCCACAAGAAAAGCGAACAGATAAACCCAGAATGGGAAAATGCCAAGCTAACTCCCAAGATTGAGCCTCTAGAATTCAAGCCAAGCGAAGATTATGCCGAATTTAAACGACCTCCCGGATTTATTAGTATCCGGCGAACCCGTTATTGCCTGCGAATCCCCTCATCAGGAAAAAGTAAATTTTCTCACCTATGTTCTCCAACACTGTGCTAATCCTATGGGAGTCAATTGCTATCTTTGGAATTTGGGTCAGAGGGTATTAACTCGCGTGACTGAACGTGCAGAGACTAAATCTCTAATTTACACTCCAGTAACCGAGTACCATCCCCCCGATGTTTCCACTGAGGAGATAGCCGAACAATTTCAGATTTTACAGTTCTTACAAGACTTCCCAAAAAGTGGGATTTTTATTGTAGAGAATTTGTTACCGTGGCTGAGTAGCAAACCAGCGACTTTTTCCGGCGACTCAAAGTATTTATGGCTGAGCGACTATCTCAGTTCTCAGATTTTGAACTTAGCCACCTCCTTACGAGAGTTTTCTCAAAGCACGGGTCAGGTAAAATGCTTACTCCTCCTGGGCGCCACGGCTACGCTTTCCCCGGAACTTGAAGAGGCGATTCCGGTTGTGGTTACTCCCCTCCCTTCCGTCTTAGAAATTGGCAATCACCTGGAAAAATTTATCCCCCGTTTAGCCTCTGACCGGGGAATTGCTATTAGTCTGAATCAGCAAGAACGAGATAGATTAAGTCGGGCGGCGGCGGGGTTAACTTTATCGGAAATTGAGTCTGGGTTAAGACTGATTGCTACTCAACAAGGGAGCTTGACTCGTCACAGTTCTACCTTGTTGAGGGATTACAAAATCGCTAAATTAAAGCGATTCAACATTCAGTTTGTGGCTGAACCCGATGTCGAGTTAGGGGGGTTAGATTTACTCCAAGAAGAGTTTACTAAATTTGCCCGACTCTTGGAACCCGAAGCCCAAAAATATAACCTATCAATTCCCAAAGGAGTGATAATGGTGGGACCTCCGGGTACAGGAAAAAGCTATGGGGCGAGGCGTTGCGCTCAACGGATGGGTGTGCCTTTAATTTTGGCAGATTGGGGGGCGTTGATTGGTATTACCCCGGCTGAAAGTGAAGCCAATCTCAGGCGGTTACTAATGCTGGCTGAAAGCTGCGCTCCGGTGGTTTTGTACTTTGATGATATGGATAAAGGGTTAGCGGGGTTTGACTCGAATGCGGATGGGGGTGTGGCTCGTCGATTAACTGGAAAGCTGTTAACGTGGATGAATGATAGAACGGCGCCTGTATTGGTTTTGGCGAGTGTTAATAGGTTAAACTATTTACCGCCTGAGTTGACGAGAGCCGGACGGTTTGATTATTTATATTTTGTGGATTTGCCCAATGCTGGAGAGCGGAAAGATGTATTTGTCAAGCATTTAGCTAAGTACGATTCCCGGTTTGTCGCCGGAGATGCTTATAGTTTTGAGCAGTGGATGAGTATTTTGAAACGAACCCACAAATGCTCGAATTCAGAAGTTGCCACTATTGTTTCCAAGGCAGCAACTAAGGCATATTGTGAGGGTCATCCTGGTCGGATTGATGTGGCAGATTTGTTGTCCGAGCGGTCTACAATTAACCCATTGGCGTTACGGGATGCGGAGCGGATTACGGCGATGCGTCGCAACGCGCAACGGGTATCGTTACCTGCGTCTTCGCCGGATACTTCGGTCTATGCTCAACCTCAAGTGGATGATATTTATTAGTAAACTACCTACACCTAGTCGGAGTACCGACTAGGGTGTAGGCTTTCAGTAGCCCTGCACCAAAACCTTATAAACTTGAATCCAGTATCGATAATAAAATCGATAGAAAAATCGGGTTGTGTCGGTAAACGAAAAATTACTGGCACTATCGCTTTGCTGTCAATCAATCTCCCGTAAATCATTTGACAGTACGCTCAATCGCCCCCCCAAAGCTGACAGCAACATCATAACCAATCCGCATCGTAAATAACCTGGCATTTGGTTTTTTCTGCTTGAACTTTAAGGCTGTTTCTACGCCAGTTTTATCAATGCCGTATTCGCCCGTTTCCGCATCAATCACAATCATCCTGCCAATGTTATCATCACACTCAACCTGTTGACGAATGCCATTTTCGTAAAACTGTTTAGCTCTGTGGGCAACTTCTTCTACAGTCCAAAAAATAGCCTGCATGATAATTACACCTGCTTTGTGCTTTTTAATTATTTTAGCTGAGTCGGTAGAGCGTCGGTCAAGTATTCCTAGAAACCGGGGAAAGGAGTGAGGATGACAACGCCATATCAACCGTTCACCCTGCTGGAAGTCAGTTTCTGGGAAAAAGCGATCTATCATCCATTCTAAACATCACTGCTTAACCGGCAAGCGAATCGTAAAAATCGTACCTTTACCCACAACAGATTGGCAACCAATCTGCCCAGAATGAGCATTAACAATAAGTTGAGTTAAATACAATCCCAACCCACTACCCGAACGAGGATTCATACCCGCAGAGGGCAGAGAATCAATTCTATGTTGCCCACTCCGAAACCGCCGGAATAATTCCCGTTGCTTTACCGGAGGAATACCACACCCCGTATCTTGGATAACAATAACTATCCCATCAATCGACCGCGATTTGCGGTATCGTATCTTTATAAACCCCTTGCTAGTAAACTTAATCGCATTACGCACCAAATTAGTAAAAACTCGGTGCAATTCCACGCGGTCGCCCTCAATCCAGACATCTCCCTGAAATTCACGACTCGCTTCCAGTGATAGACTCACCCCTTTAGCCACCAGAAACTGGAGTTGTTCCACTACATCCTTGAGCAACTTCTGTAAATTCACCGGGGATAAATTCAACTTTTTATCGCCGGCTTCAAACTTAGAAACCGCTAAAAACTTCTGCACCAAATCTTGCAGCCCTTGGTTACTTTCCTGCATCAACCGCAGCACTTTTATCGCTTCCGCCGATAATTCTCCACATCCCCCCTCGCACAAAAAGTTCAACATCCCCTGATTAGCAACCAACGGCGTATTTAAATCATGGGTTAAACACGCCATCAACTCATCTCTCGCTTCCAGGCTTTTTTTCAACCGCAGTAATGACCTCACTCGCGCTAGCATTTCCGCCTCAGCAATGGGACGATGAATAAAATCCTCAGCCCCCGCGTCCAACCCCTGAACAACCAGCGAGTGAGGTGAATCCTCTTCCACCTGACTCGTCATCAACAAAATTGGCAGGTTGCGTAAGTGAGGATTACGGCGAATTCGCCGAGTGACCTCAATCCCATCTATCCCCGGCAAACGCACATCCATTAAAATCAAATCGGGGTAAAAACCTTTGAGCCGTTGCAAACATTCCTCACCCGAACTCGCTTTCTTTACAGAATAGCCTTGCCGCTTGAGAATGAGTTTAATCAACTCAACATTAACCGGTGTATCATCCACCACTAAAATACGGATACGGTGATGGGCAAGCGCTCTCAAGATAGTATCCCTTCCCGTAACGCTTGGACAGCAATTTGCGTGCGGCGTTCGCAAGCCAACTTTCTAAACAGATTCCGCACATATACCTTGACAGATGCCACACTCAGGTACAGTTGCTGGGCAATTTCTGAATTATTATAGCCATTGACAATCAATTCCAAAACCTCGTACTCTCTGGGACTTAAATTATAATCCCCATTAGCATTTTTTTGCTCACCTTGATGAGAACTTGCGCGTGATTCCCCTTGAGTAGACTGATAACTTTGGCAATAACTTAGCACCACACTAGCAATAGCTGGGTCGATAAAATTCTCACCAAGCGCCGTAGCCTTCACTGCTGGGTAAAGTAGAGATGGGTCTAACGTTTTCCGGCAATAAGAATCCGCTCCCGCCTCGAACGCGGCTAAAACAACCTCCTCACTATTCCAAGACGTGAGAATAAGAACCTTAGGAATCCCATAGTCACTCTTTCCCTGACAATCGCCAGTCTTCAACGCTTTAGTTAATTGAATGCCGTTCATATCGGGCAACCCAATATCTACAATAATTATATCCGGTTGAACCGAGCGATTTAATTGCAGGCATTGAGCGGCTGTCCCGCATTCCCCCACCAGCTCAAGATTAATATTAGCATTATAACTTTTCGCTTTTTCTTTTTTCAAGACTAGCCCGATACCCATGCG
>JGI11958J13698_1017859_pt1 | contig 10218 bp, 6 predicted proteins | sample ElkSlonscriptome_14_FD_13698 | JGI IMG/M metagenome (IMG submission 13698)
TGTTGGGAGTATCTCCTAACCCCTTACCGTTATCTCAACTAATATGTCCTTTGGGCAAACGACTTGATCGGGAATCTTACCCAGATCTGATGTCGGGGAACAATCAAATCTGTGTCCCCAGTTGAGACTGATAGGGTAGACAACTATTCTGAATGCTAATTCTTGCTAGACCCATGGGGAGAGCCTTAGCTGCCCAAAATAGTTTACCTTACACAAACTACCATGCTCTCAAGCCAAATGTCGGCAATTAGTTTCAGTTATTAACGTTTAATCGCATCTGACGAATTTTTCGGTAAAGTGGTTCGTTCACCATAGTTCAATAGCCGTTCAATTGTTGCCAGCCGATTATCCCACACCTGAACTTGATAAGGGTGGCTCATCCCTTGCTGCTGCATCCATTGGGGGAATTGAGCTCGGAACGCGGCGAGGGCGGCTTGGGCGGCTTGCATAAGCTGCGGTGAGGGTTCAATAGCCAGTTGATTGAGCGCCTGATTTAGCTTTTCTGTTTGAGCCACCCATTCAGTAAAGGCGTCTTGATGAATGGCGAGTTGGTCATTCGTGACCAAAAAGTTCCACTCCCGTTGCAGCGCCACAAATCGATCCATGGCGACTTGGAATGGCTTACGGTAAGGAATTGGCTCGGTTGAGGTAGACTCCGGTTGACCTTGAGTCTGTTGGAAAATGCGATGTAAATTCTGGTTAAGATTCTCAACCGCAAACACAGCATACCCTCCGGTGGGTAAATCCCGCAGCAGTTGGATTTGGTCAACTGCTACAACATCGGGTAAATTCAACAAACGAATCCCTGGAATTAGTAAGGCTTGGTTGAGTGTCGATTCGGTGAGTAACGGTTGGGTAAGACTGTGCAACCCTTCGGTATCCAAGGCATAAGTCATCGGTACAACCAGATCAATATACCCCTGAAGCGCCCATTCTTCCCAGTTTTGCTGCAACCGTTGCTGACGTTCCGCCGGGGGGAGGGGAAATACAGCAGCCGAGAGAATCAAATCTGGACGTTGCGACAACAGACGCGCTGATACTGATGCGACAAAGCTGTCCACTTGGCGGATACGAAACTCTGTCCATTGTTGCCATAAGGTGCGATCGCGAGGATACACCTCAATCGGATCAACCCCGGTTCGTTCCTTAAATTGCTGACGCGCCGCCACCCCATACCCATACGTTTGATTCACGCGCGGATCTTGAAACGGATAGCGAATATAATCCAGTTGAATCCCATCCACGTCATAGCGGTTGGCAATTTCCTCCAGCAGCGCCATTAAATACTCCCGCACTTCCGGGTTCGCGGGATCAAAAAATGCCTTTCTCGTATTCGGAGCAAACAAGCGTCCTTGCTTATCAAAAATCGCCCAATCTGGATGCGCCGATAAAACTGGACCCGGATAATCCAACGGCTGATTTAATAGAGCATTGTGACGCTGATTCGCCGCCGCAAAAATCCACACCCAAGCATGTAACTCCATCCCCCGTTCATGCGCCAACTCCACGGCGGCTTCTAGAGGGTCCCAGCCGTGTACCAGAGGGTTTTGCTCTGGTGCCACCTGACTCGGGTAAATTGGATAACTGGCATTAACGGTTTCAAAGAAAACGGTATTAAATCCCGCCTTTGCCAGGTTATCGAAGAGTTGAACTAAATCCTGTTTACGCTTTGCCTTGACAATTGTCCCCCGATCTAACCAAATTGCCCGAATTTCCGGTTGGGCAAGTTGACGCTCCATCGGATAATTATCCCAGAGAAGCCGTCGGGCATTAATCCACTGTTGTCGCGCCGCCGTATAGTCCTCTTGCTCAACTGCACCCCGAAAATTTTCTAAGCCGATTCTCGCTTGCGCCAACGCCGAAACCGTGCTTGGATTTGGATGGGAATGCCGTTGATTTCCATGTTCCGATTCCTTGGCACTCATCCCCGCTAAGGACTCAACGCTCTCTTGAGTGAGCAAGCCAACCTCACTGTTATGAGCATTAGCCCTTAATAATGTACTTTCCACCCGACCAATTAAGTTTTCCAACTCCCGACTCATCGCCGTCACTTCATTGGGAGTGAGAGTACCCCAATTGTTCGCTGGAGTTTGGGCGGGAAGCACTAAGCGATCGCCTTCGCTGGGAACAGGAGTCGGATTAGTTGCGCTGCGGGTATCTTGGCGTTTTTGCTCCGGTTTGATTGCGGGTACAAAAGTCCTCGCCAAGGATTGATGTTGACCACAATTTGGTGGGGATGAATTCGGCATCTTTCCAGGCGTCGGCGTAATATCATAATGACTCAGTGCAGCTTGCAGCCAAACTACATCCATCTGGGCGGCGTCTTCTCCATCCACTCCCCAGCGCCAGCCGAAAAAAATCGATTGATCCGTCGTCACCACAGCCGGGGGACTTTCCGGTTGATTCCACACAGCCACCGTTTGAGCATCCAAACTGGCGGGAATCACCACACCCCCTTGCACCTCTCCCACTAATCCCGCATTGGGTATCCAGCTTGGGGAAGAAATCGATAATCGTTCCAATCGAGACGGCTGAGTCAAACCAAATCCCCAGTAGGCACCTAAGAGCGATCGCAAACGATTCCGCACCTCAGGTTGAGATAAAATACCCACAGAACCACTGACAATGACCCGTCCGCCTTGACGCATCCACTCTTGCAGAGTCGCCAGGTGTTCGGGTTCTAGGCGTTCAATATTCGGTAAAAATAGGAGTTGGGTATTGCCTAGATCAGAACGTTGATTTACCTGGCTCAAGTCCACCACACAGTAATCCACACCCGTTGACTGCAAGCGATCGGTAATATCTGACCAATTTGCTTGATTATCCGGACTTTTCACCACCCCTAAGTTGACCGTTTGAGCGAACGCCCTGGGTAATCCTAGCAGGGTATTGATTGTGGTCGCGATCGCAAAGCCAATCACCCATTTGTTCATAAGCTATCTTGGAAGGGATTTGGGAACCTGGAAGGGATTTGGGAACCTGGAAGGGGTTTGGGAACCTGGAAGGGGTTTGGCAACCTTGAATAACCTGGAAGGGGTTTGGCAACCTTGAATAACCTGGAAGGGGTTTGGCAACCAAACCCCTACTAACCCAATTCATTAACTGGGAAGCGATCCAATAACTGAATGGCTCGAGTAGCATTCCGTTTTAAGCCATCCGATAGGAATGGCACATGAGGAATTTGAGACAGAAAATCGACACTGCGGCGTAACAATCGCACAATATCCCCTTCATCTAAACTGGTATCCGCACAAAGCTCTGTCCATTCCACACCTAATGCCCATTGCTCAACTAACCCAATTAAATCTCGTTCTAACCAAATGGGTAACGCCACCTGATAGCGACGTTGGACTTGAAACAACTGACGGCGAGTTTGTCTTAAACTATCTAGCGCTTCCAGTACAGGTTCTGAGGGGGGATAATTTGTCCAGCTATCGGGACGCGGGGTTTCCGTCACCAAAGCGCAGGCGCAGGCGGCTAAGTGGTGAGGATCTAACTGATCAAACGCACTAGACATCAAGGCTAACCCCAACCACAGTTCGTTATCTCCGCGAATCGCTGCGGCTGCTTGTCCCAATGATGTCGGCTTGACATCTTCCAGACAACCAAATACCCTTAAAATTTCGATCAGGTTGAGAAATTCTTGCCAGTGCATCGCTTGATTTTCCCGGTAAAGGGTTTGACGCTCATTGATCTCCTCTTGTAAGGCTAAACGGCGTTTATCACGCTTAATCAGTTGAGACGGATTCCCCCATTGTCGCACCAGATGGTTTTCCAGTTGGGCTTTTACCGCATCCATTCGATGCTGCTGCGCCTCAACTTCAGGTGCAACCATGGGTTCTATATCAGTGGGAATTTGAGCCGCGATCGCTTCCGTGTCTGGTGTCCCCCGTCTGGTTTGACCGGGTTTGAGTGTGAGTTCAGGCGGTGGGTTGAGCACACTTAAATCAATCATCTCTAACCAGCCATGCACCCCAACCAAATCGGCGGTTGTGGCGATATACCAGCGATTATCGGCACTTAAGCAGACTAAATAGGGGGATTGTCCCCGCCCTTTTTCCTTCGCGACTAATATCGCCGGAATCGGTTCCGGAACTGGAATATACTTGCCCTTGAGTGAAAGTAGCGTACCCAAGGGCGCTTCGGGGATAATTTGGGCAATTTCCGCCACTTGTGCGGCTTGGGCTTGCCGTTGTAGGGTTTTGAGTAATCGCCGTTCTTCTTTGAGCCGTTCCTTGAGTTTTTCGTATCGCCCCAGGGCGTTTAAGTCAACAGGTGCTAGTTGAATATCTAATTTTGCCAGTTCTGTGGTTAACTCCGTAATCGCTTGTTGCTGGGGTTTAAGGTACAGTGTCGCCAGGTATTGGGCAAAACTGCGTTCCACCAACTCCTTGGCTTCCGGAAGGGTGTGGGTTTGGAGTAAATTCAGCACCATGCCGTAGTTGGGCGTAAACTGGCTGACTAAGGGGTCAGCCTGACTGGTGGCGAGGTACGCCGCTTCCTTTGCTCCTTCAAACGGCGTCTGTACTGTGACCACATAACCCGTGGCATCCATCCCCCGGCGTCCGGCTCGACCTGCCATTTGCAGAAATTCCGATGCTGTCAGCAGTCGGTGTCCGCGATCGGTTCGTTTCGAGAGGGTAGAAATCACGGTGGTGCGAGCGGGCATATTAATTCCCGCTGCTAGAGTTTCAGTGGCAAACACCACCTTAACCAACCCTAATTGGAACAGTTCTTCGACAAACCCCTTCCAAGCCGGTAAAATCCCCGCATGATGGGCAGCAATGCCGCGATACAGGGGGGCTACTTGCCCCGCCCGACCCGCTTCTGGATTCCGACGTAAAAATTCGTCAATGTGCTGTTTCAATTCAGCCGCTTCTTTGGCATTCACCAGAGACAATTCTCCCAACTCCTCCACCGAGCGATCGCAACCGCGACGAGAGAAAATAAAATAAATCGCGGGTAACATATCCCGTTGCTGGAGTTGCGCCAGCACAAAGGCATTACTGGGGCTTTCGGGGCGTCCCCCCCGTCCTCTCCCTTTGTTGCGTTTCGGTTTGAGACGAGGATTTAACTTTGTTTGGCTAGAGTCCAGCAGGGGAAAAATGCCCTTCGGGTTGGCAAAGCTGAATTGTAAGGGAACCGGTCGAAAGTCGGAATAAATTCGCTCGGTTGCGCCATGAACTAAGTTTAACCAGTCCGTTAGTTGATCGGAATTCGCCACCGTAGCGGATAGGGCAACAAGCTGAACTTCTGGAGGACAATAAATAATCGACTCCTCCCAAACCGTACCCCGTTGTCGGTCATTCATATAATGGCACTCATCCAAGACCACCGCTTCCACCCCTTCTAGGGACGTACCAATTTCCCCAATGCGTGTGCCGTAAAGCATATTGCGGAAGATTTCCGTGGTCATCACCAAGATTGGCGCGTCCCGATTAATCGAAACATCCCCCGTAACCAGACCCACATTGTCCGCACCAAACGTAGCACGAAAATCTCGCAGCTTCTGGTTGGAGAGGGCTTTCAAGGGAGTGGTATAAAAAACTCGCCCTCCTCTTGACAAAGCGCGGTAAATAGCATACTCGCCAATCAACGTTTTTCCAGAACCTGTGGGGGCACAGACAACAACCGAGTGATTCGCATTCAGCGCCGCGATCGCTTGGAGCTGAAATTGATCCAGAGGAAACGGAAACAGATTTTTGGGGTCAAGTTCTATCTTCGGGGTCGAAACGTTCACACTCGCTCTTTCCAATAGGTGACGACAGCGGGACGGGACGAAAAACACTGTACCCCACAGGGTTCAGTGTGCAGTAGTTCTATTTTGACATCCTCCTGAATGGATTCCCCATATCGGCATACCAATACTGCTCTGATATAGCGCTAAGTAGGTGGACTTTCATGAAAGTTAACGGTTGAGATTAGTGAGATTAGGGAACAGGGAACAGGGAACAGGGAATAGTAAAGAATCTCCTTTCCCAGCCAAGGTAGCTGCTATAACTTCTAAATCGAATTTTTTCTGCCCCAGCTTCCCCAGCTCCCCCAGCTTCCCCATCTCCCCCATCTCCCTCATCTCCCTCATCTCCCTCATCTCCCCAAGCCCCCGCCCATCCTACTCCCAATTTTAGGGTTTGTCCTGATTTGCCCGCTGTCGATTGGAAAAAAGGCTGTAGCAACTTGGACACGGAGATCTACAAGCGATGTGCAACAACATGAGCAAGTTTTCACCAGCATCCTATTTTAGGGGAGAACGTGAAAGCGTAGCCATTTTGTCCAATCAATCAGCCAAGCGTCTTACGTTTGATGTTAAGGGCAACGATGACAATCGCGGCAGCGGTCGCTAAATGGTGATAACATCACCAGGTAAGCCGCTGAATTCTAGTAAGCATCAAGCTAGATTGAAGGTACAGCCGAAACAGTAACCCAGCTTGAGAAGCTGGGTTTTCGCTTATCGGAAAGCCGATCAATTGAAATATGCACCCATGCACCTCAGCCCCCGTTCCCCTGCTTCCCGACACCGGGCGGCTGGGATTTTTAATAAAATTTAACAATCGTCAAACAGTTGCGGTTATCATCCATGCGTGTATAACTGAGCTTATCGGCAATTTTTTGCATAATAGCCAATCCTCGCCCTCCTTCCGCCTGATCAGCAGGCAAGGACGGCGGAGTTCGGAGCCGCCGTTCAAAATCAAAAGGCGCTCCACAGTCCCAGACCCGTATCTCTAGGCGTTGGGGGGATTGCCCCAGAATTACCTCAACCTCAATGGAAACACTGGGTGGCAGGTCTTTCTGGGCATATTTCACCGCGTTAGTGTATCCTTCCGCAAGCGCTAGTTTGCACTGTAACCAGACTTTTGTTTCGATTGAGGAGGGGTGAAGCTCCCCAAACCACGATAAAACCTGGTCTAACGCATTCAGGTCGGAAGGAAATTGCTTGCTAAATGTTTGAAGCTCTCTCAACTGCTCAAAGCCTTTCACATCAACGACATCAAATCCAGAATTAAAATGAACAGATACTCCCTGTGAAAAAATCCAGTCTACCCTAGATTTATCCCTTGCTCTACCATTTATTCACTGACCTTGCGATCTTTATCACTTTCTCATGAAAGTACCCATAGCTTCATCGAGTCTTCCTTCTTGTTGTAAGCGCGTGCATCTGCAATCTCCTTGAGTGACTTGTATTATCTCGATGCCATGACCCAAATTCTAATTATTGATGACGACCCTGCCATTCAAATACTGCTGAAACGGACGCTTCATAACCAAGGTTATGACGTCACCATCGCTAGTAACGGCGAAGAGGGTCTTGAACTTGTGCAGCAGTTGCGTCCGGCTTTGGTCATTTGTGATTGGATTATGCCAAGGATGAACGGACTAGAAGTCTGTCGTCAAATTAAGGCAACCCCAGCACTATCAACCACTATGTTCATTCTGCTGACCTCTCTCGGTTCCGTTGGGGATCGCGTCAAGGGACTGGATGCTGGGGCGGATGACTTTATCTGTAAGCCAATCGAAATCGCTGAGTTGCAGGCGCGAGTACGTTCCGGCTTGAGACTGCATGAACTCAGCCGCGATTTGCAGCACCAAAAACATTTGCTGGAAATGGAACTCGCAGAAGCAGCGGAGTACGTCCGTTCCATTCTGCCAGACCAGATGACCGAACCGCCTGTGACTATTGACTCTCGATTCATTCCATCTCGGCAATTAGGAGGTGATGGCTTCGATTACTACTGGTTGGATTCAGAACACCTGGCAATTTATCTGTTAGATACGGCTGGACATGGCTTGAGAGCAGCTTTGCCAACGCTGTCGGTGTTAAATCTGTTGAGAGCACGCACCCTGCCGAATATTGACTATTACCAACCCAGCGACGTTCTGCGAGGGTTAAACCAGACCTTTCAGATGACAGAACGCAACGATAAATACTTTACCATCTGGTATGGAGTCTATAATCGGACGAAGCGTCAACTTGTTTATGCCAGTGCTGGACATCCACCAGCTGTCTTATTTTCGGGTAAGCCATCGTCTAGTCTGGAGGTCAATCTCTTGAAGACAACTGGACTGCCTGTGGGTATGCTGCTTGAGGCTGAGTATGTTGATGATAGCTGCGACGTCAGCGAATCCAGTTCCCTTTACATTTTCAGCGATGGGATTTACGAGATTCACCAACCCGATGGTAATATCTGGGGACTTGACTCATTCGTCAAACTTTTGGGTGAGTGTAGGATAGATAGTTCGTGTAATCTCAACTCGATCTTAGAGGGCGTTGACATATTAAATCCCAACGACTTTTTCGATGATGATTTGTCTTTGCTAGAAATTAACTTTGATTGATAGGTTCCCCGACTTCCTAAGCTGGCGAAGGAACGGCTGACGTCGGGGATTCCCTCCCGTCCTTAATCTGGGTTGACTACCCCCTTTCAGGACAGGGCAGAGGGCAAAAGTACCCAACTTAATAAAATTTGGTATTTTGGTATTAGCCATAAAACCCCATTTTTGGATAAAAGAGTTGCCCGCCAAGGATTGGTATTCCTGGCGGGTTGTTACTAAAAGGTGATCCGTTACTTAGGAGCTTAACACTCCCTCTTCAGCACGGGGATTCTTACTGGGCTTTGCCAAATTGGGCTAACCCGGAGAATTATGCACTAGAAGAGACAGCCTCCTCAAACGCTTCTCGTGTGGGAAAGATTTCAAACACCCGATCCATGCTTGTCAGTTCAAATAACATTTTGATCTGTTCGTTGACTGAGCAAACAAAGAGCTTTCCCCCAGCAGCACGAACGGTCTTAAGGGCAAGAACCAGCGCCCCTAAGCCCGAACTATCCATAAAGGTAACGTCTTGAAAATCAATCAATACGATGTCGGCATTCGATTGCACAAGGTCGCTAATTTCTTGACGAAATTGACCGGCTTTTGTGCCATCTAAGATACCAGAGGGTTGAACAACTTTAACCACAGGACTCATATACTACTTATGACTGCCGTTACAGAAATATCCAGACCTTGCCAGTATAGCCGCGACAATTCAAATCAGCCAAATTTTTGAACTGAGAAGAGGTGTCGTTTTTAGGCAGTTTTTATCCTCTGGAGAGATTATAGAGATATCTCTCTTGAGTAACTTCATTCTGTTTTCCACAGGATCAGCTATCTGCATTGGTCAGGGATGGAATGTATCTCAACTTGGGCGGAGATACGTCACTCCTTACCGAGTCCAGCCGTATCCATCCGGATTTTTTCGGTAAGCACATTTACTTTGACGCTCCCTTGGCTTAAAGCGAGGGATTCTTGGGCTGAATATTGCCGTTCAGGTTTGTTTCCCTGACTGTGGTCTTATACACTCATGTCTACGGTATGCTCCGTACTCCTCAAGCGTGAATTTCCGTCCGCCCGACGGTATGTACAGATACTACCATCTTTTCTGGCAATTCATCCCGCCACTAAAGGTGAAGGTCTTCTTACCGGAAAGGACTTGGTAAGCTTCAGTAAGAACATTACGAAGTTGGGCAATGACAGACCAAGTTTTGATTCTGGGAGGACAAGGACGTATCGGCAGCAATGTTATGCAAGATCTCATTGCCCATACCCAAGCACAAATTACGATTACAGGGCGTCACAGGACATCAGAGACAGCATTTTCGCCACAGGTGCAGTGTCTCAGTCTAGATTTAGCAGATCAGGATGGGTTGAGGCGTGCGATCGCGTCTCATAATCTGGTTATCCATTGTGCCGGTCCTTTTCTCTATCGCGACGCCTCGGTTCTCAAAACTTGCATTGAGATGGGCGTAAATTATCTGGATGTGAGTGATAATCGCGCCTTTATTCACAAAGCCTTCGCCGATCACGAAGCAGCAGCGGCGGCAGGTGTCACGGCGATTATCAATACTGGGGTTTTTCCGGGAATCTCCAATAGCATGGTGCGTCAGGCGGTTGAACAACTAGATCAGCCAGAAACCATTCACCTGAGTTATGGTGTAGCCGGTTCCGGTGGCGCTGGCGTAACGGTGATGCGAACCACGTTTCTGGGGTTAACAGACCCCTTTGAGGCGTGGATTGATAACCAGTGGCGTCAGGTCAAACCCTATAGCGATCGCGAAACGGTTCATTTCCCCCAACCTTATGGCAAGGTCGGTATCTACTGGTTCGACGTACCAGAAACCGTTACCCTTGTCAATTCCTTCCCTGTGAAAACCGTGATCACCAAGTTTGGCTCGATTCCCG